>JACXTT010002261.1_pt1 | contig 30770 bp, 28 predicted proteins | sample 9270951 | NCBI WGS metagenome assembly JACXTT01 (sample SAMN15532306, study PRJNA645909) | rock metagenome | isolation source: weathered quartz diorite | place: Puerto Rico | collected 2017-06-21 | reverse complement strand
TGTAGGTTTGTTGTCAGGTAAGTGGAATTTCCGAAGGAAAGACTAATCAAGGGCTGAATTATTGGGTAACAATTGGTTATTACGATGATGTCCCTTCAATAAATCAGCCTGCATAATTTCCCAACCCACCAGAGACTACCGACTATAAACCGCTAACCACTTTTCCGAAAAACAGCTATCAGCGCTACCTGGAAATGCTCCAGCAGCAGCAACAGCAGCAGCAATAAAACTTAGGCTTTTTTAACGGTAGCGATCAGGGTATCCAGCTTAGGTGCCTTATCAAAAGCCTTAACCAGGTTACCTTTATGGTCATAAACTGCAATATATGGCGTAGTCCTTACCTGGTAATATTTCTGAACTATGTAAGTATGCCCTTCAGTACCAACGGTAAGGTTGTGATATTTGGCAAGATCAAAATCCCGATTGAAGTTTTTAAGCATTTGCAGCATATTGTATTCGGTAAAGGTTACCATCACAATCTGAATGTCGGCAAACTGCTTCATTTTCGGCTTCATCTCATACATCATGTGCTGGCAGTGGGTGCAGTCTGGTGAGAAATAAATGATCATTACCGGCTTGTCCTTTTTTAGGTCTGTATAACTGAAATACGTGCTGTCGGCCTTTAATATCTTAAAATGAGGGATGTGTTCAATATCAGGTTTAGTTTGAGCCCGGGTGCATCCTGCAGCAATAATCAGGCTTAAAATAAGTGCGAGTTTTTTCATTATGGAGATAAATGTACTGTTTTATATAATTCAGAGTTTGATGTTGCTATAAATTTACAAAAAATCAGCCGTTAGCTTCCAGCAATTCTATCTGCCAGGCTATATGCTCCTCTGTTATCGGATATAACGCGCCGTTCCTTATAGTCTGATATACAGCTTCAAATAATTGAATATATTGGCCTTTGTAAGATGACACCAGCTCAGTAATTTTTTGATTGTTCTCGTCAAAAGTCACCAGTTCACCTTCGCTGCCTTCCGGTTCCATGCCGTAAACAGAATCAGTAGGCGGAATGCCTTTGTCCAGCTGTGCTTCCTGAACGTCTACCCGGTCTTTTATATAGCTGCCTAATGTGCCATGTACCACAAATGAAGGTGTGGGCTGAGCGATGAGCAGGCCGGAGGTAAGGTATACATTCAACTGGTTCGGATAGGAAAGGTGAAAGTGGAAGTAATCATCCACCTCGGAGTCTTCACGATAAGTAGCCGTGGTTTTAGTAAACTTCAGCGGTCGGCCAAAAAGACTTACCACCTGATCAATCAAATGTGGGCCAAGGTCATAGGCCAAACCATTTGGCGCCATGCTTTTTGTCTCCTTAAATTGTTTGGGGCTAAGTGTCGCCTTATACCTGTCGAACCGGAAATGGACCTCGATCAATTGGCCCAGGCGACCGCTCTCTATGGTTTCCTTCACCGATAAAAAGTCGCTGTCCCAACGGCGGTTTTGATATACCATCAAATGTTTGCCAACTTCTCTTGCCAAATCGTACAACTCCTTAACTTCAGCAACAGTTGCAGCAATTGGCTTTTCAACCAATACATGTTTACCGGCTTGCAAGGATCTTTTCGCCAGGTCGAAATGCGTATTGTTGGGTGTGTTGACGATAATCAGCTCGATCTGTTCATCATTCAACAACTGCTCGGTTTGATCATAACTGGTGATACCGGGGTAGCGCTCGGCAGCTTTCTTTTCACGACGTTCTACCACTCCACTCAATTCAAAGCCTGGATGCGCATAAATAAACGGCGCATGGAACACTCTGCCGGACATTCCGTAGGCCATTAAACCGGTTTTTATAGGTGATTGCATAAAGTCTATATTAATATTCTTCCATCCCAATTGGCGAACCATCAGGCATGTTTAATGTTTCAGCGGGTTTAAATTTATCAGGATTGTTTTCAAACTCTTTGATCTGCGATACTCCAAACAGCAGATTTGCCTTCTGTTCAGCCCCGGATAATAGTAAAGCCCTATTCATCCACATTTTTAATTCATCTATTTGCAGTAAGGCAATCCCGCGAACATTTTCGGGCGCTTTGATATCGGCGGCTAATGTTAATAGTTGTTTTAGTGTGAGGTTGTTCACCAATCGTTGCAGTTCACCCTTATAGCCGGGTTGCTGCGCAGCCTTCCATGTTCTCGTGATCAGTTTAAGCAGAACAGCTTCCAATCCCGGTTGTGCATTATCTCTTGCATGATATTCCACCAAACGGGCCGCCCGCTGCGGTTGCAGCATAAAGGCCAATGTATTACTTGCTGCGGATTCAGCTGCAGAGAGCGGATCAAAAGTTAACCCGGTTCTCGACTTAAAGGTTTCACGTGTGCGTGGATAGCCTATCGGCCTCGGTGGTATTTTTTCGATCAGCTGTTCTGGCAGTGCCAAAGCATCCGGAGAAATAGTGTTCATCAATGCGTCAAAAGCTTTCCATTGTTCTGCAGGCGGTACAAACTTGGTAATGCCCTCCCCGTCGTTTTTTAGGGCAAAAGTATAATATAACCCACCCAGCATTTTGGAAGCAGCTTCCACCTGGTAACGGTGCATCAGGTACATTGGCACGAGCACCTCTTCGATGGTAGCCATGGGAGCATCCTGCCTGATTGCTTTTTCAGAAAAATTATCGATCACATGCTTTCTGACAGTCATCAATCGGTTTAGCTCATCGGCGGCATTGGTTCCCGCGTCCCAAAGGTGCGCCTGCGGATGTGCACCACCTGCGGGGCGCGCATCTTCATCCGAAATATAAAGAAAGCCTTCTTTCAAAGTCTCGGCCATGATATCTTTCAAAGCCTTATCTTCATCAGTCTCGGCAGGGAAATCCTGGTAACCATACAATACTGTCCGCTTATCCCATGCACCAATGCCTGTGCGGTAGGCATTGCTCAGATCTATCGTACCATCAGCACTTAGCGTAAATACCGGCGGCGGATAATCCATAACCGATGCCCGATCATTCACACTTGCTGCAAAATTATGCTGAAAGCCCAGTGTATGGCCTACCTCATGCGCGGCCAGTTGACGCAAACGCGCCAATGCCATTTTCATCATTTTATCGCTCACAGGTTTGCCATCTTCGTAAGGTTGAAGCAGCCCTTCGGCGATCAGAAAATCCTGCCTGTCGCGCAGGGAACCCAATGAAACCTGTCCTTTGATGATCTCCCCCGTTCGAGGGTCATTGATCGACTCTCCGTACGACCAGCCCCTTGTCGACCGGTGTATCCACTGGATCACATTGTAACGAATATCCATCGGGTCAGCATCTTCAGGCAAGAGCTTTACCTGGAAGGCATCTTTATAGCCCGCAGCCTCAAAAGCCTGGTTCCACCACGATGCGCCTTCTATTAAAGCACTGCGCACAGGCTCCGGCGCGCCACGGTCAACATAATAAATGATCGGTTTTACAGGCTCGCTCATAACAGCTGAGGGATCTTTCTTTTCAAGCCGATGCCTGGTTAAAAGTCGCTTCATAATCGGCTGATCGATCGGCGTTGCAAAATCCATATAGGCTACATCGTATAACCCTGATCGCGGATCGAATTTGCGTGGTTTATATTTATTGTCGGGCAGCCGGATGAAAGACTGGTGCATCCGCACCGTTACAAAATCTGGATTAGGTGTTACTGAACTGATTTCAGTACCCGTCCCTGTTCCTGCCAAAGTAATGATTGCCTCGAATTCTGTATTGTCCGGAAAGCTTTTGGTATTAGGCAGATAGACAGCAGAGCGGGTATCATCGGCATGATAACTGCCTTGGTTGCTGTTGCCCAGCTTTTTGGCCAAATTGTGGCTATCGCGAAGCAAAAAAGACGTAAAGTCAACCAACACTTTATCATCATCCTGTGCTTCAGCAGTAAATCCCCAGATGACTGATTGCGCGAATGCTTCTTCAACCGATTTGCGCTCATCCGCATTATTACTTACAGCCCTGTAAGTATAATTGGGTTGTACCAATAAAACTTTATTACCTACCCTGGTAAACTTCACAATACGACTATCGCCTATCTGCCCGCGGTCCATCCCAAGATCGTTTGAACCAACCCCGGCCGGCATTGAGCTCACATACAAAAACTCATCATTAAACCGGTTGACCTCCAAAAGGACCCGCCCGGTTTTATCGTTCCAATAAAAATTAAAATAACCGGAATATTTCTTTAGGCCTTTGGTTTTCGATTCAAAATCGTCGCCCTTCTGGGCATTAACAATTTGAAAAACGCTGATTAAAAGAAATAACGACAAGTAAAGTTTTTTCATCGGACGAGCTTTTGTTCTAAAACCTAAAAGTATTGTTTTATCAGGCTTTATACAATAAAAAGGGATAAGCGTCTGCCTATCCCTTTTTCTAAGATATCGCTTAGGTTACTGCAAACTACCACGAACAGCCTGTGCTGAATCGAGGTGCATTTTTAAAACCGGCAATGATTTGGCTGCAAAGGCCTTTAGCGAAGCATCCTTGCACGATTTTGATCCGCTTTCACAAATATCAAGTGCCTTTTTCTCATCTAATATCATGGCATCCATATAGGCTTTGTCAAAATCGTTGCCTTGCTTCATTGCCAAACGGTCGGCCTGGCGCATTTCGGCCATACCTGATAGTGCAGGAAGAGTTATCTTTTTATCTTTTGCGATCAGGTTCAACTCATTGCCCAGTTTGGTATGATCGTTTACCAGCATGGATGCGAAATTTTTCACCCGGTTATTAGTTGACTTTTCCAAAGCCATTTTGCCGGTGTTAACCTTATTTAAAGCATTATTGGTAACAGCTGAAGTAAACTCAACATCCCTTGCGCTTACTGTCGGGGTCAACGTAACGGGGTGAACGTCATGCTCCTTATCTGCCGGTTGAGACGGCGGTGGTGCAGTACTTACCGTTGAGGTTGTGTCCTTTACATCATTCAAAAAAGTATCGGTTGCCACCTTCTCTTTTTGGCTGCCGCTTTTGCAGGCATGTAAACCCATCATAACGAGCACAATAACTACAGCGGTAGATAATCTCTTCATTCCTCTGGCATTTATTTTCAGCCTTTAACGAGATACTTGCAAATTAGGTTTTTTAGGCGACTGATATAAACAGAATTAAATCATGTTATCTAAAAGTTTTTTTATTTTTGACGCACAAAAAACAGATCAATATGAATTTCCCGGCTGAATTAAAATACACCAAAGACCACGAGTGGATAAGAGTTGAAGGCAGCGAAGCCTATGTAGGTATCACTGAGTTTGCCCAGGGCGAATTGGGCGACATCGTTTATGTCGACATCCCTTCAAAAGGAAAAGAAGTACACAAAGAAGAAGTTTTCGGAACTGTTGAGGCAGTAAAAACAGTATCTGATCTGTTTATGCCGCTTACTGGTACCGTTGAAGAAATCAATCCTGCGCTTGACGGTCAGCCCGAATTGGTAAACTCTGATCCATATGGCGACGGCTGGATGGTGAAGATCAGTATTAAAGATGCTTCCGAAATAGATGGGCTGCTTTCTGCTGATGCTTACAAAGCTTTGGTAGGCGCTTGATTTTGAATGACTAGGTTCTCAAGATATCAAAGGCTCACTATTTTGTGGGCCTTATTTATTTTAGTGATGTGCTCCGTCAAAATCGGAGATAACATTACGCATGAACCTTTGTTCTTTCCCGGTTTTGACAAACTGGTTCACAGTGGTTTCTTTTTTCTACTGGTAATTTGTGGTGTAATGGCATTATCAGGCAACAAAATGGCCGACTGATATCGTATAAAACCGCAGCAATAGTTACTTTCATTTCCATACTATTTGGCGGTTTAATTGAGTTACTACAATTAACCATTTTTACCTGGCGAAGTGGCGAATGGCCCGACCTTTTTGCCGACGCTACAGGCGCCTGTATGGGAATTTTAGGGGTGATGATAATTGACAGGGCAAAAAATTATGAAAAAAGTTAAATACCTGGTTATTCTGATAGCGGCAGCGAGCCTATCGTCATGCGGCATTTTTAAAAAAGACTGCGGATGCCCTCATTTCGGTAAAATCGACCGTAAGAAACTAATTGAAAATGTTGCCTGATACAATAAATGACATTAATCATGCAAAATAGTGATATAAATCACTAGTCCTTATTTGGATTTAATTTAAATAAGGTCTACATTTGTTCAGTTTAAGTATTAAAAACATGAGGCTTTCGCAACTTGAAGTAGGAGAAACAGGAATAGTTAAGGAATTTACCGATCTCGAAATGTCGGTGAAGTTGATGGAAATGGGATGTTTGCCCGGCGAGCAGGTTACTGTTTCGCGTGTTGCCCCTCTTGGCGACCCAATTGCTATTCATGTTTCTGGTTATCAATTAAGTTTGCGCAGAAAAGAAGCTTCAACTATTATCCTGCAGTAATTTTTAACAAGTGGATGCTGATCTGAAAGTAGCGCTTGTAGGAAATCCAAATACCGGTAAATCAACGCTCTTTAATGTTTTAACCGGGCTCAATCAAAAAATCGGGAACTTCCCGGGTGTAACTGTTGATAAAAAGACAGGTTTTTGCGATTTGCCAGACGGCCGTCGCGCTGAAATAATCGATCTTCCGGGCACTTATAGTCTTTATCCTAAAAGCAGGGATGAGTCGATTGTTTTTTCTGTTTTAGCCGACAAAGCCAATCCACTGCGCCCCGATCTGGTAGTGGTCATTCTTGATGCCTCCAATCTCAAAAGAAATTTATTACTCTATACCCAGGTAGCCGATCTGAAATTACCCGTAATAGTTGCCCTAAACATGATGGACCTGGCCAAAAAGTCGGGGATTACCATTGATGTGAACGCATTTGCGCAAAAGCTCGGTGTACCTGTGGTGCCAATCTCTGCACGTAAAATTGAAGGCATCGATCAGCTTAAATCAGCTATTGGTTACGCTAATCCAATTGCCTTGCAGGAGGATACTATTGATGTTGAATCACTAGCGCCGCAACTCATTGCACAGATCAGCAAGGAGATTGAGGTAGAGAATCCTTATTATGCTTTGCAGCTGGCTCACCAGCACGAAACGCTCAAATTCTTAAGTCCTGTTCAAAGCGACCGAATTGAGGAACTCGAACAAGAATTCAGCTTTCATTCACAAAAGGCTCAGGCTACTGAAACCATAGCACGGTATAGCTTCATTAACGATCTGCTGTATGATACGGTAAAGAAAAATGAAACCGCCCACGAAGAGAATATCAGCAATAAGATTGACAAGGTATTAACTCACAAGGTTTTCGGGTTTGTTATATTTTTTGCAATCCTGCTGTTCATTTTTCAATCAATATTTGCCTGGTCGGCATACCCGATGGAGTTGATAGGTGACTTCTTTGTATGGGCACAAACATCTTTACATGCGGCTTTACCTCCGGGGCCACTAGTTAACCTTGTGGTTGATGGTGTGATGGGCGGCTTAAGTGGTGTGATGGTTTTCATACCACAGATAGCTATACTTTTCGGGTTCATCTCCATACTGGAGGATACAGGTTACATGTCGCGCGTTACCTTTATGATGGATAGGCTGATGCGCAAGGTGGGTCTGAATGGCAAATCGGTGGTTCCGCTTATTGGCGGCTTTGCCTGCGCCGTGCCATCAATTATGAGCACTCGCACCATCGAGAATTGGAAAGATCGTATGATCACCATTATGGTGACGCCGCTGGTGACCTGTTCCGCACGTTTGCCCATCTACACGCTCTTAATTGCATTGGTTGTTCCCAACCGTAATATCTGGTGGATATTTAACCAGCAAGGGTTGGTGCTTACAGGGATGTACCTGTTCAGTTTGGTATCGGCAATTACCGTAGCTTTTGTAATGAAATTCTTATTAAAGGCACGCGAGCGCGGTTGCTTCATTATGGAATTGCCGGTTTACCGTATGCCTCGCTGGAAAAACGTTGGGCATGATATGTATAACCGTGCCAAGGCCTTCGTTTTGCAGGCAGGTAAAGTAATCGTCGCCGTATCGGTTATTCTGTGGGTATTGGCTTCCTATGGGCCGGGTAACCGTTTTGAGAAAATAGAACAAAAATACAAGCAACCTCAATATACGCAGCACATGAGCGCGGATGATTTGCATCATGTGGTTGCATCTGAAAAACTGGAGAATTCTTACGCTGGTGTATTGGGTCATACGATCGAGCCTGTGATTAAGCCGCTCGGTTTTGACTGGAAGATAGGCATTGCATTGATTACGTCCTTCGCTGCCCGTGAGGTGTTTGTAGGCACCATGGCAACAATATATAGCGTAGAGGGCGATGCGGAGAAAATGGAATCGGTTCAGCAAAAAATGCACAGCGCTAAAACCCCGGAAGGACAACCTGTATTTACCGTAGCGGTGGCTTTCTCGTTAATGATGTTTTACGCCTTTGCTATGCAATGTGCCAGCACCATAGCCGTTGTATATCGCGAAACCAAAAGCTGGCGTTGGCCGGCTTCGCAATTCGTTTACATGACTGGCTTGGCTTATATCGTGAGCTTTATTACCTACCATCTTTTGAGATGAAAGGTTAAAGGCGAAAGCTGAAAGGTAAAGCTCTAAATATATTAAAACATTTATTTCCCTCGTGAAACCTTTGTCCTTTCGCCTTTAACCTTTCGCCTCAAAAACGTATTTTTGAAAAGAGGTAAAATTGGATAAAGTAAAAGTATTAGAAAGATATCTCCCTCCGGCGGCGGCGCCGCTGATAGCCCGTTGGATAGATTACTTTCAATGTGAGTTTAAAATTTCGCGCAACCGGAACAGCAAGTTTGGCGATTACCGTCCCCCACATGGCGGAAAGGGGCACCGCATCTCCGTAAATTATGATCTGAATGTCTACGCATTCCTGGTGACGACAGTACATGAGTTTGCGCACCTGCATACCTGGAACGAGCATAAACATAAAGCCAAGCCACATGGCACTGAATGGAAAAACAATTTCAAAAAAATGATGCAGCCCTTTTTTGAAAAGGAAATTTTTCCGCCAGATGTAAAGCACGCAATAGTAAAGTATCTGAATAATCCGGCGGCTTCTAGCTGTACGGATTTGCATTTGTATAAATCACTACGTCTGTATGATCCACCTAAGCCTGAGACACATCTCACAGTTGATAAAATACCCATGCATTCCTTATTCAAGCTAAAAAACGGTCGTGTCTTCAGAAAAGAAGAGCAGCTGCGGAAACGCTATAAATGCACTGAAATAAAGACCAAGCGTGTTTATTTATTCAGTCCAATAGCAGAGGTGGAGTTAGTGGAGGCTTAGCTTTTAAATAATTCTTCGAAAAAGGGGTGATTTCTATTCTTCTCGTTTAACCAGCGTAATTTACCGTTCTCAAAAATAGCCACGCGGGAACGGTCAAGGCGAGAATTGTCAAACAAGTATGCTTTATCAAACAAGCCGATATTCTTCAGAAGGTTAATCTTGCTTTTTTCATATCTCCGCACAATATCCTCCCTTTCAACATGGTGCCCTAAATTGGTTCTGCGCTCTTCAACCCTGGTCATATTATCCAAGACTGAATTCAATGCAACATAATATAAAACTGTCTTATAACCAGCCGACTTTGCCGTTATGACTTCATTGACCTCCGAGTTCCCTGAGAACGTTGTTTCAAAAGCGAAATCTTCTTTTTTGTCTATAGCTTGTTTTCTTCTTTCCAAAGCAATTCTTGCAGCTTTTATATGAAAACTGTAATTGCCAAATTCTTTAAAGGCGATCTCATCCGGGTTAATAACCGCGGATCTAATTCTTCCTCTTTGAATTAAGTATGAAGTCAGTGTAGTTTTTCCGGAACCATTTGGGCCACCAATAACAACTAGAGTAGGCATTTAGTCCAGTGGTTTGATAATTTCTTCAAGCAATCGATAATCGCTTGTTAATTCTTTACGCACCAAAAATTTGGCACCATTTGGGTACTGCTTTACAAACAAATCACCTTTTAACGTTTCAGGATATCTCTCGTCACGGTAAAAGATAGGTACACCGGCTTTTAACATTTGCTCGGCACCCCAACCCGCCCCCTCGTCTATTATACGTTGCGTAGGATCTTCTTTATAAATATCTTCCAGCGTGATCATAAGACTAAGTTACGATTAATATCTCAACAATTTCTCCATCATTTCCTCCAATCGTGCTTTTGCCAGGAACTGGTCTTCTAACGCTTTGTTCATCGGTATCGCTGTATCCAAACTTGCGCAACGCATAACCGGGGCATCCAGGTAGCTGAAGCAATGTTCAGCAAGGTGAGCCGCTATTTCTCCGCCGAAGCCGTTGGTCAGTGTGTCTTCATGTAAGATTAAAGCCCTGCCGGTCTTCTTTACGCTGGTTTCAACTGCTTCTTTATCCCATGGTTGTAGTGAGCGCAGGTCGACAATCTCAATCGATTCATCAGGATGTTTTTTTGCATAATCGATTGCCCAGTGATCGCCCAAACCATAAGTAATAATACTGGCTCGTTGACCTTCTTGAACTATTCTTGCTTTACCGATTTCGATAGTATAAGGTTCATCTGCTATTTCTTCATTAATGCTTCGGTAAAGGTATTTGTGTTCGAAATAGATCACCGGGTTAGGGTCTTCAATGGCCGCTAATAACAAACCTTTGGCATCCGACGGGAACGCTGGGCAAACCACTTTTAATCCGGGTGTTTTGGTAAACCAGGCTTCATTGCTTTGGGAATGAAACGGACCAGCGCCGGTTCCAGCTCCTGTAGGCATGCGGACCACCACATCTACATTCTCGCCCCAGCGATAATGGGTTTTGGCGAGGTTGTTTATCACCTGGTTGAAAGCGCAAGTCACAAAATCTGCAAACTGCATCTCAACAACCGATTTATAGCCATTGATGGATAAACCCATCGCTGCACCCACAATCCCTGATTCGCAAATGGGCGTATTGCGCACTCTTTCGCCGCCAAACTCTTCCACAAATCCCTGGGTGATCTTGAAAGCACCGCCATATTCCGCTATATCCTGTCCCATGATCACCAGTTTATCAAACTTTTGCATGCTCTGGCGCAGGCCGTCGCTTATCGCGTCGATATATCTTTTGTTTGTTTTACTGTTGGAAGGTTGTAAAGTTGAAAAGTTGTAAGGTTTATACATGTCCTTCAACTCCGTACCGGCATCCGGAACAATGTCCGGTTCACTAAATACCCGTTCAATTTCGGTATCGATCATAGTCGTAAATCCGCTTTTGATCACCTGTATTGATTCATGTGTCAGTGCACCTTCATCCAGCAAAAATCTTTCAAAATTGCTTATTGGGTCTTTTTCTTTCCACTCATCAAACAAATGCTGAGGTACATATTTAGTTCCGGAAGCTTCTTCGTGGCCCCGTATCCGGAAAGTCATGCATTCCAACAAAACCGGTCTTGGGTTTTGACGGATGTCAGTCGCGATCTCATTAATGGTATCATAAACCTCCAGGATATTGTTACCATCAATTGTTCGTCCTTCAATTCCGTAACCAATTGCCCGGTCGCTCAGCCGTTCACATTTATATTGCTCGTTAACCGGCGTCGATAGGCCGTAGCCATTATTCTCGATCAGGAATATCACCGGCAGGTTCCAAACCGATGCGACATTCAGCGCTTCATGAAAATCGCCTTCACTTGTGCCGCCTTCGCCGGTAAAAACCAAAGTTGCCCTATTTCGTTTGCTCAACACGTCCGCCAGGGCAATACCATCTGCCAAAGCCATTTGCGGGCCCAGGTGCGATATCATCCCTATGATCTTATATTTCTGCGTACCGAAATGAAAGGAACGATCTCGCCCTTTTGTAAAACCGGAAGCCTTTCCCTGCCATTGCGCCATCAATCTTGATAGAGGAATATCTCTCGTTGTAAAAACCCCAAGGTTACGGTGCATAGGCAGAATGTATTCGTAAGGCTGCATGGCCAGCGTACTTCCAACGGCAATTGCCTCCTGCCCAATACCCGAGAACCATTTGCCGATACGCCCCTGTCTGAGCAGAATCAGCATTTTTTCTTCAATCAGCCTGGGCCACAGTAAAGCTTTATAAAATGTGACTAATTTATCATTATCAACGTTTTTCCGATCAAAAACCATAAAGCTAAACTACTGAAGTTTTTAAAACTTTGTATGTTTACATGATTTCTATCTTAACAACATGAAACATACTTATATTTTGCTTTTTTGCCTGTTTTCGCTTATCATCACCAAGGCTACTGCCCAGGAAGACTATGTGCTGCTACCCGAAAATTTTGTTATGCATAAGGGCGACAAACTCAATCTGCACCTGATCCGTGTTAACCAGTTTACCATGACCGATGAGCTAAAATACGAAGCATCAAAAACAGCAAAATTTGACGTTCAAAATGGCAAAAAGGAAACCAACCTGTTAACCGTAGCAAAAGATAGCGCTTCGCCTGTCATATCAATGCCGATCGAATCTGAAGGGCTTCAAACTATCCATATGGTTAGAAAATCGATCACTGACGATATGGAAGCCGACGATTTTATAAAGCTACTGGAAGATGAGGGCTATACCCAATATGCTGAAAAGGCAAAAAACGGCAGTAAGGATAGTTTTAGGGAGAAATATACCTGGTACCTGAAATCGCTTGTTGAAGTTGAAAAAAATAGCCCGAACGGTTTTGAAAAACCATTGAATGATGAGTTTGAGATCGTGCTGAAAGATAACCCATACAAAGGCAATTACGGCGATGACATCATTGCTCAAGTGAGGCTGAGAGGCAAACCGGCAGTTAATGTAGTTGTGTTGTTTTATATCAGAACGCTCAAAGGCACCGATGTTTTTGCACAAAAACTATCTTCTGATAAAGAAGGACAGATCTACTTTAAGCTGAGCAGGGAAGGTGTTTATCTATTACGTGCTTTATACACCGAACCATCCAAAGAAAAAGGCGCCGATTTTGAGACCTGGATGGCCACCTATACTTTCGGTTTTTCCAGCAGTAATGAGATGCCAAATACATATAGGGAGTTTGGGTTTGGGAATAAACATTAAATTATTCTGCCGCAGGGGACGCGATACATCACATCCCTGCGGCAGAATAATAATTTACCCCTTATTCGCCTTCTCATGTGGCGACAGATCAAAAGGCACCACCACCTTTATACTGATATTCCGACCCATGTTAAATATGCCCGGTTGAACACCCGTCGGTACAGTTGAGTTATCAAAATATTTCAACCGGCTCATGTTTGATTGGTAATTCTTATTGCCCAGGTTGGTTCCTTCCACAAATATCTTCAGAACGGGATCGCCTGCTGAATTGACAATGTTGCCGCCAAAACCGGCGCTTATGAGGTTATAACCTGCCGTATAGGTTTCAGTTCCATAAGCAGCAAAAAACCTGCCCTGCGCATCATAATGATCAAAGCCCACAAATCCGTAAATATTCTTAAACGATCCAAACCCTTTGGCAAAAGTTCCACGTAATTCAGAGTGGGTATGTAATGGCGGAATAAACGGCAAATATTTAAGACTGTCGGCTACTTTACTGCCATTGCCAAGGTTGGTGCCATAAGTCAGGCTCAACGCATTCTCAAAATGCAGCCAGTGCCATGGGTGGAGGTCCAGGTTTAGTTCACCGCCATTGATACGCGCATGACTTTGCACGTAAGTGAATTCATTATACAACGGAAATGCAGGATTATGCGTAGGCGTACCGTCCGGGTTTAATACCTGTTGCTGGAAAATATAATTCTGAATATTGTTATTAAAGACTTCGACACTGACTGACACATTTGCCAGCGTCAAAAAAGCCCCTAAGTCCTCCTGTACGTTAAACTCCGGTTTAAAATTAGGATCGCCTATATGATAGATCTGAGAACCCGGGTCGGGGCCATTGGCAGATAACTCTGCAATACTTGGCGCCCTGAAACCGCGCGCAATATTCGCTTTGATCAGGAATGCATCAGAGAAGTTATAAGTCGCGCCAAAGCTTCCGGTGGCACCTGAGAACGTTTTATTCAATGCCGCGAATTGTTGAGCTACATTAGGTGTTGTGGTCGGGTTGGGTCCCGTGTACAGCGACGGATAGGAGGCAACCGTCGTATCAATATAAGCCGCCTGCCCGTGGAATGAACGACTATCATAACGTGCGCCAGCTGCGAGGTCCAACTTGCCGAAGCTCTTTTTGAAAACAAAAAATGGTCCTATATCGAACTGGTGATAGGCCGGTATCGGGAAATCAGTAGCATCGCCAATGGTATTGTTTTGGTATTGACCGTTCACACCCACCGTAGTTTCCAGATCGTCATCCAATAAAAAATTGTATTTCACATCATAAGTATATGTACTTAGGTGCAGGTTTAATCCGGCGATATCCGGCTCGGTAGGATGAGTATACTCCCGGCGGTGGCTGTATTGATAACCGAGGTTAACGATCAGGTTGCCGCTGCCAAGGGTAAAGTTGCTGTTATTATAAATGCGGTAAAGTTGCACATGCTGATGCAGTGGCGTGATCGCATAAGAGTTCAAAACTGATTCAGGAACTATAGGGCGATAAGTGTCTTCATCTGTGATTTGACGGGTGAACTGCCTGGTAGCCGAATCGCGGCTGCCATCGGGTATTTCCTGCTGATCATCAAATACCGAAGCGTTAAAGTAGGAATATCCCCAGGATTTATTCAGCCCAACCATCACGCGGGCGTCTTTTTCACGAAAGCCGGTACCGTATACACGGCCATCATGCTCATTTTGGTAATCTTTAGCCTCTTTCGCAGAAACGATGGTTCCCCAAACCAGGCCGTTATTATTTCCCTGTAAACGGAATGAGCCGCTTAGCAGGTTGTTATTGGTACCATAGTCTCCGGTAAAGGAGCCTAATATTTTGCCTTGCGGAACGGGCGAAGGAGATATCAGGTTGACAACGCCGCCAATAGCATCTGAACCATAACTTACGCTCGCCGGGCCTTTGATCACTTCCACACGGTCAATGGAGCTCTGATCTACTTCAATGCCATGCTCGTCACCCCATTGCTGCCCTTCCTGGCGGATACCATCCTGTAAAGTAACTACCCTGTTATAGCCTAAACCATGTATAAAAGGCTTGGAAACGTTGGGGCCCGTAGTAACTGCGCTGATGCCTGGCAGGTTAGCGATCTCATCGATCACGTTAGTTGAAGCAGAATGCTGATCGATATAGGTTTTGCTCACAGCCGCCATTGGCACCGGGTCGCGCTTTATTTCGGTGGCCTTGCTTACGCCCGTGATCACCACCTCGCTGGCTTCAATGGCCGATGCCTGTAAAACAACATCTAATTTAGTAGTTTTTGTAAAATCGACCCTTTGGTTGAAGGTTGCGTAGCCGACAAAACTCACCTGGACCAGGTAAACGCCTTTTGGTAATTGCCCGAGGGTGTATTTACCGTTGGCGTCGGACACAGTTCCTAATCGAAGGTCAGGAATAGAGACGGTTGCGCCGGGAATAGGCTTACCGTCGGCTTTATCAGTTATTGTACCAGAGAGTGCGCCTAAAACATCACTGCCCGGAATGCTGTCTTTAACTGGTTTGGCATTCGCAAACGCCGTTGTATATATAAATAGTGCTAAAATGCTATATAGCAGTTTGAGTTTCATAAAAGTGTTATTAAATCAATAATATTGCCAGTATGGCTGGTTGTTAAACTGGAATATTATGACACCGGCGGTGAGCGGCCTGCTGAAAGGATGAGGGATATGCTTACAAAATCATATTTACCTTGCTTGTAAACGTGATCTGAGGAAATATTCGTAATAAAATAATGATTGTCGGTCAGCATCATGCTGGTATGGTGCATAGCGTCGCATATCTGACACTTTTCGGATACAGTGGTTTGATTTTGAGAAGTTTGGTGTGTTTTGTATTTCACCCAGTGCTGGTGTGAATATACCATCAGCTGCCCCGCCGCAAAGCAGAATAGCACGATCCAGGTACAGATGATATGTTTTTTAGCTCGTCTCAAAACCTAATTGCGTTTGATTTTATATATAAGACGCATTTTGCACAAAAATAGTTAAATGTCAATGCAAAATATCATGCTATCGTAACAATGTCGTGGTAAAGATGTTCTGCGAAAATTCTTTAAATACCCGCGTCCATGTATATTTGGGGCATGAAGCCTGCTGAAGTTAATTTGAAATGGACGGAGCTGCAGCATAAAATAGCGGCAGATTTTGATACCGATACACCTGATATTAAGGTAATGTTGTTTTTGATTGGTGTGCAGGAATTGGGGCAGGGCCCAAGAAAATTCAGCAAACGGCAAAAGGAAGAGCTGATGCATATTGCCACCTGCAAACTGTTTAGCCAGATGGGTTTTTATGAGCTGGAAGGCCTCGACCAGGATGGTTGGCCGCACTGGAAATTGGTAAAAACCATACCCAACTACACATTGCTGGAGCAAGAGATGTTGATGAAATCATTGATAATTGAGTATTTTGAGTCGATGTAGGTTGGTTGTAGATGTTGTAAAGATTGTAGTTGTTAAAATAGTTAAACCTATATGGCACCCCAACCTTTACAACTACTGCAACTATTACAACTAATAAAAATGAAAAAATTATTTACCCTCTTATTTCTCCTGATTACAATAAACGTCTTTGCTGGCGGACCGAAAAATCAGTATATACGCATCAAAACCAGTTATGGCGAATGCATCATTCGTTTATACAACGAAACACCGCAGCATCGCGACAATTTTATTAAACTTACCAAACAGGGTTTTTATAATGGCACGTTGTTTCATAGGGTGATACAAAACTTTATGATACAAGGTGGCGATCCGGATTCGAAAGATCCTAAAAAGGCAACACCTGGTGCTGAATTGGGCAATGGCGACTTAGGCTATACTGTTCCGGCAGAGTTTAAGGATAGCATTTTTCATAAACGAGGTGTGCTGGCTGCTGCGCGCGATGACAATCCGAAGAAATCATCCAGCGGTTGCCAGTTTTATATTGTGGAAGGTAAACGATACACCTCAGGTAAGCTTGATACCCTCGAAAAAGCCCCAAGAATGAATGGCCATAAATTCCCGCAATGGCAGCGTGATTGGTATGAAAGCATTGGCGGTACACCACAGCTCGATCAGAACTATACCGTTTACGGCGAAGTGGTAATGGGCCTGGATATGGTCGACCGTATAGCTGCTGTAAAAAAAGATCAACGTGACCGGCCGGTTGTCGACGTACCAATGACTGTAGAGCTGCTCAGCAAGAAGGAATGTAAACAGTTGGATGAGTTACTGGGATTACAAGAAAAATAAATTCGAAATTGAACATTCGAAATCAAAATACATGAAGATCATCACTTATAACGTTAACGGCATCCGCTCGGCTATCAATAAAAACTGGCTGGCCTGGTTACAGGCAACAAATGCTGATGTGATTTGCCTGCAGGAAATAAAAGCAACGCCAGATGTACTCACTGACCTTGGACTTGTAGACGCAATGGGCTACCAGCATTACTGGTTTCCCGCGGAAAAGAAAGGCTACAGCGGAACTGCTATTTTTACAAAGGTGTTGCCCAAACATGTGGAATATGGCTGCGGTATACCGGATTTTGACCGTGAGGGCCGCAATATCCGGGTTGATTTTGATGATGTATCCGTAATGAGCGCGTACTTTCCTTCCGGATCAAGCGGTGACGACCGTCAAAGCTTCAAATTTCGTTTCCTGGATGAGTTTGGAAAATACCTCACTTTGTTAAAGGTCGAGTACCCCAAACTGGTGATCTGCGGTGATTATAATATTTGCCACCGGCCTATCGATATTCATAACCCGAAATCAAACGCCAATTCATCCGGTTTTTTGCCTGAAGAACGTGAGTGGATGGAGAACTTTATTGAGTCGGGCTATATAGACACTTTCAGGCACCTGAATAAAGAGCCGCACAATTATACCTGGTGGAGCTTCCGTGCCAATTCACGCGCCAAAAACCTGGGCTGGCGTATTGATTATGCAATGGCAACAAAGGAGCTGGAAGAAAATATTAAACGTGCAGCTATATTGCCGGAAGCAAAGCACTCTGACCATTGCCCGGTGTTGTTGGAACTGGAGTTTTGAAATTGCGCGGAGGGTGGTTGGTGTTTGCATAAAACCCAATTGTCGTATCGTTACAACGCCCGGTAATAAAGAAGGGCCTCAAATTTAGGCCCTTCTTTATTTTATCTTGGTGTAGATAATATTTAGCTTTATCCGGTTAGGATAATTTGGAGAGCTCTTAGCGGGGGTCCCCACCGCAACTAACCTTCCGGCTGCCTGCGTGGTTGGGGCTATATCAACAGATTGTTTATTTATTGTATCAACCGGAGCCAGGTAAGTGCCGTAATCAGTTATGCGGCCATCAATAAGATCCTGTACATAACCTGTTATAACGAAATGGTAACTATTGGTTGACCGCGAATAATAACCGCCAAAGACCGACGGACTTATATATCGTGCATCACCCGGATTGGCATCCTCCATGTCTGTAATTTGTTTCGCGATATCATATCTGTACATCGTCAGTTTCCTCAATGGCGAGAACGGTATTGTTGATCCCGGGCTTGGCGTAATAACCAGCTCCGCTCTGTTTACCACGATCTTCCCAAGGGTGGAGTTAATGTTTTTGAGATATGGAAATTTAATCCTAACCTTCGTTGCAGCCAGGCCCTGAAGATATATCAGATCTCTTGAACCGGTGCTATCTGCAAACTCAGTCGTAAGCGTATTCGACGATATGTGCTTTATCTGTGACACATGCGTCGTTATCGGCAATGTCACCATCGCTGTATCTATGGTAGTATCATTTTTAGTACGATAGTATACATTCAGTGAATCTGTTGATTTAAACATAAAAGTTCCGCCGGCACCGGTAGAACCTGCCTTATCTAATGTAAGATATAAACCGTGAACGTTATTCAGGAACGTTGAATTGGCAGCTAATTGTGCGCTTGGGGCACCAAATAAAATACTGTTAATAAAGTTTTTATTAATAGGTATCCTCAGTTGAGGCTCGGCACTTATCAGTGTATCCGGTTTTCCTGTAATAATGTTGTATCTTTTAATACTATCATGCGTACGGGCAAAAAAGGTCTTTGTGCCCAGAATGGTTCCTTGCGTGGTCCAACTGTCTAAGTTAGAGTAAGACGTGTTTTTTATGCGGTTTGCAAGTTGATATACATTGATCTTATATTTTGAGGTCAATGAATCTCCATAAAAACCATCTGCATAAGGCATAACCAGCACCGCCGAATCGATTGAAATCGTACCTGACGGAAGAGAGTACGTTGTCTGCCCCGGTAAGTTTAATGCCAAGGCCACATTTGATTCCACCGTGCCAAATACAGGATCGTTTAAATACCCAAATGGTATTTTGGTAAGCCCGGACGTCATGATCGAGTCCTTTGACAAAGGATTGCCTACATCGGGCACAGTGTTAACGATTACGGTAGACGTATCGATCAGTGACCCATTCAATTGCGTAGACGAATCTGCCCCCAGCCCAATCGAATCCTTGTTTTTACAACTATTTAAAATAAAAAGACTTATTAACAGGGTCAATAAGTCTAATCGGAAAAATTTCATATATGATTTCAAAACTTATGCAACATGTACCAATTCTTCATCGGTAATTTCGTCGTAAAAATTGTAATAATTTTCGAAATCAGAAGTGGAATTAAACTCTAAAACCGATTTATTGCTGTTTTTAACATTATTTAACACTTCATCGTCAATATTTTCGCTGCCCAAAACTATTCCGTCAGAATAATGAATGGCGCCTGCATATAACGCTGAATTGGTACCCGGTCTATAAACCTCGGTGTGTTCTTCAGTCATATCAGCCATAACGGCTTTGTGCGTAAAATCAGGATTCAGCTGACCTGTAAAATCATTTTCGTAAATAGAATAAACCACCTTTGAGTTTTTAAAGGTCGGATCGTCCTTGTACGTAGTTTTTAAATAAGCCGGCACCAGCGCACTCATCCAGCCGTGGCAATGGATGACATCGGGAGCCCAGCCTAATTTTTTTACTGTTTCTAATGCGCCTTTGCAAAAGAAAATCGTCCTCTCATCATTGTCAGCATAGAACTTCCCATCCTTATCAGCAAACACGTGTTTACGCTGAAAATATTCTTCGTTATCTAAAAAATATACCTGCATACGCGCTGCCGGGATAGACGCAACTTTGATGATCAAAGGATTATCATTATCGTTAATAATGATATTCATACCCGATAAACGGATCACCTCATGAAGCCTGTTCCTGCGCTCATTAATATTTCCGAAACGAGGCATCAGGATACGAATTTCGTAACCTTTTTCCTGCATAGCCTGGGGAAGCTGGCGGGTTATTTCAGAAATTTTAGAGAGTTCGAGGAAAGGTGACATTTCATGTGTGATGAACAGAAGCTTAGATTTACCCATCTCTAATCAGTATTAAAATTATGTAAAGAAGTCAAAAAATTTGAGTCTGCAAATATAAGCATTATCTTATGAATTATCAATCTATTATGCAAGTAAGTTTTGGTTATTTTTAATCTATTGCACAACTTTGCCCGTTTTTAACTAATTCCCCGTCCATTGAAAATTTTCACCACCAAGGAAAGCCTGTCCACATACCTGGAAGAATTGCGCAATAACCACAAAAGCATCGGTTTTGTGGCAACTATGGGCGCTTTACACCAGGGTCACCTCTCGTTGCTGGCTCAGTCGCAGCAACAAACCGATGTGTCTGTTTGCAGTATTTTTGTGAACCCAACACAATTTAATGATCCTAAAGACCTGGAAAAATATCCCCGCCCTATTGAGTCAGATATTCAAAAACTGGAGCAAGCAGGCTGCGATATTCTGTTCAATCCGGAGGTAAATGAAATGTATGCCAACAATGAGCAATGGCATTTAAACCTAGGCGATCTGGAGCATTTGCTGGAAGGAAAATTCCGCCCGGGACATTACCAGGGTGTAACACAGGTGGTATTTAAATTATTCGATATAATAAAGCCCGACCTGGCATTTTTTGGGCAAAAAGATTTTCAGCAGGTGTTAGTGATACAAAAAATGATCGACCTGTTGCATATGCCAGTAAAACTGGTGATGTGTCCTATTTTACGCGAAAACGATGGTCTGGCGATGAGCTCAAGAAATATTCACTTATCTCCCGACGACCGCCAGCACGCACTTGTTTTGTCAAGAGCACTCAATTGGCTAAAACAAAATTTTGATGTAACTCAAATATCTTCCCTCACAAAGCAATGTGAAGATATGATCAACGCTGAACCCGGCGTACAACTGGAATATTTTGAAGTTGCCAATGGTGAAAACTTGCACAATGCAAATAAGGATACAAAACAAATTGTAGCGCTGGTTGCTGCTAAGGTAGGTAATACTCGTTTGATAGATAATATGATTGTCAGAGATCAGTTAACCGGCGATCAGTGACCAGGTAACATTAGAAGGCCAAGCCGTCATCCGAAAGCAACTAATCGCTGATAACTGATAACCGATTAACTAAATTACTAACTTTGTACCATGATTATCGAGGTATTAAAATCCAAGCTACACCGCGCTAAGGTAACCCAGGCTGAACTGAATTACGTTGGCAGCATAACAATAGATGAGGATTTAATGGATGCGGCTAATATTATAGCCAACGAGAAGGTGCAGATCGTAAATAATAATAACGGTGCCCGTTTTGAGACTTACGTAATAAAAGGTGAGCGCGGAACCGGTACAATTTGTTTGAATGGTGCCACTGCACGGCTGGCACAGGTGGGCGATATCGTGATCATTATGTCATATGCCTATATGGAGATGGATGAAGCGCGTAACTACAAACCCATACTGGTATTTCCTGATGCAGATAATAAACTGATAAAATAACTTTTATCTGGATTTGGGCGCCGGATAAGCTGCCAGTCCTAGTACCAACTGTACACTGGCGTCTATTTTCGAAGACCTGCGCACTTTATAAGCCATCCGCACCCTTATCTGCGGCTCACGGACCAATTCATCGAGCATATTTGAGTTATCGATATCCAGCACTACATTGTTACCCACATTTGCTCCTATATCATTGCGCGATGCTACCATAACCTCATCCTGCCCTTCATTGTCTGAAAGATATATCCTGACTTCGGAAAGGCTCCCGAGGTTGTAGTCGACTGGTTCGGTTGACATGAGTTTGGCTGAGACTATCCGGACCATTTTGACACGATCAGCATTATTTTTTCCAAAGTTCTGATCAAAGCTGGTGGCCGTACTAATAGCCGAACCTACGCTTCCAGGCTGTGCGGAGGCGGGTACTACTAATGTGCAGGTATAAGGGAAGGACGACTTGACAATAGACTGGTACATAGCACAGCTACTAAATGTAGTAACCATCCAGGCCAAAATCAGCATTCGTTTTTTCGTCAAATACATGGCGTTAGTTGATTGTAAAGCAATTTACTAAATTTTTTTGTTAGTTACCACTACTACAAGACAACCATATTAAAGTTTTCCGACAATAAAAACCCCCAAATATTTGCGATACAAAAACTGTCGAAACCCATCGAAATTCTGTATTTTTAGGCTATCCACAAGGGTTAAATACTATTTTAAAATAATCAAAAAAAAGTCCTTTACAAACTCTATCTTTGCATCCCGACACTGAAGCCGGGATTTCCACTTTCAGTGCATAGTTTTCAAGTCCTTAGTCAACAGTTATAAGACGCAGGACTCAACATTTAAGACTCAAAAAAGACTATGCCAAAAGACACCTCCATAAAATCTGTTTTAATTATTGGTTCAGGCCCTATTATTATTGGCCAGGCGTGTGAATTTGATTATGCCGGTTCGCAAGCCGCCCTTTCTTTAAAAGAAGAAGGGATCAAAGTTTCGATCATCAACAGCAATCCGGCTACCATCATGACGGATAAGGTAATTGCCGATCATGTGTACCTGTTGCCGCTTGAACCCGAAAGTATTGAGAAGATATTACAGGAACAACAGATTGATGCTGTACTTCCGACCATGGGCGGCCAAACCGCACTTAACCTTTGCATTAGCGTTGCAGAACGCGGTATTTGGGAAAAATATGGTGTTAAAATTGTTGGTGTCGATTTAGCCGCGATTGAAAAAACAGAAAACCGCGAAGCTTTTCGCCAGCTAATGGTGGATATTGGTGTGAATGTGGCGACCTCAAAAATTGCCAACTCTTTTTTAGAAGGTAAAGAAGCTGCACAGGATATTGGCTTTCCGTTGGTGATCCGCCCAAGCTATACCTTAGGTGGTAAAGGTGCGGGATTTGTGCACAAGAAAGAAGATTTCGACGCTGCGTTAAGCCGTGGTTTGCAGGCATCACCAACGCACGAAGTTTTGGTAGAGCAGGCTGTTTTAGGCTGGAAAGAATACGAACTGGAGCTGCTGCGCGATAACCGCGACAACGTGATCATCATCTGCTCGATAGAGAACTTCGACCCGATGGGTATCCATACCGGCGACTCAATCACCGTGGCACCAGCCATGACCCTGAGCGACCGTTGCTACCAAGATATGCGTAACCAGGCCATCAAGATGATGCGCGCCATTGGTAATTTCGCGGGTGGCTGTAACGTACAGTTCTCGGTAAACCCTGCCGACGAGCAGATCATCGCTATCGAGATCAATCCACGTGTATCGCGTTCATCAGCACTGGCATCAAAAGCAACAGGTTATCCTATTGCGAAAATCGCTGCTAAGCTGGCTATCGGTTATAACCTTGACGAAATTGAAAACCAGATCACCAAAACCACTTCGGCATACTTTGAGCCGACTTTGGACTATGTGATTGTAAAAGTACCGCGCTGGAACTTTGACAAGTTCAAAGGCGCTAATAAATACCTCGGCCTGCAGATGAAATCGGTAGGTGAGGTAATGGGCATTGGCCGCAGCTTTATAGAAGCGCTGCAGAAAGCCTGCCAGAGTTTGGAAATTGGCCGTGCGGGTTTAGGCGCCGACGGTCGCCAGAGCCGCAACCTTGACGAGATCATGGCCAGCCTGGAAAACCCAAGCTGGGACAGGCTATTCCATATATATGATGCGCTGAGCCTGGGTGTGCCAATCGAATCGGTAAGAAAAGCTACAAAAATCGACCGCTGGTTCCTGAACCAGATACAGGAAATAGTAAACCTGGAGGTTGAGCTGCGCCGCTACTCATTAAATAATATCCCTGAGGAATTCTTATTCACGCTGAAGCAAAAGGGCTTCTCGGATGTGCAGATCGCTCACGTATTGGGCAATGTGACCGAAGAGGACGTTTACGAGCGCCGCAAAGCTTTAGGTATCCGCCGCGTATACAAAATGGTGGACACCTGCGCAGCTGAGTTCCCGGCAAAAACACCGTACTACTACTCTACTTACGAGGGTGAGAACGAATCGAAAGTATCAGATAAGAAAAAGATCATTGTGCTGGGTTCAGGCCCTAACCGTATCGGACAGGGTATCGAATTTGATTACAGCTGTGTGCACGGTTTGCTGGCGGCAAAAGAATCAGGCTTTGAGGCGATCATGGTCAACTGTAATCCTGAGACCGTATCGACCGACTTCAACATGGCCGATAAGCTTTACTTCGAGCCGGTATTCTGGGAGCACGTACGCGAGATCATTGACCTTGAAAAACCGGAAGGTGTTATCGTTCAGTTGGGCGGTCAAACGGCATTGAAAATGGCTGAAAAACTGCATGAGCACGGCATAAAGATCATCGGCACCTCATTCAATGATATGGATATCGCCGAAGACCGTGGCCGTTTCTCTGACCTGCTGAAAGACCTTGACATCCCGTATCCAAAATACGGCGTTGCTGAAAGCGCCGAAGAAGCGATCGAAGTAGCACACAAAGTAGGTTACCCGGTTCTGGTTCGTCCAAGCTATGTATTAGGCGGACAGGGCATGAGCATCGTAATTAATGATGAAGACCTGGAAAAAGCGGTAGTGAGCTTGTTACGTAATCTGCCTGGTAACCGTGTTCTGATCGACCACTTCCTGGATCGTGCTGAGGAAGCCGAGTCGGATTCTATCCATGACGGTGAAGATGTACATATCATCGGTTTGATGGAACACATTGAGCCAGCAGGCATCCATTCAGGTGATTCAACAGCGGTATTGCCACCATTTAACCTGTCGGCCAATGTGATCAAGCAGATGGAAGATCATACAATAAAGATCGCCAAAGCATTAAATGTGCGCGGATTGTTAAATATCCAGTTTGCTATAAAGGATGAAAAGGTTTATGTGATAGAAGCAAACCCACGTGCATCGCGTACTGTACCGTTTATCGCCAAAGCTTACGATGTGCCATATATCAATATCGCAGCCAAGATCATGCTTGGGAAAAATAAACTAAAGGATTTTACCATAGAACGTAAACTGGAAGGTTACGCCTTGAAAGAACCAGTATTCTCATTCGATAAGTTCCCCGAAGTAAATAAGGAGCTCGGCCCCGAGATGAAATCAACCGGCGAAGCTATCCGTTTTATACCAAACCTGGAAGATCCGCTCTTCAGACATCTGTATAAAGAGAAATCGATGTATTTGAGCAAGTAAATTCGGAATTGGCATAGAAAGTGCCTTGTAAAAGGCGCAAGATGACATGGATAAGGAATTTATAAATCTCAGAAACGTCGACCCTTTGGATATTTGCGACGTCCTAACAAAGATTGAAAAGTCTTTTAACATTAAACTAGATAACGAAGGCCTGGAAAAAGCTAACACGCTCAAAGGCCTTCGTGATCTGGTTATCAGTAAGCTCGACTTGGAGCATGAGGAAAGTTGCACTACCCAGCAAGCTTTTTATAAGTTGCGTAATGCTATAGCTAGTGTGAATGGCATCGATAAATGCGACATTTCAACCCATACTAAGCTTTCTAAACTATTCCCTAAAGAAGGTCGCTTAGGCGCTATTTCAAAGATTGAAGATGAGCTTGGGTTCAGAATTAACTTGCTTAAGCCTAAACAGTGGATCGTGAGCATTTTTACATTCACGCTTATTGCCTCAGGCATCTTTTGTTTTTATAATTTATTTGCGGGCATGGCAGGGGTTTTGTTATCAGTCATCGCCTTAAAAATGGCGGGGAAATTTGGGAAAGAAATGCATCTGAAGACCGTAGGTGACCTGGCCTCCAAGATATCCCGTGAAAGTTATTCGAAAGTACGGCGGAATAATACTGTAAATAAAAACGAGGTGGAGCAAAAGCTGCGTGAGCTATTCGTAAATGACTTGAACCTGGAACCTGCTGTATTAACACGTCGGGCAAGCTTTTAATTTGACAGTTATTCCACCATCAATCCTGTTACCTCCATACTGAGTTGATTGGTGGTTTTATCGCTGATTTGCTTCTTACCTGCCAGGTGCTGCTGACTGGTTAGTGCCGATTGCCTTTGCACTATTCCCTCAACTACAACCACTTTGCCCTTAAGCTCGGCAGGGATACTTACATCATATTTTGCAAAATGAGCCGCTATGGTCTTTCTGTTTCCTGCAGCGATCGTAAACCACCCACCTTTCTCCTTTACTACATTTAGCACTTTGCCTCTTACAGTTGTCCTCATACGCGATCTGGCAGCGATATAAGAATCGAGATTATCGGCATTTACAACAACTGCCCCGGGTTTATTTCCAAAAACTTTCCCATGCAGAGGTTTTTCATTCTGCGCAAACAGGTTGAAAGAAAATAATGATAGTATTAGTAATAAATAGATTGCTTTCATCGTAATGGCTATTAAAACCCTAACAACCTGCTTTTTGTAAAGGTTTTAAATATGGTGGTTTGTTAATATATGTTAAATGGGTTTAGAAAGTAACTTTTTTGAATTACTATTGAAATCTGTTAACACATTAGGCTGATTTAAACTAAGTTTGCAGAAAATATCAAAAATTCGGAATCCGCATATAGCTAAGGGATTTTGATGAGTTAACACAAAAATTATTAAATGAAAACACCCCTACTTGCTGTCATTCTGTTTATATCTGTTGCTCTGTTAAATACGGGATGTAAAAAGACTACTACTGATACCAATTCTGCCCCATCGCTTACAACCAATGATGTTATATTGGATGTAACTTCCACCACTGCGCAAAGCGGAGGTACTGTTACTTCCATAGGCACATCCGTTATCACAGAAAACGGTGTATGTTATAGCAGTTCAAATCAAACCCCTACTATAAGCGATACTAAGAAAACTACGGCGGTCATTTCCAGTTCATATTCGTTTACCACTGATCTTACCGGCCTAACGCCGAGTACGACCTACTATCTAAGAGCCTATGCTACAAACCAATACGGAACAGGGTACGGAAGTGTGGTTAAATTCACAACCAGTTCAACCTTATCATCGGTAAATGGCTCTGTCACTACATTTGCCGGAAGCGCAACTGCTGGTTATGCTGATGGCTTAGGCGCAGCAGCCTTGTTCAGCAATCCAGGAGGAATGGCTTCAGATGCAAGCGGTAATATTTATGTATGTGATATATTCAATAATCGTATCAGAAAAATTGCGCCTGACGGTACTGTCACAACTATTGCAGGGAGCGGAGTTGCAGGGAACAGTGATGGGCCTGCCCTGAGTGCGCAGTTTTACGCCCCACAAGCACTGGCTGTGGACGGACAGGGGAATATCTTTGTTGCTGATTACGGCAACAGCCTGATACGTGAAATTGTCGCTGCAACTAATACTGTTAAAACGTTTGCGGGCAATGGTTATGTAGGATATGTAGATGGGGATGCACTTAAAACCGCCGAATTTAATGGTCCAAGTGGAATAGCGGTTGATGCTAGTGGTAACTTATTTGTTGCCGACCGCAACAATAACATGATACGCAAAATTACTTCAGCCGGGGTTGTTAGCACAATCGCGGGCACCAAAACTCCAGGTTATGTAAATGGCACCGTGAATACAACTACCGGTACTTATGCTTCATTTAGAGATCCAAGTAGCTTGGTTGTAGACTCGCAGGGTAATATTTATGTAGCCGATCTGGGCAATAGTGCTATCAGGAAAATAACACCAGCCGCCGTTGTTACTACTATCGCAGGTGGCCCTGGTCAGGCTTCTTTATTAGGCAGCCCAATGGCCTTAACAATGGACCAGCAAGGCAATTTCTTTATAGCTGATGAATCGGGTAGGGTAATTGAATTGACAGCGGCTAGCGTACTTTATGACCTGGCAGGAGCTCCAAACGTTGCCGGATATGCAGACGGCATTGGTGCGGCGGCCAAATTCAACAATCCGCAAGGTGTTTGTATAACGCCTTCAGGAAGCATTTTTGTTTCGGACTTTAACAATAACATGATACGAAAAGTAGTGGTCGTTACCACCAACTGATAAAATAACCCAATTAAGCAAGGGCCTCACAGCACACGGTTGTGAGGCCTTTTTTTATCCGAATAACATACTAAATACTTCTTCGATGCTTCCCACAGTTTTAATTTCAATCTTATAACGGGAAAGGTCGATTCGCTTTTTATCCTTCCCGCCTGAGGCCAGGTTATATTTAGAGATAAATATCTGTTCAAATCCAAGCTTCTGCGCTTCAGCTATACGCTGCTCAATGCGGTTTACGGCACGTACCTCGCCTGATAAGCCTAGTTCTCCCGCAAAGCATGTCTTAAAAGGAATGGGTATGTCCTCGTGCGAAGAGATAATCGCGGCCGCAAGGCCCAGGTCGATTGCCGGGTCTTCTACCCTGATGCCACCGGTTATATTCAGGAATACATCTTTCGCTCCTAATCTGAAACCACAGCGTTTTTCCAGTACAGCCAGCAACATATTCATCCTCCGGGTATCGAACCCTGTAGCTGTACGTTGTGGCGTTCCGTAGGCCGACGTGCTCACCAAAGCCTGCGTTTCTATCAGCATAGGACGCATACCTTCCAGCGTAGCTGAAATAGTAACGCCACTCAAAGGTTCATCGCGTTGAGAGAGCAAAATTTCTGATGGATTTGATACCTCTCTAAGGCCTTCTCCCATCATTTCATAAATACCCAGTTCTGATGCTGAACCAAAACGGTTCTTTACCGCCCTTAAAATACGGTAAACATGGTGCCTGTCGCCCTCAAACTGCAAAACGGTGTCAACCATATGCTCCAGTATTTTCGGGCCTGCAATCATGCCGTCCTTGGTTATATGACCGATCAGGAATACAGGTGTAGATGATTCCTTAGCAAAACGCAACAATTCAGCTGTACATTCCCGAACCTGAGACACGCTCCCCGGCGTCGATTCTATATGAGAAGAATAAAGCGTCTGTATCGAATCGATTACCACCAGGTTAGGTTCCAGTTGCTCTATCTGTTTAAATATATTTTGGGTCGATGTTTCTGTCAAAATAAAACAGCCGTTTCCGACCTCCGATTTCTGACCTCCGACCTCAGTCAACCGCTCCGCCCTCATCTTGATCTGTCGTTCACTTTCTTCTCCAGATACATACAGCACTTTCATATGCGGCATATTTAAAGCCAGTTGCAGCATCAGGGTCGATTTACCGATACCCGGCTCACCACCGATCAATACCAGCGATCCAGCCACAATGCCACCACCCAAAACGCGGTTAAATTCCTTATCAGGGGTGAGTATACGCTGTTCCTCATCAAAAGTAATTTCCGAAACCTGTACAGGCTTATTTGAACGCTGAGTTGAGGTCGAATTGCTTTTCCATGTAGGAACGGCAACGTTCACCTTTTCGATAACCTCCTCCACGAAAGTGTTCCATTGCTGACACGACGGGCATTTGCCCAGCCATTTAGGAGACTCAAAGCCACAGCTTTGACAGAAATATGCAACTTTAGATTTAGCCAATTTGATTTGGGATTTTAGAATTGCGATTTACGATTTTTTTCCGAATATGCTAAAATTTATAGCAAAACAAAAATAGATTTACGATTGATTCGTAAATAAACCAAGGTAGTTTAAGTTTAAATTCTTCGTCTCTTTAGAAACCAAAAGGCGATCTCAAAATTGAGATCGCCTTTTTTAAAGTTGTAAATTTGCTTTTTTTGCTACAAGCAATTATTCTGCTTTTTTTTGGCTACACCGATATTTGCGTTAAAGTTTCGCTATCAGGTACCAGTTGCCGCCGCCGTCCGAGATCAAATGCACCATATAAAGCAGACCCAAACTCGTAAGGTTGGCGGTTGGTGTAAAACCGTCTTGTATTTTATCAGCGCCGGCCCTGTTTACGGTGAAACTACCGGATGTTACATTGGTACAAATAATAATAAGTTGTTGGCCTGGTGTTGAAGCCGCCGGCAGGGTGACTGACGCACCACTGGTAATCGTGTAAAATACATTTGATGTACCCGTAATGATTGCTCCATTGGAAAGGTTTGCTCCCATAGGTAAAACGGCTGACGGTGAGACAAACGCGCCGGTGCCATTTAAGAATGTAGACGTTGAGCCCGAGCTTGTTCCCAATCTTGCCGCTGGAATAATTGTATTTGCCTGACCTAAGGCTGTTACTATATTGTTGCCAGTTGTTTGACTATTGGTCGTTATGGACAGCGCTACTGAGCCGGCAGAAGATGTAACATCACCTGTATGTGCAGGCATTGCACTTGTAGGTAAAGTGGTTACCGGATTGGTTGGCGCAAAAGGACTGCTTCCGGTTATATAAACTTGATTGGCAGCGGTACCGTTTGAAAATCCTGCACCTGTAGCTCCTGTAATACCTGCAGCACCGGTGACACCTGTAGCACCCGTTGCACCGGTAATACCTGTAGTGCCGGTAGCTCCCGTAATACCTGTAGCACCGGTGACACCTGTTGCACCCGTTGCCCCTTTAATACCTGGAGTGCCTACAGCCCCTTTAAGTCCTTGTGCACCGGTATCACCTGTTGCACCATTAT
>JACXTT010002260.1_pt1 | contig 30770 bp, 22 predicted proteins | sample 9270951 | NCBI WGS metagenome assembly JACXTT01 (sample SAMN15532306, study PRJNA645909) | rock metagenome | isolation source: weathered quartz diorite | place: Puerto Rico | collected 2017-06-21 | reverse complement strand
AGTGAATCCGCCGAATCCATTCAGCTGACATGCCGGCCGTCATGTTGTGCGTGGCGGTGGATCCTCGCCGAATGGGGATGATTAATCGTGAGGCCGGCTTGCGCCTCAAGCATGAAACGCGCGCGCTCACCCTCGGTGCTTGCGAGGTGTGATGGAAGGAATTTCAGGGCCACAATGCGCTTGAGTTTCGTATCCTCGGCTTTATAGACGACGCCCATCCCCCCCTCCCCCAATTTCTCCAGGATTTTATAGTGAGAAACGACCTGTCCTATCATTCAAGATCCTTAAGAAAAGCTGACCGGTACAGAAAACCTTTGCGACCGGGGGATACGCGCCGTGGGATGGTGAACGCCTGGAATAAATCCGGCGATTGTCATAGAAGCTATCGGTTATAGTGAAGTACTCGGGAGCATCCTACTCGATTTGCAGCGGATGAAGAGGCGAACCGAGACCGTATATCCGGAACACATCACGCATACAAATGCGCAGAATCGCATAAAGACAGCCCTAATGTATGCGGATTTTGTACAACAGTCAATTGACCGGCTTCCCCGAGGGCGATACAAGCTCTCGGGCATAAATCCACACCCGAGTCATAGAACGGACTCCCGGCCGTTGACTGATTCCCCAGCATCTCGTATATTTTCAGCGCGTAGATCGCAGTTGATAGCTTTCGAAAACAGAACCAATGACAAGCAAAGCAGGCACTGACACGATGGCGGCCATGATTTTAATCCGGCCCGGCGAGCCGCTGCGGACTGGACGGGTTAACAGGCCACTGGCGGGGGCCGGCAAAATCCTCATCCGCGTGTCAGCGTGTGGAGTATGCCGTACAGACCTCCACATTTACGACGGCGACTTGAGCAATCCGAAACTTCCGCTTATACTCGGTCATGAGATCGTGGGAACGATCGTCGAGATTGGAAGTGGCACGGCGGGTTTCGAGAAAGGACAACGAGTAGGAGTTCCCTGGTTAGGTGGCGCGGACGAAACCTGCGAGTATTGTTTATCGGGGAGGGAGAACCTCTGCGAGAACGCATTATTTACCGGATACACCGTTGACGGCGGGTACGCTGAATACGCCGTTGCTGATTACAGATACTGCTTCGGGGTGCCCGACAAATATTCCGATTCAGAGGCGGCGCCGCTGTACTGTGCAGGGCTCATTGGGTATCGTGCGCTTCGGATGGCAGAGGGAAAAAAGCTGGGATTCTACGGATTCGGCGCCGCAGCGCATATCATCGCACAAATTGCGATTCACCAGGGACGAGAAATCTTCGCATTCACACGCCCCGGAGATAGGGAGGGACAAGCATTCGCCCGGTCCCTGGGGGCATCCTGGGCAGGCACCTCGTCGGAAGCGCCTCCCGAGAAGCTTGATAGCGCCATAATCTTCGCGCCGGTAGGATCGCTTGTCCCCGCAGCGCTTCAATCGATAGTTAAGGGAGGCACGGTAGTCTGCGCGGGCATACACATGACGGACATACCGTCGTTCCCGTACAGATATCTTTGGGAGGAAAGAAAGCTGGTCTCGGTCGCAAACCTCACGCGACGCGATGCTCTGGAATTCCTGAAAATTGTCGGTGAGGTCAAGATCCGTACTGAAGTGCAGACATATCCGCTCGCGCGGGCGAACGATGCGCTGAGCGATCTCAGGGAGGGAAAAATCCGCGGGGCTGCCGTCCTTCAGACCGCAGGGATGAAATAAATTACGCCCTCAGGGGATTTTATCAGAAATGATCAATCGTGCGGCCAGTCAGGGTTCTGTACTCCCCCATACACTCGGCAGTGAGGCAGGAATGGACGGGCAGCACGCCGATCAAATCCCCGACGTGCATCCGATTAATGTAATCAGCGGGAGCGCTGACAATCCCATGCTCCTGAGAGAGTGAGGAAACAAACGCATTCTTAACAGGCGGCGACCACCCCTCGTCATCCAGGTCAACAACGGCTCCGAACACTCTCTTTCCTTCGTCATCCAGAATAAAATCTTTGGAAAAATGGATAGCTCCCCCGTACACAATAAGCTCATTTCTTTCCGGATGCCTGGCAACCACGGGGCAAGCCACGGCAACGGCAATCTGATCAACGTCGCACGAACTTATCTGATGTTGCATCATATCATAAAACACGAAGTTTCCAGGGCGGATCTCATCAACACCCGGAAAATCTTCGGCAACGCTGCACGAGGGCGTATCCCCCACTGAGATTTTGACTGTCGTCAGAGCCCGGAGGCGGGACTTAAGCTTCTTCATCTTATTGAGAGAATCCTCATGAGTGCGAAGAATCTCAGCCTTCGATCGTGCCTTATAGGAATGCCCTGCGTGAGTGAGAAGCCCCGTGAGATTCAGCATGGGAGACCGAGAAATCTCTTCCGTCAGCCTTGTCACCTCGTCGACGCAGGACGAGGGGATTCCGGTTCTTCCGAAGCCCGAATCGATCTTCAGATTCACATTGCAGCGATTCCGCAGGCTGGAATTCAGCGCAGAGAGAGTTTCGGAAGACTCAACCAGAACGGTCAGAGAAATCCGGGAAGCCAGCTCGTTAACGGCATCCATTTCGCGGACATTCAGGGGGAAGGCGACCGTAATGTCATCCCATCCGTCCTGTGCGAAGTAGGACGCCATGGAAAGGGACGACGTCGTAATTGACCGGACCCCGGAATTTCGGAACCACCGCCCGATTTCGAGCGACTGGTGAGTCTTGAAATGTGGCCGGAAGTGGAGAGATTTTTTCCGTGCCTTATCGGCCATTGTCTCGATATTTTTATGGCACTTCGCCTCATCGAGGAGAAGCGTTGGCCGCTTAATGTTCACCCTATTTCCGTAAGAACTTAAAGGCATGATCCCACGAGCCTCTCCGGAAACCGTAAACCACCCAGAGAATGCAGAGAGGTTCTAGCAGGCGGGCGCCTTCCATTCCGCCGATATCGATAACGGGCCACCCAAAATTCTTAAGAATATCCGTCACCGCGGCCTTGGCCTTATCATCGTTGCCGCAAATGATCATATCGGGTGGACCGCCGGGGAGGTCGGGGTTCACCATAAACGCGTTCCCCACAATATTGAAAGCCTTCACCACCCGTGCGCCGGGGAGCCACCGTTGAACCTGTTCACCCCCTGAGTCGATATGGCCGAGAGCGAGTTTCGGCGGGGCGCCGGGAGAAAAAATGAGAGGATTCGTCGCATCGATAACCACCTTCCCGTCAAGATTAAGGGGAACTGCGAGTCTGATCGCGTTCTCCGTTCCCGACCAAAGGGTGGCAAGCACCGCAATATCGCAGAAGGAGGCCGCGTCGGCGAACGAACCGGCGGATGCCCGGGCGCCGACTCCTGCGACGAGATCCTTGGCCTTGGGCAGCTGGGGATCCCGTGTGCCGAATTTTACAGTATGACCGAGGCCGGTAAACCCTATGCCGAGTGCGCGGGCGACATTACCTGTGCCGAGAATTCCGATGTTCATGAAAACTCCCTGTGATGATATAAAAAAATATCAAACTCGGCAGTGAGAGTCAACTTCCCAAAGCCTCAGTAAACCGACTCCCCGTAACAATCTGAAAAGAATTTCGTACATTCAACACCACGCATCGCTTCCATGACACGTTCGTCATACACTCGCCTTCTCGGCATATTTCTCTCAACCCTTCTGGCTGTCCAGATGACATGCTGGATTTGTCCGGTGGAAAAGAACGCCAAGGCACCCGCATGCTGCTGCGAGCAGAATCAAGCACACTCTCCACGATATACTCCCCTTCGAATTCACTGCATGCTCGCGGGGCAGGTACGGCCGTCGGCAGACTTCCAGTCCCCGTTCGGGGTTCAGAGACCCCCTGCTTTCTGCCAGTCAGCATCGTTTCCTAACCCTCTTACCGAATCACCCGAAGGAGCCCTCCTGGACCGGGGATCTGTCTGGATCCTCAATCGGAACTTCAGGATTTGATCTTTCCCCTCGCTTAATACGCCACGCAGCGGGCCGGGTAAAGATTCCGGGCCGGAGAAAACCATTTTTCTTGAGGAGAAAGACCATGAAAAGCTTACTCTCACTAGGCTTGATACTCATCATTATGGGCGCAAGCCACGACAGACTGCAGGAATTCATCAACGATCCGTCGTTACAGGATCAGATCATCGAGTACATTGTTGGGCACCATCCCTTAATGAGCAAAGTCATCGACCAAATCATGAAAGACGAGAACAAAAGGCAGATGATAATACAACATCTGAGCCGCGGGCACATGGAGTCGGGCAGTAGCGGTGCAAAGAGCCCCTATTCGGGTTACGAGGGGCGGGATATTAAAGCACTCTCGGCCGAACAGATCAAAAGCTATCTCGAAGGGGAGGGAATGGGATTTGCGATGCCCGCGGAGCTCAATCATTACCCGGGACCGAGGCATATCCTGGATCTAGCCCCGAAGTTAAACCTCTCGGAGAAGCAGCAGGCGGGAGCCCAGCAGATTTATTCCTCCATGCACACCCGGGCGATCGACCTCGGGAAAAAAATCGTTGAACAAGAACGTGCACTCGATGAAAAATTCGCAAGCGCCGGCATCGACGAAGTTTCGCTCAAGAACCTCACACAAACCATCGGATCATACCAGGGAGATCTACGCTTCACTCATCTTCAGGCCCATCTTCGCCTGAAGAAACTCCTGACCGTTGCTCAGGTTGCCCGGTATGACAGCGTCAGGGGATACGGAAGCGCCGGGGCGATTGAGCACATGCACTGACAGCGACCCGGGAGACTTCAACACAAGGCCCGAGGGAACACCTCGGGCCTACTCTTTTTCGGCGATACTGAATTCGCTCCGGACCCGGAGTGTCAGGCAGCGACGGAAACCTGTCTTTTCACATGAAGAAGGCGCTGAGCGACAGTCACCGGTGCGAGAACGGCGATCGCGAGAAGTGCGAGAGTGATCGGAGGCAGCGCAAATCTGTAGGGAAGATGCAGTGAAGCCACCATAGAATGGAGCGGCTCATGATAGTAATTATTGAGAAAATTCAACATTGACCCCAGGCCAAAAAGGAGTATGCGTTCGCCCCGGCGCAGAATTCCCACATTGCAGGGAATATTAAACGACTCCGCTCGTGCTCTCACATAGCTAATCAGGAGCGACCCGCCGGTCGCCACCACAACGACGAGAGCTGTCATATACATATGGTGGATAACCAGGTAGGCTCCTACCCCGGTATAAATCGCAAGCTCTCCGATACGGTCCATCGTTGCATCATAGATAGCCCCGAAAACCGTGACTTGGCTCGTGAGCCGTGCGAATTTCCCGTCGATCAGATCGAGAGCCCCTGCGACGAGAATCAGCACGCCGGCAATTAGGAACTCGCCCATCACGAGAAAACAAGCCGCCGTGAGATTTAGGATAAAACCGAGAGTGGAGATGGAGTTTGGCCGGATCTTCGAGTAACCGATCAACCGCACGACCGCATCGAGCTCACGATTAACTTCCCTTTCGACGATACCCGGGATCAGAGACATAGGCACTCCGCGAGAATTTTTGACGCCTCCCACCTGCCGCACCGAACATTTATTAGAACATGGGAACGCGAAAATAGTTTAATAGCAGAAAAGCATCAAAATCTATTTTAGCAAAACGAGCTTCCGGACCTGTGAAAAACCTGAGCCGGAAGAGGTAGACGCCTTCAGCTCGTACAGATAAACCCCGCTGGGAAATGCGGATGCGTCCCACTGGACAGATTTATAGCCGGCGTCCTCCGGACCCCCCTTAAGAACAGCCACCACCTGGCCTACCATGTTATACACCTTCAGGGACACGAACCCGGAGGCGGGCAATTGATAAGCGATCGTCGTTGATGGATTAAAGGGATCGGGATAATTCTGCCCGAGCGAATAGGAGGTGGGAAGAGCCGTCGTCGGCGAGAGACTCGGCGAAGGTGCTGGAGGCGGAATCTCGGAAATCAGGCTGATCGCGATCCTGCTGGAGGCTGGGGAGGATCCTCCGAGAATCAGCACCCCTGCTTGATTCACCTTCACCCAATACGCTTTCCCAGGCACCAGGGAATTGGCAATATAGTAAGACCCTGAATAGCCATAAAACTGAGACGTCACGATTCCGCCGGGGATCGAACTAATCGACGACACAGATGTAGGCGATGCGACAGAACCGACCATATTCCAGCCGTGGCGGACATTAATAGAATCAACTGGCTTCGGAGCTCCTGTAACGAGCAAAGTTTCAGGAGAGGAAAACTTCAGCCAGAACCCTGACCCGTTTTCCATTGTATCTCGAGGCGCGTATGACCCGCTAAAGGCAAACGCCGATGAAACCGCGCTGGGGAACAGGACGGCTTTCCGGTAGTCTGGGGGGACTACGGGGAGGGAGACCATATTCCATCCTGGAGAAACAGTATCACGGGGCAAACCGAAATTACCAAAATCAAAACCTACGGTATCCCTTCCCTGTGGAAGCACAATCGTATACGCGCTCGCGGGGAACGATTGAACCCAGCCAGGACGGGACTCCTCGCTCACGGTATAGGAGCCTGCCGGTAGACTCGGGAACACATAATTCCCGAGCAAATCGGTGACAGTGGTATCGACGACATCGCCTCCGAGATAAATCTTCCACCCTGACAATGCGTGGTCGGCGGTATCGCGAACCCCATTGCCATTCACATCTCTGAATTTAGAACCGTGTATTGAACTCCTCACGCTGTCGATAAACTGGAAAACGCCTCCGACACCAAAAAAATCGTGCGTTCCGGCGAGATAAACACTCGAGGGATCGAGCGGGTGAACCCGCAGATTCCACGCGGCAAAATTCGTAAGAAGACCGTCTTCGAAATGTTGAAAGGTAAGCCCGCCATCGGTCGTACGGTCGATCCCGCGGGTCGTGCCAAACTCCCCGACGTAAAGCGTTTCGGGATGCTGCACGTCAATAGCGAGAGACCAGATCGCAATCTTCTGTAGAGGAGTCTTAAACCATGTCTCACCTCCATCCGTCGTCTTCCAGAGATTATTGAGACTGTCGGGCTCGCCGTAGGTCGTCGCGTAACCGACCAGGGGATTCTGCGGATTGATGGCGAATTTCGGCACCTCCTCCGCGCCCCCGTCATTCACTATCGTCCAGGTAACACCGGCATCCGTCGTCTTCGAAATCCGGCTCGCCCCGGTCCCCGCATAGAGAATATTTGCGCTATCGGGCCGAACAATAAGGCCACAGAGGTGAGGGCCGGAAATGCCCTGAAGCGTCCACGTGTCTCCCCTGTTGGTAGAGCGGTAGACGGACCCATCGGAAAACTTCCCGGCATACATCGTATCGGAATGAGCCGGGTCATAATCCATACTTTCGCCGTCGATGCCATAATTCGGCAAAACGTCGGTCCACGTAAGACCCTCGTTGGTAGTCTTCCACAGACCGTTGTTAAAAAACTCGACGGCAAAGATTGTAAGAGTATCGCGCGGGTGCACGAGAATATGGCGGATGCCTACGATCGGAGGAGAGGTTGGCAGATCGGTCCAATGATACCCCTTATCCCGGGAAACAGACAGAACACCGGACGATCGTTCGCAGTAAATCGTATACGGATTGAGAGGATTTATGCCGACATTAAAACCCACGGCTGAGGTCCGTTGCTGCCAGTAATTGAGCTGGGAAGATGCAGACAGCGAAAACACAATCTCACAGATAATCAGGATAAACGGGAAACGTCTCAGGGGAAGATCCATACAGATACTCCGGTCGATTGAACATCGCCGACTAGCGGCGCAGATGGTTTTTCAAAATAACCCTATTTTGGTCAAGAATCAATACAAGTATGGGTCGACGTCGGACGAGGTGTTACCGGAAAGAGCGCGTTCGCCCTGCTGCCGTTGACCGGAGCGCAGCGACATAGCTTTTGACATACCGATCCTTTTCGCGAAACTTATACTGCATAATGAACCGTGGATGATCCAGTGCAATCACTCGATCGAAAAGTTGCAAATCAGAGTTGAGTTTACCTAGAAATGCCGCATTCTTGCCTTTTCCCCAACAGATGCAGACATCCCGTGCGATTCCAAAATCAAGCTGAGCCCGGAGGCAATCCACCATGAACTCATACGCGGCTTCCATTAACGATTTACTATCGTAATAGTTAAAATTCACTTGCCGTCCCGTTCGGCTGGTAGTAGTGAACCCAAGCGGGCAAACAGCGCCGATATAAAAATCCGAAAAGAAGCGCTTGACACCTCCGTACGCCTTAATGACATCGTAAACAAACACAGAGGAGGGTTCGTGCGTTTCGAGGCTTCTTATGGAAATCCCGCACTGTTCAGTCAATCTCTTCGTATCGGTGAACGGAATGCCTGTCGCGCCTGCGCCAAATCTGGCTGGATTTATGCCCAGAATTAGATGCCGCGTCCGACGATCATTGTAGAACTTCTTATAGAACTGCGCCATGGCGATACCGGTTTCAGCATTATTTTCAACCGGATTCAGGACACGAATACCGTGCGGCAGAAGGCCCTTGAATTTCAGGCCCCGATTAAACTGAATGACTCTATCGCCAAATCCGGGCAAGGTCTTTGATTTCACAAAAATCCCTCGACTCGATCAATCCTGCTCGTTACAGAATTAGATAACTCGTCCCGTAGAGGAAACTCCCCCTTCTGGGTGAAACAGTTAGGAATGGTCACAGAGAAATTGATAATATGTGCAATAATTGCTATCATAATGCAACCACCGAGTTTACCCAGGCGCTTATGGACGATTCCCTTGGGAGATGGAATCGAGATAGGCTCCAGAGAGGGGAATCTTACCTGTTAACATGCTCAAAGAAATCCTCGTCCCGAACCTGAACATCATCTTCATCGGTCCTGCGGTCACCGTCCTTTCCGACGACCTCGGCTTTTACCGCCTCGGCACGAAGGACAGGTTCTGGGAGATGCTCGCCTTCTCCGGGCTCACGCAGGGAGAAGTCATTTCGAAGAAGGACCGCAAAGCGCTCGACGATGCAAAGCGTACCGGCGTCCTCAATGATCTTTACAAGCAGTTCTTCTTCGAGAAGAAAGAGTCGACGCTCCTGAAAGCGCGCATCGGCATGACCGACCTCAACCGGCGGCTTGTTGTCCAAACCGAAGACGACCCCGCCGCCGCGCCGACACAGGCTGACGTCCAGACGCTCGTCAAAAAAATCGAAAAGTACAAGCCGAAGGTTGCGGCATTCGCTGTCGATCCCGCGCTCTTCGCAAAATGCTTCAAACCGTCATTTCCCTCTGCCACCGGCGATAAGGGGAAGCAGTCCTTCCTTATCGGCGCAACGGAAGTCTGGCTCCTCGGCGGCTCCAATGTCCGCCCGAAGGACGCCGATGCCCTCGAGCATCTATTCGACGAGATGGCCGCAAGCCCCGCACTTGCCGGGGCACCCGCAGGTGATTGAATGACATGAGTTCATAGTCCCATGGGAGCCTTCCGCCCGGCCTGTTGACTCGCCATGGATTACTGCCCCATCCTGGGGAAAGATCCTTAGAATCGGGGAGAGATATGAAACATCACATGCTGTTCTATCTCGCGCTCTTGCTTGGCCAGCTGCACACCGTCCCGCGGGCTAACGCGCAGTTGCCCTCCGTTTCCCGCCCGCGGGGGGAAATCATGCGAGGCGCTTCCACACCGATGCTTATCGAGCGGGCACTCGCGGGGGGGCGCATCACACTCGACCAATGGGCTTTGTACAACGGGTACGCCCTCAGGGATCCCGGAAAGCTGCCGGGGCATTATCGCAGCGACGTTCCGGAAAAATGCGGCACATGGATACTTCAGGAGATCCACCGCAGGTGGTCGGGGCTGACCACGAATGCGAGAGCGGGATTGATGCGGCTCGGTTTCTCGGATGCGGGGATCCTCACCCGGCCGACAGGTCTCGATTCAACCCGCGGCACGACCCACTTCCTCGTCCACTATTCTGTCCTTCCCGGCGACACGAACGCCGTTTCCTCTTTCGACGGCGACGCGAACGGCACACCCGACATCATCGACACCGTACTGACCACAATCGAGCACGTATGGCTCTCTGAGGTAACCACAATGGGTTACACTGCGCCCCCGCCCGACGGCGGCCTGGGTGGCGACGATCGTTACGATGTCTATGTCATGAAGACCGGATATTACGGATACACGGCCGGTGATTTTAAGGTCGGTGACAATCCTAATTCGCCTTCCGCTGTCGAGACGAACGCCCATGCCACTCATCTCGTGCTGAACAACAATTACACCGGATATCCAACCACCGGTAGTAAGGCGATCGAGGTGACGACGGCTCACGAATTCCACCATGCAATTCAGTCGGGTTACGATAATGACCGCGCGGCATGGTACGGCGAAGCGACGGCGACATGGATTGAGGACGAGGTCTATGATTCCATAAATGACAACGTCAATTACCTCGGCGAGTGGTTCTCCCACCCGGACGTTCCGCTCGATACAAACAATTATATTATCGGAACGGACACAATCACCACGCACGCGTACGGGAGCTGGATATTTTTCCGCTATCTCTCCGAGCACGTCTCAGGCGGGCCAAATCTTATCCGCCGCATCCTTGAGTTAACGCTTGGGTACGACAACACGAACGGCAATCACAGCTTCGAAGAGATCGGCGGAGCGCTCGCCGAGCGCAGCACCAATTTCACGAGGGTGTTCCGCGAATTCACAGGGGCCAACGCCGCATTGATCCTGAGCCCTTACCGCTACAGGGAAGGCACACTCTATCCGAGGATGGCAATGTCTCAGCTGGAAAACGACACGACAGTCAGCGGATCACTTGATCGCCATTCCTCAATGTATTTCCGAATATCCAGGGAGCAACTGCCGACCTGTACAAAACTTCTCACGGTCACATTTACTTCTCAGGATGCGCAGGCGAGTCTTGGCGTACAGGCGGTAATCTGTTCGCGTGGCTTTGTCACTCTCGTTCCGTTTCAATCCGGGATCACGCTTCCGGGGGATATCACGCCTGATTCACTCTTTATCGTTGTCATGAATTTGGATTTCCCCAGGGTGACGGGCAATTTTCAGCTTAGCGTGTACACCGAGCTGAGAAGCAACCGGTACACGCTTACCGATTTGGGAAGGATTGGGAGTTCGGGGAGCGTTAGTGCCGTCAACAACAAAGGCCACCTCGTCGGCACACTCTTCACCGTCGTCGGCTCATTCTCCTACTATACCCCTGTCAAATGGATCAATGGCACGGTGACCTACCTCGGTTCGAATGCCTCCGCATTCGATATCAACAACAACGATGAAATCGTCGGGTCGGTCAACATTCCAGGAGGTGCTCATGCGTACTATTGGGGACCGGCCTTTTCGGTGTCGATGGATACCGTCACCGCAGGGTTGAGCAGGGCGTTGGCGATCAGTGATTCGGGTATTGCCGTGGGCAGCGCGTTTTTCCCCCGGGTCGGCGGCGGGACTGAGACAAACGCGCAGCCCTTTATCTGGAGAAACTCCGGGATGACGAAGCTCCCCGTCTTCCAGGATTCCAGTGCAATTGGAGGCGTGGCGATCGACATTAGCAATCGCAGCCAGATTCTCGGAACAATCACCGCGAGAGATACGGCGTACCCCTACTCCGCGCATGAACATAGCGTACTCTGGAACGGGGGCGGGGGAGTGCCAGAGGATCTCGGCGTGATCTCAGTCCGACACCTGAACGACCTCGGTCTCCTCGTCGGAAGCCAGAGCGTGAACGTCGTATTTGATGGGATGCCGACCCCGTTGGTCCACGCCATGAAGGGGAGCGGCGGCGCCTACTCCGATCTCGGCACGATCGATAATGTGGTGGGGAACAGCAGTGCGATGGCCCTCAACAACTTGGGAGATATCGTCGGCGGCAGTCGGAGCGCCACGGGCGCACACGCGTTTCTCTATAGTCACGGTGCCATGGAGGATCTCAACGCGCTTCTTCCGTCTGGCGCTTGCTGGACACTCCAGTCGGCGACCGCCATCAGCGACAGTGGGTACATCGCAGGTACCGGCATCCCGGCATCCGACAATCAGCCGCATGGGTATCTGCTGACCCCGGCTGCCCCGACCGGCGTCCGCGAACGCCCGCCCCTTCCGCCCCGGTTCGTGCTGTACCAGAATTATCCCAATCCGTTCAACCCCTCGACCGAGATAAAGTATGAGCTTCCCGTCCAGGAATTCGTCACGCTGAAACTCTACGACGTTCTCGGAAGAGAGGTGGCAACGCTGGTCTCCGGGCGTGAACTCCCCGGCACCTACTCGGTCATGTGGGATGCGGGTGGGAAAGCCTCGGGAGTGTATTACTGCCGGATGCAAGCGGGCGAATACAGTAGCGTGAAGAAAATCATGGTCCTGAAGTAACGGCCGGTTGGGAGAATTTCCCGAATTGGGGTCGACCGTTCCCCCCGGCGTATCCTTCCGCTCACTCTCTGGTGCCGGTGGGGGGATCGAGCCCCCGACGGGCATCATTGACCTGCCTCTATATGCAGAGCAAGTCTTAGATTGAAAATGACCCCAAAATTTGCTACCATGATGAAACAACAGCGTTTACCGCTTATTACCAGCTGATGCAGCCTGATATCATTCTGCAACAGTCATCCCTCCAAGAGCGGTATTTTTGCGGTCGACAGCTCTCCGAAGTACTCAAAATAGTGTGAATTTCATGCCCGGATGGCGAAACTGGCAGACGCGCTAGATTCAGGGTCTAGTGGCCGCAAGGTCGTGCAGGTTCAAGTCCTGTTCCGGGCACACGATTTAGGGCACTTTTTTCTTTTCGTGTGACGAGAGAGCACGAAGAGTTCCCAAATCGTAACGCCAGTATTCTCTGAAGCCATCCGGCCCTGGAGGTGATATGTCTCTGTATTCAAGGATCTTGTACGGCAATCCGTTAGGAAGCACAGTATCGCCGACGATTGTCACGCCGGTTAACGGAGAGGGGTCGGGCGGGACTGCAAACGTTTGATACTCCCAGTAATTTCCGATTTGCGTCGGGAAATATTCCCGCGCGGTGGAATCAATTTGTGAGTAAACAGATCCGAATCCGGATGTCATTAGGATGACTAGAGGCAGGATTCGTAGCGATCTCCGGAAATCAGGCTTTAAGGCCTAGTCGTTACGACAGGATGCAGCCACCTTCATCTTCGACCTCCTTCCATATCAGCGGATCACCATCATTTTCTTTGTCTCGCTGAACTTGGCAGCCTGGAGGCGGTAGAAGTAGATGCCGCTTGCGACGCCTTCTGCGTGCCACGCGGCAGTGTGCGTCCCCGGCTGAACACGATCATCGACGAGGCGAGCGACTTCGCGTCCTAGCACGTCGTGAACTGTAAGTCTAACTGGTCCGGCCGCCGGTAGTGTGTATGTTATTCTTGTCTCCGGGTTGAAAGGATTTGGATAGTTCTGCGCGAGGGTGATCTGTGATGGTAACATTGGAGCAGATGATATCGCGAACGTATTTAGTTCTGAGAGCGATCGCCTCCAGACACTGCTCCCCGTCCCGGCAAATAGACTAGTATTCGATATCGCCAATGCAGCAACGCTCAGATCCGCCAAGCCTGGATTAACTGAATCCCAACTCGTTCCATTGTCCGAAGAGCAATAGACACCGCCCCCGTATGTCCCGGCAAACATTTCATGGTCCCTTCCTGCAAGGACGCGGACATCTCTACTGCCCAGGCCAGCGTTGCTAGCAGTCCAGCTTGTGCCGTTATCTGTCGAAAGATATATGCCGTCGCCATCGCCGCTTACTCCAGCGACAACAGTGGTGTCGGAAAGTAGCAGAGCGTCAACAGTCGGACTCTCGACCAACCCAGCAGTCCAAGTAAGTCCGTAGTCAGATGAGACCCAAATCGCTCCCGAAGTACTACCGGCGTACAATTTCTTCCCGTCGCTGGCAAGGGCATATATATAACCTAGCCATAACGTAGTCACATTCCAGGTTATTCCGTGGTTTGTAGAACGGTAAACACCATCACCGTTGGTACCTACGAAGAGATTTGTATCGATAGCGACGATGGCTCGCACGGATCGATTTGTTAAACCATTGCTGGCTCCGCTCCAATGTATTCCTTTATCAGCGGAGTAATAAAAGCCGGAGGTGGTGCCGGCAAAAATCTCGGTACCGTTCGTGGCAATCGAATTAACTGTGGCGCTTGATAATGAGGCTCCTTCCGCGGCCCACGTAGCCCCCTCATCCGTCGTTCGATAAATCCCTAACCTTGTCCCAACAAATAGGCTCGAATCCTTGGCAAGAAGAGAAGTAACAGCTCTCACTGTCATTCCAGTCGATGCCGACAACCAGTTCAATCCATCGTCGATAGATTTGAAAATACCGCCGCCCCAGGTCCCCGCGAACAAGTTCTTTCCACTGGCCGCAAGTGCCATCACATGAGTGTTCGCCAATCCATTATTAATATCACTCCAGCTCAAACCGAAATTCCTCGAACGAAAGATCCCCGTATCGGTGGCCGCAATGTAACAGGAATCATTGGCAGCGAGAGCAATGATACTCCTACTCGGCAGACCCGTCGAGGCCCCGACCCAGCTGGCTCCGTTGTCTGAGGAGAAGAACACGGTGCCGCTAGACGAACCCGCCACGAGCATTGAGCCATGACTGATAATGGACTGGATATGATAATCCCCCAGACCTTCATTAACGGGTATCCAACTTGAGCTGTCTCTTGAAAAGCGGAATATCCCGCCACCGTTGGTTCCAGCGAACAGATTTGATCCATTTGTAGCGAAACTTGTGACGAGAGCCCCCGGTAGTCCTGAATTGACCGAGACCCAGTCAGTTCCGCTGTTCGAATAACGGAATACGCCCGATATCGTCGCACAAAAGATGTTTGTGTCGATTACGGCCAAAGCACTGACATTGAGATTTGTATTGCTGATGCAAGTCCAGCTCGTTCCTTTGTTCGTGGAAATGTAGACACCATAACCAGTTCCCGCCACTACATTCGTACCGAACGTGGCCAATGTGCGCGTGAATGATGGCAAGCCAACATCTGCTCGAGTCCAAGTCGAACCAAGATCAGTCGAGCGGAAGACACCGTTGTTGAAGCTCGCTGCAAAAATATCGCCACCACTTGTAGCCATAGATACGACATTTCCGCCGAACGGACCACTGCATTCTTTCCATTGGGTTAATGATCTACTTGGAATAATGAGCAGCAGTGATAAGAGTAGAATGAAATTGGGGACATTTTTCACGGTCTTTTTCCCTCCTTGAACGGATAGCAATCGACTGCAATAACATTCCTGATGAACCCCATAGAAAGGTCGCGCTAATAGTCACGACCGGTCTATTGTTGTATTCATTAAAACAAACAGCCCTCTCCACTGTTTTGCACCACGAACGTGTAAGAACAATGAAGAGGCCTTATGATGTGCCTCGCGGTGGCTATTCAGCCAGCATAGAAAGGTAAGGAACCATTTGTTGAAGGTCAAAATTCAGTCAACCGGAAACTAAAGCCCCGCGGAGAACCCAAACTGAGCTGAGCCGATCCATCCAATAAACCATTTTGTAGTTGGCGGGTACCCTGCCGTCACAGTGAACACACGCCGGTATGCATCGTCTGAGGCAAGGCTCTTGGTTATGGCATTCCAGCCGGCAGAAAGTTCTAAGCTGAAGTGTGTCACATATTCCGTGTGCCCGTACGATCTGATCAACTGGAGTTTACCCCGAAAAATGGATGAACCAAACAATGCCCTCGACCCTCACAGCACTGTCATTGTCCGTGGTTTGATTTCAAATATGGGTCGCTCAGGCAAGACCGTCATAATGACGACGCACAACCTGGACGAAGTGGAAAGAACGTGTACTCAATTTCAAAACGTACCATCGATCTTCTCAAACCAATCCAATGATTCCCGTCCTCGGATTAACGGCACACAAATCCACCCAGGTAGTTACCCAGCCAGAAGTCCTAAGAAACTCGAGTTTACCTCGGTACCACGTAAGGGGTCACTCCAGTCATTGGAAGTCATCAAGGTAAACATAATTGTAGTGGGCTAGGTTCACCAGGGTAAATCTCCACATCCGGAAGTTACCACCTCTTACCATTGGAAAACCCGACGTCCAGCATGCCGACCGAGTAGTTGATTGTAAAATCGCGCTATCGCGCTCAATCTGGCCGTGGAACTAGAAAAGAAAAGCATTGCGACTGACGTTGATTCGTATGCAAGAGCATGGAATTCCACCCCGTGTTTGCTGAGGTGGGTCATAACCTGATCCACTCTGTGGTGAATGCCTGGTCCTCTTGAGTTGTGCTGATAAACCATTGTTAGCCTATCGCGGGAATCGTCAAGGATTGCCTTCAGCTCTGAGGCTTTCAAGTGCTCGATTCCTGGGCGATCATTGGTGCTAATTCCAGTATCGGGATCTAAGAATAAGTCCCCCTTAGTATGCAACGTCTCTTGAATATATTCGTGTCTATCGTCTTGCAGATTGCTACGGTGTTCGACGAGGGATGAATTTTCTACTCTGAGCAACTGAGAATAGGTTGAATAATCAAGCTCTGTCCAATCCGCTTGATCGGTCGCCATGGGGTCGACTCGTAGTCCAAAGAGCAACTTTCTTTGAACTAGATGGCTGAAGATCGAGCCTTTCCAGTGGTCGAATGCGTCACCCAAGAATCTGAGATTCATCGTTTTACCTTAGTTACAACAGTCAATATTACTGATCGTCTCACCTAATGTCTCATGTGCGATCTTCTCCCAATCCCAAGTCTTGGTTATTCCAATTGAGCTACGGCATCCGACCGTCCACTATCTTCATAATCATCGCTGCATCAATATTCCCCCCCGAGACAACGCACACCACTTTACCGTAGCCCGCTTTACCCGTCAGCGCTGCGGCGACAGAGGAGCCACCTGCCCCCTCTGCAATCACACGACTTCGCTGAATAAGTAATTTTACAGCCATTGCTATCTCTTTCGGACTTACAACAATCGAACCGTTCACCAAAGATTTTACAAGAGACCACATCTCCTCAAGAATCCCGGCACCCCCAATTCCGTCTATGAAGCTCGGAGTGTAATCCACCTTTTGCGGACTCCCCGCCTGCAACGATTTGCTCAGCGGAGCCGCGGTAGAAGTCTCCGAGGCATAAATCTTGGTCCCAGGCTTCAGCGCGGTGATTGCAGACGCTATTCCCGAAATCAACCCCCCTCCGCCGTACGGCACGATCACAGCATCCAGACCGGGAAGATCTTCAAGAATTTCAAGGCCTATCGTGCCGTTACCGGCGATGACCGGCAGATCACTGACGGGATGGACAAACAATCCCTTCATCCCGCCATAATCCCGCGTCGTGAGAACCTGCCACCATTCATCGAATGGAATCTTGATATATTTTCCCCCCAATCTCTCAATAGCATCCAGTTTCGTTTGCGGAGCATGATCGGGGACGATAACCGTACAGGGAATGCCCATCGATCGGGCGATCCATGCAACACCCTGAGCCATATTCCCGGCGCTTGCGGTATAAACCCCGTCGGCGAGCTTGTCGTACGCCACGGCCATCGCGTTACAGGCGCCCCGCAATTTGAAAGAGCCTATCGGCTGCAGATTCTCAAGCTTCAGAAACAATTCGCCTGGAAAATCATCGAGGTAGAGTCGCAACAACGGGGTCCGATTCACACTCCCCTGGATTCGGACCCGGGCGGCTCGAATTTCATCAAGCGGGATCGGAACAGGTAGCGGAGGAAGTGATTTCATAGAACCGCCATTTTGATGACCCTTTCATAAACGAAGTCCGCTGCATAGATATCCTCGATACCAATTCCAAGCGATTTAAACATCGTCACTTCGTCATCGGTTTCGCGACCGCGCTTCAATCCTGTGAGAACCTCCCCCAATTCGCCGCGAACATCGCCGTCGTCGATTGCGCCTTCCTTCTTCGCAATAATGAAATCCCCGGCCTCCTTGAACAGCGATTCGTACCTGTCGGTATACAGTTTTGCCATGCGGACTGTCGCAGTGTCGCATTCCCGCGCCGAAGGGATACAGGACCCGACGGCATTGATATGTGCTCCCTTTTTCACCCATTCGCCATAAACGACAGGCGTCGGTGAAGCGGTAACGGTACAAATAATATCCGCATCGGCCACGGCATCCTTCGACTCCCGGACAGCCAGAGAGGGTCGACCATATTTTTCATTAACCTGACGTGCGAGCCCTTCGGCATGAGAATACTCGCGGCTCCATACCTTAACGGAACGCACACTGCGCACGCAAAACATCGCCTCGACATGGCGCAAGGCCTGAGTCCCGGAGCCAAGAACCGCAAGATTTGATGGGGCATCCCGGGAAAGCAATTTCGTGGCAAGGCCGCTCACGGCGGCGGTCCGGATGGCCGTAATTTCATCCGCATCGACCATAGCGAGCAGCTGCCCATGTTCGCTCTCGCACAGCACGACGAGCCCCTGATGCGAGCTGTAGCCCGAAGCTCGATTGGCGGGAAAAACCGTCAGCACCTTTATCCCCAGCCTCTTCCTTTTCGCCGCATAGGCGGGCATCATCCCCAGCCCCCCTCTCCTTTCGGGAAGCCACATAATTGATCGAAGCGGTTGCAGCGATTGCCCCCCTACGAGATCCCTCATCGCATCGCCCATTAAGCCGATGCACGACTCCATCGAAAGATGTTGTGCAACCACCTCCTTACCGATATATCGGGGTCTTAAAGTCTTGGATTCAGTCGTTGAGACATGCATGAAGAACCTCTTATTAGACACTCGAGACGATGAGATGAGCCCCGGAATTTACGATTACTGCGGGCAAATGACAACATCAAACGCGCGCGTACTCACCGGCATTGAGCCGGAGATACTCGTCATTTTCGAGAAAAATTCCTATATTAGCTGTCCAAAATTTGTTGGTCTGACCCAAGAGAATTTGAATACGATGGAACGAACAATCCGGGCGATCGCGGGATCGTTCATACTCTTCAGACTTGCCCTTGGATAGTTCGTCAGTCCGCATTCTCGAGATGATGTCTCATGGAAGACATCCTAAAAGCAACGGTATACTCGGAGAAAATCTGATCAGCCTTCATATCCGGCACGGCAGAAAGAGTTCCTCGGGGGTTACTTCTACCCTTCCGGGACAAAAAACAACGAAATTACCGTTTAAAATTTCTTCCCTAAAACTTTACAGCAAAGCCACTTACAGCCACTATCCGCCTCAACTACTTGACACTTTCAGGGAGAAATGTATATTGCATTTACTCTTGTGCGGAGGAACCCCCGTCCTCACCGATGTGTCCCCGAGGCATTCAATTCCCCGCAGGGCGTACCGCTCTTCGACCATTTCCCAGCTGGAGATAATTTTATGATCAAACGTTTGAGTCTCTTAATTTTGATCCCATTAATCCTTCATGCCCAACCAAAGCTATTGAAGGTAGACCCTCTTACCAAAGAGGCGGAGGTCATCGTCGTCGGAAAAGTCGGAAAACTTTCATCGGAATGGAACAAAGACAAAATAGAGACTCAGGTATCCGTCTCGGTCGGCCAGACCATCAAAGGCAATTTCTCAGAAAAGACCATCGTGGTAGTCGTCCCGGGTGGAGAGCGTGACGGTGTCGGCGAGTGGTACAGCCACACGGCGCGTTTTAACCCTGACGAAGACGTCGTCCTCTTCGCCAAGAGGGACAATACCGGGAAGTACATAGTAGCGGGCGGGGAACGCGGGAAAATCCTGGTCAAGAAAGACAGCAAGGGCCAGAAAATGATCCCGAACTTCGGCACCCTCGACGAATTCACGACAGCCATAAAAAAATCTTTGAAAGCAACCGATAACGGCGCCAAGCAATAACGAGCAATTTTGCTGCCAGTCCACAAAACTCCGAATCGTATGAGACTCCCAAAGCTTTTCGTACTCCTGACAATCTTCCCCCTGATTGCACTGGGGCAGGCCAACCAGACACTGATCCCTTACCGATCGGGAGGATACCTCTATCAGTTCGTCAAATCCAACTCGACGCTGGAGCAGACGCTCAGCTTCAAAGACCCGGGCGCGTCCGAGGTAGGGTACACAACAGGGGCGGCGGCATTCGGCACCATAAACAACACCTCGTCTCCCCCGTGCCCGCTCAACGACACATTGCACGTCAAAACCTTCTGGCCCTCGTCAAAAGATCTCGTCATCAGAAAGCACCTGACGATCGCGAGTGCGGCCAATGTAAAAATCGCCATCTCGCTTGACAATTCCGTCCGCGCATTTTTTAACGGCAAAGAAGTCACATCCGGCATCCAGTCGCACAACAGTTGCGCCACGGCGGCCGGGGACATCAACCTCACCGTTCCGGACAGCCTCATCAAATCCGGCGACAACGTGCTCGCCTTCCTCGGAATCTGGAATTCTTCGAAAAACTACTTCGACGTCCAGGTGACGGCAGATCTCCCCTACACCATAACAGCGAGCGCGGGGCCGAACGGATCCATTTCGCCAAGCGGGGCCATCAAAGTATTTCCCGGAGCCACGCCGACATTCACCTTGTCGGCATCAACCGGCTATCATATTGACAGCCTCCTTGTGGACGGAGTAAACCAGGGGGCGATATCGTCATACACATTTTCCCCCGTCAATGCAAACCACACCATCCGGGCGGTCTTTGCCATCAACACCTACACCATCACCGCCACAGCCGGCTCACACGGGAGCATCACCCCGGCTGGTTCCAGTACAGTCGCCTATGGAGGTTCGATAACATACACGGCGCAGGCCGACACACACTATCATGTCATTTCAATTCAGATTGACGGCGGTACCCCGACGAACGTCGAAACATCTCCTTCGACCCCCGCGCAGCAGAGCTATACATTCACAACCGTCACGGCGAATCACACCATCAGCGCGGCATTTTCCGGAAATAAGTATTCGCTTACCCTCTCGACAGACACAGACCCGTCCACGGGAAATCCCGGGCTCGGCTACGTAAATGCAAATCCGGGAAAAGCCCTGTATGATCCGCTGGACAACGTCACACTCACCGCATTCGCAAACGCCGGGTTCCATTTCGTGTCCTGGATATTTCCCGACAACTCGCGGCCCGTGGCGAACCCCATATCGATCGTCATGGACCAGAACAAGGCGATTAAGGCGATATATGCGGCGAACACCCCGATGCGCATCGTCGTCAACACCATTGCCGACACCGTCGACCCGAGCGACGGCGTCACATCCCTTCGCGAAGCTCTCAACATCGTCAACGGCAATCCCGGCCAGGACACGGTAGCCTTTAACATCATCGGAGGGCCCGGGGGATCACAGATCATCCTCCTCTCAAAACCGTTGCCCCAGATTACCGACCAGATCATTATTGACTTCAGCGATAAAGTCGACGGGAACGGCAACCCCCTCGTCTCATTGCAACCCGGATACGCAGGCTATCCGGGGAGCGACGGGCTTGACCTCGGCGGCCAATTCCTCTCATGGGGATACACACCGCAGGGCAGCGTCATCCGCGGAATCAGAGTGGCGGGATTCCCCGGATCCGGAATCTGCATCATGAGCAACGCCAACGTCGTACAGAAAAACGTCATCACCGGAAACGGTGCCCACGGAATCTGTATCGAGGATGGAAACGGAAATCAGATCGGCGATAGCTATGGGAACCTGGCTGAAACCGACGGCAACAAAATTTACGGAAACGGCCGGAACGGCATCGCCGTCATCGACTTAAATCCTTCGGACGGAATACCTCCCCCGGCAAACAATTCATTCCTCGGGAACTCCATCTATTCAAACGGAGCCCTCGGCATCGATCTTGGCGGGGACGGCCTCGTCAATCAGAACAAGTATCAGGACGGTCCCTCGAAGCCGCTCATCCGTCCACCCGTCGCGGATGCGATCAACTTCCGTGTCAACTACCCCTCCGTTAACATCGCAACCCTGGGCGGGGGGTCGAGCGTTCAGGGATATCTCCTCAGCTGGCGCAGCACACAGTTTGAGATAGAGGTATTCAAAAACGACACGGTCGATCAATCGGGGCATGGCGAGGGGCGGACGCTCATCGGGAGAACGACAGTCACAACCGACAATGACTCGGCGTATGCCTGGTACACCATCAGTTCGACGGTCCCGCTGCAGTGGGGCGATTACGCCTCGGCCACGGCGACCGATCAGTACGGAAATTCATCAGAGTTTTCCACGAACCTTCCGGCCGGACTGAACGTCCTCTACTTCAACCCCGACAGCTTCGTCGTCACCACCACATTTGCGGGAATTCCGCTCCACTGGCCGGACGGAAAGGGGAGTTACAACGTCAACACGAACCTTGTCGGAGCGGGGATGGACGCCACCTTCGACTCGTCATTCAGCACCTGGCAGAACAACCCTGCGTTGAACCCCTATCTGAACATCACGCGCGGCGCCAACACGTCCTCCGCGCAGTGGGGAGGAACTCCGGACGGCGTCAACAACATCTTCCTGTCGAGTGACTGGGCTACGGTCCCCGGTTCCGGGATTTCAGACAACACCATCGCCGTCACCAGAGTCCGGTACAATGCCATGAACGGGGAAATTACGGACGTCGACATGGCATTCAACGCACAAAAATTCACATTCGGCAATCTTGACCCCCTTGCTCCGGACACAACAAAGATGGACGTTTCTGACGTCGCCACGCACGAGATCGGACACCTGCTGGGCGCGTCGGACATCTACCTCCCGGGCTATCCCGGTTGGGACATCCGGATGGGGACCCACAACGAAGACCTCACCATGTACGGCATCATCCGTAAAGGTGAGACCAAGAAGCGGAGCCTCGAGGCAGGGGACATCGCCGGCATCCGGTATATCTACACCCACTCGCCCAAAAGCGCCGTCGATCTCGTGCTACTCATCGACGCATCGTCCACGTTCGCCTCGACATACGACGGGGTAGTCCCGTCGAAAAACAGCGCGGAAGAACTTGTTCAGAAACTGAGACCGAGCGACCGCGTCACAGTCATCCAGTTACCCAACACAGTCCTGGCGGGGCCGGTGACAGTCACAAACAGCGCCGATAGCGCCCTCGTCGTCAATGCAATAAACGGCATTACAACGGGCATCACCCCCGACATCGGGCTTGGCCTTCAAACGGGGCAGACACTGTTGAGCGCCTCGGTCCGCAGGAAAATAATGATACTCTTCAGCTCGTGTGAAGGAACGGGCAACCCCTTAAGCGTCGCTCCTTCTATTAATTCGGACAGCATCAAGCTCTACACAATGGGATTCAGCGGGAGTCCCGGGCAGGACATCGGCAGTTCGCTCGCCCAGGCCACCAATGGGGCATATTACCTCGTTGCCGACACCACCATCAACGTCGCTGTGAGGCAGATGTGGGACGACATCACAGGCTGGCAGATCAGCGGGGACACAAGCGTTTCGGGAGGAGTTGCCTGGAAGGGCGGCGTAGCGTGGAAAGGCGGAGTAGCCTGGAAAGGCGGGATCGACTGGAACGGCGGCGTTGCATGGAAGGGAGCGATAGACCCGGGAACCACGAGCGGGCTTCCCGGAGTAGCCTGGAAGGGAAGCAACTACTTGCTCTTCCTCATCCCACCCGGATACCCGTTACCCCCTCCTGGATTCATACCAAAATCGTCCATGGAAGCGGGTGGGCCCTATGATTATATCATCTACCCCGGCAAACCCGGATACCCTTACGTCCAGGGCCCGACGTATGCATTTTACACCATAGCCAACCCGCTTCCGGGGCAGTACGGATTCTTCGTTGAGGGAGCGGATTCAGCCTCCCTGGATGAAACCGTTCGCATGCACGTCGTTGCAGTCAACGACGTCACTTTTGATTTTTCGCTTGAAAAGTCCACCTATGCGCCGGGAGAAACCGTCAACATCCGCGCTGCCCTCTCCGAGGGAGGATCGGTCGCAGGGAGCGAGCACCTCTCGGGCGGGAGACCCATCACAGATGCAAGCATATCCGTGACAGTTACCGTGCCGGGGTCGACCTCGACATCGACAGTCCAGCTCCTCCACATCGGAAACGGGATATACACGGGGGCCTTCACAGGGACATCTGCAACAGGGACCTATGCATTCCGCGCAACGGCCCTCGGGACGATAAGCGCTTCGCAAAAACCGTTCATCCGCATCGTCGAGCAATCTGCGTACGTGGCGCCCCCGTACATACGGGCCGTCCTATTTGCAAGGGACAGCGTCATTATCAACGACAGTGTCGGCGTCAAATCAGGGAGCATATTCGTCAATAGATCTGCCCCCTCCGGATCCCCCGGCGTAGAGCTTCGGGTTGGAAGTTTTTCTAAAACCCCGGCCGGCTATGATCTTAAAGCAGGGAGAATAAGGATACTCTCGGGGGCCGTGATTGGCGGAAACGTTTTTGCCAATCAACTCACAAATTCCGGGACGATCACAGGAACAATCAACAGCTCAATCACACTTCCTGTTGCAGTTTTTCCGCCCTTCCAGCCCACCAACGCGGGCGTCGCAACCGCCCAGGACATCAACGTCGGCACTGGCTCGGACGTCACGTACCAACCGGGAACATACCGTGATGTCACAGTCCAGCCCCACGGCACACTCAGACTTGCGGGCGGATCGTACCATTTCCGGAGCTTTTATGCGAAATCGGGAGGGGTGGTTTTGATCCAGGGAGCTGCACAGCTACATGTATTGAACGGAATGAGCGGAGACAACTCGAGCTCCTTCGGGGCCCAGGCGGGAACATCTGCGACGGCCTCCAACATCGTCTATTATGTCGCCGGGACAAACACCCAAAGCTCCTTCGGCTACTCCGTCAACGTCAATCCAAAATGCGTGATTGCCGGAAACATCTATGCCCCGAACGGCACAGTATTCATCAATAAATCAGTGGTCCTCACGGGCTCGGCGATCGGTCAGGCCGTCATCGTCGGCAACGGCGCGACCGTAACACTGGCGAGCGGATTCAGCGGTGGTACCTCGGGCGTGCCACCTACAACGCAGAAACAGGATCCGGATTCAAAGCTGCGTCCGGCAACATATTCCCTCAGCCAGAACTATCCGAATCCCTTCAACCCCTCGACGCAGATCAGGTACACGCTGCCTCAGGAGAGCCGCGTGACCCTGACAATCTACAACATGCTCGGTCAGCAGATTGAAAGACTGGTCGACGCCACTCAGAGCGAGGGAACATACCAGGTCGTCTGGGACGGGCGAAATTCTAAAGGCGAAGCGGTTAGTTCGGGAATCTATCTCCTTCGGATCAACGCCGGCACCTTCGTCGATGTCAAGCGGATGATGATCATCAAGTAGATTCTCTCTGCAATACAGAAAGACTATCACGGGTCGACGCCCGTGATAGTTTTTTTTTGGCGTCTCACGAGTTTTTTTGCTATTATCGACCAATTGATTTGCGACCTGTCGATGACCGGTGAATTTCCTCTAAAACGCAGGCTACTCTATTCGGGCATTATCCTTTTCTTCGCTACCGGGTTCCCGGTCCACGCCCAGCAAACCGTCCGGTTCTCACACCTCACCGTCAAGGAAGGGCTTTCACAGGGTTCGGTCAGCTGCATACTTCAGGACAGGAAGGGATTCATCTGGTTCGGAACATTCGACGGGCTGAACCGGTATGATGGGTACAAATTCACCATCTACCGTCATGCGGCAGCTGAGCCCGGCAGCATCAACGGCAATTTCATCGTCATGATTGCCGAGGACAGCGCGGGAGACATCTGGGCAGGGACCAACGACCACCCTGACACTTTGAACCGATTCGATCCCCGCACCGAGACTTTCAGCCAATTCCCGGCGGCCGCACTGAAAATCCACGGGGCCGCCATCAGTGCCGCCCGGTCGCGCTATGAAGACCGGTCCGGGACACTCTGGGAAGCAATCAAAAACGGGGGCCTTCGCCGGGCAAACAAACTCGGGGGAGAGACAAAAACTTACCGGCATTCGCAATCTGACCCGGGCAGCCTCATCGACGACAACGTCTATCAGATCGCCGAAGATTTAACGGGCAACCTCTGGATCACCACATCGGGCGGGATTGAAAAATTCAACCCCAGGACAGAGAAATTCACCCATTACACACATGATCCGAAAAACCCGAACAGCCTCAGCGACAATGAGACCTGGCCGTTGCTCGTTGATCGCGGGGGAAGAATCTGGGTCGGAACATTTCAGGGAGGTCTCGAAAGATTCGATCCTACGACAGAGAGTTTTGAGCATTTCACCCATGACGAATCGAACCCGGGAAGCCTTGCGGGCAACAGGCTCTATTCCCTTTACCAGGACCGCTCGGGACTCATCTGGGTCGGCACCGGGGACCATGGAGTCGAGAAATTCCACCCTGACATGTCCCCTTTTCACAACTACACGCACCAGCCGGGAGAATCTTCCCTCAGCGACAACAACATCCAGTCGATAGACATAGACAAAGCGGGCATTGCCTGGATCGGAACAACCCGGGGGCTGAACAGGCTCGACAGGGGCACCGGCAGGATATCACAATACCTTCACAACCCGAAAGACCCCAAAAGCATCGCCGACGATGTGGCCCCTGCCCTGCTCGTCGATCGGAACGGCGCGCTCTGGGTTGGGACCACAAACAACGGCCTGGACAGGATGGACGGAAGCACCTTTATCCATTACAAACACAACGCGGGAGACTCTACGAGCCTCAGCGAAGACGAAATCTACGCCCTCCTGGAAGACCGGCAGGGAGACATATGGATCGGCACCTATGCGGGGGGGCTCGATCGTTTAACGCCGGGAAGGAAAGGATTCAAGGCATACAGGCACAACCCGGGAAATCCCGCATCCCTCGCATCGGAGAGCATCTGGTCGCTCCTTCAGGACCGTGACGGGGTCCTCTGGGTAGGGACGAATGGCAGCGGTCTTGACCGCTTTCACCGCGATATGGAAAATTTTGACCACTATATTAACAGCGATGCCGATTCGACCACAATCAGCGACGACTACATCCTTTCACTTTATGAAGACCGGGCCGGAAGATTGTGGGTCGGAACCATGGGAGGATTGAACCTCCTGGACCGGCAGTCCGGAAAATTCACGCGCTTCCGGGAAAAAGACGGACTTGCGAACGACAACGTCTTCGGCATACTGGAGGACCGGCAGGGAAACCTCTGGATGAGCACCGTCAAGGGAATTTCCAGATTCGATTCGCAGACAAGAAAATTCCACACCTACGATTACACCGACGGACTGCAGGGAAACGAATACAACCAGGGAGCATACGGCCAGGATCCGCGGACAGGGGAAATGTACTTTGGCGGCGGAAACGGTTTTACACTTTTTAACCCCGAACATGTCACGACCAATGCTTATGTCCCGCAAATCGTGGTAAGCTCATTCCTGAGATACAACACCGACGATCGTGAAGGTCGCCCGATCCCTGAAAAGGGAATAAGCGTACGGCCCGGCATTACGGTCTCGTATAAAGACAACATCACCTCCTTCGAATTTGCGGCGCTCAGCTACTATAACAATTTCAAGAATCAGTATGCTTACAGGCTCGAAGGCTTCAATGACAACTGGATCCATCTTGGCACAGACCGGCGGGCCACATTCACGAATCTCAACGGGGGCGACTACATCCTCAGAGTCAGAGGCTCCAACAACGACGGCATCTGGAACGATGAAGGAACATCCCTGAACTTCACCGTCACACCCCCGTGGTGGAAGACAACATGGGCGTACTCGGGATACGTATTCCTCTTCGTCGGATTCCTCTATACCGCCAGGCGGGCGGAGATCAACCGGCGCGAGCAGAAAGCGAGGGTCAGAGAATCGGAACTCCGGGCCAAGGCCGTTGAAGCCGAAAAGAGAGCCTTGCAGGCTGAAAACGACCGCAAGACAAAAGAACTCGAAGACGCCAGGCTGCTGCAGCTCTCGATGCTTCCGCGGGAAATCCCAAAAATCCCGGGTTACGACATCGCGGTCGTCATGAAAACCGCGACCGAGGTGGGGGGCGACTATTATGACTTCGCGGTAAGCAAGGACGGGGTGCTCAACGTTGCCTTTGGGGATGCCACGGGTCACGGCATGCAGGCAGGCACAATCGTCACACTGATGAAAGGACTCTTCATATCGGACGCGGCAAAATTCGACATACAGAGTTTTTTCAACCATTGCAGCCGGGCCATCAAGGACATCAAACTCGGCCGGCTCTACATGGCGATGACGCTTGCAAGATTCAATGGAATAAACGTATCTTTATCCAGCGCGGGCATGCCCCCGGTCTACGTGTACAGGAGCGAGACCGGAGCTATCGACGAAATCCTGCTGAAAGCGGTTCCGCTCGGCTCGATGAAGAACTTTCCCTACGGCCTTTATGAAACGGCCATGCACAGGGGGGATGTCATGCTCTTCCTGACAGACGGGCTGCCCGAGCAAAAGAACTCTTCGGAAGACATGTTTGACTATGCGAGAGTCGTTGAAAAATTCAAGAATACGGCTGCCGGGACGCCGGCCGATATCGTCTCGCGCCTCATCCAGGAAGCAGACACATGGCTAAACGGAGCGGTCCAGGACGATGACATCACGCTCCTTGTCGTCAAGAAAACGGAATAACCGGAAAAGTCGACGGCAGAACTTCGCCGGCTGAGGGCGGGGTCAGGCGCTTTTTCACACCACTCGAGAAACGGAGATACTATGAGCGAAGCTGTGACACTGAAAATAGAATTACCGAAAATCCCCGATATCGAGCTCGTTGCGATCGAAGGATTGGAGCGGCTCTCGCGGCATCTGGACATTGCGGAGGACAAAGTGGGGGAAGCGCGGCTTCTCGTCACAGAGGCGATCATCAACGGGTTCGAACATGGGGGAACCAAGAACCCCACGGTGATCGTTGAATTCACCATGACGACGAAAGAACTCATCATCTTCGTGCGAGATCACGGGAAGGGATTCGATCCTTCTATCATCGAGGAACCCGACGTCAGAAAGAAAATCCACGCAAAAGACAAGCGGGGGTGGGGCATAAAGGTCATGAAATCCATGTCGGACGATTTCCGCATCGAATCCAACAGCGGGGGCACGAAAATCACCATAAAAAAACTTTTAAAATAACGGAGAGGTCATGGAACAGCCCTTCTCATTGACCTCCGAGCTCAGGGGTGATTGTCTTGTCATTGCGACATCCGGCTACGTCAACAACGTCGGCGGAGAAGCCATTTCAAAGGAATTCTCGCGACATTTCGACAACAATGTCCGGCGCATCATCATCAACCTTGCAAAATCGAAGGTCGTAAACTCCATCGGGATGTCATTCCTTCTGGAAATAATCGAAAAGCTCCAGGATGTCGATGGCAAGCTCGTCTTCACCAACCTGGACCCGGCGGTGGAGAAGATGCTCACCATCATGGGCCTCTTCACATTCGCGGGAAAAGCCAGCAACGTTGACGAAGCAATCGCCTCCATCCGATAAGACGCCGGTGAAACCCTCCTCCAAAAGCCCTCTTGATCGCCTCTCGGGCCATATAGAATCGCTTCACGACGCTTTGAAGCCCTCAAAGGCTGTCACCATCCAGGAACTGGGGCGGCAATTTGCAAAAGTCGTCGGGGCGATGTTCAGCGAGAACATGATCGGGCTGGCCTACAGGGTTGCAGAAGGGCAAACGTGGGAGCCCCTCATTGACAAGAGCGGGCAGGCGATGGAAAAACTCAGCGCCTTTCAGGATCACAAACTGACCGGGGTGTCTGAAATACATGAAGGAGCGGGGTGGATAGCGATAATCCACAAGCTGCACGACAAGTCTCTGATCAGCCTCGTCATATCGGAGGGAGACGCGCGGCGACAGTGGACCGACTTCGATATCATGACATTACGGCTTTTCGTCAGCCTCTTCGACAATGCCTACAGGGACATGCTCCACAAGAAGACCGAGAAATCGTTCATATTCTCGCTCAACCACCGCATACTCCAGCTCAACAGCCTCATCGACACGGGCATCGAAGTTTCCACGATTGACGAAAACGTCTCGCCCCACCGGCTGGCCCTCACCAGGGCCGCGGCGCTCACCAACGCTGCCATGGGACTCGTCACCGTAAGGCGGGGCAAAGAAATAGTCGAGCAGCACGCCTTTCCGGAAGGGTCGGATCTCCATCACGTGAAGGCCGGGGAAAACAAGATCATGAGCAGTTTCTCGTTTTCCGACGAGACATTTACATTCGAACTCTTTGACAAAGAGAGCAGGACGGGCACGCAGCGGTTTGAAGAAACGGACCAACTCCTCCTGGACGCACTAGCCAGGCAGGTACACGCCTCGCTCGAGAACCGGTACCTCCATCAGCAGGCGCTGGAAAAACAGCGAATTGAGCAGGAGATGGTCGTGGCGGCGGAGATCCAGCAGAAAATCATACCTGTATCGCTCCCGAAAATCTCGGGTTATGACGTTGCAGGCAGAAACATCCCCTCGAAATCGGTGGGTGGGGACTATTACGATTGCCTGCCGATCTCAGACGGCCGTTACGCGCTCGTCATTGCGGATGTCACGGGCAAAGGCATGCCCGCGGCCCTCCTCGTCAGCAGCCTGCACGCCTATTTATCTGCCTATCTGGAGCTTTCGAACAGCCTCCCCACGCTCCTCACAAAACTCAACAAAGCCCTTTACAACGCCACCACGGACGACAAGTTCGTCACCGCGTTCTTCGCGCTGCTCACCCCCGGGACGGGGGAGATTGAGTATTCCAGCGCTGGGCATAACCCGGCTTACCTCCTGAGAAACGGCACATCGGTCGAAAAACTTCAGGTGGGCGGACCGCCGCTTGGCGCGTTCGACATAGATTTTCCCTATGACAGCGAGCGAGTCCGGGTCGGAAAAGGTGAGTGCT
>JACXTT010002259.1_pt1 | contig 30783 bp, 24 predicted proteins | sample 9270951 | NCBI WGS metagenome assembly JACXTT01 (sample SAMN15532306, study PRJNA645909) | rock metagenome | isolation source: weathered quartz diorite | place: Puerto Rico | collected 2017-06-21 | reverse complement strand
GTTTCCGGCGCGGCGTTCTTCGTCCATACTCTTTCCCGATAGAAGAGGTCGACTCGGAGCGGCAACATGGCCTGAACCGGGCTCAAGCGAAAAGGTTGGCCGTCCTTGAAGAGATAGACGCGGGCAGGCATCAGCGGATCAATTTCGAGCGCCAGGTGAGCGGCTAATTCGGGCGCGCCTGACACCCGGAATTGGGCCCACGTCAAAGCCAGCCCAAAGAGGGCCAGAAGGACCAGGCGAATTACTCCGGTGCGGGCAGCGACGCTGCGTTGCGCATTGTAAATGGCCGCGCGGGAATCAGGAGCTTTGTGCCTTGGCTCGGCGAAATTGTACCAGACTTTTTAGAATCTAATAAACGCCAACATTGATGTATAGAAATCGTGCGCAAGCCTCATTGCGCCTGTTTGATCCACGCGCGGCGCCACGGAGTTGCTGCACGCACTCGGTGATCTTGTTTTGCCGGGAAATTGGAACAAGTACACAACGTCGGCGGAGACCCAGCAAACAAGACTGACCCGTCAGGATTCTGTTCTCCAGATGACGATCCGCCGTGACATGTAGCGGATGCGATCACCGTTGCCCATGAGACGATGTGTCGGGACGAAGCCAACGTTCGAACGGTTGTGGAGCGGCTCGAAGAAACTCGGCTACCGCTTCAGAACTGAGGCGAGCGCCTGGCAGGCGCGCGAACAGGCGATCGACATGGCACTCAAGTTCGACCCGCGCCCAGAACACTTCCTGCCTTGGTGGTGTCCCGCCAACATGTTGCACAATATAAACGAGAGGATCGTTCAGATTTTGAGAATGCGAGGACTCTTACTGGCTGCCTGGCTGACGGTTTCGCTTGCTGCTGTGCAAAATATCGAAGGCGACTGGCATGCCTCGCTTGAAGTGAAAGACGATGCTCCGCTGCGGCTCGCGCTGCACGTCACCCGTGAAGAGTCGGGAGCGCTGAAAGCTACGCTCGACAGCATCGACGAGGCCGGCTCCGCACTTCCGGTCGATTCCATGGCGGTGAGCGGCGACACTGTGAAGTTCGAGATGAAGGATACTGGCGGATTCTTCGAGGGCCGAATAACCGCTGGCGGCTCGTCGATCGCAGGGTCCTGGAAGCAAGATGGCGACACGTGGCCGCTCAATTGGGAGCGGGGCGAAGACCCGGCCGTCGCCGCGCGCCCTCTCGATCCAAAGGAAGCCAGGGAGAAGGGCCGAGCCTGTGCTGAATGGTTCTACGGCGGCAAAGTGTCCGAGCTTTGGGCGCAGCTCTCGCCCGTCATGCAACAGGCGCTCGTAACAGCGGACAAGATTCGTGAGTTTCGCGTCAAGGCGCAGCAGCAACTCGGCTCGGAGATCAAGATTATCGAGGAGACCGTGAAGCCTGAGGGGAGCCTTCAGGTTTACCGACGCCTGGCGAAGTTCGACAGAGCTACCGGCAACGTCGACTTGCAGTTTGTCTTCAATGCCAGGGGAATGATTTCAGGATTCGTCATCCGGCCCGTGGCTGAGTAATGCGAGCATCTGCCCCCGATCGCGAAGTAAATCATTCATTTTAGACTCACCTGGGATGATTGTGATCCGGCAGCCTTGATATTTCTGGTTCGTAAGGATTCTAATGGTTCAGGCGAGCCATGGGCTGATCCTGTGGCGAATTGTTGGATCAGTGCTCCCGGATGGCAAGCCTGTCGCCAACAGCTGCACCGGACGGTTATGTCCGGCCGTTTCGTCATGATGATGCCAACGCTCCTGTTGTTGCAGCACCGTAACCCTTGGTCTCGGGCGGGCGCAGCGTGTGCCTTCACCTTCTGGATCGCGAATGCTTTTGCCTCGAGCGGCGTTGTGGATGTTCGCGAGTGTGGCGCCAAGGGCGATGGTGCGACCAAAGATACTCGCGCGATCCAAACGGCCATCGATAATGCATCATCCGCTGCGGGCGGAACCGTTGTCGTCTCATCAGGCAGGTACGTGAGCGGCACTCTGCACCTGCGCAGCAATCTGACCGTGCGGATCGAGCAGGGCGCAACGCTCGTTTTCAGCCCGGACGACGCTGATTTCGACCCATATGAAGAGTTGCCTTATAACGTACCCTCGCCGCCGGGAAAGAAGGACGCCGAACTGAGCTTTGTGAACCACTCTCCCGCAGAGCGCAGAAGACTCGCCGCCCCGCGCGCGTACGATGATAGCGAGACTACCTACTTTCACTACGCGTTGCTTTCGGGCGACGGCGTGCGCACGTCGCGATCGAGGGGACCGGCCTTATCGACGGCAACCGCAGCCGCCGCGGCGGACCCAAGCCGATTGGCATCAGGAACTCCGAATGGATTTCCGTCCGCGGGATCACGATCCGCGATGCGCCCAACTACAACATCAGCTTTCTTGGCACAGACCACATAGAAGTGGAGGGCGTCAAGCTGTTGAACGGTTATGCCGACGGTGTAGACACCGACGGTTGCCGTTATGTCCGCATCACCAACAGCTATATCGACGCGTGGGATGACGCAGTCTGTCCCAAAGCCAGTTGGGCGCTGGGCAAGCGGCGCGCCACCGAGCATCTGGTCGTGGCCAACTGCGTTCTGCGCACCTCCTGCAACCACTTCAAATTCGGGACCGAAACCGCCGGAGACTTTAAAGATGTCGCTATCGACAACTGTGTGATGCTGCGCCGGGACAGCGGCCGTAAGGCCCTGGGCGGCATCGCGATTGAATCGGTCGACGGCTCGAATATCGATGGTGTCGTTATTTCGAACATCTCCATGGAGGACGTGATTGCGCCTATATTCATCCGTTTGGGAGCACGAGGCCGCGGCATGGAAAAACCGGAGCCCGGCTCCATCAAGAACATTTCCATTCAGAATGTCGTGGCGAGAAACGCGTCGCTGGCCAGTACGATCGCGGGAATCGAAGGGGGACGCATTCAGAACGTGTCGGTCGACAGCTTCAACCTCACCGCTCTTGGAGGAATTGCAGCGCGTGACCTGAACGTACCCGAGGTTCCCGCCAAATACCCGGACCCCGACATCTTTGGTGAGTTGCCGACGCTGGCGCTGTACGGCCGGCACGTGGACGGACTGACGCTAAGAAATTTCAAGGTGCATGCCGCGGAACCTGACGGGCGTCCGGCCGTCATACTCGACGATGTGACTCGGCTGGAGATCGCGGGATTCGACTCCACAAATATTCCGCCACACCAACCCATATTGTGGTTCCAGAACGTCGCCGGCGCGCTTCTGTATGGTAACCGCCTTTCCTCGGTTGCAGATGTTTTTCTAAACGTCACTGGAGCCAAGTGCCGAGATATTACGCTGCGCGGAAATGACCTGCGTCTAGCGCGCCAGGCGCTCCAGAGGTCACCGGAGGTGCCCCGGGGGGCGGTGTCGCTCGAGGAGGATGGCGGTTCAATTCATTGAACCCTGTGAGGAGTCAACCATGACCGGAGTCGAGCGAAAATTCGACGTTACACAAAAGCTGGCGATCGACGGCGGAGAGCGCGCCCTCCGCACGCCGGTTCCGCCGCGAAAGCGTCACGGAGACCTCGAGAAGCGCTATCTCAATGAGGTGATCGATTCGGACACGCTTTTCTTCTATCTCGGAACGAAAGTACGTGAATTGGAGCGGCGGTTCGCCGCTCTCTACGGAAAGAAGCACTGTGTCGGCTGCGCCAGTGGCACGGCGGCCGTCCACATGGCCGTGGCTTCCCTCCAGCTATCGCCCGGCGCCGAGGTCATCACCTCCGCGATCACCGACATGGGGTCGCTCACCGGTATCCTGTACCAGGGTCTCGTGCCGGTGTTTGCTGACGTCGAACCCGATACGTTGAACATGGACCCCGCGTCGGTCCGGGCCGCCGTCACGTCTCGAACCGGAGCCATTGTGGTAGTGCACCACGGCGGATTGGCCGCGGACCTGGATTCGCTCCTCGAGATCGGACGGAAAACCGGCATGGCCGTGATAGAGGATTGCGCCCAAGCGTACGGGTGCAAGTACAATGACGAGCCGGTGGGGCGGAGCGGTTTGATATCCACTTTCTCGCTGAATCATTTCAAGCACATCACGGCGGGCTCAGGCGGCATGATTCTCACCGACGACGATGGCCTACACTATTTCGCGTCACTGTTTCTGGACAAGTGTTACCAGCGCGAGGAAGGCGTCCGGAATCCGTTTTTCCTCGCGCCGAACTACCAGATGACGGAGATGCAGGGAGCCGTTGCCCTGGCCCAACTGGAGCGCCTAGCCGAGTTCACGGAACACCGGTGGCGGCTGGGCACGCGTCTGTCCGAACGACTGGCGAATGTGGAAGGAATCGCGTTGCAGCGTATACGCCCGGGCTCGACGCACTCCTACTTCCTCTATCTATTCAAATTGAACCTGGACCAGTTGGGCTGCACGGCCGAAGAATTTTCCGTTGCTCTAAGGCAGGAGGGCGTCAACGCCAAAGCCCACCTGATTACCGGTGGCCGGCCCGTTTATCTGTACGATATCTTTCAGCGGCGTTCCGCTTTCCCGGGCTCCGCCTATCCTTTTGTTTCGCGCGACACTGGTGCCGACCGCTCCTATCCCGTTGGTTTGTGCCCGACGGCCGAAGACGCATTCTCCCGCTGGATTATGCTTGAGCTGCTGGAGAATTATACGGACCAGAACGTGGACGAGATCGCGTTCGCGATTGCCAAGGTGGCTTACCATCTGGCTCGCCGGCCGGCGACTTCTCGCGCTCGGTGACGAGTGGCTCAGCAGAGTTCTGACGACCGCCAGTCGCGGGTACGCTGGGCGGTGGGAGTGCTGCTGTTCGCTGCCAGCGTCGTCAATTACGTTGACCGGCAGACGCTGAGCGCGCTCGCTCCCATACTGAAAATCGAGTTCCACTGGACGAACACCGATTTTGCGTCCCTGCTGATCGCTTTTCGCATCGCCTATACCATCATGCAGGGTGTCGGGGGCAGGCTCTTCGACGTACTTGGATCGCGCCTGGCCTTCTCGCTGGTGGTCGCCTTTTACTCGGTTGTCGCCATGGCGACTGCCATGGCTCAAGGGCTGGCTAGCTTCCGGTTTTTCCGGTTTCTCCTTGGCTTGGGCGAAGGGCCGAACTTCCCGGGCGCCGCGAAAACCGTTGCGGAGTGGTTTCCGAATCGAGAGCGCGCAGTGGCCGTCGCATTTTTTGACAGCGGCACATCGATTGGCGGTGCCCTAGCGCCCTTCATTGTGCTATACGCCTACAAGCTGTTTGGGACATGGCGTCCGCCGTTTGTGCTGACCGGATGTCTCGGGTTCATCTGGCTTGCCGTCTGGATACGCTACTACCGTCCGCCGGAGCGCCATCCTTCGGTTTCCACTACAGAGCTGCGCTATATCCGGGAGGGCCGCCCAACATCGTCCAAAGACGTCCAAGCGGCACGATGGCGCGACCTTGTACGCTACCGTCAGGCGTGGGGAATCATTCTCGGGCGCTTTCTGCTTGACCCGTTCTGGTTCTTCATTTCGGAATGGTTTGCGATCTACCTTTTCAGCAAAGGATTCCGGCTGGAGCAGAGCGTGCTTGGATTCTGGATGCCGTTCTTAGGCGCTGATCTCGGAAATTTCGCCGGCGGCGGGCTTTCGAGCTACTGGGTTTCACGCGGTTGGCCGGTGGGGAAGGCGCGCCGCGTCGTGCTGCTGATCTTCGGCCCCAGCATGATCTCAGTGTTACTTGTGCTCGGGACCTCGAATTACTTCGCAGCGCTCTTCCTGTTCGCCTATGCTTCGTTCGCTTACGCCGCGTGCTCCACGATGTTCTTGTCGCTGCCCACGGACGTATTTCACTCTCGTGCCGTAGGCACCGTAGCCGGCATGGCGGGGACTGGAGCCGGCATCGGCACCATGATTTCCACCTACCTAATCGGCCGTATCACCGACGTAACTTCATTCGCACCGATCATCGCCGGCGCGGCTATCGTACCGTGTCTTGCGACAGCAGTTTTCGTCAGTCTAGTGCGAGCGCCGAAGCGGCCGGACCCCAGGGGTCTGCTGCTGGAGTTCTAGAATTCCACCTTCAAGCTGAACTGCAGAATTCGTGGGTCGCCGGCCGTATCTGTGATCTGGCCGAAGGTGTCGTGCCCGATTGTATTGTCGGGCATGCCGAGCTGCGGACGGTTGAGCAGATTGAAAAATTCGGAGCGGAATGACAGCTTCGCGCCCTCGCGGAAGTGCAGGGGAAATGCCCGCGACACGCTCATGTCTACATTCTTGTAATTCGGCCCGCGCAGAACATTGCGGCCTAGCGTGCCGTAGGTACCCGCTACCGCTTGATCGACTGCGGATGTATTGAAGTATTCGGCGATCTGGGCGCCCCGGCTGCGCCCGCCACCCAGGCTAAGATTTCCGGTCAAATCGGCAAACGCGTCACCCTGGTCTCCAGCGGCTCCGGCCGTACGATCGCCCGAGCTGTAAATGCTGAAAGGCCCTCCCGATTGGAGCGTAATAATACCGCCCAGTTGCCAGTTGCCAAAAACGGCACCGAGCAGCTTCGAACCGCTCGTCTTGCCCGGGTCCGGCAGATCCCAGACGAACGAACCTACGAACCGGTGCGTGTGGTCGTTGTCCGCCAGTCCACGGGCGTATCCGAAGTTGAACGGGTTCAGAATGATGTTGTCTTCTGTATCGTTGTTCACCGAGCTGTAATCGATGTTTTTCGAAAAAGTGTAGCTGGCCAGAATGCTGAAGCCTCTGCCAAAACGTTTGTTCACCGAAGCTTGCAAGGAGTTGTAGAACTGGCCGAGCGGAGTGGCCATGGTGAAGATGTTTTCGTATTGTTGTCTCGGACGGCGCTGATCGATGGTGTCCTCGTTCTGCGAAAGAGACTTGGAAAAATCGTAGATGGGCGCATTCTGATCCACCCCGATCATGAGGTGGGTGGTTTTGGTGCCCACGTAGGCCAGGCGCACCAGCCAGTCCGCGCCCACTTTCCTTTCCAGCGTCAGGTTCCAGTTCTGCGTGTAGGGGATGCGGAGTCTCTTCTCCAGCGCGTCGACCTGGATTGGCAGCGCGAAGGGCGAGTTCGGTGCAAAATCTCCGGCATACGGAAACAGATTGAGGTTTTCACGCCCGGCGTAGGGGTTATCGAAGGAGCCATCGAGGAACTGAACTGTGAAACTGAACGGCGAATGGTCCTGCATGTTGTTCAGCATCCACATTTCGGGCGCGTCGTAGAAAAGTCCGTAACCGCCGCGCAGGCTCATCTTTCCATCGCCCATCACGTCCCAGGCGAACCCGAATCGGGGGCTAAGATTCCTCGGATCGCCCTCGGTTCCAGCCTTCGGAATGACATAACCGCCGGGCAGCTTGTCGCCGGGATAGAAAAGACCGGGCGGAGCGTTGACGAAATGCGGCGAATTGACACCCTGCAGATATAACCCCTGAATGAACTGGTCCGAGCGATTGTTAAGATCAGTCATCGGCGTATACGGTTCCCAGCGCAGGCCGAAGTTGAATGTCAGGCGGGGCGTAAAGCGGAAGGCGTCGCCGAAGTAAAAGCCCTGGTAATGACGGCGGCGGAATTCGATCTCTCCGTTGCCCTGTTTGAAGGTGCTCAGGTCCCCAAGGATGTAGTCGGCCTGATCGAACCCGGTATACTTTCCGTTGAACTGGAACACGCCCGAGGCGTTGAAAACGTTGTACTCGTTGTAGCGTGAGAACATTAGATCGCCGCCCCATGTCATGTTGTGGCGGCCTTTCACCCAATTCCAGGAATGTGTGATCTCAATGTTGGTGCGGGCAAACTCAGCCGCACGGAAGTCCGTGCTGAGGTCCAGCCCGCTGGTGCCGTTGATGTGGACGTTGACCTCATCGGAGGCCGGCCGGATATTGACGCCCAAATCCTTGACCGATTTGCTCCAGGGTATGGTCCGGTTTCCAACCTCGCGCGACAAGCTGACGTGTGTATCCGCTACCAGGGCCGACGTGGCCACGAAGGTATAGCCGAGAGTCGCGTTTGTGGTCGGTGCGGTCAGGCCCCGGCGCACGGAATGGATGTTATTGGGCACTATGGGTGTGGTCAGCGTGTAGTCTTCCTGAAAGAACCGGGCCAGAAGCGAGTGCTTCTGGTTTATCCGATAATCCCCCCGCATGACATAGTCGCTTGCGTCGTCTTTTGTAAACAAGCTGTAGTGGGCAAATCCGTCCGGACTAGGCAGCGGCGAGTATTTCAGCAACGCCTGTGCGGCGGGGGAGAATCTCGACGACGGGATGACGTTGTTAGGGAAGGGCTGGCCGTTGGTTGGGTCCAGGATCACAGTATCGGGAAGCAGGGACGAAAAATTGCCGTTGCGAAAAGCTTCCGGCATGGTCCTTGTTTTCGCGCTGCCCGAAGTTGCGCGCAGCCATGTCCGCTGGTACCCGCCAAACAGGAACAGTTTGTTCTTGATGATCGGGCCACCGAGCGTTGCGCCCCCCTGGTTACGCTTCAAGCCATCCGGTGATGTCGAGAAAAAATTATTGGCATTCAGGTCTGTGTTTCGAATGAACCAGAAGACATCTCCGTGCACGGTGTTGGTTCCGCTTTTGGTCACAATATTGACCGAGCCCGCGGAGCTTTTCCCGACTTCCAGACCGGCGTTACTGGTCACCATGCTGAACTCCTGCACGGCGTCCGGAAATGGGAACGCCAGGTTGGTGTTGAACAGATTGTCGCTGTTGTCTCCCCCATCCAGCGTGTACTTGAGATTGTTCTGGCGAGAACCGTTTACCGAAAGCGCCTTGACCCCGGGGGCCGAGTAGGCGTCGAGACCTGCGTCGCCATTGGGGACGTTTGACGGCTGCACTCCGGCCACCAGCAGGGTGAGATCCGCCAGATTGCGGCCGTTCAGCGGCAGATCCACCACGCGGCGGGAGTCGACGACTTCCTTAATGGTGGCGCTGCGGGTTTCAACGACAGTTGCCGCCGCCTCCACAGTTACCGCTGTTGACACATCGCCCACTTCAAGCCGCACATCCACCTTGACATTGTCATTAACCTACAACAACAGCCCGGTCTGCGTATACTTCTTGAAGCCAGACTGCTCGACTGAGACTCGGTACTCTCCCACCGGCAGCAGAGGGAACAAATACTCACCGGCCTGGCTCGTGGTGGCAGTCCGCACCTGATTCGTGGTCACCTGGAGCAGCGTGACCGTGGCGCCGGGAACTACAGCGCCCTGCGAATCCGTGACGCTGCCGTAAATGCCAGCCGAAGCGCGCTGCTGGGCGAACGCTGGTCTTGTGCCGGATACCATGATGGTGAAGAGACTCAAACCCGTCACTGCAACTATTGCGCGCATCTCAAACTCCTTTCGGATTCAGGGTTGGCTTCCGCGGCCCGCCTGCCTACCTAGTTCTCATCTGTCTTACTGCATCCTGGGAATTCCGCCAGAGCCTGGTTTCCTTTGTACTCCAACTCCTTAAGCAAGCCGATTTCGGACGTGTAGTAGCCGAAAATCGCCATCTGCTTCATTCGCGCGAAGAACTGTTCAGCCGGAGTTTTCGGCTCGGCCTCCGCGGTCGCCAGCGTGTCGAGAAAGCGCGCCTGTGCCGCCAGACCCGCTTCGAGGTAGCTCTTAGCGAGATCCTGTTTGGCCGCGGCATTGAATCCCGCCATCTCGGTCTTCCATGTCTCCTGCACGGAAGCCGCGCTGCTTCCCACTACGAGATCGATATAGTGGCCCACCCTTGCCTCGTGCGCTCCCGGCGAATGGTCATCGGCCGGTATGATCGCTTCGGCCAAGGCGTCTATCAGGCGGTGTTCCGCGTCATCGAAGAAAATCAGATGGGGCGGCTCGGCACTCTTGCGAATGGCGTGCAAATGAGCTTGCGCTGCCTTCAGCCGCGAAGCCAGCACTCCCGCTCCCAGGAGCGTCAGCGCCGTTCTGCGATCCATCCGGGAGGTCATATCTCCTTCTTGCGCATGAGCTCAGCAAGATGATCCGATGCGCGCCACGAGATCGCCATCATCATGGTCGTGATGCCGTGCGTTCCGGGAAGCGACACGAAACAGCTTCCATCGGTCACGAACAGATTCTTCACATCGTGCGACTGGCAGTACGGGTTCAGAACGCTCGTCCTGGGATCCACACCCATGCGGGCCGCGCCACATTCGTGCGTGGCATCGCCCAACGGCTCCAAGTACTTTTTGTACGGCAGAATTTCGGCGCCGCACCCGCGGCGAATGTTCTCCATCCAGCCGTACATGTCTTCCATCATCTTCAGGTCGTTATCCCGGTGGGCCACCCGGAACCTCACTTGCGGAATGCCGTATGGGTCCTGGTTATGGGGGTCGATCTCGAAGCAATTGTCGAAGTGCGGCACGCGCTCGCCGTAACCGCGGAGAGAAATTGTACTGCCATATTCCCGCCGAATCTGCCGCTTTAGCGCAGCACCCCACAAGCCATCCTTGCGCGAACTTCGAACCTCGCGGCCGAAGCCGCCACCCGTGAGAATGAAGTAACCTCCGTAGTAATCGTTTTTGCGATTGTAATTGAACCGCGGAATGGTCATGTGCGAGCCGCCGGCGCCATCTTCATCGATGCGCTCCCGGTTCTCGAAAACAGGAACCACGCCCACCATCCCGCCGGATTTCACGCTGTCCATCACGTAGTGGCCGACGAGCCCGCTTGAATTCCCCATCCCGTTCGGATGAAAGCGCGATTTCGAATTCAGCAGGATCCGGCATGATTCGACTGTGCTCGCGGCGAGCACAACAGCCCGGCTATCGAGTTCGTAATGCTGCTTGGTGATGGCATCGAGGAACGAGACACCGCGCGCCCGCCCGCTTCCGTCCACCAGCACCTGGTGAGCCACGGCGTTTGTGCGCAGCGTGAAATTCGAAAACTTCTTCAGCTTGGGGACGATGACGTCAAGGCTGCTGAAACGCGCCCTTACATCGCAACCGCGTCCGCATTCTCCGCAATAGTGGCATGAGGGACGGCCATCATAGCCCTTGCTCAGCACTGCTGTGCGCTCATGGAGAACTTGGACTCCGAGTTTCGCCGCGCGCTCTTTAAGGAAAAGCTCGGAACAGCGCGGCGTGTGCGCAGGTCCGCAATACACGCCGTCCGGCATGTTGAAATAGTTCTCCGGGCCCGGGCCAGCAATGCCGACCAGTCTCTCTACTTCGTCATAGTACGGTGCAAGGTCCTCATAGCCCAGCGGCCAATCCTCACCGAAACCCTGCAGTGATTTGGTCTTGAAGTCCAGATTGCCGTGGCGGAAGCAGGCCCGGCCCCAAGTGTTCGTCCGGCCTCCGACAGCACGCAGGCGCGTCCAGTGGAAGTTTTCGAGAGAGTCGTAACGCTCCTTCCTGGGATTCGTATATAGATGCGCCGTGTATTCGTTGATTTTCCAGAGGCCGTCGTACTCGCCGGGTTTGCCCTCGCCGCGGAAAGGCAGGTCCCATGACCAGGTGTGCGTGAGGAAGTCTTTGGCGGGATTGAGCATACGCCCGGCTTCCAGCAGGCACACGCGCATTCCCTTCTCGGTGAGGACCAAGGCCGCAGTGGCCCCGCCGGCTCCCGAGCCAACTACCACTACGTCATACGATTCTTTCGCCAAGACCGGCTCGTAAATCTAAATCAGAACCTGCGGGTGATTGTATAGCATATCCTGCCCCCCTTGCCATAACCATTCCCTTTTCGATCCTTAACAGTTGGCTCCATATCGGCGGGGATCCGTGCCCCGAGTCGTTCCCTAGAATCGTCAGAATCGCTGCCAAGGGCTTTTGACACAGCTGACGAGCTTCAAACCTTGGGGACCCGACGCACGGTACCTTCCGCATCTGACTCGCGATCTGGCGGTAGCTGAGCGCGTACTGAAAAACAGAGAACTAACAGAACACTTTTGTTGCAGCCTCGATGTGCTTCATTCGACGCGCCCATGAGTCCCCCCCTTAAAAGTGTTCGGAATGCGGCAGAAATAGCTTCCGACAATGCTCCATAAGAGGACCTATCCCGATCCACCAGATCTGTGAAGATCGGTGGCGAGTGAAACGCTGCAGTCTGCAGTCTGCAGTCAGGGCTCTACGCCCTTAGGTCGTAGCATAATAGTCGCGGATTTGCCCCCTGCAGCATGTCCCGAGTGTTCTGCACAACATAAAGCAGACCCCGGCTGAGTACCGGAAGTCCCCACGACTCGCGTGCCGCGAACAGCCACGTCCGCGACACCTGCTTGTATCCCTTGGGTGTCAGGTCCATCCATAGCAGATGCCCCATTTCTCCCAGGCAAAGGAACTGTCCGTCCGCCGCTAGCAACGAGCCTCGGTACGTTCCCATGACTTGTTGCCCCGGCCCGCCGAGCACATCATAGGGCTCGGGCCATTCCGGAGTCTCTCTCCACACCACTTTTCCGCTTGCCGCTGATACGCACGCCAGCGATGCGTCCGGCTCGTTGCGCCCGTCGAATCCGTAGAGGTAACCATCCCGGTAAATCGCTGTATTGAAGTGCAGTCCAAAATCCTGCGTCGTCCACACTACCCTGTGCGTGAAGTCCGGCCGCACCTCTACAAGCGCGCTTCCCGTGCGATAGCTCGCCGAAACGAACACCTTGTTATCGAACACCACCGGGCAGGACGCACTTACAGACTCGTAGCTGCGGCTCCGCCACGGGAACGTGAAATCCACCTTGCCCGTGGTCGGGTCGATCGACATCAGCCCGCCTGTTGGCGGATTCGACTCACCTCCCGCAAACACAAACACCCGCCGTTTTTCGTACACCACGGCTGCGACCGGTGACGCATAACTTGGACCCCACTCCTTGCCCGCGCGCCATGCTTCGCGCCCCATGCCGTGCCAAAGAAATCCTGCGGAATCTTGTAATCAGCGCGCAGGTCCCGTTTCCAGACGACCTTCCCCGATCCAAGCTCCAGGCAATGCAGTTTCGCTTCAGCCCCCACCGTGTACACCCACTCGCCGTCGATGACCGGGCTCGACCGCGGACCGTTGTTATATCCGTACCGGTCCTCAAACGCGGTCGCATATCTGAACTGCCACTGGCTCGACGCCGTTTCCGGGTGCAGGCACTCGATGATCTCCTCATTTCCCAATCGATGCAGGAACACCAGGCGTTCGCCCGCGACGGCCGGCGACGCATATCCCGTCCCTTTGGCGAACTCCCACACCAGCGACGGCGGGAGCTTTCGGCTCAGCATCGTCTCCGTCGACACTGCATTGTGCGACGGCCCGAGAAACGCCGCCCAATCGTGAGTTACGGCGCCCTTCGGCAAAGGTTTCGGCTTCCGGTGCACCCGGATTTGTCCATGCATGGCACCCGCCGCCAGCGCCCCGATTCCCCCTAACAACTGCCGCCGGCTGAGTCCCCTTTTCACGCCGCCAATCTTAACACCTTCAGCCATTTGGTTCCGCTTGGCGCTTCGTCTGATGAACCTGGTGAGCTGCATTGCACCTGGCAGGGATCGGCGTGTTCCAGATACTCCGGCAGGTGTTGGTCCATCGAGGGATCACCTTGATCCGCAGTTTTGTCAGTGCACGGGGACCGACCACCATAGCACACGTGCTGGATCATTGATGAAGTGCCGTATAATTCCACCATGCACCGCCGCGCCTTCCTAACTCTTCCGTTGCTGTCGCTCGTTGCTCAGGCGAAGCGGCTAAATCTCAAGATCACCGGCCTCAAGACGTTCGTCGTCAACGTCGGCTCTGTGAACTGGGTGTTCGCCAAGTTGTATACCAATCAAGGCCTGATCGGACTCGGCGAGGGCTCGGTCACGAGCAAAGAGGCTACGGTCGCCCAAGCTATCATGGAGCATGAGCGGTTTCTGCTCGGCAAAGATCCCACCGATATCGAAATGCTGTGGCAGGGCATGTTCCGGTATCCGCGCTGGCGCGGAGGACCCATTCTCAACTCGGGCATCAGCGCGGTCGAGATAGCACTCTGGGATATCCTGGGCCAAGCGCTCGGCCAACCGATTTATAAGCTGCTGGGCGGCGCTGCGCGTAAGCGCATCCGCATGTACAAGGACGTCGACAGCACGCCCGAGGACTTTCTGAAGGCGAAGGAAGAGGGTTACACCGCGGCGAAAAGTGTCTTCATCACCGTGAAGGACGATACGGTCATCCCGTCTTATGCTGTCCGCGAAGGAGCGCGGAAGCTCGCCGACGTTCGCCAAGCCGTCGGGAACGATTTCGACATCGCGATCGACGCGCACGGCTATCTCACCACGGTGATGGCGATCGACTTCTGCACTCGCGTCGAGGAATTCCGTCCCCTGTGGGTGGAAGAGCCCACACAACCAGAAGATCTCGGCGAACTCGAACTGCTGCGCCAGAAGACCAAGGTCCCCCTGGCCACCGGCGAGCGCAGTTTCACAAAGTACGGATTCGCCGATTTCTGCTCGCGTCACCTGGTCAATTACATCCAGCCGGACGTCGTGCACGCCGGCGGCATCCTCGAATTGAAGAAAATCGGCGCTATCGCCGAGACCTACCGGATCGAAATGGCGCCGCACAACCCGCAGAGCAACGTCTCGACGATGGCTTCCCTCCACGTTGACTCCACCACACCTGCGTGTACCATTCAGGAGTATGCGCCCAGGCGCGATCAGTGGATCGTAGATCTCTTCAAGGGCACCGGTCCGGTGATCCATCGCGGATTCGCCGAGTTGCCCGACCGGCCCGGTCTCGGTGTGGAGCTCGATGAGGAGGTGGCGGCGGCTCATCCCTATCAACCCGTCAATCGCGGCGCTCCGACTTTCCTGGATGGAGGAGTCGCGGATCACTGAGGACTAATCGGTTGTTGGACGGTAGTGTAGTCAACAGCTACTGATCGTTCCCGAACATCCTGTTGGGAAAACCGTGCGCTCCCGACGCGTTACACTACCTCTCAGGAACTGTGCGGTTGAGACTTATTTTCATTCTTTGGTTCGGCTCGTTTGGCTTGGCGGCGGCCGATGCTCCCGAGTTCTTCGAGATGCGCGTCCGGCCGCTGCTGGCCAAGAACTGTTATCCCTGTCATTCCACCGCTCACCTGGGTGGCCTCGATCTGACCTCTCGCGAAAACGTTCTCAAAGGTGGCAATTCGGGTCCGGCAGTCGTGCCCACCAAGCCCGCCGACAGTCTTCTGATTCAGGCCGTTTCCCACACTCACGCGCGGCTCAAGATGCCGCCGTCGGGGAAGTTGAAAGACGAGGAGATAGAAATTCTGCGCGAGTGGGTGGGTGCAGGCGCGATTTGGCCGGAGAACAAGGCCACCGTTGAGCCTGCCAAGAGCGGACCGGAGTATGTGATCGCTCCCGAGCAGAGGGCCTTCTGGGCGTTCCAGCCGTTGCGCAAGTCGCCTGTGCCGGGGGTAAAGAACAACGCCTGGATGCAGTCTCCGATCGACGCGTTCGTGCTGGCGCGTCTCGAAAGCAAAGGGCTTGCGCCGGCACCGGCAGCCGACCGGCGCACATGGATCCGGCGCGCCACGTTTGATCTCATCGGCCTGCCGCCCAATCCCGAAGATGTAGAGGCCTTTCTGCGCGATCGCTCGCCCGATGCCTCCCGAAAGGTTGTCGACCGGCTGCTGGCTTCGCCTCATTATGGCGAGCGGTGGGGCCGTTTCTGGCTGGACGTGGCCCGCTATTCCGACGACCGGCTGAATTCGACCAAGGATGATCCTTACCCGAACAGCTTCCGGTATCGGGATTGGGTGATCGCCGCATTCAATGACGACATGCCGTATGATCTATTCGCCAAGGCCCAGATCGCGGGCGATCTTTTCGCCTCCCCGCAGCGCGAGAAGCTGGTGGCGGGCCTCGGTTTTTATGGACTCAGCCCGGAGTTTCAGGATGATCGCGTGGACGCCACGACGCGAGCTTTTCTCGGCTTGACGGCCGGCTGCGCCCAGTGCCACGACCACAAGTTCGATCCCATTCCAGCCAAGGATTACTACTCTTTGCTAGGAGTCTTCGAAAGCACCAAGCTGTACCAATATCCACTCGCGCCGGATGACGTTGTCAAGAACTACGATACTCGCGACAAGAAAATCACCGATCAGCAAACGGCCATTCAGGAGTTTCTCAGCACGCAAAGCCTGCAGCTCGCCGAGATTTTCGCCTCGCAGACGGCGAAGTATCTGATAGCGGCAAGGCAGGTAATTCATGGCGAGGATCCGTTCGAAGCCGCCAGGGAAGGCCGGCTCGATCCCGAAACCCTGGGGCGCATGGCTCGTTACTTGCAGGTGAAGAGCAAGGAGCATCCCTACTTGAAAACCTGGGATGCGTTGGTGGCCGCGGAAGTGCCGGATGACCAGTTACGAAAAGCCGCGCAGGAATTCCGCGAGCTTCTCGTCGCCGTCAATGGGGAGAAGAAGTCGATTGACGAGAAGAACCTGATCCGGCTGGGAGGCTCCCAGGACCGCGAGGTGCTGAGCGCGGCCAATTTGCTTTCGCTATCGCGGGACAAATACATCTTATGGCGCGATTTCTTCTCCGACCAGCGCATCGGCGACCCTTACAAATTCGACAGCGGCGTTTTTCGTTATGACGAAAAGAAGCTCGAGCGCTTTCTGGCTGGCGAGTGGAAGGCGAACCTCCAGAGCTTGCGTGACGATCTGGACAAGTTCAAGCGTGAGCTGCCGCCTCCTTATCCCTACCTGCATGCCATCCGCGATAACGAGAAGCCAACCAACGCGCGCGTACACATCCGCGGCAACGCCGATAATCTCGGCGACGAAGTGCCACGGCACTTCCTGTCGATTCTGTGTGACGGCGAGCCGCCAGCATTCCATCAAGGAAGCGGCCGTATGGAACTGGCCGCGGCCATCGCCAACCCGGGCAATCCATTGACCGCGCGCGTGATGGTGAACCGTATCTGGCAGCACCATTTCGGCTGGGGCATCGTGCGCACGCCAAGTAACTTCGGGCGCATGGGGGAGCCGCCCACTCATCCGGAGCTGCTGGATTATTTGGCCGCTCGTTTCATGGAGAACGGCTGGTCGATCAAAGCCCTGCAACGCGAAATCATGCTGTCCGCCACCTATGCCCTGAGCGCCGCCAAGCTAGAGAAGAATTTCGCCGCAGATCCGGATAACCGGCTACTCTGGCGGGCCAATCGCCGCCGGCTCGATATCGAGGCATTGCGCGACTCACTGCTTTACGTCTCGGGAAAGCTGGATGGAAAGGTGGGTGGCGAGGCCCAGCCGATTGCGGAGGAAAGAAACGATCGCCGCACCGTCTACGCCTTCGTGAGCCGTCGCCGGTTGGATCCGACGCTGGCCCTGTTCGATTTCCCCAATCCGAATAGCACGAGCGATGAGCGCATGGCGACCAATACGCCGCTGCAGCGGCTGTTCTTCCTGAACAGTGGGTTTGTGATGCGGCAGGCGGAAGCCCTGTCGGCGCGTGTGGCGAAGGAAGCCGGCGCGGAGAATGCCGCACGCATTCGACGCTGCTATCAGCTGCTCTTGAACCGCGATCCGAGTCCCAAGGAACTGCAACTCGGGCTGGAGTTTCTCCGTGGCGGCGGCAAGTCGTGGTCGGAGTACGCACAGGTGCTGCTGAGCGCCAATGAGTTTTACTTTTTGAATTAAGAGGAGCGCCGGAATGACACGCCGTGACGCGCTGCGCACTATGGGATCGGGCTTTGGGATGGTGGGCCTGGCCCACCTGCTGGCGGATAACGCATGGGCCACCGGATCGCTCAGCCCCAAGCCTCCGCACTTCCCGGCCCGCGCCAAGCACATCATTCACCTGTTTTTGAACGGGGGCGTGTCGCAGGTGGACACGTGGGATCCCAAGCCCATGCTGACCAAATATGCCGGCCAGCCGGCACCCTCAGGTAATCTGCAAACGGAGCGCAAGACCGGCAACCTGCTGAAATCCCCTTTCAGCTTCAAGCGTTACGGGAAGAGCGGCATCGAGATGAGCGAGATCTTCCCCCAGCTCAACGCGCGCGTCGATGACATCTGCGTGGTCCGTTCGCTGCACACCGACCGGCCGAATCACGAGCCGTCGCTTTTCCGCATGAACTGCGGCAGTCCGCTGCCCGGCCATCCGTCCATGGGATCCTGGGTGACTTACGGGCTCGGAACCGAAAATCAGAATCTGCCCGGTTTCGTAGTGCTCTGTCCGGGGCTGCCGGTAATTGGTCCTCAGCTCTGGACCTCCAGCTTTTTGCCCGCGGTCTATCAGGGGACTTATCTGGCCAACAGCGACAGCGATCCCGAAAAGCTGATTCGCCATCTTCGCAATCACGAAATCAGTTTAGAGGAACAGCGGAGGCAGCTTGATCTGCTCGGAAAGCTCAACAGCATGAGCCTGGAGCGCGAAGGATCGGATACAGAGTTGGAGGGCAGCATCGAATCCATGGAAATCGCCTATCGGATGCAGAGCCAGGCGATGGACACGTTCGACATTCGCAAGGAGAGCGCGGCCACGCAAGCGCGCTACGGCTCGGGAGATTTCGCGCGCGGCTGCCTCATGGCCAGGCGGCTGGTGGAGCGCGGCGTCCGCATGGTGCAAGTGTATTTCGGCAACAGCCAGCCCTGGGACAATCATGACGACATCATGATCCACCAGAAGCTCGCGTCTCAGGCCGACCCGGCGATCGCCGCATTGATGGACGACCTCAAGACAAGCGGGCTGTTCAACAAGACGGTGCTCATGATTGGGGGAGAGTTTGGGCGCACTCCTTCGGTGGAGGTCAGTGGTCTGGTGAAAGTGCAGAATGGCCGTGATCACAACAATCAGGGCTTCAGCATGCTGCTGGCAGGCGGCGGCATTCGGGGCGGCATGACCTATGGGTCGACCGATGATTTCGGTTTCCGCGCCGTCGAGAACCCAGTCGATCCGAACGACATCCAGGCGACCGTTCTCAATCAGCTCGGCCTCGATCACACACGCCTTACATACCGATACAGTGGCCGCGACTTCCGGCTGACGGACGTCAACGGCAGGGTGATCAAAGAGATCCTAGCGTGAGGCCGGCGCTTTGCCGCTGTACGGCTAGCGCTACCCCAAGGGAACTGGTCAGGTTAACGGCATCGCGACTATGGGATGGCCCAGTGTCGGCGGCCAGATTAGACTGTTCTATCGGCGTTTATCGGTATTAATTCGCGAATCCACCTCAAATGGAATTCCGGCTTCGATCCCTCGTTCGGCGTTTTGAGGTTTTCCGATTTAAGGCTGGCGATCATTCGAACGCTATCCGGCGGACGAGACGTGACGCAGTTCGGTCCGGAGGTCTTTCTGCCACTAGCATCAGTCGAGGAGCACAGTACTTAGGGATGGACCCGGTCTCTCAATTCGCCTTCTCAGGTGGGCCACGAATCGATGTGCTGAACGCTGGGGCGCAAGGGATGGCAAAAACCAATGATTACAGGGCCCGCCAAACGCCGGCCGCACGTCGCCCGATGCGCCGCAAGAGATATCGACAGGCGACCGCCGAGGATGGAGGCCGTCGCGACGAAAACCGCAGGATTTGCTCTATTTTTCTCGATTACCTCGTGATCAATGCAAGCTTGCCTAGGTAGTGATCATTGAGCGCACTTTGAGCATCGGCGGCTTGATCTAGAGTGAATGTTCGGGCGACTTTGACTTCGAACGGACCGGCTTCGATAAGGCGGTTGACCTTGTCTAAGGGCGGCGGGTTATATTCGCCGTCGTAGTTTTGGAGTTTAATGCCAGCACGTTCTTTGGGAACGGGTTGGACACCGTTAGGATAGGCGACGCGTCCACCCGTTCGTAGCGCGGCTAAGCATCTTTCAGCTGCTTCACCACCCGTAGTTAGGAGCACGGCATCAAGACCGTTGGGTGCGAACTGGCGCGCGGAAGCGCGCACGTCTTCCTTATATCCATCCACAACCTTGTCCGCGCCAAGACCGCGCACAAAGGCAACACCATCATCGCCCGAGGCCACGGCCAGTACGCGCGCGCCCATGCGTTTGGCGAATTGCACGGCCAAGTGACCAATGCCGCCGCTGGCGCCAAAGATCAATAGGGACTCCCCATTTTTTAAGCCCAGCGTCGTATCAAGACCTGCAAGAGCCGTGACAGCATCAACGGCCATGGCAGCGGCTTGTGGCATGGTGAGTGTTCCCGGGATGAGCGCTAAACTGGTTTCTTTCACAACAGCATACTGCGCATAAAATCCGCCCTTCGGATTCAGAAAGGAAATTCCGTAAACGCGGTCCCCTTTTTTAAACCGCTTCACTTGGGGTCCCACGGCTTCAACAGTGCCGGCACCATCGGATCCCAATACAAGTGGAAACACGGGCTTGATATTGAACTCTTTCGCAAATCCGCCTTCCCGTTCAAAGGGATCCCAAACGCCGACGCCAGCGGCTTCCACATGAACCAACACTTCATCGGCGCCAACGGCCGGGATGGGAAGCTCCTGAGTTTCTAACGTTTCAATTCCACCAAACCGATCAATCGCCACAGCCTTCATTGTCTTACTTAGTGTTTGAGTCATCGAAATCATCCTTATCCAATAAATAGGACCGGTTCAACAGGTCCTCCTCGTTGGTCTTTCAACCGGTGGGCACAAGACGACAGCGGGTCAAGTCCACCTGTCCATCAACTCATTTAACAATCCGACCAACCGTTGAGGCAACGCCAATCGTTCCGCCTCGTCGCGTTTCGAACGTCTGCGCGTTCGGATTCTCGGAAACCGCGAACATGCTTGCCAGGTAGGTGCGTTTCGGACTTTGCGGATAACGGCTCAGGCTTGACACGCCGCACGTGTTAGCTTGTTTGAGGCGAACAGATGGCGTGCCACGCACAGCCAGCCTCGCAAGCGGGAGGAAAAGATGCGGACGGGACGATTGGAGGCCTTCAGCGATGGCGTGATCGCGATCATCATCACGATCATGGTGCTGGAAATGAAAGTGCCTCATGGGGACACCGTGAACGACTTGTTGACCGTACTACCGACCTTCCTCAGCTACGTCCTGAGTTTCGTTTATGTCGGCATCTACTGGAACAACCACCATCACCTGCTGCATGCCACCACGATCGTAACGGGCGCGATCCTTTGGGCGAACCTGCACCTGTTGTTCTGGCTGTCGCTGTTTCCGTTTGCTACCGGCTGGATGGGGGAGAATCATTTCAGCGCACTACCCACCGCACTCTACGGCGTCGTTTTACTGATGGCCGCCGGCGCGTATTACCTGCTTCAGCAGGCGATCATCCGCTCGCAGGGACCGGACTCGATCTTGAAAAAGGCGGTTGGCCGGGACTGGAAGGGCAAGCTCTCGCCTGTGCTGTATATAGCTGCGATTGTTGCCACCTTGCTTGCGCCGTGGATCTCCGAGGGGATTTTCGTGGCCGCTGCGCTGATCTGGCTCATTCCAGACAGGCGTATCGAAAAGGTTCTGCCACGGAATGACGTTTGACCCCACGGATTCGGGGCGGATGGTCGGGCACTCTTCCAGAGATCCGGCCACATCACGAAGCCGGCTCGATTCCGATCTTGTCGTTTACGGCGGCAGCAGATTTGCTCTGTGCCAAGTAGCGCGTCAACCGACAAGAATCCGCACGGGCTGTAGTCTTGAACGTTATTGCGTGTTCTCAACAATTGTCCTCAGAATGAATAAACTTGATCGGAAGACATGACCATGCGTAAGACACGGTTGACCGTTCCCGAGATTCTGAATCAACTAGAGGTTTTCTACGGAAAGCAGGAACCCTGCTGGCCCTCTGATCCGTATCCGTTTCTGCTTTGGTGGTACTGCGGATATCCGGCGAGCGATGCCTCGTGCAGCAAGGGCTGGAAAGAACTCACTTGCAGAATTGGGACTGACCCGGATGCGATACTTGCGGCTCATCCCGCCAAACTTAGTGCTGCCCTCAAACCCGGCGGCATGCTACCCGAGCTCCGCGCTGAGCGGATGAAGGAAGTTGCTGTCCGAATCAAGAACGAATTCGATGGCGACTTGCGCACTTCACTTGCCGGACGCATCACAAAAATCCGTAAGATTCTTAAGAGCTTTCCAAGCATTGCGGACCCGGGCGCGGACCGCATACTACTGTTCGCCGGAATTCAGCCCGTAGCCGCCGTGCCTTCAAATTGCACGGGCGTACTTGAGCGCATTCGGAACGGACACGAAGAAAAGAACTACAACACCAGCTACCGCGAGGCTCAGCGCATCATTGACTCCGAGGTCCCAGCCACATTCGACACTCGCATCCGGGCATATCTATTGCTGAAGCGCCATGGCCAGGAACTCTGCAAACGCACGAAACCGAAATGCGAAATGTGCCCGGTTCGAGCGGCATGCGTGTTTGTGAAGTAAGCAATCGGCATGGACTAGGCGGCATCCGGCGAGTGTGCGCCGCCTCCGATACGGGTGATGAATCGCTGTAACATACCGCCCCGCGATCCGGTTCTCACTGGACGTATCGTCGGCAACCCTTCCATAACGCGTGGCGGTAATGGAAGAGTGGCGCGGGATACGGGAATATATGCCAGTTTGATAAAGTCCCAGCGCAGAATTGTTGCCAGGTAATGGCTGACTCTTCCGTAGTCGGATAAGGAAGTGTTGCCGACGATCTAAGTCTTCTCAAACCTCGGGGCAGTCCGGGTATATCAGATACCGGTGTACCAGGCATAGCCTGCCTCTGCAGCCGCAGAGCCGAGGCCTTTGCCAAATCCTTTCAGACTGTCTGTGACCGTCAGGCGAGTGATGAATTTTATGTTCTTGTAGCCGATTTGCCGAGGAAGCCGCATGCGAAGCGGTCCACCGTGGGGCACAGGAAGGTCACTGCCATTCATGCCGTAACAGAGAAATGTCTGGGGATGCAGTGCATCGGCCATATCGATGCTGTCCCACGTATCGGGTTCCATCGAGACATAGACAATGTATCTGGCTTGCGGGAGGAGGCCCACGAGATTCAACACGTGGGACAGAGGTACGCCAATCCACTCGGCGATGTAGGACCATCCCTCTTCACACGTGAGTTCGGTGATGTGGCTGCGAGACGGGTAGCTCTTGAGGTCAGCAATCGAGAACGACGCAGGTTGATGGACCATGCCATCTATGGAGAGTCGCCAGTCCGCGAAACCGCTGGCCTGAAGGCGCTTAAAGTCTTCCGTCAGGGGCGCGAGTTCGTTCGGGAATGGGCGCTGGGAAATCTGGCTTCGAGAAAATTCGCGCGCCAGTGAATGCCTGGTCAGCAACCGCTGCGAGGCATAAGTTAGCGTTTCGCCGAGGCCGTAGATTCCACCATGATCGGGAGGAATCAATCCATACTTCTGGGCAAGGCGCACTGCGACTGCCAATCCCGACGCACCCGCAGTCGCTGCGAGTCCGGATACGATCAGTTTTCGGCGTGAAAGATTGATCATGCGTGCTCCTTACGCGTGGCGGTGCGGCCTGTGATCATCGCTCCTGTGCGGCTCCAGAACCCGGCAAGGCAAACCATCGCCACGTGGACAAACAGGAACAGCACAAGAGCCAGGGAAACAAAGAAGTGAATGGTACGAGCGGATTGACGGCCGCCCAACACAGCAACCGACCAAGGGAAGGCTGAGACAAAACCGAGCGACATCGCCAAGCCGCTCCAGATGACTAAGGGGAATAGAACAAAGATCACAAACAAGTACGTGAGGCGCTGGAGTCCGTTGTAGGTAAAAGCCTCTGCCGCGCTCGGCCGTTCAAAGCGTAACGGTTTTGCAAAGGAGGTCAACAGCACCCGCCACGAGAGATCGGCCTTGCTGGGGACCAAGTCTTTCCGAAAATGGCGTGTAAGCAGACCGAAAATTACATACAGCAAGCCTGTGAGCACCGCGATCCAGGCAGCTTCAAAGTGCAGCGCGCGGCTCCAGCCGTTCTGGTCGGGCAGCACGTAGCCGTAACCCGTCGGGACCAATCTTCTCGAGGAAGGAATTGGCAGTTGAAACAACGGAGTCGTCAAAACGGTGCCGGTCTCGCCCCAGTAGAAGCGCGGGTGCGAGATCACAATTTCGATGCCGGTTACGAGCAGTGCAAAAAAGCAGAGAGTGTTGATCCAGTGAGTGACGCGGACGAGAGCAGAGTGCCTCGGCGCAAGCTTCTTGACTGAAGCGGTCGAAACACGGCTCGGCACGGAAGCGTCCGCCGGTAGCGGCGCGGATCCCAATGTCGCCATTTTTGGCCTCCGCTTTCCTCGGACCTATCTAGACAGGATTGCAGCTCTTTACTCTACTACATGTGCCGACAATGCTACTACAAGAAGCGGCGTATTGGCATGAGTTTTCTTCGGGATCCGGCAAGAAGAAGCGTGTGCTTTGTCGCCAAACAAGATCACAGAAACAGCTAGTTCGTGTATCGTCGGCGACTCTTCCAGAGCGCATTGCGGACGACCCCCGACCAATGGAAGAGTGGCGCGTAACTCGGACACGACCCAAGAGATGGTCCCAGAAAGGCCGCCTGATCAGCCGAGAAGCCGTAGAGCTTCGGTGTTAACCCAATCTTTTTCCGGAAATCCTCGGCCCCACTCAGCGGCGGTAACATCGCGAGCTTCATGCCAATGCGGGTTCGCGATCCAGTCGAGGAATTTTCGTAAGCTGGCCCGGGTATCTCTCCTTGCGCCACGCTCCAACAGCGTGCCAGTCATCCCCGCATCTGGCCATGGGCCACAAACGGTGACGTTGAACAGCGGTGTGTGTCCGCCGAAGGCGTCGCGATCGATGGTGGCGCGTGCATTGGGATCCGCGCCGCGCGCGAGCAGCCAATCGAAGATATCGCGCTCCCGGAAATCAGTCGCAAGGTGCAGTAGCGTGGACCCATCGATCGGGGTCCAGTGCATGCCCGACCGGCCAGCGTCCGCACAACCGCACTCCGATGGATAAATCTCGCCCAGCGTAAACCTCCGCTCGAGCAACCTCGGGTCGCGCCGAAGGTGTTTCTCCAATTGCGAAACGTCTCCGCGATGAAACGCCATCATCGGTGTATCGGGCAGGTCATAACCGCACTGGACAAAAAGTTCGAGAATCTCATGCTTGCCCTGGGGATTCCTGCCGTAGGTTTCCAGCACCAGCGCGAGTGGCGCGAGACGATTGCCGCGCCCGTCCATGAACGGCGCATTCAACTCGACGAGAAGACGCATGCCGGCGGGATTCAGCGTTTCGCATGCGCCCATGATGATGCCGGGCGCAACTCGAGCGCCATGCTCGTGCAGCCACCGCGCGCACTCGATCCTCCCCTGAAGCACAGCGCGGTCAAAGGCGTGCTGGAAATCTCGGGCACCCAGCGCTGCCATCGCCTTCACGATTTCAAGCCGTCCGAGGTTGGCCGCGTGGCTCATCGGCGGTCCCCAGTCTCCGCCCCAGACGGGGAGATGCAGAAGTTGCGGGCGCATTTCAATCAGCCGCACAGCGGCGTCCCGATCGTCCGCGCGGATTGCCGCTTCCAATGCGTTCGCGGACGCATCGGCGGCGATCCGCTGCTTCAGTTCGGCCCAGTGAGCGAAACTATACTCTCTGGCGATGACGAGTTGAGCGTCGCTGAGGCGAAAGGGCTCCGCGGCTAGGACGGAGTTGTCGCTCTTGGCAAATCTTGGATGCCGGCGGCGTATGCGGTCGAACGCCTCAGGTTCGCCGTTCCGCCATTGATTGAGAAGTTCGCGTGCCTCGCGCTTCGGGACATCGAGATGAGGTCGCTCAGGCAACCTCCGGGATACTGTGGCCATAACCTTACCTCCTGTACTGTGCCCGTTGTCCGCATCGTTTCGGGCAGGAAGTCAGGTTGAGTCGTTGGAGAAACAGTTGGCCGGTGGGCTGAGCCCATTTCCGCGGACGGGATGCCTCCGGTAAGCATAAGAATATAGTGGACCAAGTGCGGCGTTCAAATCAATACCGAACCCCAACTGCTCGGGACAGGCGGCTCTCTGTCGAGTTGGTCGGCCATCCGTACAGAGCGAGGCGAACGGTCCTGCCCGTTGCCGTCGGCGCCACTTCCTCCGAGTAGCGCGTCGCTCGGGCATAAAGGCGAAGGCAATCGATCTACACCTGCGTGGAATTAGCATTCGGCATCTCCCGAGTTATGGTGTGCTATCGTCATAAACTCGTATCGGGCATGCTCATAGAAATCGGACAGGTGGAAGCAGTCTTCCGGTATCCCGTGAAGTCCATGGCTGGGGAACGGATCGAGTCCGTCAATCTGGGCTGGTACGGCCTCGATGGTGACAGGCGCCTGGCATTCCGCCGCATGGACGACCGCAGCGGAATGCCGTGGCTTACAGCAAGTCAGCTTCCCGACCTGCTCCTGTTTGCTCCGCACCGTAAAGACGGTGCCCAGGGAGACCTTCCTACGCATATTCGCACTCCGGATGGCCAAGCGATGCCCGTCTTCGGGGAGGACTTGGCCAACGAAGTCGGACGCCGGTACGGGGCTCCTGTGCAGATGATGCAGTTGAGGTATGGCATCTTCGATGAAGGGAGCATTTCCGTGATCGCCTCCGACACGGGGCGCCAGATCGGACGACTCGCAGGGCGGAGCCTGGATATCCGACGATTTCGCCCAAATGTTGTGGTTCGTTTACTGCGATCGGTTGCTTTCCACGAGGACGAGTGGTTGGGCGGTGTGCTCTCATTCGGCGAGGGGGACGACGCGCCCGCCATCTTTGTCACGATGCGCGACGAGCGTTGCGGGATGGTGAACCTTGATCCTGATTCTGCAAGGCCGGCGCCAGAAGTGATGAAGGCGGTCGTTCGTGCGAACCAGAACAACGCGGGAATCTATGGCGCAGTGACTCGCACCGGCCGACTGGCGGTCGGACAGACCATATTCCTCCGTGGGGCGACCAAGCAAGGAGGTTAGAGCATGACCGTTCCGAATAAAGACGGTGCAAAGGTTCGCTTCCCTCCACCTCTGGTTTTTCTAGCGGCGATTGTTCTGGGAGTGATTGTTCAGCATAAGGCTATGCCACTGTCGCTCGTGTTTGCCCGGGGGCTTCGACTCGCGGCAGCCGTTCTCATTCTCGCCTGCGGGGTGAGCCTTGTTGCCTCGGCGCGCATTCTGTTCAAGCGCACAGGTCAGAACCCGATTCCCTGGAAGCCCACGCCAGAGCTGATTTTGCAGGGGCCCTATGGCTTCACTCGCAACCCCATGTATGTGGGGGTTACCCTTTTTGTGATCGGACTTGGTCTTGCGGTGAACAATCTCTGGATTTCCCTGTTCGCGGCGCCGGCGCTCCTGGTGGTGCACTTCATCGCGGTGTTGCCTGAAGAGCGCTATCTTGCGGCAAAGTTTGGAGAGAGTTATCGAAGTTTTCTTGCTCAGGTTCGAAGGTATCTCTAGCCTGATGGTCGCGCACAGTCAGGGTAGTATTGTTCTTTTTCAGAAAAGGAAAATCCTAATGGAAACAGCGAATCGGCGACTCATGTGGCATGGAATGTTCCTATTCTTGCTCGGGCTGATCACTGGTTTCCTTGAGCAACACTTTACGAACGTTCGCATGGGGCTTGCCGCGCATTTGGAAGGCGTCATGAACGGTATTTTTCTGCTTGCTTTGGGCTCTATCTGGCCCCAGGTGCAGCTACCGCGAGCGGCAAAGCGAGCCGCATACTGGACAGCTCTTTATGCCACGTACGTGAACTGGCTCTTTACAACGCTCGCAGCAGTCTTCGGCACCGCGGCGCTATCTCCCATCACGGCTGCGGGGCACACGGGAAAACCGTGGCAGGAAAGTCTGGTGACGGCCGGCTTTTTGAGTGTAGGCCTTGCGATCACTGCCTGCTCTCTGCTTCTGCTTTGGGGCCTGCGAGCTAAAGCGTCGCAGTAGACACTCAGCCGCCCTAGGACAGCTCAGCGTGATTAAACAGACGATTTGAGCCATGGCGTGCTTCTAAGCTGTGTTCTGGGCGGATCGTCGGCCACTCGGAGAGAACTCCAATTCACGCGGAATTAGGACCCCGAGCGGGCATCAGAACTGTGATGGAGGGCCAGACGGCTGCAACCGGATGGGCTGTGCTATGGGCGTTTCTCGGTCCTAATCCAATGCCAGGCCTTACGTTGTGAGTTCCGCCGCTCTTTGTGGTACCCGAGAAGGTTCAACGATTTTGAATTTTTCCCAGGCCGTCATGAGTTCCAAAGTAAAGTCCGGCAAAATAGAAGAACACACAAATATGCCGAACGTCAACGAGACAGGTGAACAGCCAAAGCGGCGCGCCGTTACGGCCGAGTCGATGGCGGCAAAACAGCGCGACATATCCGTCAGCGAATTTTTCGCAAAGAACAGGCACCTACTTGGCTTCGATAATCCGAGAAAAGCTCTCCTGACGGCGGTTAAAGAGGCTGTCGACAATTCACTCGACGCTTGCGAGGAAGCGGGTATTGTTCCCGAGGTCTGGGTTCATATCGAAGCTACGGGTCCCAATCGGTACAAAATCGGTGTCCAAGACAACGGGCCGGGCATTGTCAAAAAACAAATACCGCTAATCTTCGGAAAACTGCTCTATGGTTCAAAATTTCATAGACTGCGGATGAGTCGAGGACAACAGGGAATCGGTATCAGCGCTGCGGGCATGTACGGGATGCTGACTACCGGCAAACCAGTAAAGATCGTTTCCATGACTTCGCCAAAGAAGCCGGCGCATTACTTCGAAATACAAATCGACACGCGGCGGAACATGCCGGAAATTATCAACGGCAAAGGTGACGGCGAAGACATTCCAGCCGGTGAAAAAGGCCAGAAATACATTACTGACCATGGTATCGAATGGGTATCCCACTACCCCACTCCGGATCAACAGCCCCATCATCACCATGAAGTGCGCAGCGGCACGCGTGTCACGATCGAGCTCGAAGGACGTTACCAACGCGGGCGCGGCAGTGTGGACGAATATCTAGAACAGACGGCCATCGCCAATCCACACGTGACGATTCACTATGTCGATCCCGATGGCAGCGAGACCACGTATTCGCGCTCCACAACTCAGCTTCCGCCTGAACCCGTAGAGATCAAGCCACACCCATATGGCATCGAACTCGGGCAGCTGGTCACCATGTTGAAGGACACCTCAGCGCCCTCGATGGCGCAGTTTCTGACAACCTCGTTTTCCCGTGTGAGTTCCGGAGTCGCACAGAAAATCTGCGAAACGGCAAAGATCGGCACTCGCGCCAATCCCAAGAAGATTGGACGCCAGGAAGCCGACTCACTTTACAAAGCGATTCAAGAGGCGAAAATCAGCGCTCCCGCGGCCGACTGCATCTCACCGATCGGTGAATCGCTGATTCTCAAAGGCCTTCATCATCAGCTGCCCGGCGAATTCTTCTGTGCTGCGACGCGTCCGCCCGCGGTATATCGCGGAAACCCGTTTCTGATCGAGGTCGGACTTGCCTATGGTGGTGCTAGTTCAACCCAGAAGGTCACGCTGGACGCATTGACCGACCTGCTCGGCGAGAGTGATGCCCGGTCGCTGAAGCAATTCTTACTGACGACGTTCGATGGAGTCGGCGCGACTGGTGCCGACAAAATCCTGTCGCAGGCGAGGATGGGAACTCGTCAATCGCCTTCGAAGCTCAAGAAGGAGGAAGTCGATCAACTTTTCGCCGCAATGAAAAATGTCAACCTGAGCGAAAACCAGTCGATGCAGGTGCTGCGCTACGCGAACCGTGTTCCACTTCAGTTCCAGCCGGCGGCTTGTGCCGTCACGCAGTCGGTCACCGGGACCAACTGGCGGGCTTACGGTTTGGCTCAATCCCGCGGTCAATTGCCGGTCGGTCCGGTCACCGTTGTGGTGCATGTCGCCAGCGTTTGGGTGCCGTTTACCAGTGAATCGAAAGAAGCCATCGCATCGTATCCCGAAATCGTGAAGGAGTTGCGGCTCGGCCTTCAGGCCGTGGGAAGAAAACTGGCGGTTTACCTCAATCGGCGTAAACGCGTGCGTCAGGAAGGTGAACGTCGTGAGATTTTCCTGCGCTATCTTGGTGAGGTGGCACATGCCGTCGCCACAATCAAGGATTACGGAGATCGCCCGAGACGGGATCTGTATGGCCGCCTGGTTGATGTCGCGAAACGTAAGACGGCCGTTGCGGATACGCAACTGAACGACGAAGGGAAACAGCGTGAAAACGCTGGCGAGGAGTTTGGCGAGAATGTGCTGATCGTCAACCCGGAAGAAACTCCCGGCGAAACGGCATCGTCTGAACCAACTGCGTAAATTATGGCTAAGAAAGCGAAATCGACTTCAGACAAACCGAATCGCTCGACGAAAGATAGGAAAACTCTCAGTTCGATTCGCGATCTTGCCGATACCGTCATCCAGTCCGCGGAACGTGGGCGGGCGCCGTACGTGGATATCCCGTCACGATCATTATCGAATGTTCGGTTCAATCAATCGAAGCGCATTATTGAGATGGGCGGCGGGACCAACCGGCGGGAACTATTCAATCTGGCTCAAGCCCGCAGCTACATGCAGACATTGCTTGTCGCTTCCGGATGCAAGCAACTAATCGATCAGGGAAAGACAACCAGCATCCGAGGTTTGTTCTACCTGCTGAAGCACACCATTGAAGGGACTAGCGAAGAGACGTTCGATACGCAGGATGAATGCGATCCCGTCATCGAGGACATCGAGGTTTCACTCGATTCGATGCGCGAAGAGCTTCACCTGTACGCCAAAAACGCGGGGGCGATGGTTGGCCCGATCACACTGGTAGATAGTGGCGACACGATCGACTGTTCCCGCATGGGCTCTGGCGGCTACAGCATCCCGTCGATCGTCGAACAGGACATCGTGCAGTTCAAAAAGAACACTGCAAAATTCATCCTGCATGTCGAGAAAGACACAGTTTGGCGGCGATTCAACGAGGATAAATTCTGGCGCAAACACAACTGCATCCTGACACATGGCGGAGGTCAACCGCCCCGCG
>JACXTT010002258.1_pt1 | contig 30788 bp, 26 predicted proteins | sample 9270951 | NCBI WGS metagenome assembly JACXTT01 (sample SAMN15532306, study PRJNA645909) | rock metagenome | isolation source: weathered quartz diorite | place: Puerto Rico | collected 2017-06-21 | reverse complement strand
ACCTTCCGCCGCCACGCAAGCGTTAAGCGGAATTGGGGTCAGGCTCTGCGAGCCTGACCCCTGCTTTTCCTGCTCCGCGTGCTGCGAGATGCAGCACTCAATCGTATGTCGTCCACGCCATCGGAATCTCGATTCTCCCCTGCTTGGCCGAATCGGCATACGCCCGCATATCGGCCAGCACCGCTTCCATCTGCTCCATCCCCGGGTTTTTCAAAAACCCTTTGAAACGTTCATTCAAAACGGCTTGCTGGTCGTGCCATTCATAGCGTGCGGACTTGCTCATCGGTGTTCCTGTCTGAAAATTCAAGCGTCCAGCATGCCCGAGCGACAACAAAACTTCTGTACGCCAGCGTACAAAGGCTTGCTCAGACCGCTTTTAGCACGCTCCGATAAAACAGGTCCAGCCGCTTGTCCAGCTCCCGTTCGATCTCGCCCTGCGCCAGGCTGCGCGGCGGAAACAACATGCGTTCGTAGGGGTCGCCGATGATGCAATTCATCAGGTAGACCGGCACCAGCGCCAGGTCGAGCTCGTCGCGCAGCTCGCTGCGGATGTCCGGGCGCGAAAAAAACTGGAACAGCATGTGGCGCGTTTGCTGCGGTCCTGCCTCGAAGAAAGCCTGCGCCAGTTCAGTGTTGCTGGGAGCGTCGGCCACCACCATGCGGTGCATGGCCAGCGCTTCCGGGCGGCTCAGCAGGTCGAGGAAATGCAGGGCGAAATCGCGCACGTTTTCGCGCAGGGGTCGGGTATCGGCCAGCATTTCGTGCGGCCGGAAAAATTTATCGCGGTTCGCTTCCAGCACCGCCTTCAGCAGGCCGGCCTTGCCGCCGAATTTGACGTAGATGGTGCGCACGGCAACGTGGGCTTCGCGCGCCAGCATTTCCAGGCTGACGTTGCGGTAGCCGTGCTGGATGAACAGCTGGCCCGCCGTGTGCACCAGTTCCTGCTGGCGCGCTTCGCGGTCGCTGCTGCGCGGCCGGCCGGCAACCTTTGCCAGGGGACAGCTTGTGAAGGGATTGTTCATATCGGCACTGTAAGCCAAAATAAAATGAAATGCAATCGTTTCATTTCTTGACTTCCGCATTTATCTCCCCAATAATGCTTCATCAAACAATCCATCTATTCATCCGGAGTCTCCATGTCTGCCACGTCCAACAAAGCCGAAACCCCGCCGCTCGCAGCCGTGCCTGCGGATGCCGCCGTGCCGCACAAGGCGCCGCCCAACAAGCGCGTCATCGGCATCGTTACCGTGATCGCGCTGATCGCCCTCGGCGTCGGCGGGCGCATGTGGTACCGCAGCCATAACTATGTCGAGACCGAGAACGCCTTCGTGTCCGGCCACGTCACCCCGGTGTCCTCGCGGGTGGCCGGCGTCGTGACCCGTGTGCTGGTGGAAGACAACCAGACGGTGGCCGCCGGCGCCGTCATCGCCGAACTCGATCCCGCCGACCAGCGCGTCAAGGTCGAGCAGATCGAAGCGCAGATCGCCAGCGCCCAGCAGCAGGTGCTGCAGGCCGACGCCACCATCGCCCAGACCCGCGCCCAGGCCAGCGCCGCGCAGGCGCAAGTGACGCAATCGCAGGCCGCCTTGCAGCGCACCAAGCAGGATGCCGAGCGTTTCGGCCAGCTGTACAACACGCAGATGAAGGCCGTGTCGAAAGCCGAACTCGATGCCGCCAATGCCGCCCGCGCCGGCGCCACCGCCGATGTCGCCGCGCGCCGCGACAACGTCACCGCCGCCCAAGCGCAGATCACCGCCGCCCAGTCGGCCAAGGAAGTGCTGAAATCGCAAGTCAAAGTGCTGCAGACCCAGTTGAAGGATGCGCGCCAGACCCTGGGCTACAACCAGGTGATCGCCCCCGTCGCCGGCCGCATCGGCAAGCGCAGCGTGGAAGTGGGCGCCCGCGTGCAGCCGGGTCAGCAGCTCGCTGCCATCGTCCAGCACGATATGTGGGTCACCGCCAACTTCAAAGAAACCCAGCTCGCCGAACTGACGCCGGGCCAGCAGGTCCACATCGAAATCGACGCCTTGCCGAAGCACCCGCTGGCCGGCCGCCTCGACAGTTTCTCGCCAGCCTCGGGCAACCAGTTCGCCCTGCTGCCGGCCGATAACGCCACCGGCAACTTTACCAAGATCGTGCAGCGCGTGCCGGTGAAAATCACCCTGCGTCCGGAGGACGTGCAAGCCCTGGGCGGCCGCCTGGCGCCCGGCATGTCGGCGCTGGTGGAGATCAAGCTCAATCGCGACGGCCAGCCGAAACCGGCCGCACCTGCCGTCGGCGCCGCCGCGCACTAAGCCGAGCACCTCATGGCCAGCACCACCAACGCCCCGCGCGGCGTCACCATGCCCGCCGCGGCGGGGCAGAAGGTCGACCTGCGCACCTGGATCGCCGTCGCCGCCGGCATGCTGGGCGCCTTCATGGCCGTCCTCGACATCCAGATTACCAACTCGTCCTTGAAAGACATCCTGGGTACCCTGTCGGCCACCCAGGAAGAGGGCTCATGGATCTCCACCGCCTACCTGTGCGCGGAAATCGTCGTCATTCCGCTGGCCGCGCTGCTGGTGCGCACCTTCAGCATCCGCGGCTACATGATCGGCACCACCGCTGCCTTCCTCGTGTTTTCCACCTTGTGCGGCAGCGCCTGGAGCCTGCCGTCGATGATCATTTTCCGGATGCTGCAGGGCTTTACGGGCGGCGCCCTGATCCCGATGGCGATGACCCTGGTGATGGCCAAGCTGCCCCCATCGAAGCGCGCGGTCGGCATGGCGATTTTCGGTTTGACGGCGACCCTGGCGCCCACCATGGGCCCGACCCTGGGCGGCTACCTCTCTGAAATCTACGGCTGGCCGTCGATCTTTTACATCAACTGGGTACCGGGCCTGCTACTCATCCTCGGCATCTGGTGGGGCCTGGATAAAGAGAAAATTCATCTCGAGCTGCTGGCGAAAGCCGACTGGATCGGCATCGCCTTCATGGCCACCGGCCTGGCCAGCCTGACGATTTTTCTGGAAGAGGGCAACTCGAAAGACTGGTTCGATTCCAGCTTCATCATCACCTTCGCCTTTTTGGCCTTGACCGGCATCGTCGGCTGGTTCGCCACCAGCCTGCTGCGCGCCGACCCGTTCGTGAACCTGCGCCTGTACGGCGAGCGCAACTTCTTGGTCGCCACCGTGCTGTCGGCGTGCGTCGGCATGGGTTTGTATGGCGCCTCGTTCCTCTTGCCCCTGTACCTGGGCCAGATCGCCAACTACACGCCGATGCAGATCGGTGAAGTGATCATGTGGGCCGGCCTGCCGCAGCTGTTCATCATGCCGTTTGCCGCCGCGCTGTCGTCGAAGGTCGACAACCGAATTCTCTGCTCGATCGGCCTGGCCTTGTTTGGCGGCTCCTGCCTGATGAACGCCTTCATGGACGCCAGCACCGGCTACGACCAGCTTTTGTGGTCGCAGGTGGTGCGCGCGCTCGGTCAACCGTTCGTCATGCTGACCCTGTCGAATTTCGCCATGCAGGGCATTCAGCCGAAAGACATGGCGTCCGCCTCCAGCCTGTTCAACATGACCCGCAACCTGGGCGGCTCGGTCGGCATCGCCATGCTGGCCACCGCACTGACCAACCGCGAACATTTTCACTCGGCCCGCATCGGCGAATCGATCTCGATGTACAGCGCGGCGACGCAAACGCGGCTGGATCAGTTGACCGCCGCGTTCATCTCCAACGGCGTCGAGGCCAGCACCGCGGCGAATCAGGCGATTGCGGCGGTCGACCGCATCGTCAGGCGCGAGTCGTTCGTGATGGCTTATAACGATGGCTTCGTGATCATGGGCACGGTACTGCTGGCCTGCATCATCGTGCTGTGGTTCGCCAATAAAGTGAAGTCGCCAGGTGGTGCCGGTAGCGGTGCGCACTAAAAACTAACCGAACAAAAGTGGACACCTGCTTTTGTTTGGGTCGAGGGGAAAAACAGCGGCGGAGCCGGATGATTTTCCAGGTGGTCGCAACCCCGATTCAGAGCTGCCTTCGCCTCGGGGCGTGAAGCCGCTTCGTAGAATATTGAGTAGATCATGAAAAAAGATAAAACTATGAATATCGTTCGCACCGCACTGGCCGTCGCAGCCATTGCCGCGCTGGCCGGCTGCAGCACCGTCGGCAGCAATTTCAAGGAGCCGGTCACGCCGAGCGCCGCCGCCTACCGCCACGCTGCCACGTCGGACACGGCACGCCTGCCGGCCCAGTGGTGGACCGTGTTCAACGACGCCACGCTCAATTCGCTGGAAGAGCGCGCCGTGCGCGACAATCCGGGCGTGCTGGCCAGCGCGCAGCGCCTGGTGCAGGCGCAGGCGCAGCTGGGCGTGTTCCGTGCGGCGCAGTCGCCGACCCTGTCGGTGGGCGCCTCGGTGGCCAATTCGCACAGCTCCACCGAAACCTCGCAGGGTATCGCGCTGGGCCGCCGCACCATCGAAGGTAATAACTACCAGGTCGGCGCCCAGCTGTCCTACGAGCTCGATCTGTGGGGCCGCGTGCGCCGCGTGGTCGAAGCGGCCGATGCCCAGGCGCTGGCCGCCCAGGACGACCGCGACGGCGTGGTACTGCTGTTATCCGCCCAGGTGGCGCAGACTTACTGGCAGCTGCGCGGGCTGGATGCCGAAACCGCCATCGTCAAGCGCGCGCTGAGCACCCGCCTGGAATCGGAGCAGCTGATCGAAGCGCGTTTCAATGGGGGCCTGTCCAACGAACTCGATCTGTCGCGTGCGCGCGTGGAACGGGCCAATGCGGAAGCGGATGTGCACGAACTGCAGCGCCAGCGCAATCTGCTGGAACACGCACTGGCCACCCTGGCCGGCGTGTCGCCCTCGGCACCCCTGATCGCCGCCATCGGCACGGCCGATTTGCCGGCGCCGCCGAGCATCCCGGTCGGCCTGCCGGCCAGCCTGCTGGCGCAGCGTCCGGACCTGGCTTCCAGCGTGGCCCAGCTGCGCGCGGCTAACGCCCAGGTGGGCGTGGCGGAAGGGGCGTTTTATCCGTCTCTGTCCCTGACCGGCAATTTCGGTTACGCGTCCGAAAACCTGAGAAACCTGGCCACGGGTCCCGCCCGCCAATTCTCGGCGGGACCGCTGGCGATCTCCCTGCCGATTTTCGATGGCGGCCGTAACAAGGCCAATCTGGCCGTCGCCAAAGCGCGATACGACGAAGCGGTGGCGAATCACGAATCGCGCCTGCTGACGGCGCTGCGCGAAGTGGAAGACGCCCTGTCGGACGTGCAGCAACGCCAGTTGCAAGCCGAATCGCAAGCGCGCGCCGGCACCGCCGCGGCGCGCGCCTTCCTGGTCGCACAAGCCCGTTATGACCGCGGCGTCTCGAACTACCTCGATGTCACCGACGCCCAGCGTAGTTCGCTCACCGCCGACCGCGCCGGCGTGCAGATCGCCACCCAGCGTCTATTGGCGGCGGTGGCGGTGGCACGTTCCCTGGGCGCCGGCTGGAAGCAGGAGGCGCCGCTGGCGACGATTGCGCAAGGGCCGCAGCCGGCAGCCGACAAGCGATAAAAAATCAAACACAAGGCAGGGCAGGTTTTTTGTAAAACCTGCCCTTTTTTCATGGGAATTGCATTTGTTGACACGGACCAAACTAATTATTTAGAACGACTCAATCGGCTTAAAGAATTGCCGATAGGCATTACATGGACATACCGAGGACCATGCCATGCTCAAGTCGATTTTCTCCGCCGCCGTCTGCCTTTTCTCCCTCTGCGCGCCCGCCGCCGCCGCCGAACTGACCCCCATGGAAACCCGCTGGCTGCAAGCGGCCGCGCCCGTGCTGGCATATTCTCAACAACTCAATCTACCGATCGATATCGTGGTGCAGCCGCAAGCCGGCCCAAACGATGTGCCGATGGCGATGGGCTTTGAAGGCAATCGCTGCAAGCTGGTGCTGTCGATGCGCGGCAACGGCGATCCGGAAGCGATCCTGGCTGGCGTCGCGCCCGCCCAGCGCACCCTGATGATCGAAGCCATGGCCGCCCACGAAATCGGCCACTGCTGGCGCTACGCCCACGGTGTCTGGCATGCACTGCCGGCCGGCTTCGTCGACACCGACAAGGAAGTGTCGACCGATGAAGTCCGCATCGCCACCCTGGCGCGCGAACTGCGCGAGATGCGCCGCGAAGAAGGGTTTTCCGACCTGGTGGCGCTGGCCTGGACCGCGCGCCGCCATCCCGAACACTATCAAGCGGTGCTGGCATGGCTGGGAACGGTGCGGGCGGATTCGCCGGTTGCCAACGGCGGCCATGACACTTTGATCTGGGTCAAACTCGCGCGCGATCCGGCAGATTTGAACATCGACGCCACGCCCTTCGAAGCCGTCGACGGCTTGTGGACCAGGGGTTTATTACACGCAGATTAACATTCGTCTATAACAAATCTGCCAGGGAAGTACTGATTTATTCTGGCGGATGCAATCGGTCACGCAAGCATATGTACGAAAATGCAGTCCAGCAAGACGCAACACCGCAGACATGCCGGGGCATGGCGAGGATTTGCAACACAGCTGGGCGCCTTTTTCGTGTGCCGAGTGCGCCGTCATGAATTAATCAGTGCTTCCCTAAGTATGTTTTTTTGATAAGTGTTCGATGACGCACAGATTGCCTTGGCCAGCCAGCGTCTAATGGCTGCACTTACCACTTACAGCCAAGGGATTACCATGAAAACCACACTTAAAACAACGATGTTGGCAACCCTGCTGGCCACGGCCATGAGTGCCAGCTACGCCGCCGCCCCGACCGCCGCGCTGAATCACGACCCTGCGACCTACCGCAACGTGACCCAGAAAGCCGCCGCCGACTACAAACTCGCCACCAACGCCTGCAAGGACATGAGCGGCAACGCCAAGACCGTCTGCATGGAAGAGGCCAAGGCCGTGCGTGCCCACACTGAAGCAGACGCCGTCGCCCAGTACAACAACACCACCGCCGGCCGCGCCAAGGCGCGCAACGCCGTCGCCGATGCCGATTTTGCCGTCGCCAAGGCCAAGTGCGCGGACGCCACCGGCGCCGAGAAAGACAGCTGCCTGGCCAACGCCACCGCCGTCCACACCGCCGCCGTCGCTGAAGTGAAAGCCGACCGCGCCGTCGCCGGCGCCACGCCTGTCACCACCCCGGTCACCACCGCGACCACGCGCGACGCCACCAAGGCCGCCGCAGTGGAAAAATGCGCTGAAATCGCCGGCGCCAAGACCGGCTGCCTGATCGACAACCGCACCGGCGCCATCACCACCATCGGCGGCACCACCGCCGCCACTACGACTACCGCAACCACGACCACCACTGTGACACCGATGCCTGCCAGCCGCGTCGCCGACAAATCGCTGATCGCCGTCGACAACGCCGCCGATAACACCCGCGCCGCTGCCGCCAACGCCGCCGATAACACCCGCGCCGCTGCCGCTGTCGCCGCCGACAAGACCCGCAACGCCGCCGCCACCGTGGTCGAAAAAACCAAGGAAGTCGCCTCCAACGTCGCCGACAAGACCCGTGCCGCCACCGCCAACATGGCTGCCAAGTCCGAAGTCGCCGCCGACAACGCCCAGGCCAAATCCGAAGTCGCCGCCCGTAAAACCGGCGCCGTCGTCGCCGACTCGGTGATCACCACCAAGGTCAAGGGCGAGATTTTCAAGGAGCCCGAACTGAAATCGATGGCGATTCACGTCGAGACCGAAAAGGGTGTGGTCATGCTGAGCGGTTTCGTCGACAGCAAGGCTGACGCCGACAAAGCGGTCGCCGTTGCCAAGAACATCGAAGGCGTCACCAGCGTCAAGAGCGCCATCAAAGTGAAGTAAATCAAACAAAAGTGGACACCTACTTTTGTTTGGACTGATCGGGTAAAAATCCTTTCGCTGCGCGAGAGGATTTTATTGAAAGGGAAAACCAGCTTACCAGCGCAAACCAGTCAGAGAAAAATCACTGGCAGAGCCAGTAATGCCGTTCAGTTAGTGGCGTTAGGATGTAAAAGCTGGGGTCAGGCTCGCAGAGCCAGACCCCGATGCTAATGGCGCCGGCAGCAGGGGGGACCGGCCCTGCGGGCCTGTCCCCAGCTTGTACTCGCCAACATCTAGCGTCACAGAAAACGCCTTAACTGAACGGCATTACTGGCAGAGCCAGATGATTTTTCGGGATGAATAACCCGAGTTTGTTCAAAGTTCGCCTCAGGGAGCTGCTTTACTACTTCATGCTCGACGGAGCCTGCGTTGCGTTCACCGCACCGCAGGCTTTTTTCGTTGGGACGCCGCTGGCGTATAATTTTTGCCATGAATAGACTCGAGACCTTCGGCTTGATCGCCGCGCAAGCCGAACGCGGGGAGATCACGTTTCCCACCAGCGTGAACGCCGTGTTGCGCCTGCAGCGCGCTTTGGACGATCCCGATTGCCATCTCGATGAAGCCATCAAGCTGGTGCTGGGCGAGCCGCAGCTGGCGGCGCGGACGGTGGCGCTGGCCAATTCGGTGGCTTATTCAGGCGCAGGGGCGGGCGGCGCCGTCACCAATGTACGCGCGGCGCTGGGACGCATCGGCATGCGCAATCTGCAACTGCTGGTAGCTAGCCTGGTGGTGCGCCAGTTCGGCAGCCGCATCGTCAACAGCGAACTGCGCGCCAAGGCCGAGCAGCTGTGGCAGCACACCGCCCATGTGGCCGCGCTAAGCCGCGTGCTGGCGCGCCGGGTCACCGGCATCGATCCCGACACCGCCGTCTTCGCCGCCATCGTCCACGAGGTGGGCGGCTTTTATCTGCTGTCGCGCGCCGATGAATTTCCCGGGCTGCTGGACGCCGATCCGGAAAACTGGATCGCCCTGTGCGAGGAAGTGGTCAGCGCCGAAGTGCTGAAAAAGCTGGCGATACCGGCACCCGTCAGCGAGGCCATCGCCGGCATGCGCCACGGCCTGATGGGCATGCCGCCTTGCAGTCTGCTCGATACCCTGCTGCTGGCCAATCATCTCTCTCCGGTGCCGTCTCCGCTGGACGTGTCGGCGCGTGCCGCCCAGCCGCTGGTGGCGCACGAGCAGTGCGCGCTCGACCTGGTGCTCGACCGCGCCACCATGGAAAGCATCGTGGTGGAAGCGGCCGAGCAGCACCGCCTGATGAGCGCGGCGCTACTCGTGTAAGGACAAAGCGGATCAGCCGCGCCGCAAGGCTTTGCCCACCGCCGCGTTGAGGGCATCGAGGTCGTACGGCTTCAGCAAGTGCACGGCGTCCCTGAAATCGGCGTCGGCGCCTTGCTCCGACCTGCCTCTGCCCGAGGCAAAAATCACCCCCAGTTCCGGTTTCAACTGGCGCGCGCGCGTGGCCAGCATTTCACCCGACATGCCGGGCAATTCGAGATCGGTGATCAGCACATCGGCGCCGCCCTCGGTGCATGCACCCAGCAGCTCCAGCGCCGACTCGGCGTCGCCCGCCTGTGCGACGATGTAACCAAAATGCGCGAGCAGTTCCGCCGTCATCTCCCGCAGCGCTTCGTCGTCCTCGACCAGCATCACCCGCAGCGGCGTGGCGGCGTCGCGCGGCGCCTTCCCGGCTTTCTGTTTTTGGCTGTTCAGCACCTGGCGGATTTTCTGCGCCAGCGCCGCCCGCGTATAGGGTTTGCCCAGCAGGTCGACACCGGCATCGAGGCGTCCGCCGTGAACGATGGCGTTTTCCGTGTAGCCGGAAGTGAACAGCACCGCCAGGTTTGGAAGCAGCTCGCGCGCCTTGCGCGCCAGGTCCGGGCTGCGCAGGGGACCGGGCATGACCACGTCGGTGAACAGCAAATCGATCGGCAGGCCGCTGGAAACGATGGCCAGCGCGCTGGCTGCGTCGCCCGCCTTGAGTACCCGGTAACCCAATTCTCCCAGCAGCTCGACGACGGTGTTGCGCACGTCCTCGTCGTCTTCCGCCACCAGGATGGTCTCGCTGCCGCCGGTGATCGGCGTCAAGGTGGCCATCACGCCGGGGTCTTCCGCCTTGTTCGAGCGGGGCAGGTACATCTTGACCGAGGTGCCATTGCCCACTTCGCTGTAGATCTTGATGTGGCCGCCTGACTGCTTCACGAAGCCGTACACCATCGACAGGCCGAGGCCCGTGCCTTTGCCTTCCGGCTTGGTCGAGAAGAAGGGCTCGAAGGCTTGCTGCAGGATCTCGGGCGGCATGCCGGCGCCGGTGTCGCTGACCGCGATCATCACGTACTGGCCGGCGGCGACATCGTCGTTGGCGCGCGCATAGTCTTCGTCCAGGGTGGCGTTGCCCACTTCGATGGTCAGTTTGCCGACGCCGTCCATGGCGTCGCGCGCGTTGATGCACAGGTTGAGCAAAGCGTTTTCCACCTGCGCGGTGTCGGCCAGCACGTTCCACAGGCCGGCCGAGATGACCGTCTCCAGCTCGATCTCTTCGCCGATGGTCCGGTGCAGCATGTCGTCCATGCCGGCCACGTAGCGGCTGATTTTGACGACGCGCGGTTCGAGCGCCTGGCGGCGGCCGAAGGCCAGCAGCTGGCTGGCCAGCTTGGCGCCGCGCGCCACGCCGCCAATGGCGTTTTCCACCCGTCTGAGAGCCCGCGGATTGGCGGCGACATCGGTCAGCAGCAGCTGCAAATTGCCGGAGATGACCTGCAGCAGATTATTGAAATCGTGCGCCACGCCGCCGGTGAGCTTGCCGATGGTTTCCATCTTCTGCGACTGCTGCAATGCCTGCTCGGTGCGCCTCATGGCCGCCTGCGCCTCGCGGTCGGCGGTGACGTCGCGGCCCACCGCGTGGATGTGCGCTTCGTCGGGCGAGGCCGCCCAGGCGATGATGCGGTAGCTGCCGTCGTGATGGCGGTAGCGGTTTTCGAATTTGAAGGTGGTCTTGCCGGTGGCCAGGCCCGACACTTCGTTCAGGGTGGCGGCTACATCGTCCGGATGCACCAGCTGCATGAATGGGTGGCCGACGATTTCGCTCTCTCGCCATCCCAGCAGGCTGGTAAAGGCAGGGTTGACCGCTTCGATGACCGACTGGAAATCGGCCACCAGCATCAGGTCCGTCGACAGCACCCACATGCGGTCGCGCTCCGCCGTCCGCTGGCGGATTTCATTCGACAGCATGTCGTTCATGTTAGCCAGCAGCAGAGAGGCCAGCTTCTGGTCTTCGATGTCGGTATTGGTGCCGACCCAGCGCTGCACCTCGCCCAGGTCGTTTTTCACCGGCAGGGCGCGGGCGATGTGCCAGCGGTAGACGCCGTCGTGCCGCTTCAGGCGGAACTCGCGCTCATAGGCCGTGCCGCCGCTACAGGCGGCCTGCCAGGCGCTGGCGGTGGCGTCGAGATCGTCCGTGTGCACCATCGCCGCCCAGCCGCCGCCATCGAGCTGGCCTGGCTGCGCGCCGGCGTACTCGTAGACCTGGTCGTTGAACCAGTTGAGCACTCCGTCGGGCGGCGCCGACCACACCTGGTTGGGCAGCGATTGCGCCAGCGCCGCGAACACGCGGCTGCTCTCGCGGGCGGCGTTCTCCGCCAGTACACGCGCGGTGACGTCGGACCCTTGCACGAAAATGCCGAACACCTGGTCGGCCGCGTTCTTCATCGGCTGGTAGATAAAATCGAGGTAGACGTCGCGCGCCGGCGCCACCGCGGTGGCCGCGGTCTTGAAGGGGATCGCATTACCGGAGAACGGCTCGCCGCTGGCGTACAGGGAGTCGAGCAGGCCGACAAAACCCTGTTCGGCCGCCTCCGGCAAGGCATCTACAACCCGCTTGCCGATGATCTCTCGGTGCCCGACCAGGCTGTGATAGGCCTCGTTGGCCAGTGTGAAAACGTGGTCGGCGCCGGTCAGCATGCACATGAAGCCGGGCGCCTGGGCGAACATGGATTTGAGGCGCTCCATCTCGCCATTCTGATAGCGCTCGGCGCGCACCCGCGCCGAGGTTTCCACGACCACCGCGATTTCGCCGATCGGGATGCCGTCGTCGCCGTAGGCGGGCGAGTAATCGAGATTGAACCAGGTGGTTTGCGGCGCGCCGTCGCGCACCAGGGTCAGTTCCTGGTCGAAGTAGGACACCGTCTCGCCGGCCAGCACCCGGGCCAAGATAGCGCGGTTGAAATCGGCCACCTCCGGCCACGCTTCGGCCACCTTCATGCCCAGCGTATGCGGATGCTTGTCGCCGGCGATTTCCGCGTAGGCGTCGTTATAGATCATCACCCCTTCCGGCCCCCACAGCGAGGCCATGGCGACCGGCGCGTGCAGCATGAAGGTCACCAGCGCGCGCTGGCTGGCCGGCCACGTCTCCATGGCACCCAGCGGAGTCGCGGCCCAGTCGAAACCGTCCACCAGTTCGATCATGGCCGGCATGGGACGGGTCTGCAGGGGCTGGTCGTTGAAATCGGACATGAATAGACGGATTTGGGCAGGGAGGGGGAGGGCAGATTATACGGGATGGGTGGGGGCAAATTTGCCCGTCGGACTGCGTTTGTTGCTGATTAGCACTCAATAACGCGCACTTGAACTTGGTGATCGAAGCGGGTTTGTTTGCCGGGATCGTTCACAAAAGCTGCACGAACCATGAATGCCCAGGCCATCGATTGCGGGATCCGAGTGGCACATACTGATTCACATGGCGCCGCATCGACGCGGCGCCCAACCCAAGCCAAGGACTCCATCATGAAACGCCTCGAAGGAAAAGTTGCCATCATCACCGGCGCCAGCGCTGGTATCGGCCGCGCCACCGCCACCCTGTTTGCCGCCGAAGGCGCCCGCCTGGTGCTCGGTGCGCGCCGCCAGCACGAACTCGACACCCTGGTCGCCGAAATCAACGCAGCCGGCGGCGAGGCCATCGCCCTGGCCGGCGACGTGCGCAACGAATCGTATGCGCAAGCCCTCGTCAACGCCGCCACCAGCCGTTTCAGCCGCCTCGACATCGCCTTCAACAATGCCGGCACCCTGGGCGAAATGGGCGAGACCACCGGCGTCAGCGAATCAGGCTGGAGCGACACCATCGCCACCAATCTGACCAGCGCCTTCCTCGGCGCCAAGCACCAGCTTCCCGCCATGCTGGCCACGGGCGGCGGCTCCATCATCTTCACCTCGACCTTCGTCGGCCACAGTTTCGCCTTCCCCGGCGTGGCCGCCTACGCCGCCAGCAAGTCCGGCCTGATCGGCCTGACGCAAGCGCTGGCCGCCGAATACAGCCCGAGGAATGTGCGGGTCAACGCGATTCTGCCGGGCGCGGTCGACACCCAGATGTACCGCGAGATGAACGACTCCGCGGAATCGCAGGCCTTCATCACCGGCCTGCACGCGCTCAAACGGGCAGCGACGCCGCTCGAACTGGCGCGCTCGGTGCTGTACCTGGCGTCGGACGACTCGTCATTCACCACGGGCAGCGCGATGCTGGTCGATGGCGGGGCGTCGATTACCCGGACCTGAACGGGGCAGGGCAAGATCCGCCTGCTGTCCAGGATTTGACACGCTCGCATCGCGCGCGGGCATGCAAAATAGCTGTTGCATGCGCCGCGCCGCGGTTACAGTCAAGGCATGGATTCGGACATCGCCATCGTCGAACGGGCCGCCTTCTCGGCGCGCCTGAAACAATCGCTGCTCGCCGCCGGCCTGCCGGCGACACCGACCCGCCTGACGCGCGCCTTCAATCTGCGCCTGGTCGACGATTCGGTGACGGTGCACGGCGTCCGAAAATGGCTGGTCGGCGAAGCCATCCCCACCCAGGCGCGCATCAACACTTTCGCCAGCTGGCTGTGCATTTCGCCGCACTGGTTGCGCTACGGCGGCGATGTCGTCGAAATCGAGACGGCGCGGCGCGACTGCGTGCTGCTGTCGCACGACGACATGCGCATCCTCGACGACTTCCACCGGCTCAATGCGCAGAAGCGCGAGCTGGTGACGGCCATGGTCGAAGTCTTGCTGGCCAACTGCCCGGCGCAAGCCCAGCCCGAGCGCGAGCCGGCGGCGCCTGACGCCTTCACCGCGCCCACGCGGGCTGCCTCGCAGTACGGCGCATAAGGCAATTTCTCCCGTTTTCCTCTATTGCGCGCTGCCTGGCGGCGACCACGTATGATCGCTTGCTGGCGCGCGCAGCTCGCACTGATCTCGCGCCCGCCTCCCTGAATCTGAAAGGAGTGACATGGACGCGCCCTTCGTACTCGAGCAGTTGTATGACAGCCCGATCGCCACCGTGTGGGACGCGCTGACCGATGAAGACAAGATGCGCCAGTGGTATTTCGGCCAGCTCAAGAAGTTCAAACCGGTGGTGGGTTTCGACTTCGAGTTCAGCAATGACGGCTCGGCGTTTCAAAAACAGTGGCAAGTGACCAGGGTCGTCGAAGGCCGCACGCTGGCGCACAGCTGGACCTACATCGGCTATCCGGGCAGATCGGAGGTCATCTTTGACCTGGCGGAGGTGGCGGGCGGCACCCGGCTGACCCTGACGCACACCGGCCTGGCCAGCTTTCCTCCCGATCCCCATTTTGCGCGCGAGCGGTTCGAGAATGGCTGGCAGCGCATTCTCGGTGTCGAACTCAAAAATTTTTTGGAAAAGCAAGCTGGGACGGGGAAGGGGGCCGCGGGAAGCTGAGGCAGCCGGGGAGAAGCTACGCGTAAAAAAGTTTCATAGGGGCTGATTGGCCGTGGGACAATATTGCAGGTCCGTCAATTCAAGAACGGCACATCACAACCCCGGAAAATCCACGACCATGAAAAAAATTCTCGCCGCCTTATCGATTTCATTCGCTGCCATCGCGCCCGCAGCTGTCGCCCAAACCCCGGCCCCGGCGGCCGTCGTGATGCCGGCAGCCGATCCGGCCGCACTTGCCGCCGCCAACGAATTGCTCCAATCGATGAATTACCGCGACGTCGTCGGCAAGATGTTCGACCAGATGCGCAGAACGATGCCCTCCATCATGCAGCAGGGCGCGGCCAACGCCATCAACAACGACAGCAGCCTGGACGCGGCACAAAAAGCCGACGCGATCCAAAAAATGACCAAGGACCTGGGCGCCGTCACCGAAGAGATGAGCGGCATCTTTTCCGACCCCGCCGTCTTCGAAGAAATGATGCGCGCGACCGCCGGCGTGTACGCCCGCCATTTCACGGTCACTGAACTGCGCCAGATCGCCGCTTTTTACAAGACGCCGGTCGGCGTCAAGACGCTGACTATCATGCCGCAGCTGATGAACGAGTCGATGCTGATCGGGCAGCAGATTGTGATGCCGCGGATCGGGAAGGTGATGGAGAAGTTGAAGGCGAAGTGAGGTGCTGAGCGCTGACCTTGCGTTCAATTTTCTTTTTTCCCAATTTCGCTTTTGGCGCGCCGGCAAAGGCGCATCTCAACTTCCTTTTTGGAGCGCTGCGTGAATTCAGCAACTTTGATAGCCCGCCTATTGACGGCCGCCATGGTCTTGACGACGGCGGCCAATGCGATGGCCGCTGCCGCCACGGTGCCCGATGCCGCGCCCTGTACCGCGATCGTCAAATCGCCGGCGGACGCCGTCGCAAAGGCGGATTGGATCGTCGAGGGGGTGTTGCAGGACGCCATCTCGATGTCGAATGCCCCGGGCAAGTTAAGTCTTCTGTTCGCGGACATGAACGCCATCAAGGGCGAATGGCCAGGCAGACGCGGGGCGACAGGGACGGTGATGCTCGGGCCATGTTTTCCGGGAGGTATGAATTATTTCAAAGCCGGCGCCGGCAAAGCCCTGTTTGGCCACCGTGTGCGCGCTTACGGCAGCAAGCATCTTAGCGATCCGACGCGGCAGCTGTTTTATATCGAAGTGGCGACCGTACCAATGGGCGCGTTGCGCAGTTCGGCCGTCCCGGAGAAAACCACGGTACACCGGGCCAACGCCAGCAACCCCTTGCCAGGTTCCGGCGGCTGGCACCGCGCCCACTCGACGGCGGGCGCTTACTCGATCGACATGCCGGCGCCGTTCCAGGATGTGAGCGCGGTCTCCGATGGCAAGGCTGGCGTCACCTCCGGCTACATGCTGCGCTCGACGGATGCCAACGGCCTGACCTTTATCGCCGTCCGCGAGCCGAACAGCCCCAACGCCTCGATGGCGGGCAGCTTCGACACCGAGGTGCGGACCAAGCCTGATCACGTAGTCCAGTTCAAAGGCATGCCCGCCTTTGAAAGTACTGCGAAACAGGGCGCCAACATGACGCACTCCCTGATGTTCCGCGTGCCGGGTGGCACCTATATGCTGGGCGTTTCGTTCCCCGCCGCGCGCGAGAAGGAATCTGTGGCGGTGCGGGAACGGTATTTTCAGTCGCTGGCGTTCGATTGAAATGGCTAGAGCCGGCGACGTCCGGGATCGCCGTGTGTCACGCGCACTGCACGTTATAAGTTAGTCATTGCACAGAGCGTTATATGTTTCGCGCATATGTTTATTCGGTTGTTAGAAATTCATCGAAACTAAACATATATCGTAGAGGATTAACCATGAACAAGTACTCGATCACCCTGTTTGCCCTGATGATGTCGGCAAATATCGCGATGGCCCAGCAAGTCATGATGCAAGACGGCAAGATGATGACGATGAAAGACGGCAAGCCAATGGCCATGGACAAAGACATGACCATGTCGAACGGCGACAAAGTCATGATGGATGGCTCTGTCGTGATGAAAAACGGCAAGAAAATGAAGATGCAAAACGGCATGATGATGGACGAAAGCGGCCACATGATGATGCGCGACGGCGTTGCCATGAAAGATGGGAAAATGATGGCAATGAAAGATGGTCAGTCGATGGCAATGGCCCAGGACATGACCATGTCGAATGGCACCAAAGTCATGATGGACGGTTCTGTCATGATGAAGGATGGCAAAAAAATGAAGATGAAAGACGGCATGATGATGGATCAGAACGGCATGATGATGGATGCGAATGGCATGATGAAGAAATAAGCTTCAACGCTTCTCGACTAAAAAGCCCGCGGATTCGCGGGCTTTTTGTTTTTGTCGATACTTGATTCCGATTTCTGACAAACGAAAAAAAGCCCACGAACGCAAATTCGTGGGCTTTTTCTTTACTGCTTTGTTCTTGGTAGGCCGTGCGGGATTCGAACCTGCGACCAACGGATTAAAAGTCCGCTGCTCTACCAGCTGAGCTAACGACCCAAGGGAGGCAAAATTATAGCCGAAGGTTTCGGATTGCGCTAGGGTCGGCGGGCGAAAAAATTTACGTTTGTGGAAATCGTTTCACTCAATGCAAGGCCGCCGTCACTTTCAGCACCTCGTCGGCCGTCGTCACGCCTTCGGCGATCTTCATGGCGCCGGCGATGCGCAGGGGCTTCATGCCGTCGGCGACGCCCTGGCGGCGCAGGGCGGCGACGTCGGTGCTGGTGCCGATCAGCTTGGTGAACGGTTCAGTGATGCTCAATAGCTCGTAGATGCCGGTACGGCCCCGGAAACCCGTCTGGCGGCATTCGGGGCAGCCGACAGCGCGGTAGATGGTGGTGGGCTTGGGAATGTTCCAGGCGCCGACCATGCTGTGCCAGATGTCCTCGTTCAGCTCGCCGTCCGGCGCCTTGCAGTGAGGGCATAGGGTGCGCACCAGGCGCTGGGCCAGGATGCCGATGACGGTCGCTTCCAGCAGGTAGTGGGGCACGCCCAGTTCCAACAGGCGCATGATGGCCGAAGGGGCGTCGTTGGTGTGCAGGGTGGACAACACCAGGTGGCCGGTCAGGGCCGCCTGGATCGCCATCTCGGCGGTGCCCAGGTCGCGAATTTCTCCCACCATGATGATGTCGGGATCTTGCCGCATCAGTGCCTTGACGCCGTCGGAGAAGGAGAGATCGATGCCGGGCTGCACCTGCATCTGGTTGAAGGCGGGCTCCACCATCTCGATCGGGTCTTCCACCGTGCACACATTGACCTCGCTGGTGGCCAGCGCCTTGAGTGTTGTGTAGAGCGTGGTGGTCTTGCCGGAGCCGGTTGGGCCCGTAACCAGGATGATGCCGTGGGGGCGGGTGGTGAGCTCGTCCCAGCGCCGGGCGTCGTCGACCGGGAAGCCGAGTTCCGGCAAAGTCTTGACCACCACTTCCGGATCGAAAATCCGCATCACCAGTTTTTCGCCGAAGGCAGTCGGCAGGGTCGACAGGCGCAGCTCCACTTCCTGGCCGCCATTGGTGCGCGTCTTGATGCGGCCGTCTTGCGGACGGCGTTTTTCGATGACGTCCATGCGGCCCAGCAGTTTGATGCGCGCCGTCATGGCGATCATCACCACTGCCGGCACCTGGTACACCTGGTGCAGGATGCCGTCGATCCTGAAGCGGATGCTGGCGACGTCGCGCTTCGGTTCCAGATGGATGTCCGAGGCGCGCTGTTCGAAGGCGTATTGCCACAGCCAGTCGACGATGTTGACCACGTGTTGGTCGTTGGCGTCGAGTTGCTTGTTCAGCTTGCCCAGTTCGACCAGTTGCTCGAAATTGTTGCGCAGGGCAACGTCCTGGCCGCTGGATTTATTGGCGCTCTTGATCGACTTGGCCAGGGCGAAAAACTGCGCGATGTATTGGGCGATGTCCAGCGGGCTGGCGATTACCAGGTCGATCTTGCGGCGAGATAAACGGGAGATCTCCAGTTCCCACTCGAGCTTGAATGGCTCGGCGGTCGCCACCGTCAAGGTGGTCGGCGTCAGCGCGATCGGCAAAATGTTAAAACGGGCAGCGTAGCTGGCCGACATGACGTCGGCCACCTGGGTGAAGTCGATTTTAAGAGGGTCGATGCGCTGGAAGGGCAGGCCGACCTTGCCGGCTACCCATTCGCACAGGGCATCGAGCGTCATCTGGCGGTGCGGCGGTTTTGCGGAGATGAGCTTGCACTGGGCCACCGCGGTGAGCGGATGCATGCCGGCATCGCCGTTTTTCAGGATGCCCTGGGCCTCGGCGTAATGGGCCTTGCTGCCGGCTTTTTCGACGATGCCGTCGGCCAGCAGCCAGGAGAAAATCGTGTGCAGATCGAGGACGGCCGGACGGCTGGCCTTGGCGGCTGTGGGCGCGGGTGCGGCTGAATTCAAGGCTGGCTCCGATCTGCGGCGTACGCCACAACGATTTTACTGTGCTGCCAATAAACCCTTGAGCCAGGCCTTGGCAGGCAACTTGGTGGCGGCGACGATGGCGGCGGCACGCTCTTTCAACGCGGATTCATCGAGGTCCGGCTTGCTGGCGAAGCACAGGGCGACGACATTGCCGTCGTGGACTTCCGGCATGCACATCACGTGTTCAAAAGCGAATTTCATTGCCTTCAGATTCTTATTAAAACTGGGGTGATCGCCGAACAGATTGACCGTCATGATGCCGTTCGGTTTCAAGCAGGCGCAGCAGGACTGGTAAAACTCGGGAGTGTCCAGCACCGGACCCTTGGCCGTGGCGTCGTACAAATCGCATTGCAAGACGTCGAAGCGGCCGGCGTTGGCGGGATCGTCGACGAAATCGAGGGCGTCCATTTCCAGTAGGTGCAGGCGCTCGTCTTGCGGCGGCATCTTGAACATCGAATCGCAGACGGCGATGACGGAGGCGTTCAGTTCGACGGCGGTGATTTGCGCCTCGGGCCAGTTTTTATAGCAAAACTTTGTGAGGGCGCCGGTGCCCAGGCCCAGCTGGGCGATCTCGTGCGGAGAATCGATGAACAGCATCCAGGCCATCATTTGCTGGGCGTATTCGAGTTCCGGCCAGTCCGGCTTGCGGATGCGCATGGCGCCTTGCACCCATTCCGTGCCGAAATGTAAATAACGCACGCCGTCCTGTTCGGACAGGGTGACGGGGGCGAATTTGGGCTTACGCGCGGGGCGGCGCGAGGATTCGGCTTGTTCGATGGATTTTCTTCTGATGAGCATAGGGAGCCTGATTGATCGCCCTATTATCCGTGCTGAAGTTGTTCCAGCGCAAGCGCACAAAAGAACACGGCCCTGAAGGCCGGCGTTTGCCGGCGGTCAGGGCCGCTTGTCACAGAGGAGCTGCGGAATCAATAGCTCTGTGGCTCGACATTGATGCGCAGACGCACGCGGTTACCCGGGTCGCGCTGCATCACGCTGGTGTAGTTGCGGCCCTGGTAGTCGTAGGTGACGTCGTAGCCGACGGTACGCGATTCGTAGGCATCGACGTTGCGGCACTGGCGCACGGCTTGCTCTTGGGTCACGACCTGGCCTTGCGGACGGCCGTCGTTGTCGACGCGGTCGCCGACCAGGGCGCCGCCGATGGCGCCGGCAGCGGTAGCAGCTGCACGGCCGGAGCCGCCGCCGACCTGGTTGCCCAGCAGGGCGCCGGCGATACCGCCAATGATGGCGCCGCCTGCACTACGTTGTTGGGCTTGCTGGACGGGTTGCTGCACATAATCGGTACGGCATTCCTGGCGCGGCTGGCGCACCTGCTCGATACGGGGCGAGACGCGCACGACGCGGCCGTAGTCTTCGAACTCGACAGCGTGAGCCAAGGGCAGGGCAGCAGCGCCCAGTACGGTCATCATCAGTTTTGCGTGCAATTTCATATCAGCCTCGTGAGGTGGAATCGTCGTTCAGGTTAGCCAAAGCGGCCATGTTTGTATACTAGCGTGTTCCGTCCGGCGCTTTGGTCCTTCGTGGCAACAAAATGTAACAAGGCGTCAAGACATGGCCACCGAATTTGCAGCTAAGCTTCTGTTTTTTTACAAATATTTCGAGCCTGATCACATTCGGGTTGATTCAGTTACCACAAAACGTTACCCTTACAGGAAATCAAGGGGCGCGTTGGCGCCAAGCAACGATATACAGGAGAAGCGCGTTCGTCCGTGACGGCGACGCATGAGTAGATACGCCCAAGCCACACCACCGGCCCGGCCGGTTCGATCTGAGGGAAAAATGAGTTTGTTGCTAACAGTGCCGCCACACCTTGTGCAGTCCATTCGCGCCTTCCGCGTTGTCGAACTGCAGGAGGAGGCCGCGCGCCTGGGCCATCACTTTCTGTATGCCCACTGTGCCGATGCGCTGACCAAACAGCAAGTCTGCGCCCGCATCGGTGAAAATTTCTATTTTCCCAAGCCGTGCAGCAAGAATTTCGATGCGCTGCGCGAATGCCTGACCAATACCATCAATGCGGCCGGCGCCCAGCCCGGCTTCCTGGTAGTGCTCGAGCAGTTGCCGAACACGCAGAAGTTCGACAAGGAAGCGCGCGAAACGTTGCTCGATGTGTTTCGCGATGCGGCGGATTACTGGGCCGAGAAAAAGGTGCCTTTCCGCGTCTTTTACTCCTTCGAGTAAGTCGAATTCAAGCCTGAGCGCGGCGCCGCGCTCGTGTTGCGCCGCAACATAATCAGCTCCCTTTCTTGGTCCGGCCTGCCGGTCAGGGTACAATGCGCGCTATGAAAAACATTGTGATCCTCATTTCCGGCGGCGGCAGCAATATGGCGGCCATCGTGCGCGCTGCGCAAGCCGAGCAGTGGCCGGTGAAGATCGCAGCAGTCATCAGCAATAAAGCCGATGCCGGCGGCCTCAAATTTGCCGCCGAGCAGGGCATCCCGACCGTCGTAGTTTCCAACAAAGATTTTACGAGCCGCGAGCTGTTCGACGCCGCCTTGCGCGAAGCCATCGACCGCTTCGATCCGCAGCTGGTGGTGCTGGCCGGCTTCATGCGCATCCTGACCGCGCCCTTTGTCGAGCACTACGCCGGGCGCATGCTCAATATTCACCCGTCGCTGCTGCCGAAATACCCCGGTCTGCACACTCACCGCGCGGCGCTCGATGCGGGCGACGCCAGGCATGGCGCCACCGTGCACATCGTTACCGCCGAGCTGGACCACGGGCCGATGCTGGGCCAGGCCGAAATCGACGTGCTGCCCGGCGACACCGAAGAAACCCTCGCGGCGCGTTTATTGGCCGTCGAGCACCAGTTGTACCCGCGCGTAATCCGCGCATTTATCGATGGCGCTGGCACGCCGGACATCCCGGTAGAATCGACCGCGGCAGTATAGATTCCGGCGAGAAGTCCCGCCCGCAATATCGGCACCACCCCATTAGTCGTCAATTAAGGAACATCATGAGATTGCCTCCAGCGATCCTCGCCAATACCGAAGAGGTATTGCGCGAGATCTTACGTTTTACGTCGCCCGCCGACACCACCTTGTCGCGTTACTTCAAGGACCATCCGCGCCTCGGTTCGCGCGAGCGCGGCGCCATCGCTGAAGGCATCTACGCCATCTTGCGTAACAAAAGCTTTTTCACCGACTTCGCCGAAGCCGGCCAGAGCCCGACCATGCGCCGCTTGACTATTCTGGGTCTTGCCGAGGCGATGGGCGTCGATTCGCTGGGCGGCCTGACCGAGGAAGAAACCGAGTTCCTCAACCGCATCGCCCAGATCGACCGCAAATTGATGCCGGCACAGATGCAATCGAATCTGCCGAAGTGGCTGTTCGACAAGTTCGTCGCCCAGTACGGCGAGGAAGACACGCTGGCGCTGGCCTTCGCCCTGAACCAGCCGGCGCCGCTCGACCTGCGCGTCAATTCCATCAAGGCCAGCCGCGATGAAGTGGTGGCCCGCCTGCTGGAAGCGCCGATTGCCGCCGAGCCGATGCCGTACGCGCCGCTGGGCCTGCGCGTGCTGAAAAAGCCGTCGCTGCAAAACCTGCCGCTGTTCAAGGAAGGCGCCATCGAGGTGCAGGACGAGGGCAGCCAGGTGCTGGCGCAGATCGTCGGCGCCAAGCGCGGCGAGATGGTGGTCGATTTCTGCGCCGGCGCCGGCGGCAAGACCCTGGCGCTGGGCGCGCTGATGCGCAATACCGGCCGTTTGTATGCCTTCGACGTGTCCGAAAAGCGCCTGGCCAAGCTGAAACCGCGCCTGGCCCGCAGCGGCTTGTCGAACGTGCACCCGGTGCAGATCGCGCACGAGCGCGATGCCAAGATCAAGCGCCTGGCCGGCAAGATCGACCGCGTGCTGGTCGATGCACCGTGCTCGGGTCTGGGCACCCTGCGCCGCAATCCGGACGTCAAATGGCGCCAGAAAGAAACGGCGATTGCCGAGATGCAGGAAAAGCAGGCCGCCATCCTGGACGGCGCCGCGCGCCTGCTCAAAGGCGGCGGGCGCCTGGTGTACGCCACCTGCAGCCTGCTCGATGAAGAGAACGACCGCATCGTCGAACAATTTCTCGCCAATCACGAGGAATACACCCTGGTGCCGATGAGCCAGGTGCTGGCCGAACAAAAGATCGACCTGGAAATGGGCGATTATCTGAAGATGCTGCCCCATAAACATCAGACCGATGGCTTCTTTGCCGCCGTGCTGGAGCGCAAGCCGCTGCCGCCGCGGGCGCCGAAGCCGAAGGATGAGGACGAAGCGTCGGTGGATGCCGACGACGCCGAAGCTGCCGACGCCTAATTCACTTTAAAAGGCCTGCCTGCCAATGCGATTGCCGCAACTGCTGTCCGACTTACTGGGTGATCTGCAAGAGCCGGGCGTGCTCTGGCAGGCTGTGGCGATCGTTGCCAGTATCGCCATCGGCTGGGCGCTGGCGCGCTTTATCCGCGCGCAAGTGCGCAGCCGCAGCAGCGCCGACGAGCACGAAGGCCGCGCCGCCGCCGTGCGCAGTTTTGCGCGCGTGCTGGGGCCGCTGCTGATCCTCGGCCTGCTGTTCCTCTCCCGTTACATTCTCTCCCGCTATCAGCACGTCAACATCCTGAATGTGGCGGTGCCGCTGGCCTCGTCCTTCGTGCTGATCCGCACCGCGTTTTACTTGCTGCGCCGGGTGTTCGCGCGCGGCGGCGGCCAGCTGGGCGCCGCTTTCCAGACTTTCGAGAAGGTGTTTGCGCTGCTGGTGTGGCTGGCGGTGGCGCTGTACATCACCGGCGTGTGGCCGGACATCGTTCACTATCTCGAACACACCACCTTGCCGATAGGCCGCAACAAGGTGGCGCTGGCCGACATGCTGCAGGCGGGCGCATCGGTGGTGGTGCTGTTGATCCTGGCCCTGTGGGCCGGCGCCGCGCTCGACGAGAGATTGATGGGCGTGCAGGGCTTGAACATGTCGCTGCGGGTGGTGCTGGCGCGCGTCAGCCGGGCGCTGTTGATCGTGGTGGCGGTGCTGGTCAGCCTGTCGATGGTGGGCATCGATTTGACGGTGCTGTCCGTGTTCGGCGGCGCGTTGGGCGTGGGGCTGGGGCTGGGCTTACAAAAAATCGCCAGCAATTATGTGTCGGGCTTTGTGATCTTGTTGGAGCGCAGCCTGTCGATCGGCGACATGATCACGGTCGACAAGTATTCCGGCATCGTCAGCCATATCAACACCCGCTACACGGTGCTCAAAGGGCTGGACGGCGTCGACACCGTGCTGCCGAACGAAATGCTGATTTCGTCCGTGGTGCAAAACCAATCCTTGTCGAGCAGGCACATTCGCGGCTCCACCGTGCTGACGGTGGCCTACGGCAGCAATCTCGATGTTGTCATTCCGCTGCTGGAGTCGCTTGCGGTCGGCATTCCGCGCGTGCTGGAAACGCCGGCGCCCGGCGTGTCTTTAAATAGTTTCAAGCCGGATGGCTTTGAACTGGAGCTGGGGTTCTGGGTTGTCGATCCGGAAAGCGGCAAGGGCGGCGTCGTTTCCGAAATCAATAAACGAATCTACAAGCTTGTGCAATCGGGCGATATCAAGTTGGCACAACCTGCACTCGATCCGCGCGTAGTCGATGCGCAAATAGCATCGGCACTCGCAAATATCTCACAAACTGTCACCAATTGATCACGTGAAACGTCATTTCCTCTGAAGGAAGCGCGTAAAATGAACGACTGCTGACCGGCTCACAGAAGGCGGCAAAAGTAGTTGGTTTTTTTACCCTTATTGGAGAGGTAATGGATTTGTTAAGTAGCATGATGCACGCGGTACTGGAATTTTTGGACGGCGGCATTTTTAAACTGTCGGCGTGGCAGGTTGTCGTCTATACGCTGATCGTTACCCATATCACCATCGCGGCGGTGACCATCTATCTGCACCGCCACCAGGCCCACCGGGCGCTGGAGTTGCACGCAATCCCGAGTCATTTTTTCCGTTTCTGGCTGTGGTTGACGACCGGCCAGGTTACCAAGGAATGGGCCGCCATTCACCGCAAACACCATGCCAAGTGCGATACCGAAGAGGATCCGCACAGCCCCGTCACGCGCGGCATCAAAAAAGTATTCTTCGAAGGCGCCGAACTGTACCGCGCCGAATCGAAAGTGCAGGAGACCATGGACAAATACGGCCATGGCACCCCGAGCGACTGGATGGAACGCAATGTCTACACCCGCTTCAGCATGCAGGGCGTGGCCATACTGCTGGTGCTGAACGTCGCCCTGTTCGGCGTCATCGGCTTGTCGATCTGGGCCGTGCAAATGATGTGGATTCCCGTCATGGCTGCCGGCGTCATCAACGGCATCGGCCATTGGTGGGGCTACCGCAATTACGATTGCGCCGACGCCGCCACCAACATCATCCCTTGGGGCATCCTGATCGGCGGCGAAGAGCTGCACAACAACCACCACACCCACGCCACCTCGGCCAAGCTGTCGAGCAAGTGGTACGAGTTCGACATCGGCTGGCTGTACATCCGTATTCTGGAAACCCTGGGCCTGGCCAAGGTGCGCAAGGTGGCGCCTGAGCCAAAATTCACCAAGGGCAAGCTCGTGGCCGACTTCGACACCCTGCAATCGGTGATCGCCAACCGTTACGACGTGATGGCCAAGTATGCCAAATCGTTCAAGCACGCCTGGCACGAAGAAGTCGACCATCTGCGCAACAAGGCGGCCCTTGAAAAGCGTTTCCTGAAATCGTCGCGCAAGCTGCTGCAGCGCGAGCCGGCCAAGCTGGAAGCCTCGCACAAGCTGCAGCTGATCGAACTGTTCGAGCACAGCAAGGCCCTCGAGACCATGCACAATATGCGCGTCGAACTGGGCGCCATCTGGGAACGCTCGCATTTTACGAGAGACCAGCTGCTGCATCAGCTGCAAGACTGGTGTGTCCGCGCTGAGGCGTCGGGGATCAAGTCGCTGCAGGAGTTTTCGCTGAGGTTGCGAAGCTACGCTTAATGGTACTTGAATAAAAAAAGGCTCCTTCGGGAGCCTTTTTTTATGATGTGACGCTTGCAGACGGAGGATTGGCGCCGACAGGCGCCTGTCCCATTGGTCGCCGCCTGCGCACTCCATCTTCTTCGCCTATCGAAAAATGGGACAGGCACCGCGCATGCGCGCGTGCCAGTCCCCCTTTGTGGCTGCGCCACACCGATGCAATGTCATCAAGCCGCGGCCGCCATCCCCATGCTCTCCCGCTCGATCCGCATCGCCGGCCATTTCATGTACGTCACCGCACGCCACAGCCATTCCGCCGGACCGTACCGGAAATTCGCCAGCCACAGGTGACTGAAGATGATCTGCGCCGTCAGCAGGCAGGCTGCGAAACCGAGCTGGGCGGCGCGGCCCATGCCGTACAAGGCCATGCCGTGGCCGAGGAAGACCAGCGACATCACCAGGGATTGGGTCAGGTAATTGGTCAGCGCCATGCGGCCGAAGGGGGCCAGCACCTTGATGTTGGAAAAGATCGAGCGGCTGTGCAGCATCAGCACGACCATGCCGACGTAACCGAGGCAGGCCGGCAGGTTGCCCAGCATGTGCAGGGAATCGGCCAGCATGAAGCCGTCGGTGTCGACGCCGGGCACGTGGGTGGTGGCGATGAAGCTGCCGGCGATGCCCATGCCGATGCCCAGTGGCAGCAGGATAAAGGCGAACCTGCGGAACAGAGGCAGGTGGGCCGCCGTGTTTTCCATCACGCCGGAACGGATGAACCAAGTGCCCAGCAAGAACATACCGATCAGCAAATTGGCGAAGCCCGATTCGCCCGGGGCGTGTTCGGCGAAGTGTTTGGCGCGCAATTGGACCAGTTCGAGGTAACTGCCGCTGCTCATGACTTTCTGTTCGAGCGCGACCTGGGTGGCGCGTTTTGCCAGCGCTTCAGCCTTCTCCTTTGCAGCCTCGGCCTTTTTCTCCGCCTCGGTTTTCGGCTCGACGGCAGCCTTGGCGCCGGCTGCATCTTTTGCCGTGACCTTGGCCGCGGCGGGTGCCGGTGCGGCGACCGCTACGACAGGAACGGGCGGCTCCACCGGCTTGAAATAGAAATACAGGCCGCCGGCCAGCTGCATGGTGCCGAACAGCATGTAAATGGCCACACCCGCACGCCATGGGCGGGCGGCAACCGGTTCGCGGAATTTCTGCGCCAGCACGGCCAGGATAATGAACAGCACCGAGGCGGCCGTCGCGGGGCCGCGCGGCTGCGCCGGCATGCCAGGCACGAACCAGAACACCAGTGCGGCGACGATGACGATTGCGGCCATCAGCGATACGGCGAAGGCGCTCGCCGACAAGCCCAGAATGCGTTTTTCGCTGCGCAGATAGACCGCGACCAGGCCGGAGAAGGCCAGCGCGAACGCGGCCGCACCGCCGCCTTCGTGGGCGCCCGGGATACAGGCGACGCCGATGGCGACGACGATCGCCAGCAACAGCCAGCGGGTCCGGGCATACAGCACGATCAGCAGATAGGCTGCCGCTACCGCATAGCTGAATAAAATATCGCCGGCAAACAGGAAGATGTGGTGGGCGGCGCCGAACACGGCCAGCGCGGCGATGCGCCGCATGTAGGGCTTCAGAAAGCTGCGGCCGGCGCGCTCGGCGCGGGTCAGCATGACGGCGAAACCCATGCCGAACAGCAGGGAGAAAATCGTCCAGAACTTACCGGCGACGAAGTAGGCGACGAAATACGAGGCCAGCCAGTTGATGCCGGTGAGGCCGGAAGGCATGCCGGTGCCCAGTGTCGACATCGCGCGATTGAAAAACTCGATGTTCATCACGCAGATGCCGAGCAAGGCGAAGCCGCGGACGGCGTCGAGCGCTTCGATGCGTTCGCCTTTTTGTACCGGCGCCAGCGGCGGCAGGGCTTTTTCAGGAGTGTCCGTGAGGGTATGCATGTTGATGGTTCCCGTCATTCAAAGTTATAGTCCTGTGATGGTAATCCTGCCATTTAAGCATGGGAAAAAAATGCGACGAAGTGCGGAAAAGGTGGCGTAGAACGCCGCAGGAGCCGACGGCTGTTGCTTACATTGCATGCAATTCACTCTATACTTGATTACCTTTTTTGCCACGGAAACTCCATGCCGCATGCGCGCCGTAGTTTGTTGATTTCCTTGCTCGCCATGGCCGCTGCCGCCAGCGCCGCGCCGCCGACCCAAACCATCAAGGTTGCCGGCCTTTCCCAAGGCGCCGAGATCCTGGTCGACCAGTGGGGCGTGCCGCACATCTACGCGCAAAGCCAGGACGACGCCTTTTTTGCCCAGGGTTTCAATGCCGCCCGCGACCGCCTGTTCCAGATCGACCTGTGGCGCCGCCGCGGCCTGGGTGAATTGTCGTCCGTCTTTGGCCTTGGTTACGTCGCCCAGGACCGCGCCGCCCGCCTGTTCCTGTTTCAGGGAGACATGCAAAAAGAGTGGAACAGCTACGGCAAGGGCGCCCAGCGCATCAGCGAGCGCTTTGTCGCCGGCATCAATGCTTACGTCGATTACCTGGCGCAAAATCCGGCCGCCATGCCCTTCGAGTTCAAGCAAGCGGGCTATGTTCCCGCGCGCTGGAAAGCCGAAGACGTGGTGCGCATCCGCAGCCATGGTTTGACGAGAAATCTGACCCTGGAAGTGGCGCGCGCCGGCGTGGTCTGTGCCGCCAGCCTGGAGGCGGACCTGGTGCGCAGCACGCCGCAGCCGCCGTGGAAAACCACGGTGCCGGCCGGCCTCGATCCCTGCCTGCCGCCCGGCCTGCTGGATGTGTTTAAACTCGCCACCGACAACGTCATCTTCGGCAATGACAAGTCGATCTCGCAGGTTGAAGTCAAGGAGCCGGTGCGCCTGGCCGGCGCCGACCTCGATGCGGCGCGCCTGGAGGGCAGCAACAACTGGGTGGTTTCTCCGAATAAATCGGCGACCGGCCGCGCCATCATGGCCAACGACCCGCACCGCGCCTATTCCGCACCCTCGCTGCGCTACATCGCCCACCTCAGCGCGCCGGGCATGGATGTGATCGGCGCCGGCGAGCCTGCGCTGCCCGGCATTTCCATCGGCCACAACGGCACCATCGCTTTCGGTCTGACGATTTTCAGCATCGACCAGGAAGATTTGTATGTATACGAACTCAATCCGGCCAATCACGGCCAGTACAAATACAAGGGCCAGTGGGAGCCGCTGCGCGTCCGCAAAGAAATGATTGCCGTGAAGGGTGGGGCGGCGGTGCCGGTCGAAATGGCCTATACGCGCCACGGTCCGGTGATTTTTGTCGAAGCCGATAAGCACCGGGCATACGCGGTGCGCTCCGGCTGGCTGGAGCCGGGCATGGCGCCATACTTTGGCAGCATCGATTACATGCAGGCGAAAAACTTTGCCCAGTTCAAGCGCGCCATGCTGAACTGGGGTGCGCCCACCGAAAACCAGGTGTATGCCGATACCGCCGGCAATATCGGCTGGGTGGCGGGCGGCTTGACGCCGATCCGGCCCAACTGGGACGGATTGTTGCCCGTCCCGGGCGACGGCCGCTACGAATGGGCGGGCTTCTTGAGCGGCGATCAATTGCCATCGAGCTTGAATCCGAAGCAGGGCTGGTTTGCTTCCGCCAATGAAATGAATTTGCCGGCCGGCTATCCCTACGAAAAATACAAGATCGGCTTCGAATGGCCGAACGACGCCCGCAAGGTGAGGATAGGTGAGATGCTCACCAGCAAACCCAAGGTGTCGATCGAAGATTCGATGCGGATGCAAAACGATCTGGTGTCGATTCCCGCGCGGCGCATGCTGGCGCTGCTCAAACCACTGAATGCGTCCGAGCCGAAAGCGGCGGCGGCGCTGGATTTGCTGCGCGGTTGGAATGCGATTGAAAACGCGCAATCGGCGCAGGCGGCACTGTTTGAGATCTGGTGGTCGCGCCATCTGAACCGGGAGTTCGCGCGCGCCGTGCTCGATCCCAAGGATGTGCCGGCGATCACCTCGGTGGACACCACGGCGATGATGGCGGCGCTGGAAAAGCCGGCAGGTCGTTTTGGCCGCCAGGGCAGGCAGAAGCGTGATCAGTTGCTGCTGTCGAGCCTGGCGATGGCGTGGCAGGACATGGAGCGGCTCGCGGGCCCCGATCCCAAGGCCTGGCAGTGGGGCAAACTCCACTACAGTTATTATGCGCACCCGATGAGCACGATGGGCGACGGCAGCCTGAGAAGCAAACTGAACGTCGGACCGTTTCCTGCCCAGGGCGGCGCAAACACGGTCAGCCAGTCGAGCTATCGGCCGGCGGACTTTTTGAAAATCAACGGACCATCCTTCCGCGTGGTGGTGGATGTCGGCAACTGGGACAACTCGCGGGCCATGAACACGCCGGGGCAATCGGGCGATCCGGACAATCCGCACTACCGCGACCTGGCGGCAAGCTGGGGCAGCGGCAGCTATTTTCCGCTTTTGTATTCGCGCAAGGCGGTGGAAGGGGCGACCGAATCCATCATCAAGCTGCAGCCCAAATAATGGGCACAATAAAAAAGCCGCTCATTCGCATGAGCGGCTTTTTTAAACGACGTAAAGTCAACGTGATCAGGATTACTTGATCTTCGTTTCTTTGTACATGACGTGCTTGCGTGCCTTGGGATCGAACTTCATGATCTCCATCTTGGCAGGCATCGTGCGCTTGTTCTTGTCGGTGGTGTAGAAGTGACCCGTACCTGCGGTCGATTCCAGCTTGATTTTGTCGCGGCCAGTTTTTGCCATGATAGCTCCCTAATTAAACTT
>JACXTT010002257.1_pt1 | contig 30793 bp, 29 predicted proteins | sample 9270951 | NCBI WGS metagenome assembly JACXTT01 (sample SAMN15532306, study PRJNA645909) | rock metagenome | isolation source: weathered quartz diorite | place: Puerto Rico | collected 2017-06-21 | reverse complement strand
GAACTATGAGAGCCGCTTCGCCCGCAATGACTTCCAATGGGCCGCCAAAAATCGCTCGCGCATCCTGGCCGAGTGGAGCAAGCGCTACGACAGCAAAGCCGAAGCCAAGTAAGCCACGCATCGGGGCGCCCGCCGCCCCGCCCTTTACCGCCATCCTAGCCATCACCACATTGTGGGGACACCTATGGAAATGACCAGCGCCAAGTTCGTCGCCACGCGCGCCGGCAGCGTGCCCGCCCTCGAGATCCGGGGCGTGCGCAAGGAATTCGAGACATTCTGCGCCCTGCAGCATATTGACCTGACGGTCTACCAGGGCGAGATGCTGTGCTTCCTCGGTCCGTCGGGCTGCGGCAAGACTACGTTGCTGCGCATCATCGCCGGACTGGAGAAGCAGTGCGCCGGCACCATCCTCCAACTGGGGCGCGACATTTCCGCCCTGCCTCCCGCCAAGCGCGACTACGGCATCGTGTTCCAGTCGTATGCCCTGTTTCCTAATCTCACGATCGCCGATAACGTGTCCTACGGCCTTGCGAACCGTCGCACCAGCCGGGCCGAGATTGCGCAGCGGGTGCAGGAGCTGCTCGACCTGGTGGGCCTGCCGACCTCCGGGCGCAAGTATCCCAGCCAGCTTTCGGGCGGCCAGCAGCAGCGCATCGCCCTGGCGCGGGCGCTGGCGACCCGGCCCGGCCTGCTGCTGCTCGACGAACCTCTGTCAGCGCTCGATGCCCTGGAACGCGTGCGCCTGCGCGGCGAGATCCGGCGCCTGCAGCAGCAAGTGGGCGTGACCACCATCATGGTCACGCACGACCAGGAAGAGGCACTGTCCATGGCCGACCGGATCGTCGTCATGAACCATGGTGTCATCGAGCAGGTCGGGACGCCGCTGGAAGTCTATGAACGCCCGGCCACGCCCTTTGTGGCGGACTTTGTCGGGCGCGTGAACGTGCTGGCCGGCACTGCACTGGGTGGCCGGCGCTACCGCGTGGGCACGCTGGAGCTGACCTGCGAGGGCTGCAGCCGCGAGTTCGAGCCCGGCGCGGCAGTCAATCTCTATCTTCGCCCCGAAGACCGCCACATCGGCCAGTTCGGCGCCGACACGCCCAACCAGCTGACCGTCAACATCGAAAAGGTCGAGTTCCTGGGTGACACCTGCATGGCCGAGGTGAGCTGCGAGCAGTTGGGGGGACAGCCGCTGTGCCTGCAGTTCACCCTCGACCAGTTCCACGACCATGGCATCCGTGCTGGCCAGCCGCTGCGCATTGCGCTGCGCGCCAGCCGCATCCAGGCCTTCGCGGCGACTGGAGCAAAACGATGAAAGAGATCGCGCTTTCCCAAACGCCCGAAGCCACCCATGCAGGCTGGCTGGCCCGCTGGAACTGGGATGAAATCATCGCCCGTGCGGTGCTGGCCTGCGTGCTGTTGGCGCTGTTCCTCTTCCTGCTGGCACCGATGTGCGCCATCCTGGCCAACGCCGTGCTCGATCGTGACGGCCATTTTGTCGGGCTCGCGCACTTCGCTGCCTACATCAGGACGCCGTCACTGATGCAGTCGGCACGCAACTCGGTGGTGCTGGCAGCGAGCGTGGTCGGCATCTCGGTGCCGCTGGCCTTCGTCTTCGCCTATGCGCTGACTCGCAGCACCCTGCCGGCGCCGCTCAAGGCGGTCTTCCGGCTGGTGGCACTGATCCCGCTGCTGGCGCCGTCGCTGCTTTCCGCCATCTCCTTCGTGCAGTGGTTCGGCAACCAGGGCGTGCTCAAGCCGCTGCTCGGGGGGGCATCGATCTACGGCGCGCGCGGCATCATCATCGCCGAGGTCTACAACACCTTCCCCCATGCACTGATGATCCTTGTCACGGCGCTGTCGCTCGCTGACGGTCGCCTCTATGAAGCTGCCAGCGCCCTCGGCGCAAGTAGCCGGCGCAAGTTCTTCACCGTGACCCTGCCTTCCTGCAAATACGGCCTGATCAGCGCGGCGACGGTGACGTTCACCTATGTCATCTCCGACTTTGGTGCGCCCAAGGTGATCGGCGGTGACTTCAACGTGCTTTCCATCGACGTCTTCAAGCAGGTGATCGGCCAGCAGAACTTTTCGATGGGCGCGGTGGTGGGTGTGCTGCTGCTGGTGCCATCCATACTCTCTTTCATGATCGATACCGTGGTGCGCCGCAAGCTGCGCGCCCAGCTCACCGCACGTTCGGTGCCCTACGTGCCCAAGCCCAACGCCTGGGCCAACGCCCTGCTGGGCGGCTACTGCATGCTGGTTTGCGCACTGTTGCTGGCAGTGGTCGGCATGGCCGTCTATACCTCGCTGATCAAGCTGTGGCCGTATGACCTGACGCTCAGCCTGCAGAACTACCGCATCGTGCTGTTCGAGAGCGACATGGCCGACGCCTACAAGAACAGCCTGGTGCTTGCGAGCGCTACGGCGCTGACGGGCTCGCTCATTGTCTTCACGGGCGCCTACCTGATCGAGAAGACCCGCAACCTCGGGCTGATGCGGCCGGTCATGCATTTCCTGGCCGTGCTGTCGATGGCCGTGCCGGGACTGGTGCTTGGACTGGGCTACGTGATCTTCTTCAACCACCCGTCGAACCCGTTCAATTTCCTCTACAACACGATGATCCTGGTGATCCAGTCGACCATCATCCACTACTACACGTCCAGCCACCTGACGGCCATTACCGCACTCAAACAGATCGATAACGAGTTCGAAGCGGTCTCGGCCTCGCTCAAGGTGCCGCAATGGCGCACGTTCCTGCGCGTCACGCTGCCGGTATGCCTGCCTGCGGTGCTGGACATCGCCCGGTATTACTTCGTGGTGTCAATGGCCACGCTGTCGTGCGTGATCTTCCTCTACACGCCGGAAACCATCCTCGCCTCTGTCGCCATCATGCACATGGACGATGCCGGCGACATCGGCCCCGCATCCGCCCTTGCCAGCCTGATCGTGCTGACGTCCACCGCCATCTGCCTGGTCTATGCCCTTTGCACCCGCGTGTTGCTGCGACGCACGCAGGGCTGGCGTGACCTGGCCCGCCACTGAACCGACCGACAAGAAACCAACGTCAGGAGACACCCATGACCGCCACGCCCTACCCCATTCTGCTCACTCCCGGCCCCCTCACCACGTCGGACCGCACCCGCGAGGCCATGCTGCGCGACTGGGGCTCGTGGGACACTGACTTCAACGCCATTACCGCCCGCATCCGCCAGCAGGTGCTGGCGATCGTCCACGGCGAAGGCACGCACGAATGCGTGCCCCTGCAAGGCAGCGGCACCTTTTCCGTGGAGGCCGCCATCGGCACGATGGTGCCGCGCGACGGCCATGTGCTGGTGCCCGTGAACGGCGCCTATTGCCAGCGCATCGCCAGGATCTGCAAGACGCTTGGCCGGCGCCTGTCCACCATCGAATATGCCGAGGACCGCCCGATGCGGGCCGCGGACATCGAACGCCTGCTGGCAGCGGACCCCTCCATCACCCACGTCGCTGTCGTCCACTGCGAAACCGGCACCGGCGTGCTCAATCCGCTGGACGAAATCGCCCAGGTCGTGGCGCGGCACGGGCGCGGACTGATCGTCGATGCGATGAGCTCGTTCGGCGCGATCGACATCGACGCCCGCACCACCCCGTTCGACGCCGTCATTGCCGCCTCCGGCAAATGCCTGGAAGGGGTGCCGGGCATGGGCTTCGTGATTGCCCGGCGCATCGCGCTGGAGCGCTGCGAAGGCAACAGCCACTCCCTTTCGCTCGACCTCTATGACCAGTGGAAATACATGGAAAGAACCACGCAGTGGCGCTTCACGCCGCCGACGCATGTGGTCGCGGCGCTTGACCAGGCGCTCCAGCAGTATGTGGAAGAAGGCGGACTCCCGGCACGCGGCGCGCGCTACACCCGCAACTGCCAGTTGCTGGTGGACGGCATGGAGGCGCTTGGCGTGAAGCCCTACCTGGAGCGCAAGGTGCAGGCCCCGATCATCGTCACGTTCCATGCGCCGGCCGACCCCCGCTATGACTTCAAGACCTTCTATCAGGCCGTCAAGCAGCGCGGCTACATCCTGTATCCGGGCAAGCTGACCGAGATCGAGACCTTCCGCGTAGGGTGCATCGGCCATTTCGGAGACGCCGGCATCCCCGGCGCTGTGAAAGCCATCGGCGAAGTCCTGGCCGGGATGGGCGTCGAGATCGGGCCGACCGTCGCGGCGTGAGGGGGATACAGGACGTTTGATTTGAGCTTGCCGAAGGGCCTCCGCAATGTCGGCTCCCGGAATACCGCTGACCAAGCGCGGTATTTGGGCGGAGGTCCTTCTGCCTGACATAGCCAGGGCACGCCGATCAAGCACCGGATGATGCCCTTGCCCTTTGCGCACCGGGCACGGTGCCTCCGAGCGCTGCACCTCACGGCGTGATGCGTTGCTGGGAGTCAGCGGCAACTAGACCGCGACAGTCTTCCGCCTGCGAAGCAACGACTCCACCAGTGCATGGCTCTCGAAGTGAGCGAGCAGCCGGGCCTTCTGCTGGTCCGTGAGCAGGGATTCCGCAATCCTGTCGGGCCATTTCGCAACAGCGGCTTCCACTGTTTCGCGCACGACTTTCGATGCAGGTTTTTCAGGGATGCCGAGCTCCGCGCAGAACTTCCGGATGACGGCGGGACTGATGCCTGGCTTGGCCGCTTTGCCCTGCTGAGCGTCTGCAACGGACATCTTCGGCTTGATGTTGCGCTCGGGAGGGAGGATATGCAGCGCATGTCCGATGCGTTTGTTGTAGGCCGAATAGGCCACGATGTCGTAGGCCGGCGGCAGCTCAGGCGTTTTCCCGTCTGGATACCAGAGCCCGATGTTCTTCAGGTGCATGTCCGGATTCCCCAGCATCTCGTTGATGACGAGCCGGCGCAGCAGTTCGTGGACCGCGGGCTCGCCCAGGGAGTCGAACCCCATCATCACTGACGCTACATCCAGGTAGGTGCCGCCAACGTACTTCTGCTCCGGCGGGACACCAAGGACTTGTGCAAAATCCTCCGTATGGACGCGCTTCTTGCCTGGTGCACGGTCATAGCGAATCACTGCCAGGAAGTTGGTCTTTCTGTCCGCGTCGCCGAGGTCGTAGCCGTGCTTGAAGTCGAGCTTCTCCAGCGGTTCCAGGCGGGCCTCCGCAACACTCGCGCCAGCTGCCGCAGCCAGACGCAGAGACAGCTCTTCCAGCTCTGGCAGGCGAGGCTGGTCGACAACCGGTAGCTTTGCAATGATGTGGGTGTCCTGCATCCTGGTGCGGCCAACGTAATGGCCACCCGCGTAGATGACGCCTACCTTCGGCTGGACGCCGGACAGGGAGACGCCATCTTCCATCGGCTCTGCCGTCACGGACATCTCAAGCGAGTCGGCATCTTGCGTGACATAGTGCGCGAGTTCGTCTCGGGTCAACGCCAGCGGCCACGCAAACACGTTCCCGGGCAAATCCAGGCCGCAGGCAGCCAGCATCTCGAAGTGGTCCTTGGGGTCGCAATCACGCTCCGCGGCAACATGGTCGCGAAAGACCCCTTCAGGCAGCAGATTCTGGAAAAACGGAGGTAGCAGCCATCCGTTCGCATTGCTGTACGTGCCATTGAACAGCGTCGAGGCAATATCGGCCCACAGCGCCTTTTGCATCGCCGGTTCCTCTGCCTTCATGGAAAGCGAGAGATTCGGCGCACCGAGGAGACCGATGAACGCTTCGTCGGCGACGAAGCGATTCACGACCTGTGTGTCTCCCAGGGCATACTGAAACAGGACGCCGACGCGAAGCTCCCTGCCGATGAAAATTCCGAGTGCCTTAACGTTCATTCGAAGATTCGCTTTGCCGCCTCTTTACTGACAGGCGCGCTTTTCAACCGCTCTCGGGCCGCCTGGACGACCGTTTTCACCGCAGGCGGTGCTGGCTCGAACGACCCCTCCTTGTTCAGGCCAGAGGCCGCGCCCTTGGGCACGATGGTTAGCTCGTACCCCAGGCGGTCCAGGACGGCCATCAGCGTCGTGACCTTGTAGTCAGCCTCCCCGCTCAACACACTGGTGAGCGTGCGCCGCGCGATGCCTGCGTGCTCACCGAGCTCACGCTGCGTGACTTTGTTGTTCCTGAGCCTCTCACGGAGGAAAGAGGCGATTTCCGGCAGGCTCTTCATGGCAGCAAAGTAGGATTAACTAGAATCATCATACTTTATTGCGCATCGCAGCTCAAGATGAGCGTGAGCAATAAAGTAGGATCATCCAGTTAATACGCAGAATGTTGCGCTGACTTATGACTTTGTGCCTTCGGAATCTTTCACCGGCTAAGGATCCCACCGGTGGCATTGCGCCGGCTGAACCACCTCTTACAGCGGTCCGGGAAGGGTTTTCAGGCCGATCCAAAGCACACCAATGATGACGTTGACCGGCAGGACGAGCACGCCGGGCACGTAGAACAGCGCAGACAGTACGGGAGCGCTCAGCATCTGCTCGACCGCGCCACCCATGGCAAAGAAAAACAGCCCGCACCAGAGCCAGCGCCGCATATACGTCAGCAACCAGTGCGCGTGCATCTGGTTGAAGCGCCAGGCGGCGGAGCGTTCGCGCAGATTGCCCCGGCTTGCGTCCTTGTACAGCCAGCCAAAGAAGAAGTAGCGATACAGCAGGGTGCGAAAGAGGAACTCTTGCATGATTACGTAGTGTAGCTACGGCAGGTCACTCTGGTGAGCGTAACCCGGCGCAAGAGAAGACCGCGCCAGCCGAGGGCCGACCCGGCGGCAAGGTCCCCTAGTCCGAATTACACCGAATCACAACAGTGCCCAGCTTAGTACCAGCTTCGACAGCCAGGTGCGCCATGGCTGTGTCGCGCAGGTTGAAGATACTGTCGACGGCGTGGGTGGCATCGGGGACCTCCTTCGACCACCGCGACAATCCTTCCTGCGCTATACGACGTATCTCGTAGGGCAAACCCGACAGGTACAGACCCTGCATGCATAGGTTCTTGCGAATCAGCGCAACCAGAGGAAGTTCCTGCGCGACCCGCGCACCCACGGCATACGAGATCCAGAGTGCATGGTCGGCGGCTACCTTCAGGCATAGCTCCAGGTTGTCCACCGCATTGACGTCGATGATGTGATCCACGCCCCGTCCCTGGGTGGCTTCCAGGATCTGCTGCGCCGCGTCCGTCGCCGTGTAGTCGATCACGCAGTCGGCGCCGGCCAGCGTGGCGTGGGCTGCCTTGCGCCCAGAGCTGGCCGTAGCGATGACATACGCACCGCCCCACTTTGCGAGCTGCACCGCGTAGTGCCCAACGGCGCCCGCACCGCCGGTGACAAGGATGCGCTTGCCCTGGATCGGTCCGCGCTGGAACAAGCCGCAATAGGCAGTCATTGCCGGAATGCCGAGGCAGGCACCCTGCGTGAAGTCCAGGTGTTCCGGCAACGGTGACGTCAGTTCCTGGGGCAGGCAGATGTATTCCGCGGCCGTACCAAAAGGGCGCCCTCGCTGTGCGAAATGCAGCCAGACGCGCGATCCGAGCAATGCTGGGTCGACGCCCTCCCCCAGCTTGTCGATCTGGCCCGCACCATCGCTATTCGGGATGATGCGCGGATACTCCATGCCATGCAGGCGTCCCGCCCGCCGGTTCGCATCTGCCTGGTTTACCGCCGACGTGTGAAGCCGCACGCGGACTTCGCCCGGTCCGGGTTGCGGTGTGGCCAACTCGCCGAACTCCAGCACCTCTTCCGCCCGCCCTTGCCTGTCGTACCACACCGCTTTCATGATGTTTGCTCCCCCGAGAAGAAAAACGAGGATCTCCCACGGATGTTATCCATGGAGATCCTCGAAGTCCGGTGCGCTGCGAAAGGAGACCTACGTCGAGCACAGAGAACAGCGCTCCGGATTGGAGACACGTAGCCGCTCAGAACTTGTGGCGCACGCCCAACCCGATCCCAAGCATGTTGGACTCGCCCCGGCCGAGGGTATAGCTGTTGCCCAGCGCAAGGCTGTTGGCGAAGCCGTTGGCCAGCGAATCCAGTCCCAGCCCTGCGTTCTTCGAATAGGCTGCGGTCAGGTAAAGATCGGTGCGCTTCGAGAACGAATAGGTGCCGATCAGGTTGATCTGCCAGGGATTGGGGATCGATTTGTTGCCGAACAGGTTCTTGATGTCGTCGTAGGCAAACTCCGCGATCAAGCCCAGGGCCGGCGTGAACTGGTATTGCCCGCCGATCCAGTAGTAATCGTCGCGCTTGACCAGGCTGCCGTTCGCCCCCCGGTTCTGGCCCCAGCGATAGCCGCCCATGACCTTGGCATTGCCAAACGCATAGCTGCCCGCGATTGCCGCGTTCTTGAACGTACCGGTGCCGGTGCCGAAGGTCGGGTTGAACTGGTCGTAACCTGCCGCGATGCCCAGGCCATTGGCGATATAGGACAGGCCCACGCCATACGCCGAATCGCGCCGGAACTGGCCCGGCACTTCACCGCCGCCACCGCCCGCTGGCAGCAGCGGGCTGGTCTGCGGCACGGCCAGGCCGGTGCCGAACGACCAGTGCGCAGACGCGCTCAGCGGACCGAATACGCCCTTGTACTTGACCGTGTTGTCTTCACGGTAGTTGGGGCCCAGCAACGTGGCGCTCGGCTCGTACGAGGTGGCGTAGAGCGCCGGCACGAAATTGGCCATGACATCGAACAGGGAGGTGTATTGCCGGCCCAGGGCGACCTGTCCAAAGTCCTTGCTTGCGAGGCCCACATAGGCCGAACGGCCGAACAGGCGGCCGCCCTGCTGCGAGGTGCCGGCATCCTGGTTGAAGCCGCTTTCCAGGACGAAGATGGACGACAGGCCTCCTCCCAGGTCCTCGGTGCCGCGCAGGCCCCAGCGCGACCCGGACAAGCCGCCCGAATTCATCCGATAGACCTTGTTGCCCGGCCCGGGATTGAAGTTGTTGGCCGGCGTGGGCGCCACACCCACGTGGTTGGCAAACTCCACGTCGGCATCGGCAACGCCGTACAGGGTGACGCTGGTCTGGGCCAGCGCCGTACCGCATCCTGCGCCGAGCATGGCCAAGGTCAGCGCCGTATTCGTCATCGTTGCCGCGAGGCCGCGGCAACACTGCCTGGCCGAGACCGCTGCTCGTTCCGCCGGCTTGGCTTTGATATTGCTGTTGCCCAACTTCATCTCCTCGGTTTTTATATGCGCATCGGATACCGACCCGCTCACTTGAACTTCCAGTCATCCGCCATGCGATGGAAAGCAAATCAGCACCGCAGTGTCAGGAAGGTGCCTCTTCGATCGGCAGCCGCAGGGCGGCCTGCTCCCCGGGCCATGACGTCGGACGACGTCGTTGGCTCTCACACGCAGCGTGTGGCCCTGGGCGACAGGCTTCCTGACCGTTTCCGGGGTGGGGGCGATCCGGCTCTCGCCCGGCGCCGATTCGGCGGGTACTCCGATTTGCATGGCAAACACCCCATCATCGCGGGGCCGGCGCGTCACGCTGGCAGACGAGCGATTCATGCCAGTACATTGCGCCGGTTCTCTTGGGGCGCGGGAGACTGCCCCGCGCCCCGATTCGGCTGGCCCGCGTCACCGGGCCAGCCGCTCGGGTTCAGGAGACCCGCACCAGTTGCTTGCCAAGATTGCCGCCGGTCAGCATGCGGATAAACGCGTCCGGCGCGGAACCGAGTCCATCGGCCACGTCTTCCTTGTATTTCAGCTTGCCTTCCTTGAGCCACACCGACAGGTCCGCCAGTGCCGTCGGGTAGTAGTCGCGATGCTCCGCGATCACGAAGGCGTACACCGTGACGCGATGCATCAGGACCTGGCGCAGCCCCTTGAAGCCGTAAGCCTCCTTGCTGTTGTACTGGCTGACGTTCCCGCACAGCGCCACGCGAGCATGGTCGGCCACCCGCATCATCACGGCGTCGAGCACCGGGCCGCCCACGTTCTCGAACACAACGTTGATGTAGTCGGGCGTAGCGGCCGCAAGTTGCGCCTCGAAGTCCGGCGCCTTGTAGTCGACGTAGGCGTCAAAGCCGAGTTCTTCGACGACGTAGCGGCACTTTTCCGGGCCACCGGCCACGCCGACCACGCGGCATCCCTTGATCTTGGCGATCTGGCCGGCAATGCTGCCCACCGCGCCCGACGCCGCCGTGACCAGCACGGTTTCGCCAGCCTTCGGCTTGCACAGCTCCAGCAGGCCATAGTGCGCGGTGACACCGGTCATCCCCAGCACGCTGAGCGCGGCCGACGGCGGCCCCAGCTTCGGGTCGACCACGCCACGGATCGTGGCCTTGGTGACCACGCCGTGCGTCTGCCATCCCAGCGCCGCGGTGACCAGCGTCCCCGTCGGCAAGTCCGCGCTGCGGCTCTCGACCACCTCCGCCACCACCCCACCCGGCATCACCTGGCCGATCTTCAGCGGTTCCACATACGAGCGCACCGGATCCATCATCGGGCGCATGTACGGATCGAGCGACAGGTACTTCACGCGCGCCAGCGCTTCGCCGTCGGCCAGCTTGGGCAACTCGGCCTGCGCGATTTCAAAGTCTTCCGGCGTCACCATCCCGGCGGGATGGCGCTTCATCCGGACCTGCGTATTGCGTTGGCTCATGGCTTGACTCCGTTGATATGGCGCATCAGCGCTTGATGGTGCTGAGCAGGGCTTCGGCGTTGCGGAACATGTAGTCCTCCAGCGCCTCGTCCTTGATGGGCAGCTTGAGGGTGTCCCGCACCGAGTCATCGACACCGAAGAACGAATAGGCCGACGCGTACACGAATCGCTTGGGCAGCCAGTTGATGGCGTCGACATAGGCCTGGCCGCCAGGCGCGAACAGGTACACGTCGGGCGACACGAACACGTTGCTCAGGCCAGAGATCTCGCTCTTGAAGGCCAGCGCGATGGCTTCGTTGACATACGGAAAGCAGCCGTGGCCCAGCACCACCGGCATCGTCGGGTGGCGGCGCGCCACACGGTCGAAGCGGACCGGGTCGGTGTGGGAGATGTCCGGTCCGGCCAGCGGGCCCGACATGAACAGCAGCGGAACGTTCAGGTCCTGGATCTTCTCGTACAGCGGGAACAGCTTCTCGTCGTCGGCATACATCGGCGTGCGGGCCAGACCCGGCTCCATGCACACGCCAGCCAGGCCAAGCTCCTTCACGGCGGTATCCAGCCCCGCGATGATCTCGTTGACCGGCTTGTCGAAGTTGATGCCGGCGAGGCCAAGCAGGCGACCTTCGGTGTGCGTGGTCAGCTCAGCCAGGTATTGGTCTTCGATATGCACCGGTACCGGGCGGTTGACCGAATGGCGGCCGTTCATCACGCCCAGCTTGACGCCCGAGTTGTCCATCTCGCGGATCAGCGCGGCGACGGCGCGGTCCTCGGACTTCGGCGACGACTCCGTGCTGATCGAGTACGAGCGCGGCACCGCGTGGCCCAGCAGACGGTTCACATGACCCACCACGTTCGGCGAAAAGAAGGTCTTGAAATCACCGGTGGGCGGGCGCAGGCGGAAATCGATGATCTTGCCGGCAATCTTTGCAAAACGTGCGTCGAATTGTGCGTCGCTCATGGTGTGTCTCCTTGGGTCGCTGAAGAAGGTCGCCGTGTCCGGTGACCTGATGGAAACAAACTATACACAGCTTTATTTTTAATGTCGACATCAAACATATGCATTTGTTAGACTGCGCTGCAACCGGCCGTCGGGCCGGATCGCCCAGGAGATCCACCATGTCTGCGTTGAAGCGTATTGCGGGCGCCGTCCTTGCTGCCCCGCTGCTGTTGCTGGCCCCTGTTGCCATTGCCGATTCCTACCCGGCCCGGCCGATCCGGCTGGTGGTTCCATTTGCCGCGGGCACCAGCATCGATACGGCCACGCGTGTGCTGGCACGCGGCATGGCCAAGGAACTGGGCACTTCGGTGGTAGTGGAAAACAAGGGGGGCGGCGGCGGCGCCATCGGCGCGATAGCCGTGGCGAATTCGGCACCAGACGGCTATACGATCCTGCTGGGCACGGCTGCGCAACTGATCGGCAAGATTGCGCAGCCGTCGGCCGCCTTCGATCCACTGAAGGACTTCATCCCCGTGTCGCTGGCTTACCGGGGTGCCAGCACGCTGACGGTCAGCACCAACAGCCCCGTCAAGTCGGCCAGCGAGCTGGTCCGCTGGGCAAAGGCGCATCCCGGTACGTTGAACTACTACTCGGGCGGCGTGGGCACGGCCGCGCACCTGCTCGGCGCCACGTTCGCCATCAGGGAGAACATCCAGGCCGTGCACATCCCGGTGCACAGCGTCACCGACATGCTGCCGCAACTGAACGAGCAGGCGCCCCACTTCGCGTTCTTCATCACGCCGGCGGTACGGCCCTATATCGATGCCAACAAGCTGCGGGCCCTTGCGGTGACGTCGCGCGAACGGTCGCCGCAGATGCCGGACGTCCCCACGCTCTATGAGATCTTCAAGGACGACGACCTGGTGCAGGAGAGCTGGATCGGCATCTGGGCCCCCGCCGGCACGCCCGCGCCCATCGTGGGCCGGTTGTTCCGGGCCACCGTGCAGGCCGTGAATTCACGCGAATTCAAGGAAGCCATCGCCAGGCAGGGCCACGTCCCCGTTGCCAGCGACAGCCCGGAAAGCTTTGCCGGCTATGTGCGCAGCGAATATGCAAAATTCAGCCGCCTGGCCCGGACAGCGCAACTCAAGCCGGAATGACGGCCTGACCAGACCCATCCGAAACCCGCCTACAAGGAGAGAAGCATGGACATGCCAGCGTCGTCGCGCCGCCGCATCTACCTGATGCGCCATGGCGCCGTGTCGTACTTTGATGAACAGGGCCAACGCACCGGCCTGCCGGAAATGGTGCCGCTCAACGAGACCGGCCGCATGCAGGCCACTGCCGCGGGTCGCGCCTTCGCGGATGAGGGCGTGCGCTTCGACCGCGTCATTGTCAGCGGCCTGCCCCGTACGGTCGAGACCGCGAGCCGGGTCCTCGCCGAAATGCCGGCGATGCAGGCTATCGAGCCCGAGGTCTGGCCCGAGTTGCGGGAGCTGCGCGGCGGCAACCTGTCGGCGCTGGCTGAAGCCGACCTGCGCGACGCCTTTGTCGGCGCCTTCGAAGGCGAGGTAGCCGAGCACAAGCGCTTCATGAATGGCGAGTCCGTCGGCGAAATGCTGGATCGTGTGCTGCCCGCGCTGCGGCGCCTGCGCGACGAGCCCGGCTGGGATACGGCGCTGCTGGTGCTGCATGGCGGCACCAACCGCGCCATCCTGTCGCACGCCATCACCAGCGGGCGCCGCGCCTTCTTCGGCTCGCTGCTGCAGACGGCGGGGTGCATCAATGTGCTCGACGTCGGCGACGATCCGGCGGACTGGGTGGTGCGGGCGATGAACCATTCGCCGCCGACACCCGTGCACAACGGCGCGCGCCACACCACGATGGAGATCCTGTTCCACCAGTTCCTGCAGGGTCGCCAGGCTGCCGCCTGAGCGCCGCATCGCATGTACGGCAAAGGGAAGAAAACATGGATCTCAAACTGGCAGGCAAGCGCGCCATCGCCGCGAATGCCGGCGCGAACGCGGTTTAACCTCCCAGATCGCTTCCGGCTCTCCTCTCGCATATACCCCGTTTTCCCGGCTAGTGCAATTATCATATTCCTGTCGACACTAATTATATAGGCGACCTAAGATACTTACGCTTGCGGCTGATGGAAGCGCTTGCGGTCCAGCGCAGTGTCGATACAGGTTGTGCCAGCAGCGCAGGCAAGACCAATTGTCACAACGAAGGGGGGAGACATGGCATTACGCATGCTAACGCCGATTGCTGCCGTTATCGGTGTCACGGTACTCGGCGTCCTGTCCGGACCAAGCCTGGCACAAGCTCAGGAGGGGTGGCCCAGCCGTCCGATCCAGCTCATCGTGGCCTCGTCGGCCGGGTCGGGCACCGATGCGCTGGCCCGGGTCATGGCCAAGCGCCTGTCCGAGTCGTTGAAGCATCCCGTGGTCGTGGAAAACAAGCCCGGCGGCAGCGGCGTGATCGGCACCAACGCCGTGGCCAAGGCACCGGCCGACGGCTACACGCTGCTCTACACCACCGCATCGAACATCGTGGTGGCGCCAGCCGTCATGAAGTCGGTCGCCGACCCGAGGAAGAGCCTGGTGCCCGTTGCCCAGACCGCGATCGGCGGCGTGCTGCTGCTGGTGAGCCCGGACCTTCCGGTGCGTGACCTGCCCGGACTCATACGGTACCTGAAGGCGAATCCTGGCCAGTACAGCTACGGCTCGCAGACGGTCGGCTCTGCCGCAAACCTGATGATGGAGTGGCTGAAGATGCAGACCGGCATGAAAACCGAGCACGTCCCCTACCGTACGCAGACCCAGATGCTCACCGAGCTGTCGTCGGGCGTACTGAAGATTGGGTGGACCGATCCCAGCGGCCCGGTTCCTTTCCTGCGCTCCGGAAAGGTTCGGGCCATCGCCATTGCAGGCACCGAACACGCCCCCCAGTTCCCCGACCTCAAGACCATGGGCGAACAGGGCTACAAGTTCGACACCGTCGGCTGGTTCGGCATGTTCGCGCCCGCCGGCACGGATCCGGCGATCGTGAAGCGGCTGGCCGATGAGGTCAACAAGGTCCAGGCCGATCCCCAGATGGCGGCCCTGATGAAGACGATGAACTTCGCCCCGCCCCCCGTCACGACGCCCGCGCAGTTCAGTGAAATCGTCGATCGCGACATGAAGGTATGGGCGAAGATCGCCAGTGACGCGAACATCAAGGTCGAAGAGTAACCTTCCGCACATCCCCCTCTGAACGGAGCATATCTTCATGATCAAGGTTGAGAAGCTGACTCGCAATATTGGCGCGGAGGTATCCGGCGTCCATCTGGGCGAGGCAGCGCGCAATGACTCCCTGTTTGCGCAGATCCGGGCCCTGCTGCTGCAGCACCGGGTCCTGTTCTTCAGGGACCAGGATATTACCCGCGCCGACCATGTCGCCTTTGCTCGCCGATTCGGCGACCTGGAAGACCATCCTGTCGCCGGAAGCGACCCTGACCACCCCGGCCTGGTTCAGATCTACCGCTCGACAGAGAAAGAGCCGTACGAGTGCAACTATCACAGTGATGCCCAATGGCGCCCGCACCCGCCAATGGGAGCCGTGCTGCGCTGCATCGAGTGTCCCGAGGTCGGCGGCGACACCATCTGGGTCAACATGGTGGAGGCATACAGGCAGCTGCCGGACGAGATCAAGAAGAAGATCGACGGCCTGCGGGCAAAGAGCAGTATCGAACATGGCTTTGGCGCAGTGATGCCGCCGGAGAAGCGCGCCAAACTCGCGGCCGATCATCCCGAGGTCGAGCATCCGGTCGTTCGCACGCACCCCGAGACGGGCGAAAAGCTCCTTTACGTCTGCAGCCAGACGACGCATTTCGCCAATTTCCATACGCCCGAGAATGTGCGCTATGGCCTGGACAAGACGCCGGGCGCCGCCCAGTTGCTGAGCTATCTGCAGGCCCAGGCGTCGATTCCCGAATTCCAGGTGCGCTTCCGCTGGCGGCCGAACAGCGTTGCGGTCTGGGACAACCGCGCGACCCAGCACTACGCCGTCATGGACTACTGGCCCGAGCCGCGGAAAATGGAGCGGGCCGCGATCATCGGCGACCGGCCGTACTAAGCCATCGATGCTACCGGGTTCGCCCGGGTTTTCCCGGCGATGCCGGCAACGGATATCGGCAACCAAGGGCGGGCCAAACCCGCCCTATCGCATCGTCACGACGCTGGCGGGGCCTGGTGCCGCGCACCAGCCTGACCGGTGGAACGCGGCGACGGTGCCAGAAACCGAGGACGGCGCACGCTCAGGCCGCTGCGGAACTACGCGCCTGCGCCTTGGCTGACTTGCTCTTTTCCTTGGGTTCACCCAACGTAATCGCGCGAACGGCCGCGTCTCGGGAGTTCTCGATTCGCTTCTTGGCGGTCTGCAGGACCAGATCGATGTCGCGCTTTGCTACCGCGCGATGCAACGCCCGCCAGGTCTTGAACGAGCCCTCCATGGCACTGGGATTGGCGGCCAGCCCGAGCCGCACATAGCGCAGGGTGCGCAGCGAGATCGAGTTCAGCAGGTCGGCAACCAGCCGGTTGCCGGACAAGTCGGCCATTGCCATATTCGCCAGAAAGGACGCACTCGTATAAGCGTCGACGGACTCGTCCACGGCCTTGGCGAACCGCGGCAGATGCTGCTCGAACAGGGCATCGAGCGCTTCGGGGCGCTCTTCCATCAGTTCGCGCAAAAGGATCGCAAAAAGGGTTTCGCGTACGACATAGATGTCACGCAGGTCGCGCGCGTCGGGTGCCGTGACGATGGCGCCGCGCCGGGCCCGGAACTCGATCAGCCGTTCCCGTTCCAGGATGCGCAGGGCCTCGCGTACCGGCGCCCGGCTGACCTGCAGCACCACGCTGATGTCCTTCTCCAGCAGACGCTGACCGGCATGGATCAGGTCGATCGTGATCAGCCCGGCCAGGCGCACGGCAATCTGCTCGGCCACTGGCGCAGACCAGTCGCGGCCACGCATCAGCGCCTGTTCGACCGCCAGCGTCACCGGATTCTGCGACGCCTCGGGTGACAGTAGCACCTCCAGTTCCGGAGTATTGGTCGTCTTGAGCCGGCCCATGAGCAGTGAATTCCTTTGGTCGCGATGTGGATGGTCGTCGAAGGCCTCCGCCAGGGCTGAGCAGGATGCGGCGCACTGCCGACATTAATCGTTCCCGTTTCCCGACTGGGGAAGCCGGAACGGTTATATCACATCGGACGGGAGCCATTGGCATCCGCATTGGCGCGAGTTGCCGCCGAGCCGGGACGTCCACCACACTTCAATTATTAATGTCGACCTAAACTGAAGTTGTTGCTAGACTTGCTGACAATGATGCCCACGACCGTGGCACGGAACTGTCTGCGGCGCGGGCGCAATTGACGAGACCGACACAGGAGACATTCGGATGACGACCCAGGACAGTCGACCGGCACACGACGACACCCAATCGCTCTTCAACCTGACCGGGCGCACCGCCCTGGTCACAGGCGCCGGACGCGGCATTGGCCGCAGTTGCGCCGTGGCACTCGCCAATGCCGGCGCAACGGTCTGGCTGGCCGCGCGCAGCCTGAATGAACTGGAAGAGACCGCCGCCGAGATCAACGCCCTCGGTGGGACGGCCCACGTCATCGCGTGCGATGTCACCGATGCCGGCGCCGCGCGGGCGTTGATAGCCGGGATCCCGGTGCTCGACATCCTCGTCAACAATGCCGGCACCAATATCCCCGAGCCGTTTGTCGACGTCAGCGACGAGCACCTCGATTTCCTCCTGAACCTGAACCTGCGCGCCTCATTCGTCGTCGCCCAGGCTGCGGCCCGGAAGATGCTGGAGCATCCCGGGCGCAAGCAGCGAGGCGGCGCGATCGTAAACATGTCGTCGCAAATGGGCCATGTCGGCCAGTCCCTGCGCACCGTCTACTGCATGGCCAAGCATGCGATGGAGGGCCTGACCAAGGCAAGCGCATTGGAACTCGCCCCGCATGGGGTCCGCGTGGTGTCGATCGCCCCGACCATCATCGATACCCCCATGATCGCGGACCGGATGGCGGCGCCCGACTTTGCCCAACGGGTGCTGTCGAGTATCCCCGTTGGCCGCGTCGGCAAGCCAGAGGAGGTGGCTGCGGCCGTAGTGTTTGCGGCATCGCCTGCCGCATCGCTCGTGACCGGCTCCAGCATTTTCGTGGATGGCGGCTTTACCGCCCAGTAACCGCCTCTGCCGGGTGCGGCCTTTCGCACCCATCGCCATCCGTTCTCCATGTCAGGCTGACGCAAGGCGACCTCATTAGCTCAACGCTACGGGAAGAAACGCGTCGATGCCCCATGCCCGATCACACGTCATTTCCATGCTGCATCGACTGTTCCGCTATGCCTGCAGCGGCATCGCCCTCGTCCTGCTGGCCGACCTGATCGCCTGTGACAAGGATGGAAGGATCGTGAAGATCTACCTGGGTTCCGATTCCTTCCCCGATACGGACCAATACCGCCGATAACCACGTGACCGCTCGCCAGCCGCTTGACTCGAATCTTTCCGCCCTGCTGATCCCAAGAAACGAACGGATGCTGGTGGTCGAGCAGGCGTTGCTGCGCGGACAAGGCGCGAGCGCGTCTCGGCCCATTGCCGAGCAGATTTCCGGGCGACTCGCCAGCCTGATTGCCGTGGACATCCTTCGCCCCGGGCAGCGGCTCAATGAATGCGAGATCGGAAAGGTGTTCGGCACGCCAACCGCTGCCCGGCTCTCGCGAACCGGTCCCCGCATCTATCGCACTTAATGTCGACATTTATATGGTCGACTGCTAGACTGGATCAAAACAGATCGACATGGCGGCCTGCAGCGTGGCCACGTGATCCTCATAGAAGCGCTTCACCCAGCAAAGGAGGTGGCATGAAAGCCGTAAGAATCGTTCCGGGCGCCGCAGGCGGTAGCCTGGTCATTCACGAAGTCCCGACTCCGGCCCCCCGCGCCGGCGAAGTGCTCGTCCGCGTGATGGCTTCAGGCCTGAACCGCGGCGAGATCAATCTCGTCCGCAATGCTCGCAGCGGTGACCCCAAGCCCGCGGGGGTCGAGTTCGCCGGTGTGGTGGCGCAGGTCGGCGCGGGCGTGGTGAACGTGTGCGAAGGTGATCGTGTCATGGGCCACGGCCCGGGCGGCCAGGCGGAGTATGTCGTGGCCGACGCACGGGCGGTCATGCCCGTCCCGCAGGGACTTTCCTGGGTCGAGGCCGCGGCGTTTCCCAACGTCTTCATCACCGCGCATGACGCACTGGTGACCAATGGCCGGTTCAAGGCTGGCGACACCGTGCTCGTCAATGCCGCGTCGAGCGGTATCGGGTTGGCCGCCATCCAGATCGCGGCGAAGTTGGGCGCAAAGCAGGTCCTCGCCACCTCCCGGTCGGCCGACAAAGCGGCCCGCCTGCGCGAATACGGTGTCGACTGCCCGATCGACCTGTCCTCCCAGGACCAGCTCGAGATGGTCCATGCAGCCACCGGCGGCCGCGGCGTCGATGTCATCGTCGACTCCGTCGGCGGCACGGTGTTTGAAACGAATCTCAGGTGCCTGGCCGTGCAGGGCCGCCTGGTCAATCTCGGCCGCATGGGCTCCAGCACCGCGCAGATCGACCTGACCGAGCTGTGGCTCAAACGCCTGCACTTGATCGGTGTGACCTTCCGCACCCGGACCGAGGAGGAGCGCCTCGCCTGCATCGAGGCCTGCGCGCGTGATGTGCTGCCGCTGCTGGCCGAGGGCCGCATCAAGCTGCCGGTCGAACGCGTCTATGCCATGGACGAGCTCGCGCAGGCGCACGCGTACATGGAAACCAACCAGCACTTTGGCAAGCTCGTGCTGGCCCTCGATGCCGAGGTGGAACAGGCATTCTCCGCCGGGCGCGCCGACGCCCAGGCGGCCTAGCCCGCGCAACCGGAGCCCCCTGCCATGAAGGTAGCGTCACACGTAGGCAAGGTCCGCCGCATGGCCGCGCTGCGCCAGCGGCTCGATCCGCTCGCCGACTTCGAGATGTGGTACTGGACCACGCTCACCGCCGGCACCAACATGCTCAATGCCAGCCTCCATCTCACCGGCCTCACGCGCGATGATCCGGTGTTCTCGACCATCCCGGGTGTGCACCTGGTTCGCCAGCCCGACGGCACCTACGCGCGCGAGCTGCGCGGCCTCGGGGATGTCAGCCATGTCGGCTGGCCGGAGATAGAGGGCGACGTGCCGCCGGCCATCCGCGAACTCGAACACGCGTTGCACAGCCTCGAGCAGCATCGCGACCCCTGCCTGCGCGGCGATCGCCTGCCCACCCAGGCCATCGTCGACGAATGCGAGCAGGCCTTCGCCAAGGTGATGGCGATCTTCACGCAGGTATTGGAGGAGAGCAAGCATGCGGGCTGAGAACCACAGGCGCAAGGCCGAGAACATCGAGAAGTCTCTCGACGTCCTCGGGGCGGATGATTGGGAAATGAAGATCGAGGCCGCGATGCTGGCCGGGACCCACTGGGCCAACTACGCCCTGCACCGGCACGGCGTCACTGTGGACGGTGAGGACATCGTCCACACCTCGATGCTGATCGTGAACATGCTGCGCAAGTACTCCCTTGCCGAGGGGGAGTTGCTGGCAGCACTGGGGGAAATCGAGGAACTTCGTCCGCTCTATGTCCGCGGCGACGTGCCCGGCGCGGACCGCGCCGCGACGCGCGCGCTGGAGTTGCTGCGGGCCATCGGCGAGCGCGCCAGACACGCTCCCTGACTGTCACCTGCGGCGCGCCGTGCCGCTTCGAAGCGCCGGCGCGCCGGGTTCAAGCCGATAAGGAGAATACTGTGCAAGGACTGATGATGCACCAGCCGCTGCTGGTGTCCTCCCTGCTCAAGCATGCCGAACGACACCACGACAGCCAGGAAATCGTTTCCCGGCGCGTCGAGGGTGACATGCACCGCTACACCTTTCGCGACATGTCCGCACGCGCCCGCCGGCTGGCGAACGCATTGCGCACGTTGGGCATCTCCGGCGACATGCGGGTGGGCACGCTCGCCTGGAATGGCTATCGCCATCTCGAACTCTATTTCGCGGCGTCGGGCTCCGGCGCGGTGCTGCACACGCTGAACCCACGCCTGCACGCCGACCAGCTCGTCTGGATCGCCGCGCACGCGGAGGACCGCGTCCTCTTCTTCGATCTCACCTTCCTGCCGCTGGTGGAAGCCATGGCCCCGCGCCTGCCCGAAGTGCGCGCCTTCGTGGCGATGACGGACCGTGCGCACATGCCGGCCTCGACCACCATCCCCGGCCTGCTCTGCTACGAAGACCTCATGGCCGCCGAGGACGATGTTTTCGAATGGCCCGTCTTCGACGAAAACGCCGCCTCGTCGCTCTGCTATACCAGCGGCACCACGGGCAACCCGAAGGGCGTGCTGTACAGCCACCGCTCCGCCGTCCTGCACACCTATGCCGTGGCACTACCCGACGCCAATGGCATGTCCGCGCGCGATGTCGTACTTCCCGTCGTGCCGATGTTCCACGTCAACGCCTGGGGCCTGCCCTACGCAGCTGCCATGACCGGCGCCAAGCTCGTCATGCCGGGGGCCGCCCTGGACGGCCAGTCCCTCTACGAACTGTTCGAGTCCGAGGGTGTCACCCTGACTTGCGGCGTCCCGACGGTGTGGCAAGGTTTGCTGGCGTATGTCGAGCAGAACAGGCTTCGGTTTTCCACGCTGAAGCGGGTCGGCATTGGCGGCGCAGCCTGTCCGCAGCAGATGCTGCGCGTGTTCGAATGCGAATACGGCCTGACTATCCACCACGGCTGGGGCATGACCGAGACCAGTCCGTTCGCGACCGCTTCCGTGCTCAAGGCCGGCCATGGCGGCCTGACTGCCGACCAACGGCTGGCGATCAAGGCGAAGCAAGGCCGGTGCGTGTTCGGCATCGACCTCAAGATCGTCGACGACAACAACGCCGAGCTTCCATGGGACGGCGCCACGCCGGGCAATCTGCTCGTCCGTGGCCCGTGGGTAGCGGACAGCTACTTCAAACAGGCAGGCCAGTCGCCGCTCATCGATGGCTGGTTCCCGACCGGGGACGTCGCCACGATCGATGCCGAGGGCTACATGCAGGTCACCGACCGCAGCAAGGATGTCATCAAGTCCGGCGGCGAATGGATCAGTTCCATCGACATCGAGAACGTGGCAATGGCGCACCCCGCCGTCTACATGGCTGCGTGCATCGGGGTGCCACATCCGAAGTGGGACGAACGGCCGCTGCTCGTCGTGATGCTCAAGCCCGGCAGGCAGGTTAGCCGCGATGAGCTGATCTCCCACTATGCCGGCAAGGTTGCGAAGTGGTGGACGCCCGACGACGTCGCCTTCGTCGACAGCATCCCCCTTGGCGCCACCGGAAAGATGCTGAAGGCCCAGCTGCGCGAGCAGTTCGACACGCACCTGCTGCCGGCCGCCTGAACCTGACCTAACCCCCCCGCGCTCGTTGCGCTCCGCGTCCGCTCGCCGCCAAGGCGGGCGGCGTCGGCGGAGTTCACCCTCGATTTCGACCGAACCATCACACGATAAGCCTATGCCCACCGTCCAGACGGCCGCCAATGCGCAGGCCAGACCGCTCACCGCCCTGCTGCCCGGATTGCTGCTCGTCGCCCTGCTGGCGATTCCTGCGGCCTTCCTCGGCAAGGCGTTTCCGCTCCTGGGCGGAGCCGTCATCGGCATGCTGATCGGGATACTCTGCCGGCAGTTCCTGACGCCGGGCGAGCGCACCAAACCCGGGGTCCAGTTTGCCTCCAAGCAGCTGCTGCAATACTCCATCGTCGGTCTCGGTTTCAGCCTGCCGTTGCGCCAGGTGGCGACCACCGGCCTGCAGTCGCTGCCGGTTACGCTGGTCACGCTGTCCGTCGCATTCGTGGTCGCCCTCATTGCCGGACGCGCCCTGGGCATCCCCGGCAAGCTCAAGGTGCTGATCGGCGCCGGCACCGCCATCTGCGGCGGCTCCGCGATCGCGGCGATCACGCCCGTCCTGAAGCAGGAGGACCACGACACGGCCTACGCCCTGTCGACCATCGTCCTCTTCAATATCGTCGCCGTCATGCTCTTCCCCGCCATCGGCAAGATGCTGGGTATGACCGATGCCGGCTTCGGCATGTGGGCGGGCACCGCGATCAATGACACCTCGTCGGTCGTTGCCGCCGCCTATGCGTGGAACAATGCTGCGGGCGAGTACGCCACCATCGTCAAGCTGACGCGGGCCATGATGATCGTCCCGGTCACCCTGGCGGTCGGCCTGATCTACCAGCGCCATCAGCAAGGCGCTTCGCTGCGCCGCGCGGTGCCGTGGTTCATCATCCTGTTCGTGGTGGCGTCCGCCATCAACGAATGGCTGCCCGCGACGTTCACGCATGTCATTCGCCAGGCGGCGCCGGTGATGATCGTGGGCGCGCTGACCGCCATCGGGCTGAGCACCGACGTTGGCAGGATGCGCCGGGCGGGCTGGCGGCCGCTGCTGCTGGGACTCTTGGTTTGGATCAGTGTTGCCCTGAGCAGCCTGTTGATGCAGCGCGTTACCGGCCTGCTCTGAGTGCAATCTCGTGGGGGCGTGAACGCGCCCCGGATTACCTCTCTGGCACGTCCAGTCTCACTTTCGAAGGGCTGGCATCCCCGACATCCGCCCATGCCTTTGTGTCGTAACGAAATTCAGCGACAGCACACGTAGGCATGTCCACAATCTCGCTCGACAAGCGACGCGCGAGGTCGGTGAACTCGGGGTTGTGACCGCACAGCATGACGCATTCGAACTTCTTGTCGAACGCGCGAACGACGACCAGCAGGTCATCTGCGCTACTGGCATACAGCCGGTCATCGATCACGATGTCATTCTGTTCGTAGCCGATTTCGCTGGCGATCAATTGCGCAGTCGTCAGCGCACGTAGAGCCGGACTCGATACGATCAAATCGGGCTTCACCTTGTGGCAGGCCAATCGCTTGCCCATTCTCGGAGCGTCACGTCGACCGCGGTCATCGAGGGGTCGCTGCCGGTCTGGCAAGGACGGCTCATCGCGACTCGACTTGGCGTGCCGAACGAGAAACAGGGTCTTCATAGTCCATCCTGGTTGGCAGAGCCATCTCCGTTCTCGCGTTTCAGTGGCCCGGGCAACGGAGGATTGCCTCTGCACTGCGCTACGTCCGATGGTGAACCGAGATGGGTGACACGGCAAGCTACAAAAGTAGCCTGTATGAGTCCGGTCAATTGGGGGGGACTTCAACGTCAGCTTTGAGTTCGCCTAGTAAATTTAGGTGATCCCTACAACATATGATGTCCCCCCGAGGCTTTAGTCGGGCTTGCGCAGGAATCCCTGGTTGCCCCCCTTACGATTGGGCGCGAAGCCATTGGCTTGAAGCGTCTCTTCCACCGTGTCGTAGAAGACGCCGATCTTCATGATTTCTCGTGCCTGTTGCGCTGTCGCAATGGGGCGGCCGAATTCGCCCGAGATACGGACCAATTGCTTGATCTGCTCGACCGAGCTCATCTTGCCCGTGCGGGTCTGGTTCCAGAGCACATCCTCGATGCCGCACCGCACATGCAGGCCCAAGGCGATACCGATCATATTGATGGGCAGCACATTGAGCACTGAACTTTCCACCGTGAGCACCGCGCCGTCGGGCGCAGCGCGAAGCATGTTGGCCAGGTTGAAGATATTCGCTTGATCCATGCCGCCGCTGATGGCAACCCAGTTCATGACCAGCGGCCCCTTGTAGACGCCGCGGCGGATCATCCGCTCAATCGTTTCAAAGCTGTTGATGTTGTAGACCTGAAACTCGCTTTGAATGCCGGCAGCCGTCAGGCGTCGGATGTGCTCCTCGGCCCAACTGGGATTCGAGGGCACGATCATGTCCTTGTAGGTGCCGTAAAGGTGCGGAAAGCCGCGCGAAACCCCCTTGAAGTCATCGATACCGGCATGCTCCGTCACATTCATCTGCGTAGTATTGACGGTCACCGTCACCTGATCGGGCTTCGGATCGAGTTCGGCCAACATATGTCGCGTGTCGTCGCTAAGCCATTTGGCGGCTTCACCGTCCGACTCCGGCGCGAAGCTGATGGAGCCGCCCACCTGGATGATCATTTCCGGCACGCGGGCGCGGACGCCTGCGATCAGTTCATTGAACATGGACAAGCGCTTGCTGCCCTTGCCATCCGCTTCGCGCACATGCAGATGCAGCACGGTGGCGCCGGCTTCGTAGCAATCCACCGCCTTCTGGATCTGGTCCTCCATGGTGACAGGGATATCTTCCGGGAAGTCCGATGGAATCCAGCCCGGCGCATAGGGAGCGGCAGTGATGATCAGGGGCTGCTGGTTCTCGGGGTACAGGTGGCCGTCAAGGAAGTTCATGATGATTGATCTCCAAGTTGAAATGTGAATCTTGAGAATGTCGAATCAGATGCGACGCTTTAGGACCCATTTGCCGCACGTCTTCGCCGCGGCGGTGCGCGGGCGATCCGCATTCGTTTGAACATAAGCATGTGTTGAAGAGTCCTTGCCGTAGGCCTCGCGCATCCGCACGTGCAAGACAGGGGTGTCAACGTTGTAGCTGCCACTGTTCCTGCATCGGAGCTGCCGTCGTCACTGGAAAATCTTCGGAGTTTTCCAAGCATCCGAGACACGAATGAATCATCTGTGCCGCCACCAGTTCCCGCTTTACATTGGATGTCTCGAACTTGACTCCTCGCGACAACAACCCGCCTCAACCGGCCCCATTCATTGAGTCCAACGTTACGCAGGAAGACCGATTTCTGCCCGCGTCAGCGGCGTGCTGTCACAGAAAGCCAAGTTCAAGGCGTGCAAGGTAAAGCGGAAACGGTCGCAAGGCTGGATGATCCGGAGCAAGAAGCCCCCTATCGGCGCTCGAAGAGGGAGCGCCTGACGATGCTGACGGCCGGCAGGAACCACAGCCAGCCCCGACCTGTAAGCCTTGCTTCATACCGACGACACAACGGCAGGCGGCACGATTAGTGATGAGTATCGAGAATCATTGGAGGAGACAGAGTTGAACCAGTATACGAATAACGCGACGCCGGTTGAGTCGGCTGCGGCCAGCACCGGTGCCAGAGCTTATGCGTGGGTGGTATTCGCCCTGATGTTTTGCCTGATGCTCTCTGACTACATGTCGCGGCAGGCGATCAATGCCTTGTTTCCGCTCCTGAAAGAGCAGTGGCAGATTTCCGATACACAACTCGGCTCGATCAGCAGCATGGTGCCGCTGACGGTCGGGGTGCTGACCCTCCCATTCTCCATCATCGCGGACCGCTGGGGTCGGGTCAAAAGCATTGCACTGATGGTTGCAGTGTGGAGTGTCGCCACGCTCGGGTGTGCTATCGCCAGCAGCTACCACGAGATGCTCGTTGCGCGCTTCTTCGTTGGTGTCGGCGAGGCTGCCTACGGAAGCGTCGGATTCGCTATGCTCCTGAGCATCTTTCCAAAGCATATGCGGTCTACCATTGCTGGCGGCTTTACGTCGGCAGCTGCATTTGGGTCGGTGCTGGGCGTTTCGCTTTCTGGCCTCGTTGGGACGCACTTTGGCTGGCGCTGGTCGATGGGAATGATGGCAACCATTGGCCTTGCGTTGACGATCATCTATTGCGCCGTGGTCACGGAAAAGAAGCTTGCCAAGGCAAGACCGGACGATGCAAGCGGGACTCCGGCATACGGGCATGTGAAACTGGCACCGCGCGCACTGTTCTCCGGCCTGTTTCCGTCCCGCTCCGTCTTTTGTGCGTACCTCGGCTGCGCCTTGCAGGTCTTCGTCCAGGGCACCCTTTTTGTATGGCTGCCCAGCTACCTGAATCGCTACTGGGGCATGCCCGTCAGCGGGGCGGCCGTCCTGGCCGCCGGCCTTGTCCTTGTCAGCGGCCTGGGCCAGCTCCTATGCGGAGTCGTGACGGATCGTATCAGCGGGGATTCGCTGCTCAAGCGGTGGAACATGGCCATTGGCTATTGCCTGGTACTTGGCACGCTGCTCGCGGTCGCGTTCCGCTTGCCACATGGCAATCTGCAACTGGCACTTCTCGTGCCCGGGGTGTTCTTCCTCGCCAGCTCGTTCGGCACCTGTAGCGCCATCATTGCCGGGGCCACACCACCAGCCATTCATGGCTCGGTGTTTGCCACACTGACATTGTTCAACAACATACTAGGCCTCGCCGCAGGCCCCCTTGTCACCGGCATGGTTGCGGACGCGTTTGGTCTTGAGGTCGCCCTGCGCTGGCTCCCGCTCGCGGCCGTTCTTCCTCTTGCCGTGTTCCTCTTAGGCAGGTGGTGCTACGTCACGGAACAGGGGATTGGCGGCGCCAGATTGGGCATGAGCACCTGACGTGAGCAATTCCGTCATTGTCTAAGCGGATGCGCCATTGAAATGCCGCCGGGCGGATTCGCTCCGGTGGAACCGACACCAAAAGAAGGAATGAAAATGACCAATGGCTTTAACACGGAGTTTTTCGCCCAGCGTTTCGGCCTGCGGGGCCTGACGGCAATCGTCACGGGCGCCGGTTCGGGACTTGGCCGACAGGCGGCAAGGACGCTGGCCGCCACCGGCGCGCATGTGGCCCTGCTGGGCAGGCGGCCGGAGCCGCTGCAGGAAACCGCGAAACTGATTGCCCAAGCCGGCGGCACAGCGCGGACGTTTCCCGTCGATGTTGCCGACCAGGAAGCCGTGCGTCTTGTCCTGGATGAAATCCAGCAAAGCATGCCGCCACTATGGGTGCTTGTGAACAATGCGGGCGTCGGCGGGCGCGCGGCGCTGCTCGACGTGGACGCGAAGACGTTTGATCGGGTATTCGACGTCAACACGAAAGCCGCATTGCTGATGTCCACGGCCTTTGCTCGCTGGCTTATCGACAGGGAGCTGCGCGGACGCATCATCAACATATGCTCGCTCGCCGCGCAGACGAACCCGCAGTACCTCGGCATCTATGGCGCCAGCAAGGCGGCGCTGGAGCATCTGACCCGCACCATGGCCCATGAATGGGCAAGACACGGGATCAACGTCAATGCCATCAGTCCCGGCTACATCGAGACTGACATCAACCGCGCCATGTTCCAGACCCCGGCGGGCAAGAAGATCGTTGAGAGCCTGCCTCGCCAACGCCTGGGGACGCCCGAGGCGCTCGATAGCGCGCTGCTCATGCTTGCTTCACCGGCCAGCGCCTTCATGACCGGTTCGACGCTCGTGGTGGATGACGGCCAACGCTTCAGCATCGGCTAGGATCGCCGCTGCGGCCACTTGGCACCCGCGGGAGCCGTGCAAGGCACTGCTTGCCGGGTCGAGGCCCAACTGGCACCTCCAATATAATCGACATTAATAATTTTATGGTGCTAGACTTGTCCCGCAACTTTTTTTGTCGCCGCTCAGGGGAATGCCATGACTTCAGCAAAAGCCGTTTACCTCGATCCGCCGGCCGGCTTTGAGCGCATCGTCATCGGCAAGGCCACGGCCGCCCCGCCGGGGCCGGGTGAGATTTCCATCCGTATACGTGCCAGTTCGCTCAACTATCATGACTACGCCGTGGTTTCCGGCCGTCGGAGCTTAACGGAAAGGCGCATTCCGATGGCGGACGGCGCCGGAGAAGTCACAGCCGTTGGCGCGAACGTACAGGCGTTCTCGGTTGGTGACCATGTCGTCACCACCTTCTTCCCGACGTGGCATGACGGAGAGCCGCGCTTGTGTGATTTCGCTACCGTCCCCGGGGACGGCGTCGACGGTTTTGCGCGGGAAACCGTCACGTTGCCGGAAACCTGCTTCACGCTCGCCCCAGGCGGCTACAGCCATGCCGAGGCCGCGACGCTCACAACGGCTGGCCTGACGGCCTGGCGAGCATTGTTTGTCGATGGCGCTTTGAAGCCCGGAGAGACCGTGCTGGTGCTCGGCAGCGGCGGCGTATCGGTCTTTGCCCTGCAGTTCGCCAAAGCGGCCGGCGCGCGCGTGATCGTCACCTCATCGTCGGACGAGAAGCTTGGCAGGCTTCAGGAACTTGGCGCAGATCACCTGATCAACTATCGCAAGACGGCGCGGTGGGGCGAGACCGTACGCGAGATGACGGACGGCGCTGGCGCCGACCATGTGATCGAAGTTGGCGGCGCCGCGACCCTCGATCAATCGATGACGGCAGCCTGTGTTGGCGGACATATCGCCGTGATCGGCTCGTTGGGGAACGCGACCGGGCCGGTCACCGTCACCCAACTGCTGCGCAAGCATCTGCGCGTGACTGGCCTGCTGGTTGGGAGCCGCCGCCACCAGCTTGACATGGTGCGCGCCCTGAATGCCACCGGCATCCGCCCAGTCATTGATCGGCACTTCCCGCTGGAAGCGATGGCCGATGCGTTTCGCTACCAGGCATCCAATCAGCACGTCGGCAAGATCGTGCTGGATATCTGACCGGCGGTTCGGCGTGACAGCGCCCTTCGGTCTACATCACTGGCAGTGCGCATGTTCGCCAGCGGGGCCGCTGGGACCATCAATCTTTGTCTCCTGGAGCTACGAGCGCTTCCCGTTACGACAACGGCATGGATGTCGTCCCGGAAGCAGAGCGCCGTGGCGGTGACGGCGTGATTCCGCAGGACGCGCTCATCGCTTAAGACTCCGTCCAGCCGCAAGCTCGACGGGTCGTCAGACCTTACTGCATGTGCTGGCCGCCGTTGATGGCGATATTCGCCCCCATCACGAAAGATGGCCTACTTTGCGGCTGGGGACGCCTGCGCCTCGCGACGCCGCACGCCTTTTGAGGCCGCTTCAGCAGCAGTATTGAAACTGCTCTCGGCGACTTCCACGGCCTGCTTTGCCGTCGACTGCATCGACTCATAGAGCATGGTGGTCGCTCTTATGGCCTCCTGCCAGGCACCCAACGGCGACGTCGGGCCTGACGGCGCATTGTTCACCGCACCGTCGAAGAAGTCCTGCAGTTGGCCACTGCTTGTTGCATATTGGACTTCGGCAACCTTCGCGAACTCCGCCCGCGTGGCTGCAAGGATGTCCTGCAATTGACGTCGATACGCCAAAGCGTTGTCGGTAACTGGATGAAGCAATTGCATTTGTACTTCGATGAGTTCTTGTGGGCTCTGGACTGACAGGGCTTTCAATACGCACTCTCTGCTTAGCCCCAAGGTAGTCTTCGTTGTCTGGAGATTTAGCTCCATCACTTTTCCGAAGCCCTCGAAGGCGCGATTGGCCAAACCGAGCATGGCATCAAGACTGGCTGACTGCAGGTTCTTGCATTGTTCCACTGTCCACATCTTGCGTCTCCTAAGTGCGGGCCGCCCCTGCGCTATCCAGTGACAGGCCGTTTTGGGGTAATCCGGTCAATGACAATTGCAGCGTGGTGCCACTTGCGGCGTACGCCCGAGTGAAAGCTCAAGGGAGCGTCGTTGCCCGCAACTCCCGAGTATGGCGACTCTCTGAGCGGGACAAAGCGATATGCTTATCGACAAGCCTGGCGTGCCCGCCAATCCTGAGCTCGAACACGGTCTAGGGCCTTGAGAAAAACGTAGCCTTGGATTGTGACCTGGGGGCGGCTATGGTCTGGGCCGGTCCGCTCCAGCGTGACGAACTGACGCGCAAGCAACACTGCTATGTCCGCGCGGTCCAGCTCCGTTGGATCCGGGTTGCCATTTACCAATACCAAAGTGGCAAATTCATGATGGCTCAGCACAGTCGTCTCCCAAGCTATAGGTCTAATAGTGCTACGGGACTTAACTACCGCCGGTGACGGTTGGCCTGGCTTGTACAAAGCGGCCACCTTCCTCTCGGGCGCAAGGTCTGGCTGGCGAGCGCGTGTCTGTCTCTTGCGCTCGGAAAGATCATATTAGTCGCTCGCAGCGTAGTATTCAATGCGAATCGAAGGCACCTCTGCGGTCATCCAGAGTATCGTTGGATTCATGGCACCCTGGGAGTGCTGCAATAATTTCCGCGAATTCCGGATTGTTTCGGCCGAAAGCACCGCCGCACGCCCATCTGCAATAGAGATCCAGGACGTCTCCGCTGCGCAAACGTGCGCCTTGGTTATGAAACGTCACGATGTGATATGCATGGATATCGGAGACCGTTCGCCGACCGACCGGACGGTTTGCTTCGGCTCCCGTTCAAGTCCCCCCTATGGTCATGCGGTTTTACACATCTCTGACCGACCAACGCTACCGGAGCGCCAAGAATAAGTGTTTACTTTCAACGACTTGAAGTAGTACTTGTAAACTCTCTGAGTCTCGCGTTTACTCTCG
>JACXTT010002256.1_pt1 | contig 30797 bp, 30 predicted proteins | sample 9270951 | NCBI WGS metagenome assembly JACXTT01 (sample SAMN15532306, study PRJNA645909) | rock metagenome | isolation source: weathered quartz diorite | place: Puerto Rico | collected 2017-06-21 | reverse complement strand
CATTCACGCAGAGCATCGGTCCCTCAGTGCTGTTTTGTGGAGTCTCAACTACCTCGCGCGAGAGACCAGAATAGCGCCCGATTTCGAGTTGCTCTCGCTGATGATCGACTACATCGAGATGTTCCCCGAGCGATTGCATCACCCGAAGGAGGATCAACATCTCTTCGCGGCGTTGCGCAGGCGGGCGCCGGACGCGGAGGCTGTCTTGCAGCCGCTCGCAGCCGAGCACGCGCGCGGCGCTCACATGATCGATGATCTCCGCTTTGCATTGACCCGCTATCGGGTCGCCGGTGAGGCCGGCCGGGCGGAGTTCGCCACCGCGGTCCATGCGTATGTCCAATTCCATTGGGAGCACATGCGCAAAGAAGAAGAGGTGGTGCTGCCGCTCGCCGCGCGGGTCCTGACGCAAGACGACTGGCAGGCAATCGCGGCGGCCTTCAGCGAGGGCGGCGACCCCCTCCTTGGGCCTGCCGCGCAGACAGCCCTTCGAGCACTCTTTCAGACTATCCTTACGCTCGCACCGCCTCCGGTCGGACTCGGGTCGGCTCGGCACGTGTCGAAGCCTACAGCGAGATCTGGCAGGTGTGCACCCGAGTCAAGCGAAGCTCAGGTCTAGCGCCCTCAGCGGAGTTGGTTCATCTTGGTCGCGTCCCCTAACTTGCTTCGAGGCACCTTCGGGAGGCCTTGGGCAGAGTTGAGAGCGAATGTTTGACAGCAAATCGCGATGCCACTACGCTGCAGGTACTGATGACATCTAGAGCTTCGTCAGTTCTTCTCGTTGCTATCGCGATCCTGGTGGTGATGGGCCATATCTGCGCTGGGCCTCTTCATGCTCACGCAGGCACCGTCACCACGCACTCCGAAGATCATCCTGAGGGCGGCAGCGACGAGGCCGCCCACGGCGGCTCTTGCGAGACGCTTCGCGCCGATTTCAACTTCCATGCGCCGGCGCTTATCCAGACCAGCACTGCGCTCCCGGTCGCCCCGAATATCGAGCTCTATCCGATGTACGCTGCTCCCGCGGCAGTACCCGCAAGCTCACCGCCGCTTTTCCTGCTGCACGCCTCGCTACTGATCTAGTCCGCGCTCTCCGCGTTCGCCCGTCGCCCCTCACAAGGGGGCAGTCCATCTTGTTCGCGAGGGAGCGCTCATGCTCAAGCACACGGTTCTCGTCGTGGTGCCGTTTGCCACGGCCGTTGGACTCGGTCTCATCCTCGGATACGTGCGGGTGCCTCCCGCCGCCGCCGTCCCGGCCTTCGCGCGGCAGTATGACCTGCAATGCGACGCCTGCCACACGCGCCCGCCGCGGCTGAACCGGTTCGGAGAGCAGTTTCACATGATGGGGTTTCAGATCCCGAGCGCGTCGCGTCCCGACGGGCTCGTGGGAAGCCTGGCTGAAGACGGGCCAGTCAAAACGTTGATCGACAGTCTTGCCCTGAGGGTCGAGGGCGGCCTGTTCGCGTCCATCGCGGCACCGAGCGGAGCGGACACGAAGTTCATCCCCCCGGACGAGATCACGCTCTTCATCGCGCGTCCCCTCCTGCCGGACCTCAGCGTGTTCGTCGAGATCGAGGGTGAGCCGAACGCGGTCGAGTTCGACAATGGTCGTTACGTCCAGAAGGGCACGTTCGGACTCGGGAAAGAAGCGTTCTTCATGCTGAACATCGGCCGCCTGCTGGGCGTGCTCGGCGCGCCGACCATGGAGATGGGCGGCCAGACGATGGTGGGCGAGCACGGCGGCTTTCAGATGCATGGTCCGATGCTGATGGCCGGCAAGATGGATCCGAACACCAACTTCTCGTACGCGACGAACCGCCAGCTCATCGCGCCGACCGACCTGGAGGTCAAGCACGGCGAAGTCGAACGGTTCCCGATCGTCCCTTACGCCTTCGCCTCGAAGTACTTCGGACTCTTCAAGAATCGCGACCCGGGCGAGCCGCAGCTCGTGACCGACCAGGTCATGTACAACTCGCCGGGGGCTCCGGGCGTCGATCTCCACGCGATGGTCAACAACATCTTCCTGGGCGAGGTCGGCTTCTTGAGCGAGAACGAAGGCTTCAACACGTACGGAATGCTCCGATTCGACCTCCTCGACCGGGAGGAATTCACCCTCAACGTGTCCGCCCTCGTCAACTGGGGGTTTGGCGTCGTCCGCGCGCCGGATCCCGCAGATCTCAGCCGCGCAGGCGCCAGCCGTCTGGATCGATTGCGGTACGGGTTTGCCGCCAACGCACGCTGGAAAGCCCTCGACGTCTATGGAGCCGTGATCTGGGACCAGCTCTATGGCGTGCCAGCGGCGCTGCGCAACAACTTCGACGGTAGCGCAACTGGTCTGACGATCCAGACCGACTATCTGGTTCACGAGAACCTCCTGCTGTCGAGCCGGTTCGACCAGCTCTGGGCGGGCGGCCTCAAGGACCAGAAGCGCGATGGCTCGGTGCTCTCCATCCAAGCCAAGTGGTATCCGTGGCAGAACATCGCGTTCTTCGTCCGCGACAGCGTGAACCTCCGGAGCGTCGTCGAGGAAAGTCCGCTCCGGAACTGGCGCAACCAGGTCTTCGTCGGCATCGATTGGGACTTCTGAGGAGCGAAGACGATATGCGAGCGAAGTCCTTCGCATTCCTGGCGGTCACGGTAGTGACATTGCTGCTCGGCCGGGGGGTTGCCCAGCCGCCGGCCAGCCGTGCGAACGGCGAGAAGCATGAGCACAAGGCCGCACACGACCACGGCCACGTCCACGTGCCGGCACCGGTCGATTATGCGGACATCCACGTGCCGCTCAGCGTCTGGACGGATAGGGCGCAGATCGCGCGGGGCAAGGAGATCTTCACCGTCCGATGCGCGGTCTGCCACGGCGATGCGGGGGACGGGAAGGGACCGGCCGGGCTCGCGTTGCCGCTCAAGCCAGCCGATTTCACCGACAAGGACGGCGTCGCCGAGATGCGCGACAACTACTGGTTCTGGCGTGTCAGCGAGGGCGGCCAGGTTGAACCGTTCAAGAGCAAGGGCTCGGCCATGCCGCCTTGGAAAGGTGAGCTTTCCGTTCAGGATCGCTGGGCGGTCATGGCCTACCAGCATACGTTTTCTGGGCATCAGGGGCCGCACGTGCCGTGGGAGCATCCTGAGAGTCTCAAGGTTGGCCGCGACATCTTCATCATGGCGTGCGTGCCCTGCCACGGCGCGGATGGCAAGGGGGACGGATCGGTCGCAGCGACGCTGTCACCGCGGCGGGCCCCCCAGCCGCGCGACTTCACGAGCGGCGACTTCAAGTTCCGGTCCACCCCGTCGGGAGATCTCCCAACGACCGCCGATCTATTCCGGACGGTGACAGAGGGCATCCCTGGCATTAGGGGCCCGATGACCATCGGTCTGCGTGCCCATCGAGTCATGCCGAGCTTCCGCCACATGCCGCCCGAGCAGCGGCTCGAGGTGCTCGAGTTCGTGAAGAGCTTCAATCGTGGCTTCTGGGAGCGCGGCGAGGTCAAGACGGTCAGCCTGCCCGTCCCACCTCCGGTGACCATTGAGCGTCTGGCGCGGGGCAAACAGCTCTACGCCGACGCCGAATGCTCCGCCTGTCACGGAGAACGCGGCCGCGGCGACGGTCCATCGGCCCCAACGCTGAGGGATTCACGCGGGTTCCCGATCACCGCCACCGATCTCACCAAGCCGGATCGGTTCAAGAACGGGGCACGGCCGGACGACGTCTATCGAACGCTCATGACCGGACTGGCCGGCACCCCGATGCCATCGTACGGCGATTCGCTGGAGCCCGACCAGGCCTGGGATCTCGTGTACTACGCGCTGTCGCTGTCGAATTTGGTGTCGCCCACGACAGGCAGAATGCCGTGACGCCCCATTGGCGAGGGAGGACGACGTGAAGACACTGCTCAGGACTCTCGCCGGCGGGCTGCTGATGTTTATGGCCGCGACCGCTGGAGCCGACGAAGAGCCAATCTCGGGCACTGTCCAGAGCATTGACACGGCCGCGCAGACCCTGACGCTGCAATCCACCGCGCGTGCGAAGACCCGCGAGGTCGTTATCCACTTGACGCCGGGGACGAAGATCGTTCGCTTCGTGCGTCCGCTGGAAGGCGGCAAGACCGGGTTCGTCGAGCAGACGATAGCGCTCGCCGACTTGAGGCCTGGATGGATCGTCAGCGCGGCGACCAGGCACGAGGGCGACAAGGAGGTGGCGGAGACGATCAAGGTCGTCCTCGAGCGATGAGGAGCGGGCGCCCCACGTGCGGACGCCCGGTCTCACACGTGCGTCGAGATGCGGCGGGTTACGGCTCCATCGATGAGCGGAAATTCAGGGTGTTACGGCGGTAGGATCGCTGAGCACCGCACTGGCACCTTCCTTGCCCCAGCGATAAACATGAATCTGCGTCTGGGCGACGCGTGGCGAGCGCCCTCGTCCTCCTCACCGTGCTCCTTAAATTGGGGACGGGCCCGACTGCGCTTCTCGCGACCGTGCTGTTCACGATCTACTGCTGCACGTCTCGACGCGAAGCAACAGCACCGCCGAGAGGGCGCACCTCGCTGAGACAGGAGGTCCCCCTTGTCGCTACTCAACTGGAAGATCGTGACCCTGAGCTTGGGCGTGCATTGCGCAGTCTCCTTCATGCTTTGCGTTGCCTATGGCCTGCTCGTGCCGCCGGCCCTGCACGCCTCTCAGTTTCTTGAGATGGTGCTCGCGGGATTTCGCTGGCTGAGCCTCGGCAGCTTCGTGCTCGGGCTTGTGGAGAGTTTTCTGTGGGGCGTCTACCTCGGCGGCCTCTTCACGGCAATCTACAACTTCGTGCTGAAGCGTTTCCAAGGAGTCCTGCGCGCCTGAGACCTGACGGGCCCGTGGCAGACGAGGAGCTCATTACGAGGGTAAGCAAGTCCGTATGTTTCGTGGCACGAGTCGACGACTTCCTCACAGTCGGCGCGGACGTCTGCGGCTATCACACCGCAGTGAGGTATCCATGCCCCAGCTCCTGGGGTAACGTGATCTGGCTCTCTCCACCGTCCGCACGATGTTTCGAGCACTTACGGCCAGCCGAAGCATGGCACTGCCCCTGCACTCGCTCGACGTGATGAGTCGGTCGGGTTCCAGTCGAAGCCGCACGTTACGTCAGGTGCCCATTGGAAAGGCGCCCATGTTCGATTACATCGCGAGGTTGATCGGGACGGTTGGTACTCGCCCAAAGGCTCACCACGCGGAGGCCGTGCTCGGGCGGTTGGCCGTCATCATCGGCGTGATCCTCACACTCTCGCTCAGCGTTTGTGCATTCGATTGCGACCGGGACGGAGTCGACGAGGGCATGGATATTTGCGCAATGCCGATCGTGACCGTCGCCCGGGTCATTCTCTTACCCGCCCTCTCCGTCGTTGGGCGGTCCGCTGACCATATGCTGGGATCAGAATCCGAGCCATCCCCGCACCTGCCGGACCCACCTCCGAAGGCAGCGTTCGCCGCGTAGCTCTCGGTAGCGATTCGAGCCCGAGGCGGTACGTCGCTCCGGGGACTCCCGTGCATTGCAGCACGCGCTGTGCCGCGGGGGCCAAGCAAAAATCGCGCAGCTTCGACAGAGGGAAGGGGGTTCTATGAGAGTCGTCGTGGCGATATCGATCGCAGTACTGCTCGCCAGCGCCTCGCTGATCCTGGCACCGCCTGCACAGGCCATCCCCGCGTTCTCACGGCAGTTCGGCCAGAGCTGCGGCGCGTGCCACACGGCAATTCCAAAGCTCAATCAAGCCGGAGAGGAGTTCCGGTTGTCTGGATACACGCGCTATGAAGGCGGCGCCGCGGTAGACAAGGTGCCTCCGATAAGGATCGGGAAAATGTCGCTCCCGGGCACGATACCGGTCAGTGTGGTTGGAACCATAGGGTTCGACGGCGCCAAAATCAACGAGCGGCAGCGCGAGCCTGACTTCCGTGAGTTCATATTCGAGCCCAGCAGCTTCAACCTCGAAGAGATCGAGATCTTGGCGGCCGCACCGCTCAACAAGTACGTATCCTTCTTCGTTGATTTCGCGTTGGCCGGGACCGAGCTCGAAGACCACAGGTTCAACCTCCATGGCCCCGAGGCGCCCTCGATCGCGACCATCACCTTCAACAACCTCTTCATCGATGACATGGTCAATTTGAGGCTCGGAGCCTATGAGCTGCCGGTCGGCTTCTCGCCGGAGCACCGGCGCCTCAGCATCGCGCCTTACCAGATCTACGAGGCGACCGCTCAGAGCCTGCTCGGGCTCAAGGGGCCGGCGCAAACCGGCATCAGCGACGACGCGCAGATCTTCAACTTGGCCCAGAACCAGCTCCTGGCCGAGTTCTACGGGACGGCCTACTCCGAACGCCTCGGAGTCTCGAACATGTACATCCGCTATCATCTTGGCACTTCGAATGACTCGAACGTCAATGGTGACAACAACGGTTCCAAGAGCGTGTTCGGTCGGCTAGCGGTCACGTTCATGAATCAGACGCTTGGCTTCTTCGGGATTTCCTCGCCGAATACCCTTGACAGTGAGCGGCAGGCAGGATTCCCGGGCGCGCACAATTCCGTCGTCCAGCTGGGTCCCGATCTGTACCTTCGCTTCCTCGACGAACGGCTCACGTTCGCGTTCCAGCATCTCTGGGCGCGGGATAGCGATCCGACGGGCGTCGGCACCCCGTTTCGCTGGCAGGGCGGGTTCGCCGAGGTGAACTACATGTTCAAGACACCTCTGGGGCAGTTGGTGCCGCTCGGCCGGTTCGACTATGTGTTGACAGATAAGTTCGACAACACCGCCGAGGCGCTGGCGAATCCCCTCGCGCCATCGCCGGTCGTTACGAAACCACGGATCTTCTCATGGACGATCGGTCTCCAGTTCCTGCCGTGGGAGAACATCAAGATCTCTCCCGAGTTCACGTACCGGGAGACGACGGAGCGCCTGTCGAAGACGGAGTCGACAGCCGAGCACGATCGGATCCGTGAATTCCTGTACTCGCTTCAGGTGAAGATCGCGTTCTGAGCGCTGCGGAGGCGTCGCCGGAAGATGCACGGCGGCGCCTCCCTCGCCGTAGCTGGGAGGAGAGAATGAGAGCGCGTTGGGCGCCACTGACCGCTGCTGTACTGATGAGCGCCGCGGCCTGTGCTCCATTGCCTGGCCGCACACTCGATCCCTTGAGCCCGGTGCTGCGCTCCGAATCTCAAGCACCGCCACCGACGAGGGATCAGTGGGTAGGGCGGTACGAGGATAGCCGTGGCACCGGAGAGCTGGTGATCCAGTTACGCCAGACTGCGGCGAAACTCGAGGGTGTCTGGCGGATCAGGACGGGCGGTGACGGAACGCTGACGGGCAGCGTGCTCGAGGGCGGATCGAAGGTTCGTTTCCAGCTGGCCGGGGAGGACGGCTCATGCCTCCTGCTCCTCGACGGTGTCGGCGAGATCGGCAGCGGCAGATGGACGGGGACTTATTCGGGGCGTGATTGCCAAGGTTCCGTGACCGGCGGGCGCTTCACGCTGACGAAACCCTGAGAGGGCAGGACGCCATGCCGACTGGGCGAGCGCTGCTTTGGCTGTTCATCGCGGCCGCGTTGCTCGCGGCGGTTGCTGCGGGAGCGGTGGTGTTCGGCTCGAGGCCGGCCGCAGCGACTCAACCGATGCGGTTGGATCACGCTGCGCATGGCAAGAAGGTGAAGTGCGCGGGTTGCCACCCCTACGCGACGAAGCTGGCGTCTGCGGGGAGCCCCACGCTGGCTGACTGTCTCGATTGCCACGAGGGTACGCAGTCAAAGACGCCGGAGGGGAAACGAGAGGAAGCGAAGCTCGACGCGTACGCGAAGTCGAAGAAGGAAATTCCCTGGGTACGCATCACGTCGCTCGCGCCGCACACGTTTTTTTCTCACCGTCGGCACGCAGCGGTGGCCAAGATCGGGTGCGCCACATGTCATGGCGCGATCGCACAGACGACTTCGCTGCCGTCCAAACTGGAGATTCCCTTCACGATGAGCTTCTGTGTCGGATGCCACGAACGACAGAAGGCGAGCGTGGACTGCCTCGCCTGTCACCGATAGGAGCGGCTATGGAGATCACCCGACGCAGGTTCTTGTCGCTGGTGGGAGCGGGTGCGGGGCTGGCATTGCTGCCCGCCGACTTTGACGAACTACTCGGTGCCGTCGCCGAGAGCGAACAGCACTGGCCAGGGGCCGGCGTCGAGACCTGGGTCAACTCGACCTGTCAGCTCTGCCCGGGCGGATGCGGCATTCGTGTCAGGGTTCTGGACGGGTGGCCGGTCAAGATCAACGGCAACCCCGATCACCCCATCAATCAGGGTGGTCTCTGCCCGAAAGGCGAGGCTGGTCTCCAGACCTTCTACGATCCTGATCGTATTCGCCGCCCACTGCGCCGCGCCGGAAGTCGAGGCGAGGGGAAGTGGCAAGAAATCGGCTGGGATGAAGCGATCGGCGCTGTCGCCGAGCGACTCCACTCGCTGCGCGCTGCAGGACGTCCGGAGAGCCTCGTCGTCGTCGGAGGTCAGTACCGCGGCATCATGCAGACTCTGTGGACGCGCTTCCTGGACGGATTCGGCTCACCGAACTACGTCTCGACGGCAATCGCGTGCGAGACCTCCGACACGGTGCAGTGGCTCACGCAGGGGGTTCGCGGTCACATCGCCTACGACCTCGAGAACACGAACTACGTCCTGAGCTTCGGCGTGAACCTCCTCGACGGGAGCTGGTCTCCCGTCTGGCAGATGCGCGCATGCACGACGCTGCGCCACGGGCGGCCCGGCCACCGGGTGAAGATCGTACACACCGACGCGCGCTTCTCGACGACCGCGGCGAAGGCGGACGAATGGCTGCCCGTGCATCCCGGCACGGACGGCGCGCTGGCACTTGGGATCGCCCACGTCCTCGTCAAGGCTGGCCTCTATGACCGTGACGCGGTTCATGACCGCTCGTTCGGATTCGAGGACTGGGTCGACGGGGCCGGTCGCCACCGGGACGGCTTTCGCACCGTGGTGTTGCGCGACTACCCGCCAGCGCGTGTTTCCGAGATCACCGGCGTGAAGGAGGCGACACTTGTTCGGATCGCCGTCGAGTTCGGCGAAGCTCGCCCGGCGCTGGCGCTCGGCGATCGCGGAGTCTCGCAGTATCCTAACGGCCTTGCGACTCGATGGGCGATTCACTGCCTCAACGCGCTCGTCGGCAGCATCGACGTTCCCGGAGGGATCCTCGTACCGCGCGAGATCCCGCTCGCCCCGATGCGGCCGCTGCCACGCGACCCGATCGCCGAGCGAGGCAGAGCACGGCCCCGCGTCGACGGCGCGCGTACTCCTGACGCGCCGCTGGTCGAAAGCGCGATCCACCGGCTGCCCGAGGCGATCCAGAGCGGTCATCCCTATCCCGTGGACGCGGTCTTCCTCTACTTCGCGAACCCTGCCTTCTCGCTCCCCAGATCCGCAGGCATGCGCGGTGCGCTGGAGCGCGTGCCGTTCGTCGTCAGCTTCTCCCCCTATCACGACGAGAGCACGCACGCCGCCGATCTCGTGCTCCCCGAGCATACGTTCCTGGAGCGATGGGATCTTGATCCGACACCACGCAGCATCGGCTTCCCGATCCTCGGAATCCGACAACCGGTGCGCGCGCCCCTCTACGACACGCGCGCGACTTCGGACGTCGTGCTGGCGCTCGCGGCCGCACTCGGCGATCCAGTACACGTAGCGCTGCCCTGGAAGGACACGGAGGCGATGCTCAAGGATCGGTTGAAGGGCATACATGAAGCACGGCGCGGCGGCCTGGCAACGGCGGCCAAATCGCCGTGGTACCGGCCGAGCAGTGATGCGAAGTCACCCCCACTGGCCGAGTCATTCGAAGAATTCTGGGCGCAGTTAGCCGCTCGAGGGGCCTGGTGGGACCCAAGCTACACCTTCCGTGACTGGCACCGGACGCTCCGTACCGCCTCGGGGAAGTTCCAGTTCTACACGCCGGGGGTCGAGGTCCAGCCTCGATTCGAGCCAACCGAACCCGTCGGCGAACCTGAACAATTCCCGCTCGTCCTCAACGTCTTCCGACCGCTCGCGTTCACGGGAGGGCGGACGGCGAACATGCCGTATCTGAGAGAGATCGCTGGCAGGTGTGTTTCGACTTCCTGGGACTCATGGCTCGAGATGAACCCTGCGACGGCCGGGCGGTTGTCGATTGGTGACGGCGACGTCGTCCGAGTGGAGTCGATGCGCGGACACGTGACGATTCGCGCTCGATTCAATCCCGGCACACCGCCCGACGTCGTCAGCATGCCATATGGGCTGGGCCACGAGGTCGGAGGGCGTTGGGCCGCCCGCTCTGGCGTCAATCCGAACGACTTGATCGGCGTCACGAGCGCGGCCAGAACCGGTGCGGCGGTGTATCCCCTGACGCGCGTGAGAGTCATCCGTGTCTGAAGGAGGGACGATGCCAAGATACGGAATGTCGATCGACCTCGACCGGTGCACGGGCTGCCAGGCCTGCGTGGTGGCGTGCAAGGTGGAGAACAATGTCCCGTTCTCATCGCCCGGCGAGGCGGCCAAGGGACGGGAGGTCGCCTGGATCCAGATCGTGACGACGTACGAGGGCGAGTATCCCGACGTTCGCGCACGCTTCATGCCGGTCCTGTGCATGCACTGCGACAACCCGCCCTGCGTGCCGGTGTGCCCGACTGGCGCCACCTACAAGAGCGGCGAGACCGGTATCGTGGCTCAAGTCTATCCGCGTTGCATCGGCTGCCGCTACTGCGCGGTCGCGTGTCCGTTTACGATTAAGTTCTTCAACTGGTTCGCGCCAGATTGGCCGGCAGACAGTAACGTCCATCTCAACCCTGACGTATCCGTTCGGCCCAAAGGAGTCATCGAGAAATGTACGTTCTGTTCTCATCGACTCCAGAAGGCACGCGACGCCGCGGCTGCCGAGGCGCGACCGCTGCGAGATGGAGATTACCGTACAGCATGTCAAGACGCCTGCCCGACGAAGGCGATTACATTCGGAGACCTGGACGATCCCAATAGCCGCGTTGCCGCGCTGGCCAAAAGCCCACGGGCTTTTCGGCTGCAGGAGGAGCTGGGGACCCAGCCGAAGGTCCATTACCTGCGTGAAGGGGAGTGGAATGTCCCGCCCGAGGGCTGAGGCCGCGCGCACTGAGCCATTCGCTCACCTCATGCGCTGGAATCCTCGCCTGCTGAGCGCGGCGGCGATCCTCGGGGTCGTCATCCTGGCCGCCGCCTACGCCTACTCACTGCAGCTGCGGGCGGGCCTCGGCGTCACGGGTCTCAACCGGCCCGCCTACTGGGGCCTCTACATCGTCAACTTCGTGTTCTTCATAGGACTCAGCGCCGGTGGAATCATCGTCGCGTCGCTTGTGCACGCCTTTGGCCTGCAACAATTCCGGTCCGTGGCGCGCATCGCCGAGCTCATGGCCATCAGCTGTCTACTGCTTGCGATGAGCTTCATCATCCTCGATCTGGGGCGCCCGGACCGGCTCCTGTACGTGCTGCGGTATCCTCATCCGCAGTCGCCGCTGTTGTGGGACGTGACCGTCGTGAACGGCTACCTGCTCATCGGGATGGCGTACGGTTATTTCGGAACGCGTGCCGACCTGGTCCGCGCGATGGTGGTCAAACCGCGCGAGCGATGGCTGTATCGCGCCCTCGCGCTCGGTTACACCGATCTCTCTCCCCGATCACTGGCCCGCGACCACGCCATTCTGAGGGCCTTCGCCGTAGTGGGACTCTTCGGCGCAGTGGCGCTGCACACGGTCACCGCGTGGATTCTCGGACTGACAAAGGCCAGACCGGGGTGGTTCGGCGCGGTCATGGCTCCTCTGTTCATTGTGTCGGCCACGGTGTCGGGCCTGGCGTTGCTCCTGGTGTCGGTGATTCTGGCGCGGCGGTTTCTGCGGCTGGCGATTGAACCGAAAGTCGTGCGGCGCCTGGCCCTGTTGCTGGCGTTCTCGCTTCCGGTGCTCGGCTATTTTCTCATCGCCGAGCTATTGACCGTCTTCTATGGCGCAGAGCCGGCGGCGTTGCATGTCTTCCGAACGATGATGTACGGACCCTACGCAGCCGTATTCTGGGGCAACCTCTTTCTCGGGCTGCTGTTTCCGCTGGTGCTCCTCGCGTTGGTCCTCGGGCGCGTACCTCGGCGGTGGTTGGCCGTTGTGGGCCTCGCCCTGACCCCGGCATGGGCGGTCGTCGCCTCTCTGCTGTCGTTCGGAACGCCCACGGTCTTCGGCCTGACTGCGCCGCCGTGGGTGCTCTCCGCCATCGCCTGGCTGTTCGCGCTTGGCTTCTTGCTCGCGTGCCTGAGCAGAAGACTGAGCGAGGAGGCGCGAATCGGAATTTCCGCCACTCTGGTCGTCGCCGGGGTGCTCGCCGAGCGCTGGAACATCGTCGTGCCATCGCTTGTAGGCCACTCGTTCCTCCTGTTCCCGCCGGGGCGCTACGCGCCGACGGGTCTGGAACTCCTGCTCGTTGCCGGGGTCTACGCGCTCGGCGGGCTGTTCTTCGTTGTCTGTGCCACGGTGCTCCCACTGGTCGAGTCCGAGGAGGAAACGTAGGCGAGGCGTTCCGGTCCCTATCAATCGCCCCCGTCGTCGGGTGGCACGAGGAGGTCACGAATGCGGGTCATGTGCACCGTTGTGGGCGCTCTTTGCCTCGGTCTGTCTCTCATATCGGCATCGGCGGTCGCCGCCGCGGATTTGGCCAATGGCAAGAAGGTGTACGCCGACAAGTGCGTGCGCTGCCACGGAAGTACAGGCAAAGGAGACGGGCCTAAGGCGGATACGCTGGAGAAGAAACCCGCAGACTACACCGACAAGAAGAAGATGGGCGAGTTCACGGACGCGCAGCTCAAGAAGATCACCCTTGAGGGCAAGCAGCCGATGCCCGCGTACGAGGGCAAGATGAGCGCCAAGGACCTCGACGACGTGATCGCCTACATCAGGACGTTTGCCCAGTGAAGATGAGGCCTGCTCGAGGAGCTCCTCAAGTTCGTAGTGGAGCCGTTACGCGCGAACTGCGAGGCTGTGGAGAAACGCGCGGGGATTGTGGCCGTGGTACCCCACGTGTGGTGCTCGCGCCCCACGGCCGGGGACTCGGGACCGCCGCCGGCTTCGGCGTAACGTATACTTAGGTCGTGGCGTTCCACGGAGGCCTGTGGCACTCTCCGTGCACACTGACGGTCGGTGGTGAAACTATCAATGCCCGCCAAAAGCTGTGAGGCGCGGTTGGCGCAAGCCGCCATCGTAGTGGCACTGGCGGTGCTGGTTCTCGCAATTGGCTGTTGCGCATTCGACCGGGATGACCACGACGGCATTGACGGCCATGCCTCCCTCGATCTGTGCTTTGGAATGCTGACTGTTTCGTTGCCAATCGTGCTCACCAATGGGCTCCCGCTGATAGGGCTCACGACGGCGTACCAACTCGGTCCCGTTCGGAGCTTCTCACCCCACGTCCCTGCGCCTCCGCCGAAGCTCCTTCCCTAGCTCCCTACCGTCGTTCCTGTGAGATTGGGATTGCCGTTCTGCCGCTGGGCCGCGGCAGAGGAGAACGTACGTCCCAGTTTGAACGAGGCTTTGAGGGGATGAAGCCGTTAGTAAGGGGGGATGTGATGGTCTGGAGCGCCCGCCTTGTCGCCATCGTGGCGACGCTACTGATCCTGTTCGAGAATAGCCCTGCGCGCGCGCGCTCACATCCCGAGGCGAGGGGCGGCGTGCCAGCGATGGTGGCCCGCGTGCTGCCGGCCGTCGTGAGCATCACGACGAAGCAAATCGAGCGCGATCAGTTCGACCGGCCAGTGGTCACGCCAGGCCTGGGGTCAGGGATCATCATTGACCGTCGAGGCTACATTCTAACGAACGCCCACGTTGTCCAGGGCGTCGACCGAATCAAAGTTGCGCTGGCTGACGAACGGACATTTCGCGCTACTCTCGTCGGCCGCGATCCGTTCAGCGATCTGGCGGTCCTCAAGATCGAGGGCAAGAATCTACCAGTCGCGATCCTCGGAGACTCGGACCGGGTCGCGATCGGCGAGACCGTGCTCGCAATTGGCAATCCGCTCTGGATCGAGGGTGGGGCGACTGTCACGGCTGGGATCGTGAGCGGACGAGGCAGGTCGACGGAGCAAGAGGGTCTGCCCGTACTGCACAACCTCATCCAGACCGATGCCGCGATCAACCCGGGCAACTCAGGTGGGCCACTCGTCGATCTGGCGGGCACGGTGATTGGTATCAATACGGCGGTGATCGCCTCCGCGCATGGCATCGGCTTCGCAATCCCCATCAACAGCGCGAAGTCGGTGATCAAAGCCCTCATTGCCGGCAGTCGCATCACCCGCACATCTCTGGGGCTTTTTGCGGTGAGCCTAACGCCGCAGCTCGCCGATGTCTACGACCTCCCGGTGGATCGCGGCGCCCTCGTCACGCGTGTCGAAGTCGGTGGCCCCGCCGAGCGAGTCGGGCTTGAGCCGGGTGACGTCATTACAGCGGCCGATGGTTGTCCGGTCAAAGATCTGCATCACCTCCACGACCGGATGGCGGCTCACAAAGCCGGTGAGCCATTCAGCCTTCAGGTGTGGCGGGATGGTCAAACGCTCACCCTCACCGCCGTCCTGGAGGAATACCGGTGACGATTCGATGGCTCCTAGCCCTGGCGCTCACGGTCTCCGTCGTCGCACCGGTCGCGGCTCACGCCGAGGGTACGGCTCAGGTCATCACCCAGAGTGACCGCATCGAACCCCGGACGCTCGAGACCGTGACGGGCCAACGCGTCAACTTCGTGAACCGGACCGGTTACCCGGTGCACCTACAGTTCATTGGCGATGTCCGCCAGCACGAGGTCATCCAGATCCCGGCGATCGGTCCGGTCTGGGCGATCTTTCATATCCCGGGGACGCATCCCTACGTTGTCCACATCTACGGACGGGAGACTCGCGCGTTGGACGGCGTCATCAGCGTAACGACCGACGAGACGCATCAGTGGCAGTCTCGAACCTGCGACGTCGTCGTCGAGGGCAACTGCATTGCCGCGCCCTGAACCACTCCCTTCTGAGGAAAAGGGCCGAGCCCGCGGCGGTAACATCAGCCGCTGGTCGATCGAGCATCCATACATCATCACCGCCTTTTATCTCGGCGTCGGCCTTCTCGCCGTCCTCGTCATCTTCTTCCAGATGCCGCGGCGGATGATGCCGTACGTGGAGAGTCCGATCGTCGGAGTCGTGTCGATGATGCCGGGCCTGTCTGCCGAGGAAATGGAGATCTACTTCTCGAAACCGATCGAAGAGCGGATGGTTGATCTCAAGAACGTCCACTTCGTGCGCTCGACCTCCCAGGAAGGATTCTCCATCGTGTCCATCGAGTTCTGGTACGGCACGGACATGAAGAAGGCGCTCTTCGATGTCCAGTCGCTCATGAATGTCGTCCAGGCCGATCTGCCTATGACGGGTGCGAATCTGAAGCCCTCGTGGGTGCTCGCGATCGATCCGCTCAATATTCCGGTCCTGACGCTGGCCGTGACCGGCTACGGCTACGACGGCGTGGAGCTCCGGACTCTCGTGGAGAACCAGATCGTCAACCGTCTCAAGACCGTCAAGGACGTCTATTCCGTCGTGACCTTCGGCGGCCAGAAGCTCCAGATGCAGATCGTCGTCGACCGCGAGCGTCTCGCCGCATACAAGATGGCACTTCCCGATCTCAAGAACGCACTGGACATGCAGAACACCTCGCGGCCGGCTGGCACGCTTACCTATCGGGACCGTGAGGTCCTCGTGCGCAGCGATTTCAGGGCGCGCACACCGGGCGAGGTCGCCGCGTATCCCATCGCAAGCATGGACGGTCGGACCGTCTATTTGCGCGATGTGGCCGAGGTGATGAACACGCCTCGCGAGCAGCGCAGTCTGTATCGCTTCAACGGCAAGGAGGCGGTCGAGGTCGCCGTCGTTCAGCAGCCCGACGCCAGCTCCGTCCGGGTGATCGCGGGGGTGAAGACGAAGCTCGACGAGATCCAGAAGGACTTCCCGAATCTCCGGTTCGACGTCGCGTACGACAACTCCACGTTCGTGGGGTTCCTCATGGACAACATGGTCGAGGAGCTGGTCATCGCCGTGCTCCTCACCGGCGTGGTCGTCCTCCTCTTCCTGGGCAACGTGCGAGGGACCTTGATCTCGGTCATCACGATCCCGATCTCGCTCGGCATGGCGCTGCTCGCGATGGTGCCGCTCGGCATGACCCTGAACAGCTCGACCCTGATCGGGTTGCTGCTGTCGATCGGCCGGCTCGTGGACGACTCCATCATCGACATCCACTCGATCGAGCGACATCTGCGCATGGGCAAGTCGCCGAAGGAGGCGGCGGTGGACGGGATCAGCGAGGTGCGGCTCGCCGTCCTCGCCATCACGTTCATGCTCTGCGTGGCGCTGCTCCCGTTGGCCTTTTCGGGCGGCATCGTCCAGTTCATGTTCGAGGGCATCGTGTGGGCGATCATTCTCGCGCTGCTCTCCTCCGCGCTGGTCTCCTTCACGCTCACGGCCGTGCTGGCCGCCGCCCTGTTCAAGCCCCACACCGACGAGGCTGCGGAGCGACGTGGACGATTCCAGCGCTACATCCTCGACCCGACGCAACGCGCCCTCGAAGACCTGGAAGCGCGCTATCGTGGCAGCCTCGCCTGGTCCATCAGGAACCGGTTCGTGGTGCTGGCAGGCGCCGTCACCGTGATCTTCGTGGGGCTCGCGCTCTATCCGCGGATCGGGAGCGAGATGATGCCGCTCGCCGACGTCTCGCAGGCCTTCGCCCAGCTCGAAGCGACGCCCGGCACGTCGTTCGCGCGGACGTCGGAGATCGCGGCAGCGGTCGAAGGATTGCTCATGAAGCAGCCGGAAGTCGTGAAGGTCTCGTCCGAAGTCGGATTCGAGCCTGGCGGCACCTATTTCACGGGCTACAGCATGGGCTCGGTGAACTCGGCGTTCATGATGGTCACGCTCGTCGATGCGTCGAAGCGCCGGCGCGACATCTGGCAGATCATGGATGCCGTTCGCGACGAAGCCGTGACGACGATTCCGGGCCTCCGCCGCCTGGCGATCAAGGAAATGGGCGCCGACGTCATGGCCTCAAGCGCGGCCCCGGTCCAGGTAATCTTGTTCGGTCCGGACCTCGACAGGCTGTCGGAGATGGGCGAGCAGGCTCGACGGCTTGCCGAGGCGATTCCTGGCTTCTACCAGGTGACGACGTCGTGGGCCCAGACGCTGCCGCAGCTGCAAGTCGTGGTCGACCGGGCGCGGGCCCAGGAAATCGGTCTCGCCGTTGGTGACGTCGCCGATCAGGCGTATTACGCGCTGAAGGGTGGGCTCACCAACGAATTCTACCGGCTTGATAACAAGCGACAGTTCACGATTTTGATCCGCTACCGTGGTGATCAACGACGCGATCGCAATGATCTGGAGCAGGTGAAGATCGTGGGCCGCAAGGGCGAGGTAGTCCCGCTGAGCTCCGTCGCACGGATCGAGGAGCGACGGGGACCGACCCTCATCGAGCACGACAACTTCCGGCGCGTGGTTTCCGTGCTCGGGTACTACCGCAAGGGCGGGCCTCCGAGTATGGAGCTCTCGATGGATCTCCTCATGGGTACCCACGAGAAGATCGATTTCCCTCCCGGCTATGGGATCGAGCTGCGCGGAGACATGACGCAGATGGAGGAGTCGTTCCGGCGTCTGCTGCGAGGTCTCTATCTGGCGGTGATCTTCATGTTCCTACTGCTCGTTGCTCAGTTCCGGAGTCTCATCGAGCCGTTCAACATGATCGTTTCGCTGTCACTGATGCTGACCGGTATCCTCGGCGCCTTGCTTCTGGCGCGGCAGACGTTCTCCACCGTGTCCATTCTCGCCGTCGTGATCTTGACGGGCATGATGATGACGGTCGCGGTGCTCATGCTCGACCTCGTTCTGCGACTGCGCAGCGAAGGCATAGCGCGCGACGAAGCGATCCTGACGGCGGCGCCGATCCGCCTGCGGCCGATCGTCATGACCTCGCTCATCAGTATCGTGGTCCTGATTCCGGTCGCTTTCTTCCCACGCACGGGCATCGATGCGTATGCACCCCTAGCGACCGTGACGATCGGGGGGCTCACAATGGGAACGCTCCTTGCGCTCTTCGTAGTTCCTGTCCTGCATACCTACACCGATGACGTGTCGGCGCTCATCACGCGCGGGGTGCGACGTCTTGTGAGGCGAAGAGAGGAAACGACGGCGTCGGGGGCGGGAGGATCACGATGAGACTCGATCACGGCGAGCGCGAGCGGCCCTCGGCTCCGGTCCCCGGGATGCCGAGCGGCAACGGATGGAGATGGAACAATCTGGCGCGCCGGGGTAGCTCTTGGCTCCTGAGGCTCGTCGTCCTGGTGGCGCTCGTCGGTGCCGGCGTCTGGGCGTACCGAGCGAACGTGACCACCGGCAGACCGGGGATGGACATGACGATGCGGGTCAATGCCGGCGACACGCCGTTCCCGGTCACGCTTTCACTCGCGACGACCGGCGCGATGACCGGCACCGTCACCTACACCGGCAGCGTGGCACCATTCAACGAGGAGGATATCTTTCCACGCGTCACCGGCCGCATCGTGGAGATGCCCGTCTACCCCGGGGACGCTGTCCAGGCCGGTCAAGTCGTCGCACGGCTTGACGATGTCGAGCTGGCGTCGCGTGTCCGCGAGGCTGAAGCCACGGCCGCTACCGCCCAGGCAAACGGCGCGCAGATGGAGGCCGACGTCGCGGCGGCCCGCCACGGCGTCGTCCAGATGGAGCGCGAGCTCGCGATGGTCGAGGCCGAGCTGACCTACGCGAGGAGCGTCCGGCAACGGTCCGAGCGCCTAGTGGCCTCCGGCGCGATTTCGCGCCAGGACTACGAGAACGACCGATCCATGGCCCAGGCGCTCGAGGCCAAGCGAGAGGCGGCCCAGGCGAAGCTCGAGCAGGCGAGAGCGATGGAAACCTCGTCACAGAAAAAGCTCGAAGCCGCACAGGCCATGATCGCGCAGGGCCGAGCCGCGTCGCAGACTGCACAGATCGTGCGCGACTACGTCAGCATCGTTGCGCCGACGAGCGGCTACGTGGTCAAGCGGCTCGTGGCCCCGGGCGTCCTGGTGCAGCCGGGAATGCCGATCTTGAAGATCGCGCAGCTCGACCGCGTCCGTCTGCAGGCCAACGTCGGCGAGAAGGACATCGGGACCATTCGGGTCGGCTCTCCCGTGACGGTGACGACGACCAGCGGCCAGACGCTCACCGCCCGTGTGACGGCGGTATTCCCGTTCGTTGATCAAGGACCACGGACCGCGGTCGTGGAAGCGATCGTGGACAACCAGCACCACCGGCTGCTGCCGGGCCAGTACGTGACGATGGAGATCGTGGCCGGTGAGCGAGCCGAGGCGATCACGGTGCCTCGCAGCGCCATCGCGCGGCTCGGCGAAGCCGCGAAGGTCTGGGTCGTGATGGACGGCCGAGCGGAGCCCCGCTCGGTGACGTCCGGGCTCGAGAGCGCGGAGCGTGTCGAGATCGTGCGCGGCCTGTCCGTCGGCGAGCGGGTCGTGGCGCGCGGCCACGAAGGCTTGTTCGCCGGCGCGCGCGTCGTGGATACGACGGCCGGCGGCAAGATTCCGGAGACGCCGGCGCAACAGAAAGAGACTCGACCGGCGCCGAAGGAGGGTGGCCATGGCAGGCACTGAGTCAATGGTCCGACGTTCGCTCGCGGCTCTGATCGTCGCAGCGCTGCCCTTCGCGTTTGCCGCTTCGGCGAACGCCCAGAAGCTTCCGCGCGTCGACGGCCCACTGACGCTGGATCGTGCCGTCGAGCTCGCGCTAGCCGAAAGCCTGCGCGTGCGAGCGGCCCGCGCGGACTCCCAGACGATGGATTCGATGCGTCGCGAAGCCCAAGCGCCGTTCTGGCCTCAATTCTCAGCAAACGGCTACTTCGCCAATCAGAGCATGGCCCCGAATGTGTACAGCTCGGCCGGCAATACCATGGCCCGGAACTACCAGGTGTTCGGCTCGGACCAAAACCGGGACGGCAACTTTAGCGGCATGTACTCGCTGTTCGCCGGCGGGCGCGACTACTATACCTACAAGGCTGCGGCACATCGCGCGGACGCGGGCCGGGAGATGCTCCGTGGCACCGAGGTGGACGTCGCGATGCAGGCGCGCCTCGACTACATCGCGGCGGTCCGGGAGACGGAGAACCTGCAGGTGCTCGTCGATCTGCTGCGCAACATCGACGAGCGACTCCGAGTGACGCGCGAGCAGTTCGAGGCCGGACGCGTACCGCGCTACTACGTCGTTCGCGACGAGGCGGAGCGCGCCAACGTCGTCCAAATGCAGGCCATGACACAGAGCCGCGCGGACCTCGCCCTGGTGGCACTCAAGACCACGCTCGGCATCGATCTCGCGTCGGCGATCACGCTGTCGGAACGTCTCGAGTATGTCCCCGTGACTCTCTCGGTCGACGAAGGGATACGCGAGGCAAGCGAGAGCCAGCCCGAGCTTAAGGCAGCGATCAAGCAACGCGAGGCGGCCGCGGCCGAGGTGCGAGCGGCTTACGGCAACTACTTTCCCCAGGTATCGCTCAGTTACATGTACGACTGGCTCTGGACCAAGAATCAGAGCGAGGCGCGGAACAGCGATGGCTACTCGGTGGGTGTGGTGGTCACGCTGCCGCTGTTCGATGGCTTGATGCGGGAGAACGCGCTCAAGACCGCCAAGTCGAAGCTCGAGCGCGCCGTCCAGGCTGAAGGGCTCGTCCGGCAACAGATCGCGAAGGATGTGAATCAGGCGGCGCTCATGCTGACCGCGGCAGACAAGGGGGTCACGGCGAGCCGCGCGGGACTCGACTTTGCCGAGGAGGACTTTCGAGTCGTGCGGGAGCGCTTTGAGTCGGGCCGGGGCATCCAGGTCGAGGTGCTAGACGCTCAGGTGGCCTTGACGAGGGCGCGGTTCAACATCGTGAACGCGCTCGCCGAGTATCACAGCGCCCAGGCCATGTGGCTCCGGGCGATTGGCCGGGTCCGCTGACCCGGACAACCAGGCGTTAGAGGGACGAGGACATGATGAAGCGACTGATCGGGGCGACGATCGTCCTTGCGGTGACGGTCGCGCTTGGCATCGGGACCGCGTACGCCGAAGCCAAGGTGACGGTCACTCGCGAGGAAAGCAAGCCGAGAACCGTCGAGGTCAAAGTCGGTGAGGGAGTCTGGTTCGTCAACGCGAGCGGCGGAATGGCCCATGTGTCTTTCGGCGATTCGCCGATCCAGTTCATGGTCGGCTCCGCGAACAGCAGCGTCAAGTTCGCCGAGCCCGGGACGTACAAGTACTACGTGCACATCAGCGGCGTGAAGGGCCACGCTCACAGCGGCGTGGTGGTCGTGAAGTAATTTCGGCGACGCGCATGAAACCCGAAAGAGCAGTGCCGGCGCCGAGCTCGCTGTCCTGCACGGCAATGCGACGTCGTCGACACGCCACCATGTGCGAGCGGCGCCAGAGAGAAGGGAGCGCAGCATGACGCGGCTGCTTGTCCTCGTCCTAATCACGGCCACGGTGACATTTTCGACCACCACAGCACAAGAATCCCGACCCGCGGTCCCCGCGCCTCAGACGGCTGACCGACCGCGCCTCAACGTGACCGTGCAGGAGCTGATTCAGACCGATCACCGGCTGACGATCACGGCTGGAACCGAAGTCATCTGGAACGACCCGCACTTCGGGCGCGTGTGGTTTCCCTCAAGCGGCGAAAACCCGCGGGTCGAGCGCACCGATCGAGGATTTCGAGCCGTGTTCACCAAGCCCGGCACGTATCGAGGCGTGTTCACGATCGTCGGAGGACATCGCAGCGACGACGTGTACTCGATGATCGTGACGGTGACAGAAAAATGAGGTCAGCGGCGTGAAATCGCACAGGGCCACAGTCGCAATCGAGCGGGCCGCCGAGAGCGTGTTCGCGTTCATTGACGACATCCGGAATGTCGGATTTCACATGACCGAGCGCTCGTCGATGGCGATGCTGGGATCGAAGCTGAACCTGGACGTCCTGTCCCCTCCGCCGACTGGCTTCGGGGCGACGTACCCTTATTCAGGCAAGATCCTGGGCCTCACGCTCGACTTCACCGAATCCGTTATCAAGTACCTCCCGAATCGTGAAAAGGTCTGGCGCACCGCTGGGACTCCCCGAATACTACTGATCATGTCTTCCTACGAGATGCGATTCGCTGTCGAGCCATTGTCGCCGTCGTCGTCGCGGCTGAGGATCTCGATTGCGTACGAGCTGCCGGTGGCGTGGTTCTGGCGGTGCGTGGGAATCCTTCTGGCCGGGTGGTATAGCCGCTGGTGCTTGCGCCGAATGTGCTTTGACGCCAAGCGCGCCCTCGAGACTTCGCCGCCATCCAGCCTCGAGTCTTCGAGTGTCGCCGAGGCCGGAAGATGAGCGCCACGCTCACGTTCCTCGGCGCGGCGGGAACGGTCACGGGCTCCAAGCACCTCGTCGAGATTGGTAGGCGCCGGGTTCTCGTGGACTGCGGGCTGTATCAAGGGCTCAAGGAGCTGCGTCTTCGCAACTGGGAGCCGTTGCCGGTAGCTTCCGCGTCGCTGAACTGGGTCGTGCTCAGCCATGCACACATCGACCATACCGGTTACTTACCCCGGCTCATCAACGATGGATTCCGTGGGGCGATCTCGGCGACCCGCGCCACGGCAGACCTCGTGAAGATCCTGCTGCCGGACTCCGGTCACCTGCACGAGGAGGAGGCCACCTACCACAATCGGCGGGGGACCTCGAAGCACCATCCAGCGCTGCCTCTCTACACGGCGGAGCAGGGCCTCGCCGCGGCGGAGCTCGTGAAGGGCGTCGACTATCAGGCACCCATCTCGCTCGTCGAGGGCGTGACCATGTCTTTCGCGCGAGCCGGTCACATCCTGGGTTCGGCGAGCGTGAACATTGAGATTGCGGTCGGCTCAGGTCGTCGCCGCATCGTTCTCTCCGGCGACCTCGGACGCTATGACGCTCCGATCCTCCCGGCCCCTGCACCGATCGGCGACGCCGACTACGTGGTCGTCGAGTCGACGTACGGCGACCGGCGGCATGATCGCAGGCCCATCGCCGACCAGCTCGAAGGCGTCATCAGGACGGCCGTGGCCAGGGGCGGGGCCATCATCGTCCCCGCCTTCGCGATCGGACGCACGCAGGAGCTGATGTACCACCTGGCCGGCCTCGAGAAGGCCGGACGTATCCCGAAGCTGCCAACGTACGTCGACAGCCCCATGGCCATCACAGCCACGGAGATTTATTGCCGCCACCCGGAGGAATTCGACGAGGACATGCGCGAGATGGTCATGAATCGCAATTGCCCGCTCGAATGCGCGGACGTTCAATTGACCCGCAGCTCCGAGGAGTCGCGTGCGATCAATGCTGTGAGGGGACCGGCCCTGATCATCTCGGCCAGCGGCATGGCGACCGGAGGGCGGGTGCTACATCACCTCAAGTTACGACTACCCGATCCGCGCACGACGGTACTGCTGGTCGGGTATCAGGCGGTGGGCACGCGCGGCTGGCATCTCCAGGAAAGAGCGGCGGCGCTCCGGATACTCGGCGAGGACATTCCGGTGCGCGCGCGCGTGGAAACAATCCGTGGTCTGTCGGCTCACGCCGACTCCGACGGCCTCATGCACTGGCTGCAAACCGCCGCTCGGCCCCCCAAGCATACCTTTGTCGTACACGGCGATCCTGCGCCTGCGGACGCCCTCGCGACGAGAATCCAGAAGGAGCTGGGCTGGGCTGTGAGCGTCCCCGCCTATCGTGACAGCGTGACGATCGACTGAGCAGCCGGCGAGAAGGGAAGGTTCGACCGTGGGTAAACCGCCGTCACGACGAACGCCAAAGGCTATGCGGCTCGCGAGGCCGGCGCCCGCGCCGGGCGTCGAGGCTCTCCGGGAACTCGCGCTCGATCTTCGTTGGTCGTGGAATCACAGTGCCGACGAGCTCTGGGCGCAGCTGGAGCCCGAGCTCTGGGCCTTGACGCACAATCCGTGGGTTGTGTTACAGACGGTCTCGCGCGCCAGACTGCATGATCTCCTCGCGCAGACACAGTTCAGGCAGCACCTTGAGACGCTCACGGAGCACCGGCGTCAACACCTCGCTTCGACAGCCTGGTTCCAGCGAGCTCACGCGCGGGACACCCTGACGCGCGTCGCCTATTTCAGCATGGAGTTCGCGCTCAGCGAGGCCCTGCCGCTCTACGCGGGCGGGCTCGGTAACGTGGCCGGCGACCAGCTCAAGGCGGCCTGCGATCTCGGCGTTCCGGTGATCGGCATCGGACTGCTCTACCAGCAGGGCTACTTCCGTCAGGTCATTCGCGCCGACGGAGGGCAGGACACCTTGTATCCCTACAACGATCCCGACCAGCTGCCGATCACGCCTGTGCGCGACACGAGCGGGGAATGGCTGCGGCTCGAATTTCCACAGATCGGTTACAGGATGTGGCTGCGCGCGTGGCGGGCTCAGGTCGGGCGGCGCACGCTCTACTTGCTCGACAGCAACGATCCGGCGAATCCGCCGGCCACCCGCGCTATAACGAGCGAGCTCTACGGCGGAGGCCCGGAGCTGCGCCTGCAGCAAGAGCTGGTGCTCGGCATTGGAGGCTGGCGTCTGCTCCGAGCGCTCGGGCTCGAGCCGGACGTATGTCATCTCAACGAAGGGCACGCGGCGCTGGCGGTGCTCGAGCGGGCGCGAAGCTTCATGAAGGACCACGGACTCAGCTTCGACGTCGCCCTTGCGGTGACGCGTGCCGGCAATCTTTTCACCACGCACACGCCAGTTGCCGCCGGGTTCGACCGGTTCGCCCCGGACCTCGTCGAGCGGTACCTACGGCGGTACGCGGAGAACGACCTCGGGATCAGCACGCACGATCTGCTGGCGCTCGGCCGCAGGGACCGCGGCGATGATACCGAGCTCTTCAATATGGCGTACCTCGCCATCCGCGGCAGCGGCGCGGTCAATGGGGTGAGTCGCCTCCACGGGAGCGTGAGTCGCGGATTGTTTAACGGTCTCTTCCCGCGCCGGCCCGAGCACGAGATTCCTATCGGTCATGTGACCAACGGGATCCACACGCCCACATGGGACTCGGCGGCCGCTGACGAGCTGTGGACCCGGTCGTGTGGACCCGATCGCTGGCGGGACACGATGGAGACCGTCGGCCGAGACCTGTGCTGCGTCTCCGACGCGGACCTCTGGGCGCTTCGCGTGACCAACCGCAAGCTTCTCGTCGACTATGCTCGTGAACGCATGGCGAGGGAGCTCGTGGCAACGGGCTCAGTGGGCGAGCAGGTCGCGACCATGCAGCGCTGCCTCAATCCGGATGCGCTCACGCTCGGCTTCGCCCGGCGGTTCGCGAGCTATAAGCGACCAAACCTATTGCTCCACTCACCGGAGCGACTGCTTCGGATTCTGAGCGACCCCGCCCGCCCAGTGCAGCTCGTCATCGCCGGGAAGGCGCATCCCGGCGATTGGACGGGACACGACATGATCGCGGAATGGATGCGGTTCGTTCGGCACCCCGCGGTGGCCGGGCGCGCGATCTTCATCCCCGATTACGACCTTCTCCTGGCCGAGCACCTCGTGCAGGGCGTCGATCTGTGGATCAACACGCCACGACGGCCTTGGGAGGCCAGTGGCACGAGCGGCATGAAAATCCTCGTCAACGGCGGGCTCAATCTGTCCGAGCTCGACGGCTGGTGGGCGGAGGCGTACACGCCGGAAGTCGGCTGGGCGCTCGGGGACGGGCAGGAGCACGGAAGTGATCCCGCCTGGGACGCCGCCGAGGCAGAGGCGCTCTATGCGCTCCTCGAGCGCGAGGTCGTTCCCGAGTTCTATTCGCGAGACGCGCAGGGCATCCCCACGGCCTGGATCGCCAAGATGCGTGAGAGCATGGCGCGCTTGACTCCACAGTTTTCGGCCAACCGTGTGGTGCGCCAGTACACCAACCAGCACTACTTGCCGGCAGCGGCGCGCTACCGCAAGCGGTCGGCTGACAAGGCGGCGGTCGGCTCTCAGCTCGTGGCGTGGCGGCGGCATCTCGACACACACTGGCACGAGGCGCGGTTCGGCGCGGTTCGTGTTGAGACTCGTGACGACCGGCATCAGTTCTCGGTCGATCTGTACCTCGGCCGTCTGAGCCCGGGCGCCGTCCGCGTGGAGCTCTTCGCGAACCCGATCGATGGCGGGGAGCCTGAACGTCATACGATGGCGCGTGGCGAGACCATCTACGAAGCCGGCAAAGGATTGGCATACACCGTAAGCGTGCCGGCCTCACGCGAGGCCGGTGACTACACACCCCGCCTGGTGCCGGATCATCCAGACGCGCTGGTGCCCCTCGAGGCCAGCGAGATCCTGTGGCAGCGTTGATGCTGACAGTCACGACAGAGGGGAACACAATGACCAAGCTCCTGATCACCGCGACCCATGGCTTCGACAACTCAACCCGCGCCGGGATGCCTTTCTTTGTCGCCAAGGGCGCGAAAGAAGCCGGCATCGACGTCGGCCTCGCTCTGGCACTCGACGCGACCGTGCTCGTGAAGCCGGAGCTGCGCAAGCATGTGCAGCCTTACGGGCAGCCGCCTCTGGAGGAGCTGTTCCAGTTCATGGTCGAGCACAGGATTCCTGTTTACGTCTGAGGGGGCTGAGCCCGGACCCGGGGGGTCCTGGACGCGGACCTCGAGCGCATCTCGACCGTGCAGACCATCGACGTGAAGCGGTACGCGCAGCTCCTGATGGAGTACGACCGCTCTGTGTCGTTTTGAGGAGGGAAGCGATGAAGCTCTCGATCATGTTTCTTGGCATCCTTTTACTCGGCACCGTGACGGCGGTGCGCATCGACGCGCAGCAACCGGCGGCACCGAAGGACCCGCATCACCCGGACACCCCAGCGGCCTCGGCGCCCGCGACTCAGCCCGCACAACCCACCCCCGCTCCCGGCGGGATGATGTCCATGGAGATGTGTCATCAGATGATGATGAGCCACATGATGGGCCTGCCGACGGGTGGTGAGGCTCAGAAGATGGATCCAAAGACCATGGCGCAAATGATGGAGATGCGCGGCGAGATGATGAAGGCGATGGGCGACATCATGATGAAACACGCGAAGAAGATGCAGAGCGCTCCCCGTTGAAGGAGGGACGCCGATGTCACCACTCAACTGGAAGATCGTGACCCTGAGCCTGGGCCTGTACTGCGCGGTGTCCTTCGTGCTGTGTGTCGCATGGGGTCTGCTGGCATCGCCGGCGCTGCACGCCTCTCAACTGCTCGAGATGGTGCTGCCGGGTTTCCGGTGGCTGAGTCCAGCGAGCTTCCTGCTCGGGCTCGTCGAGAGCTTTCTCATCGGTGTCTATCTTGGGCTCGTGTTCACGGCGATCTTCAACCGTGTGCTGCAGCGCTTCGAGCCGGCCCGCTGAGCCATGGCCCACGATGCCCCGGCCTATGGCCTCTGGTCCCTGGCGGTGATCAATATTGCCGTGTTCGGCATCTTCGCCTTCAGCTTTACCCGCCCGCGCACGGCGCGGGACTGGCGCTCGTTCGGCGCATTCACGGCGTTTCTGGTCGCGCTGTTCACGGAGATGTACGGCTTTCCGGTGACGATCTATCTGCTGTCCGGGTGGCTGCAGAGTCGCTATCCAGGTGTCAACTGGCTTTCGCACGACGCGGGCCACTTGCTGGAAGTCCTGTTCGGCTGGCGAGCCAATCCCCACTTCGGCCCGTTCCACGTGCTGAGCTTCCTGCTCATCGGCGGTGGCTTCACTTTGCTCGCTAGCGCCTGGAACGTCCTCTATGCGGCCCAGCGGGATCATACGCTCGCGACGACTGGTCCGTATGCCCGCATCCGGCATCCGCAGTACGTTGCGTTCATCCTGATCATGCTGGGCTTTCTCATCCAGTGGCCGACGTTGCTCACGCTCGCGATGTTCCCGATCCTCGTGTGGATGTACGTGCGATTGGCCAGGCGCGAGGAGCGCGAGGTACGGGCGGAGTTCGGCGAGGCATACGCGCGGTACGCGGAAGCCACCCCAGCTTTCATGCCACGTCTAGGCGCATTGCCGACGAGTGGGCGAGCCTGAGTCCGATCGTGCGCGCCGACACGCGGAGGTGAGTTGAGCGATGAACCGTTTGCTGTCGCCCTGGGTAGCCTTGTTCGGGTTCCTCGTCGTCGCGGCCTTCTTCCTGTTCTCCGAGCACCGTGCACACGTGTTCGGCGTCGTGCCGTACCTCTTGCTCCTGGCCTGTCCGCTCCTGCACTTTTTCATGCATCGTGATCACGGAGGGCACAACTCGCATGGGGCCGGTGGCCGGGACAATGACGTCGCCGGCCATCAACCTCGAAATGGTCGGCGCACGGGTCCTAGCTCGTGAATCCGATTCGGAGGATACGTCATGATCCGCACACCGGCGTGCAGGTGCGAGTCGGAGTCATGGGATCGGCGAACGCGGCCGACAGCCCCACCATCGCCAACCTATCGCGCTCGATCGGTCGCGCCGTCGCGGAGAGCGGCTGCTGCCTCCTCACGGGAGCCTGCCCGGGGCTCCCGCACGAAGCCGTGCTCGGCGCGAAAGAGGCCGGGGGTCACGTCGTGGGCATCTCTCCGGCCGCCTCACTCCGGGAGCATGTCGAGACGTACCGCTCTCCGTTTCGCGAGTACGATGTGCTCATCTTCACTGGCCTCGGACCGATGGGCCGTGAGTTGGTCAACATCCGGAGCAGCGATATCGTGGTCGTCATCGGCGGCCGCTCCGGTACCCTCGGTGAATTCGCGATCGCCTACGAGGAGGGGAAGCTGGTCGGTGTGCTCACGGGGACCGGCGGGATAGCCGCGGCGCTGGCCGCCGTCACCGCGGCCTTTCGCAAAGACACGGGGGCTCAGGTGATATACGACAGCGAGCCCACCCGGCTCGTCGACCTAGTGCTCGACCGGTATTCGTCAGCTGACTATCACTGCCCGTGCAAGCCAGATCCCCGGAGCCTTCGTTGACCGACGCCATCTACACCTGCCCGATGCATCCGGAAGTCCGTCAGCGCGGACCGGGCAACTGCCCGAAGTGCGGAATGACGCTCGAGCCCCTGCGACCAACGACTTCGCGCACCGAGTGGACCTGCCCGATGCATCCCGAGATCGTGCGCACGGAGCCCGGCTCGTGCCCGATCTGCGGCATGGCGCTCGAGCCCCGAACGGTGGGCGCCGTGGAAGCTCCCGACCCCGAGCTGGTCGATATGACACGGCGGTTCTGGATCGGGCTCGTGCTCACGCTCCCGCTGCTGGCGTTTGTCATGGGCGACATGCTCCCCGGCCAGCCGCTACGACACCTGATTCCCGGCCGGTTCTCAGCGTGGCTCCAGCTCGTGCTCGCGACGCCAGTGGTGCTGTGGGCAGGCTGGCCATTCTTCGAGCGGGGCTGGGCGTCGATCGTCAACCGCAGCCTCAACATGTTCACCTTGATCGCGCTCGGTACCGGGATTGCGTGGGCATACAGCGTGGTCGGGACGCTGGCGCCCGGGCTCTTTCCTGCGTCGTTCCGCACGCACGGCACCGAGGTCGGCCTCTACTTCGAGGCCGCCGCCGTGATCACCGTCCTCGTCCTCCTGGGCCAGGTTCTCGAGTTGCGAGCGCGCAGCCAGACGAGCAGCGCGATCCGGGCGCTGCTTCGCTTGGCCCCGCCCACCGCGCGCCGGCTCCACGACGACGGCTCGGAAGAGGACGCGCCGCTCGAGCTGGTTCAGGTCGGAGACCGGCTCCGCGTGCGCCCTGGCGAGAAGGTCCCTGTCGATGGGGTAGTGCTCGAGGGCCGGAGTGCCGTGGACGAGTCGATGGTGACCGGAGAGTCGATACCCGTAGAGAAGGTACCCGGCAACCCGGTCATCGGCGGCAGCGTGAATGCAACGGGCGGCTTCGTCATGCGCGCCGAGCGGGTGGGCAGCGAGACGCTGCTCGCGCAGATTGTCCACATGGTGGGCGAGGCGCAGCGCAGCCGTGCGCCGATCCAACGCCTGGCTGACGTCGTGTCGTCGTGGTTCGTGCCCGCCGTCGTCCTCGTTGCTGTCGCGACGTTCGCGGTGTGGGCGTTCTGGGGTCCCGAGCCACGCCTGGCATATGGTCTCGTCAATGCTGTAGCGGTGCTCATCATCGCGTGCCCGTGCGCGCTAGGTCTCGCGACGCCGATGTCCATCATGGTCGGCACCGGCCGCGGCGCCCTCGCCGGTGTGCTCATCCGCAATGCCGAGGCGCTCGAGATCCTTGAGAAGGTGGACACCCTCGTGGTCGACAAAACCGGCACGCTCACCGAGGGACGGCCACGCCTGCGCACGGTCGTCCCCGTCGGCGACGCCGATGAGGGCGAAGCGCTGCGTCTAGCGGCCAGCGTCGAGGTCGGTAGCGAGCACCCGCTGGCCGCGGCGATCGTGGAAGGCGCTGAAGCGCGCGGCATCAAGCCTGTCGCGGCCGAGGATTTCCGGTCCGTGACCGGCAAGGGCGTAGTGGCGCGCATCGCAGGCCATACGGTCGCTCTCGGCAACGTGGCCCTCATGCGTGAGGTGGGGGTCGACCCCTGCGCCGTGATCCCTCGCGCCGACGAGCTCCGAGGCGACGGTCAGACCGTCATGTTCATCGCGCGCGATAACCAGCTCCTCGGCATGGTCGGCGTGGCCGACCCGATCAAGGAGTCCGCAGCCGAGGCGCTCGGGCAGTTACGAGAGGCTGGCCTGACGATCGTGATGCTGACAGGAGACAGCCGCCG
>JACXTT010002255.1_pt1 | contig 30797 bp, 22 predicted proteins | sample 9270951 | NCBI WGS metagenome assembly JACXTT01 (sample SAMN15532306, study PRJNA645909) | rock metagenome | isolation source: weathered quartz diorite | place: Puerto Rico | collected 2017-06-21 | reverse complement strand
GTCGTCGACCGCCGTCGGCGCGTTGTGGTTGGCCTGCAGACGGATGCCGAAGAAGATGTCCGTCCCGTTCTCGAAGACCAAGCCGCGGATGAACCGCAGATCGGGGGCGCCGGGGCCTCCTTCCGCCACGGGCGAGATGCCCGCCCAATCCGAATCGGCGCCATCGAGGACGATGCCACACGGCCGCCCGGTGGCGGTCGAGGAGACGGCGGGGCAGGTCGACGGTACCGGCACGACGGCGCGACGCCGTCCCGGCTCGGGGAAGAGAAGAGCGCCGCCAGAGCGCGTGGTCACGACGGCATCGGTGAGGGTCCCGTTGGTCACGAACATGCCGATACGCATCGGCGCGAGGGTCATGGGCGTCATGCCGAGGTCTGTCAGCGGCACGTGCGTCTCGATGAAGAGGTTGCCAGACGGCGTGAGTCCGGCCGGCCAGGTATGCGCGTCGACCGTGACGGGCGATCCGAAAATGCCGCCGCCGACGCAGGCCTGCCGCGTCACGCCGAGCGTGGTGGCCACGCCGCCGGTGACGTCGACTCGGGTCTTGACCACCTGCTCGACGCCCCCGAAGCTGAACGACGAGATGGTGAACGTGCAGCCGGTCGTGGGCTTCCGGTCGGTGTCGAACAACAGATAGAGGTCGTAGACCGCAGCGTGAGCCGAAACGGACGCAAAAAGGGCGATGACCGAGACAAAGCCGGTAAGACGTTTCATAAGGTGTTTCCCTGCCCAGGCATTGGATGGACGCAGATGAAAAGTTCCCCCTGTGGGAGTGCTTCGCTGGACGTTATTCGTCGGACCGGCGGAATGATAACGGAAACGCCTGATAACTGCACATAAAAAATGACCGGCGCTACACGCGCCGGTCGTACAACCGAGTCCGCACTCCCCAACCGAGCGTCAGGAGTGGCCTTTCCCCCTCACTTCGATCTTGGCCGCCGCGAGCGTGTGCCCGTCCACCGGCGTCCCTTCGGCGCTGATTTGATCGCCGGCATGGATGTCCGCGAGTGCGATCCGTTTGTCGTCTTTCTCGATGATGGTGGAGGCGTCTACCTGCACGGTCACGTCGCCCTTCGACGTCGCGACCACCAGCGACGAGGCGCCGACCGATTTCACGATGCCGGTGACGTACATCTCCTGCTGATCGGGCTCTTTGCCGCGCACCTCGATCGTCGCCGCCTTCAGGGTATGGTCGTCCACGCGAGTGCCTTCCGCGGTCACGGCATCGCCCACTTTGATGTCGGCCAGCGTGATCTTCTGATCGTTCTTCCTGATGATGGTCGACGAGTCGACCTGCACGGTCACGTCGCCCTTCGAAGTGGTGATCACCAGCGACACGGCGCCGACCGATTTCACGATGCCGGTGACGTAGATCTCCTGGTGATCGGGCTCCTTACTGCGCACCTCGATCGTCGCCGCCTTCAGGGTGTGGTCGTCCACGCGCGTGCCTTCCGCGGCGACCGCGTCGCCCACTTTGATGTCGGCAAGCGTGATCTTCTGATCATTCCTCTTGATGAGGGTCGACGGGTCGACCTGCACGGTGAGGTCGCCCTTCGCCGTGGTCAGCACCAGCGAGGACGCGCCGACCGACTTGACGATTCCGCTGGCGCTTACGTCGCCGTGATCGTTGGCGTTGCCGTCGTCCTTCCCTTCGTTCTGGACGATGACCTCGACGGCGGTCTTCACGTCGCCATTGACAGTCGCCTTCACGTGCACTTGATCGCCGGCCTTGAGATCGGCGGCTTTGATCGCCGTCTGACCCTTCCGGATGATCGTGGCGTCGGTCAGCTTGACCGTCACGTTTCCGTTGTGCTCGGTGGTGATGACGAGCGAGTCGGGAGCGGCGCTGGCGATGACGCCCTCGATCTCCAGCGGGACGACGATCGGCGCCGCGCGTTGCCGTCCCTTCTTCGCCGTCGTGCCGTTTAACTCGACCACGAACCCCCGTCCCGTGGCGGGCACGCCGAGCCGCGCATCGATGCCGTCGTTGCGCATGAAGTGCAGCTCCGCCTCGTCCGGAACGCCGGTGAACGTGAATCGGCCGTCGGGGCCGAGGAGCGTCGACATTCCGGTACCCACCACACTGACCCGAACACCTTCCGGAGATGCCGACGTCCCCGCCGCCATCACGACCTGGCCCGTCACCACGCCCGCGCCGTACCCGCCCGTCACCGACTCATGCTTCCTGCACGCCGCGAGACCGATCACCACCACCCCAACCACCGCCCAACGAGCCAGTCGCATTTTTCTTTCTCCTGAAAACGAAAGGGGGGCGTGTGGTACGCCCCCCTTGCGAGAACTTCGAATCTGTCGAGGCCGGATAGTGTAGCACCCGCTCAGGCCGCCGACGTGAGCTGGATCACAAAGTTGCGGGTTGCGAGTTGCCCGTGGCGCGCGCAATTCGCTCCTGTTCGCAACGTGCAACGCGCAACTACATTCCGTGCTCTTCGATCTGGAAGCGGAGGAAGCGATGCACGGCATCCAGCGCGCGCGGGGCCTTGGTGGAGATGCGGACGCGCCCGCCGCCCGGCAGCTCCTCATATCGATAGTTGATCTCGCCGCGCAGCTCCTTCATCTCGCTGGCGCCGTCGGGCAGACGATCGTGGATGAAACGCGGCTTGGCGAAATCGCCGGCGGCGAATGATTTGGCGATCTCGCGCAAGTGCGCGCGGATGGCGTCGACCGACTTCGCGTCCGTCGTCTCGTTCGCGCGCACCTCGATGGCGCCGCCGTCGGGGAAGAGACGGAAGGTGTGCTTGGCGGCGTGCTGCGAGAACCCCATCGCCGCGTCGCCGCGGTGGTCCATGGCTTCATGCTGGGAGCAGGACATCTGAAGAATGAAAAGAATCGCGCTGATCATGAGTGGCTCCTTTCGAGTTGCCCGTTGCAGTGGCCCGCGGGCAACGGTCAACGGGCAACTGGCAACTACTCCAACGATTCCAACAGCATGGCCGCCGCCCCCTCCCCCGTTCGTTCCAAGCGCGCGTCCCAGTCTCGGATGGTCGCCGCGAGCGTCTCGCGCAGCGCGCTCATCTCGGCGATGCGCGCGTCGACCTCGGCCAGCTTCCGCTCAGCCATGGCGCGTACCTCGCGGCAGGGCGGCGCTCCCGCCGCCCGTTTCCTGAAGAGGCGCGCCAACTCGTCGATGGTGAATCCGATGGCCAGCGCGCGCCGGACCATCTTCACGCGGGCAATCGTCGCATCGGCGTAACGGCGGTAGCGGTTCGGCCCACGCACGGCGGGGGGAATGGCTCCGCGCCGTTCGTAATGGCGGATCGTGTCGGCGCTCACGCCGCACGCGCGCGCGACGTCGCTGATGAGCAGTGTGCATAACATGAATGCAAGATAGACCTTGGAATTCGTTCCAGGGTCAAGTGGCGCGCGACAGTGTTAACCTGACTGGCACATAGAGAGAGATGGCTGAGCCGAAACCCCCGCTTCACCTGGTTCGTGGAGCGAAACCCGAAGTGCCCGCGACGGCCGAGCTGGAGCGCCTGCGCGCCGAGATCGAAGCGCGCAACCGGCAGGAGACGGCCATCGCCGAGCTGGGACAAGCGGCGCTCACCGGCGTCGACCCCTACATCCTCCTCGGCCAGGCCTGCGCGCTGGTCGAGCTGACCCTCGGCGTGGAGCACGCGCGCGCGCTGGAGATCACCAGCGGCGGCCGCGTCGCGCTCTGCTCGTCGATCGGCTCGAATGTCACGTTCCTCCACTGCGACCGCGACGAAGAAGAGAACGAGTCGCTGGCCATGTACGTCGCCGTGTCCGGCGCGCCGGTCACCTTCTCCGGTCTCGACCAGGAGACGCGATTCAAGTCGAGCCATCTGCGCGGCTACCACGGCGTGCAGTCGGGCGCGGGAGTGGCCATCCCCACTGCCTCCGGACCGTTCGGCGTGCTCCTCGCCTACTCCAGCCGCGAGCGCACCTTCGCCGACTACGAGATCGCCTTTCTGCAATCGACCGCCAGCCTGTTGGGTGAGGCGGTGGAGAAATCACGCACCGAAGACGCGCTGCGCAAATCGGAGTCGCGCCTCAAACAATTGGTGGCCTCCACGCTCGACGCCGTGGTCAGCATCGACCGCAACGGCTTCGTCATCGAGTGGAACCCGCAGGCGGAGGCGATCTTCGGGCTGCGGGCACGCCAGGTGATCGGGCGCCCGCTTCCGCGCGAAGCGGTGGGGACGAAGCTGGCCGATGTCTTCGAACAGCGCGCCGAGCTGCGCAAGCGGCGCATCGAGACGGTGGGCCGCCGCGCCGACGGCGAGGAATTCGCCGTGGAGATCGCCATCGATGCGGTGGGCGGCGGCGCCGAGCAGACCTTCACCGCCTTCATCCGCGACATCTCCGAGCGCAAGCACGCGCAGCTCGAGCTGGAAAAGCGCGAGCAGCGATTCCGTGCCTTGGTGGAAAAGAGCTGGAGCGGCGTGGTGCTGGTCAGCAGCGATCTGGCCTTCGCCTACATCAGCGCGTCGACCTTCCGCCTGCTCGGCTACACCGAGCAGGAGCTGAAGGGAACGAGCATCTTGAGCTACGTCCATCCGCGCGAGCGGCAGGCGGCGCGGCAGATCTTCGCCGACCTCTTGGCCGGACGGCGGCAGGAGACGCAAGGTGAGCTCCGCTTCATGCACAAGAGCGGCACCTGGGTGTGGCTGGAAGGCTTCGCCCAGAACCTGCTGCACGAGCCGAGCGTCGGCGCCATCATCATCAACTACCGCGACATCAGCCAGCGCAAGGCCACCGAGAAGCAGCTCGAGTACCAGGCCTACTACGACGCGCTGACCGGGCTGCCGAACCGCCTGCTGTTCCGTGACCGCGTGGTCAACGCCATCGCGCAGGCCCGGCGCAACCGGCGCGGCATCGCGGTGATGTATCTCGACCTCGATCACTTCAAGCTGGTCAACGACGGCCTAGGGCACTCCATCGGCGATGCGCTCCTCTCCGAAGTCGCCGCGCGGCTGCAGGGATGCATCCGCGCCTCCGACACCATCTCGCGCCTCGGCGGCGACGAGTTCACCATCCTGCTCAACGAGATCGGCGACAGCGACTCAGTGGCCGGCGTGGCGCGGAAGATCCTGCAGTCGTTCTCCCGCCCCTTCCGCGTCGAGGCGCACGAGCTCTTCGTCACCGCCTCCATCGGCATCGGCCTCTTCCCCAACGATGGCGAAGACGTGGAGACGCTGCTCAAGTGCGCCGACAGCGCCATGTATCGCGCCAAGGAGCTCGGTCGCAACCAGATGCAGCTCTTCACTGCCAGCATGAACGAGCGCTACGTCCGCCGCCTGGCGCTGGAGCAGAGCCTGCACCACGCGCTGGAGCGCGAAGAGCTGGAGGTCTACTATCAGCCGATCTTCGACCGCGCGCGGCGGCGCATTGACTCGCTCGAGGCGCTGGTGCGCTGGCATCACCCCACGCGCGGGCTGGTGCTCCCCGCCGACTTCATCGCCCTGGCCGAGGACACCGGATTGATCGTGCCGATGGGCGAGTGGATCCTGCGCAGCGTGGCGCGGCAGCTCAGGCAGTGGCACGACGCCGGCCTCACTTCGCTGCGCGTGAGCGTGAACATCTCCGCGCCGCAATTCCAGCAGCCGACGCTGGTCGGCAGCATCGCCGCCGCGCTGGCGGACAATCGACTGCAGCCGAGCGCGCTGCAACTGGAGATCACCGAATCGATCGCCGTGCAGAACTTCGAGATGACCATGAGCGTGCTGCGCGAGATCCGCGCCCTCGGCGTGAGCATCGCCATCGACGACTTCGGCACCGGGCAGTCGTCGCTGATCTACCTGAAGCGCTTCCCCATCGACATGGTGAAGATCGATCAGGTCTTCGTGCGCGACGCCACCGCCGACGAAGCCACCGCCGCCATCGTCGCCTACATCATCAATCTCGCCCACACCCTTCGCCTCGGCGTGGTGGCCGAGGGGGTGGAGAGCGAGGAGCAGTTCGCCTTTCTGAAGATACACGCCTGCGATTTCATGCAGGGATTTCTCTTCAGCCCCGCGCTGCCGGTGCCGGAGATCGAGCCGTTCGTGCGAGGCGAGACGACGCGGCCGGTTGTATAGACCCTCACCCGCTCATATGTGCGTCCTTCTCCGGCGTGAGCGGGAGAAGGTGCCCTGAGCGAAGCGAAGGGGCGGATAAGGGCTATCCTTCCCGTCCCATGTGTCGCTTCATCGTCCATCTCTTTCTCGCTTCCGCTGCCTTCGCACAGAACCCGCCGAGCGACCACGCGTTCCTCGACGCGATGTACGCGGTCCGCACGTTCCACTCCGTCGCCATCTCGCCCGACGGAAACCGCGTGGCGTGGGCGGAGCGCAAAGGCGGCATCAGCGTCGCCAACATCGACGGATCCTCGCTTCGCCACCTGACCCACGGCGACGAGGAGGAAGTGGCGTGGTCGCCCGACAGCCGCGCGGTCGCATACGTGGGCGGGCCGGCCGCGCGCAAGCAGCTTTTCGTGGCGCGCGGCGAGGCCGCGCCGCGGCAGATCACCAACGCCAGCGGCTACCTGGCCGAGCCGCAGTGGTCGCCCGACGGCCAGTCGATCGCCTTTCTCTTCATCGAAAATGCGAAGCGGGCGGCGGGGCCGCTGGTGGCGATGTCGCGGGCGGTCGGCGCGATCGAAGAGCACGTCGAGGAGCAGCGCATCGCCGTGGTCGACACCGCGTCGAAGAAGCTGCGCATCGTCACGCCGGCCGACATGTACGTCTATCACTTCGACTGGTCGCCGGACGGCACGCGCATCGCGGCGATGGCTGCGCCGGGGTCGGGCGACAACAACTACTGGATCGCGCAGCTTCACGTCGTCGATGTGGCCGCGGCGACGATGAAGCCGATCTACAAGCCCGCGCTGCAGATCGCCAATCCGCGCTGGTCGCCGGACGGCACGCGCATCGCCTTCATCGAGGGATTGATGAGCGACGAGGGCTCTACCGGCGGCGATCTGTTCTCGATCGGCGCCGGCGGCGGTGCGGCGCGCAATCTGACGCCGAATCTGAAAGCGACGGTCACTTCCTTCGCTTGGACGGGCAGCGATCAGATCACCGCGGGCGAGAACGTCGCAGGCGAAGCGGCGCTGGTGCGCCTGCGGCCGAGCGACGGCGCGGCGGAGACGCTATGGCACGCCGCGGAATCCATCAGCGAGCACGGGCTGATCGGCGCATCGATCGCGCGCGACGGCATGACCAGCGCCATCATCCGCAGCTCCTTCCGCCGCCCGCCCGAGGTGTGGGCGGGAGCGATCGGCGCCTGGAAGCAGGTCACCCACCGCAACGACACGGCGAAGGTCACATGGGGGGAGGCGCGCTCCGTTCATTGGAAGAGCGACGCCTTTGACGTGCAGGGATGGCTGCTCGCGCCGGCACACGTCGAGGCCGCCCGCAAATACCCGGTCATCGTCTGGATCCACGGTGGCCCGGCGAGCGCGTCGCAGGCGCGCTGGCCCGACGAGCGCGCGGCGCTGCTGTCGGCCAAGGGATACTTCGTCTTCTTTCCCAATCCGCGCGGGAGCTACGGGCAGGGGGAAGCGTTCGTGCGCGCGAACGTGAAGGACTTCGGCTACGGGGATCTGCGCGACGTCCTGGCCGGGCTCGACGCGATCATGGCCGAGGCGCCGGTGGACGGCGGGCGGGCGGGCGTGTGGGGGTGGAGCTACGGCGGGTACATGACGATGTGGACCGTCACGCAGACGCAGCGCTTCAAGGCCGCGGTGACCGGCGCGGGAATCGCCGATTGGGTCAGCTACTACGGCGAGAACGACATCGACCAATGGATGATCCCCTACTTCGGCGCCTCGGTGTACGACGACCGCGCGGTCTACAACCGCAGCGCACCGATCAGCTTCATCAAGAACGTGAAGACCCCGACGCTGGTGCTGGTCGGCGAGCGCGACGGCGAATGCCCGGCCCCGCAGTCGTTCGAGTTCTGGCACGCCCTCCGCGCCCTCGGCGTGGAAACGCAGCTCGTGGTCTACCCCGACGAAGGCCACTCGTTCCAGAAGCCCGCGCACAAGCGCGACGTTGCCCGCCGTCTGGTCGCGTGGTTCGACGCGCATTTGCAGTGAGGGCGGGGTCGAGGGCGGGGTCAGACCCCTCCACGACATGTGGAGAGGCCGGGGCAAGGGTGGGGTCAGACCCCTCCACAGCACGTAGAGGCGAGATAGTTCTGGTACTCTCGGCTTGGCTGACCACACATCGTTTCGCGGCGCTTCCTCCTGGCGCACCACGACGAAGCTATGGTCAGACTTCTACGAATCGAATTCCCCGGAGCCACATGGCATGTTACGAGTCGCGGTGTCGAGAAGAGGGCCATCTTTCTCGACGATAGCGACCGGCGCGATTTCCTTAGCCTCCTCGGCGCTACCGTCGAGGAGTACCGCTGGCGCCTCTACGCATACGTGCTCATGTCGAATCATTATCACCTGCTGCTGACAACACAGCAGCCGACACTGTCGGATGGAATGCAGAAGCTTGGCGGCCGCTACGCAGAGGATTTCAATAGAAGAAATACACGATGGGGACATCTGTTCGGAGGACGATTCAAATCGCAGCCCGTCAACACGATTGAGCATCTGATGCAGACGGCGCGCTATGTTGTCCTTAACCCTGTGCGCGCCGGAATCATCGCAACGCCGGCCGAGTGGCCCTGGAGCAGTTATATGGCGACGGCAGGATTCAGCCGGACACCGAGTTGGCTGGCGGCCGAAGCATTGCTCGCTCGGTTTCACCCACACGATCGCGCGCGTGCCATCATTGACTACCGAGAGTTTGTCGCAGCCGCCACCCCCACGCAGTCGAACGCTGGGGGTCAGACCCCTCTACGGAACGTAGATCAATCACCTCGCGCCGAGGGGTCTGACCCCTAGACGCGGAGGTGGTCGGGGCGCCAGTTCTTGACGCGCTTCTTGATCTCCTCGCGGCCGAGCTTTTCGTTCAGCGCGGCGCGCGTGAGCTCGGTGGTCTCCTCGTCGGAACAGAAGCGGAGGCCGATCAATTGGCCCGGCGACAGCTCGCCGGTGCGCACGCGCAGCTCCGCAGGGAGGCAGCGCTCCAGGCGCAGCGTCTCCTCGAGGCGAATGACGCGATCTTGCACCCGCGTGGCCATGCCACGAACCGTCAGCGCAAGCGCCGCCAGCGCCAGAGCGACGATCACCTCCCACCACACCAGCCGCGCGCCGGCGTGCCGGAAGGCGTAGATAAGGCGCACGATCACATTCAACGCGAGCAGCGGAACGGCGAAGAAGTGGAAAAGCGGAACGTACTGGCGGTGGGTGGCATAGGTCTGGGTCTCGGCCATCGGCATCCTCCTCAGAAAACGTAACGGGGCGTGGCGTGGACTTTCTGCAGCGCCTCGCTGAGCGCGACGCCCGGCTGCACGCGCAAGTGTGCCACGCGCAGCCGCACCTGGCCGTCTTCTGCCAGCGACGGCGGCAGCTCCACCAACTCGACGCTCAGCGGGACCTCCCCCTGATGCTCCTCGACGATCTCGCGGATGCGCTTGATGGTGTCCTCCGTCATGTGCGGATACGGCACCTCGAGCGCGATCTCCTTCACCTTCTTGTCGCGGATGCCGTCCAGCGGCACGATCTCCAGCGCGTTGAGCTCGGGCGTCACCGGCGTCTCGTGAAATGACGCGGCGTGCGCGGCGAAGGACGGCTCCTCCTCGGCGGGAGCGGCGGGAGCGGGCTCCATACTGCCGAACAGGCCGAAGTTGTCCTCCCGGTCTCCGTACTTTTCCCGTTCGATCTCCTTCGGCTCGCGATCGTCCTCGATGTCGTCCTCCCGCACCTCGTACGCGGAGATGCGGGCATCCTCATCCTCGATGCGTTGCGCCTGCTGCTCGGCCGACTGCAGCGCCGCGCTGCGGCCGGCCTGCACGCCGCCGGTATCTTTGACCGACGCGGTGAGGAGGACGGCGACGCCGTTCTCCAACCATTTGGCGTACTTCGCATAGAGATCGCTGAAGACCACCACGTCGACCGAGCCGTGCTGGTCGTCGAGGATGAACTTGGCCATCAGCTTCCCTTCGTTGGGACCCTTCTTGATCTTCGACTTCTTGAGCTGCGAGACCATGCCGCCGATGTTCACCACTTCGTCAATATGTTGATGAAGTGTCTCGGTGGTGGCGTTGGCAAAGAGGCGCAGCTCGTCGGCGAACTTGTTGAGCGGATGTCCGGTGATGTAGAAGCCGAGGGTTTCCTTTTCGTTCCGCAGCTTCTCGTCCTCGGGCCACTCGGGCGCCGTGTAGGGGCGACCGCTTCGGGCGCCCCCGGCGGCCGGAGCGGCCGCCGCTACACTGCCGAACAGCGACGACTGCCCCCGCTCCTTTTCGTCCTTGATGCGCTGCGCGCTGTCGGCGGTGGCCTCCACCGAATCGAACAGATCGCGGCGCGTCCGCCCGAGGAAGTCGAACGATCCCGACTTGATCAGCGCCTCGATCACCTTCTTGTTGCAGGCGCGCAGATCGACCGACTCGCAGAACTGCAGCAGCGAGGTGAACTTCCCCACCCGCCGCCGCGCCTCCAGGATCGAGTCGATGGCGCTCGAGCCGACCCCCTTCACCGCGCCGAGGCCGAAGCGGATGTTCTGCCCCACCACAGTGAAGGCGTAGTTCGACTCGTTGATGTCGGGCGGGAGGATCTTGATCCCCATCTGCGCCGCCTCGTTGATGAACTTCACCACCGCGTCGGTGCGGTCCATCTCCGAGGTCATCAGCGCGGCCATGAAGTGCAGCGGGTGGTACAGCTTCAGCCAGGCGGTCTGATAGGCGACCAGCGCGTAGGCCACCGCGTGCGCCTTGTTGAAGCCGTAGCGGGCGAACGGCTCGATGTAGTCGAAGATCTCCGCCGCTTTCTGCCGGGTGTAGGAATTTGACATGGCGCTCGAAATGAACTTCTCGCGCTGCTGCTCCATGATGGCCTTGTCCTTCTTCCCCATGGCCTTGCGGAGAAGGTCGGCTTCGCCGAGCGAGAAGCCCCCCACGGCCTGCGCGATCTGGACGACCTGTTCCTGATAGACGATGACGCCGTACGTCTCCTCCAGGATCTCCTTCATGGCCGGCACGAGGTACTTCGGCTTGGAGACGCCGGTCTTGCGCCGGACGTACTCGTCGACCATGCCGGCGTCGAGCGCGCCGGGGCGATAGAGCGCGTTGAACGCGGCGAGATCCTCGAACTTTGTCGGCCGCGCGCGGCGCAGCAGATCGACCATGCCGCCCGACTCGAACTGGAACACTCCCTTGGTGCGCCCTTCCTGGAACAGCCGATAGACCTCCGGATCGTCGAGCGGAAGATTCTCGATAGTGATGTCGATACCCTCGGCTGCTTTGGCCGATTTGATGGCGTCGTCGATCACTGTCAGCGTGCGCAGGCCCAGGAAGTCGATCTTGAGGAGTCCCATCTTCTCCACCACGCGGAAGTCGTACTGCGTAACGATCTCGTCGCGGTTCGTGCGGTAGAGCGGAACGTAGTTGGTGACCGGCTCGGGCGTGATGATGACGCCGGCAGCGTGGACGCCGGCGTGGCGCGCGATCCCTTCGAGCTTCGAGCCGATCTCGACGATCCGCTCCACTTCCTTATCGTTCTTCATCGCCTCGGCCAGCGCGGGCGACTCCATCGCCGCCACCGGCAGCGTGACGTCCGGGCCGGCCGGAATGGTCTTAGCTACTTTGTCTACAAGACCATACGGGAGGCCGAGCACGCGGCCGACGTCGCGCACCACCGACTTGGCGGCCATCGTCCCAAAGGTGATGATCTGCGCCACTTTGTCCTCGCCATACTTGCGGCGGACGTACTCGATCACCTCGCCGCGGCGATTCATGCAGAAATCGATATCGATGTCGGGCATCGAGATGCGCTCGGGATTGAGGAAGCGCTCGAACAGGAGGTCGTAGTCCAGCGGATCGACGTCGGTGATGCCCAGGCAGTACGCGACGAGCGAGGCCGCCGCGCTGCCGCGCCCCGGACCGACCGGGATGCGGTTGTCCTTCGCGTACTTGATGAAGTCCCACACCACCAGGAAGTAGCCCGGGAAGCCCATGCGCTTGATGATCTCGATCTCGCGCTCCAGTCGATCCCAGTACTCCTGCGGCTCGTGCTTTTTCTTCTTCTCCGCGAACTGCGGCGCCATCGCCTCCAGGCGTCGCCCCAGTCCGGCGCGCGCCACCTCCTCGAAGTAGCCGACGAGGTCTTTCCCCGGCGGCACCTGGTACTTCGGAAGGTGATGGCCGCTCACGTCAATGTTGACGTTGACGCGCTCGGCGATGCGCACGGTGTTGGCGACCGCCTCGGGATAGGCGCGGAAGATGTGCGCCATCTCGTCGGGACCCTTGACGTAGAAGTCGTCGGAGTAGAACTTCATCCGCTTCTCGTCGCCGAGAGTCTTGCCGGTGCCGATGCAGAGGAGGACTTCGTGCGCGAAGGCGTCGTCTTTGGAGAGGTAATGCGAGTCGTTCGTCGCTACGAGTTGTAGACCCGTCTCCTCGCCGAGGCGCGCCATCATGGGGACGATCTTCTGCTGGTCGGGGATGCCGTGGTCCTGGATCTCCAGGTAGAAGTTGTCCGCGCCGAGGATGTCTTTGAACTGCAGCGCCGCCTCTTTGGCCTTGGTCACGTTGCCGCCGGCGAGGTGCTGCGAGACCTCCCCTTTCAGGCACGACGAGAGGACGATCAGCCCCTCCCGGTGCTCACGTAGGAGCTCTTTGTCGATGCGCGGCTTGTAGTAGAAGCCATCGGTGTAGCCGGCGGAGACGAGCTTGACCAGGTTCTTGTAGCCGGTGTCGTTCGCCGCGAGGACGATGAGGTGATTGTTCGATCCGGCGTCGGCCGCCTGCTCTTCGACGCCCGCCTTGTCGAAGCGCGAGCCGTAGGCGACGTACATCTCGCAGCCGATGACCGGCATCACGCCGGCTTTCTTCATGGCGTCGCTGAACTCGATGGCCCCGAACATGTTGCCGTGGTCGGTGATGGCGCAGGCGGGCATGCCAAGCTGCGCGACGCGCTTCGCGAGCTCGTCGGGGCGGCTGGCGCCGTCGAGCAGGGAGTATTCGGTGTGGAGATGGAGATGAACGAAGGACATCGAGGGTCGGTGGCTATTCTAGCGGAGTGCGGCCGTCTCGGCCGCGCTGATCGGGCGTCTCGCCCGATCACGGTGCCGACGGGCGGGACGCCCGGCGGGTGCAGGCGAGGACGCCCGCACTCCGTTTGCTACTGCGGCATCGCTGTTCCCCAGAAGTACTGCTCGAAGAACGGCTTGTAATCCTTCTTGGTGATGAAGCCGAGCAGGCCGGCCACATCCTTCGTCGTGCCGAACTTGAAGTTGAACGACTTGGTGTACGACTTGAGGAAGGTGAGGAAGGGAGTGTCGCCCACGTCCTTGTGCAGCGCGTAGAGGAGGTAAGGCCCTTTCGCGTAGAGGAGGGCGAAGCGCTGCTGATTGGAGACGATGGCATCGCCGCGGATTCGGTTGGCGTACGGGATCGGCGCGACGGCGGCGGCATCTTTCGCCCGTGCGCGCCAACTGGAGACGAGGCGGTTATAGACCGCGTCGCCGCGCAGCTTCTTGAGCGCCAGTGCGGCCGAATACTCGGCGAACGACTCCGTCAGCCACTGCTCCTCGGAGCTCGGCATGCGCACCACGTAGGCCCAATACTGATGCGCGATCTCGTGCGCGAAGCGCTCGTTGATCCCCTCGGAGAACATCTGGTCGATGTCGGTCTGGGTCGGGTTGAACGCTTCGTTGGTGATGTGCATCGTCCCCGGCGGGGCCTGGCCGTATCCGTACGTGTTGATCTGCACGATGTTGAGCTCGTTCCACGGAAAGGGACCGAGGAAGTACTCGTAGTAGTCGATCAGCCCGTTGGCCAGGGTGGAGAGCTGCTTCGCGGCGCGCTCGTTGGGCAACCCGTACGTGGCCACGCGGACGATGCGGTTGGCGCTCTTGTCCTCGTAAATCGTGTACTTCCCCGCCTGCACCACCGTGAATTGGACGGGCTTGTCGATGACGTTCTCCACGACGTTGTAATCGCCTTCGTCCTTGCGGGCGATTGTGTTGCCGGGCGCGATAGGAACGAATGGTTTCTTCACCCGCACCAGAGAATGAACGGTGAAGGCCATCCCGGCCAGCGACGGCGGCAGTGGGAACCACGCTTCGCCGAGCGGAAGCTGCCAGGCGTTATCGCCCCCTTCGCGGACGATGAAGTCGCCGTCGATGGCGAACTTCAGCTTGAAGGTCTGGCCCGCGATGCCGTCGACACCGACGAGCAGATCGGCGCGGTCGTGATGAAAGGGAAGCGCGCGCCCCTGCTCGTCGGTCACGCTACGCACGTTGAACGTGCGAGGCGGCGCGCCCGTCCTCACGATAGCCTCGCTGCGCATGTCGAACTGCAGCACGCTCGCCGACGCAGCGGGCCGCGCAATGGTTTCCGTCATCTCCACTTTGACGTTGTCGCCGTCGGCGGTCAGGACGTAGTCGATGCCGGTGAGCATGTACGGCGGGCGCGCCGCAATGGCGCGATCGCGCCCGACGGGCTGCTGCGAGAGAAGATTCGGATACAGCCGTTGCTGGATGCGGCGGTCTTCGACCATGCGCGGCGGCGCCGCAGTGCCGAAAAATTCGTCGGCTTCGTCGATCTCGTACAGCAGGTTGTCCTTGCCGCCGGCGAGCTCGGCGCGCACGAGCTTCGCGCCGGAGAATTTCTGCAGGGCGATGAAGTGCGCGCGCGGCGTGGCGCCGTACAGGCGGCCGAAGAGGTCCTCGTGCGCCTTGAACGCGTCGCCGAGCGCCGCCCCTCCACTGCCCGCGATCTCCGGCCACGCCACGCCGCCGCCGACCAACAAGACCTCGGTGAAGTCGTCGCTGATCACGGCGTGCGCGGCGTCGGAGGTCAGCTTCACATGGGCAATCGCCTTCACGTTGTGCGCGACGACCGGCAGCTCGGCCGTCTCGGTCGACTCGTACTCCAGTGAGCCGTTTCCTTTGAAGAAGAGTCCGACCGGTTCGTTTCCCGCCAACACGCGCGCCGCGGAACCGGATGCGAATTTGATCTTCATGTGTCCGACGCTGAACGCCGCGTTGGTCACCGGCGCGGCGTCGCCCAGACGGAGCTGGCTCGCCGCGCCGACGAAGTCGGTGAGCGGCGCGGCGGCGAAGGTGGGAAGGGTCAGACACACCAGTAGCAGTGCGATGAGAACGATTCGGTTGGGCATGTGCGAATTGTAGCGGACTAGCTGTCGAAGGCCACGCCGCCGATGCCACGCTGCGCGCGGGAGTCGAGCAGCTCGCGCAGGTTGGTCATCTCCAGGAACATGTGGCGGTGGCGGATGCAGTGGACGGCGATGGCGAAGAAGAGCAGCGCAACCACGGCAAAGAAGACCAGCGATGCGGGCGTGGCGGGGGGGAGGGGCGCGAGCGGCGTGGAGACGAAGAGCTCCTGGATGAGGATGAGGCAGAAGAGGGGGAAGGGAAAGAAGACCAGCGCGGCCAGCACGCGGCTAGCCTGCACGCTGAAGTAGGGGCGCAGGGCGAGGAAGGTCAGGGAGACGAAACAGCCGAGCATGAGGAAGGCGACCACGTGAAGCTGCGCGATCTCCTCCCATGCCGCGCGCTGCCGCACGAGCATGAGCATGCGCGACTGCAGCAGCAGCGTCCAGGCCAGTGAAAGGATCGCGGCGGTGATCGAGAGCAGCGCCACGAACGCACCGAAGAGGTTCCGCGCCGCCAGCAGCGCGGCCATGCGCACCAGGATCGCCGCCGCGGTCATACCGGCCAGCAGGGCCACGATGATGCTCCACGCCGCCGCGGCGCTGGCGGTGACGCCGCTGCCGTGCACGGCGACGAAGCTCAGCGTGCCGCGCTCGAGCTGCGCGGCGAATCCGGCGGCCGAGGAGAGAGCGAGAAAGAGACAGAAGCCCGTTCCGGCGTAGAAGAGAACCTTGGGCATGACGTGATTCTACGCCTCGCGCTGGTGCATGAGGAGGACTGAGGGCTGCGGACTGAGGACTGAGCTCCGCCCAACCGGGCTCAGTCCTCAGCTCTCGATCATGCTACGATTTTCGCCGGGTTCGAGCATGATGTCCCTCTTCCGCATCGACTCCCTTTCGGCGGCCACGCCGCTGATCTTCGCCGGCGTCCTGCTGATCATCCTGGTGATCTCGTTCCGCTCGCGCGCGGTGGTCTTCTGCCAGTACCTGCGGACGATGACCGGCATCGAGCTCAAGCCGTCGGATGTGCGCCGCGTCTTCCGCGAGCGCGGCAAGGACGGCGTGCGCGAGTTCTTTCTCGACCTGATCATCCGCGAGGACCTCAAGGAAGGGCCGATCGAGATCCCTCCCGAGACCGCCGGCGAGAACGAGTTCCTCGTCAATAGCTAAACGGTAGTGCGCAGCGCACGGCGGTACGCGGCGAAGACGTCGTCGCCGAAGCAGGTGAAGATCACGCGCTCGAAGCCGTCGCCGGCGTGCGCGATCACCGTGGTGACGGCGATCTCCGCGGCCTGCTCGATGGGATAACCGAAGATCCCGCAACTGATCGCCGGAAAGGCGATGGAGCGCACGCCGTTCTCCGACGCCACTTCCAAACTGCGCCGGTAGCACGACGCGAGCAGCTCCGCTTCCCCCTCTCCCCCACCGCGCCAGACCGGACCGACGGTGTGGATGACGAACTTCGCCGGCAGGCGGTAGCCGCGCGTGATCTTGGCGTCGCCGGTCGGGCACCCGCCGAGCGCGCGGCACTCGGCGAGAAGCTCCGGCCCCGCCGCGCGATGAATCGCGCCATCCACCCCGCCGCCGCCCAAGAGCGAAGAGTTCGCGGCGTTGACGATGGCGTCGACGGCGAGCTTGGTGATGTCGGATTGGAGAACTTCGAACATGGTTGCGCGTTGCGAGTTGCGAGCGGCATTCGCAACTCGCAACTCGCAACTACCTGCCCAGCTTCACCACAATCTCATATTCACTCTTCGTCACCGGCTGAATCGACAGTCGCGACCCCTTCTTCGTCACCACCATGTTTTCCAGACCCTTGGTGGTTTTGAGAGTCTCCAGCGACACGATGTGCGGGAACTTGGCCACGAAGCGGATCTCCACCATCACCCACGTCGGGTCCTTCGGCTCGGGCACCGCTTCCTTGCTCACCACGGCCAGGCCGGTGACGCCGGAGGGATCGGCATTGGAGGCGTAGAAGAGCACCTTGTCGCCCACGCGCATCTCGTCGCGCATGAAGTTGCGCGCCTGGTAATTGCGCACGCCCTCCCACTTCGTCGTTCCATCTCGCTTAAGATCGTCGATGCTGTACGCGCCCGGCTCTACTTTCATCAGCCAAATCTTCATGGCGCGATTTTAGCTGCGAAGCATCGAGATGGTCGCGTTCGAAAAAGCCCCACCCGAGGCGATGAACATCCTCCCGGTCCCCATCCGCGAGCTGGGGCTGAAGCTGGAGGGGACGCATCTGGCCTCGCAGATCGAGCAGCTCTATCGCGAGCTCGACGAGCACGGCCTGCATCATTTCCGCCCGCCGTGCTACCTCTCGGACGAGTGGGGCTGCCCCTCCGAGGAGCCGGTGATCGGCATCCCCTTCTACCTGGCCGACCCGCGCACCGCCGACATCGAGAACGCGCTCAACGACGTGGAGAACGACCGCGAGATCATGATGTACCTCCGCCACGAGGCAGGGCACGCGCTGAATTACGCGTACGAGCTGTACAAGACGCCGGAGTGGACGGAAGTCTTCGGCCCCTTCCGCCGCCCGTACCGCGACGACTACCCGTTCGTTCCCTTCTCGCGGCAGTTCGTGCGCCACATCGCCGGCTGGTACGCGCAGAAGCATCCGGACGAAGACTTCGCCGAGACGTTCGCCGTCTGGCTCGACCCCACTTCGAAGTGGCGGCGCAAGTACGCCGGCTGGGGGGCGATGAAGAAGCTGCAGTACGTCGACCGCGTGATGAAGGAGCTGGGAGATGTGAAGCCGGTCCGCGCGGTCGGCGAGATCGACTACACCGTCGACGAGATGCAGCAGACGGTCGAGGAGTTCTACCGCGAGAACAGCGTCGACGAGTCGGCGGCTATCAGCGGCCTGGCGCTGGACACGGACCTCATCGACATCTTCGTCGATCCGCAGCACGTCAGCGCGCGGCGCGAGTATCGCCCCGCCGCTGAGCTTTTGGCCGAGCATCGCCGCGATATCGTCGACCGCGTGAACTACTGGACCGGCGTGCGCCGCACGCTGGTACGCACGCTGGTGGAGTCGATCGAGCGCCGCCTCGGCGAGCTCGGGCTGCTGGCCGACGTGGCGCGCAGCCGCTCACACATGATCGAGATCACCGTCTATGTAACGACGCTCTCCATGACCTTCCTGACGGGAGGAAAATCCCTGCGACACAGAACGCCGTCGGCCGCTGAATGAAGATCGCCATCGTTTTTGATACGTGGGAAGGGCGCGAGGAATACCCCGGCGACAACGCCGAAGCCGAGGCCGCGTCCTCCTCGGGGAAGAAAAAGAAGAAGGCGCTGACCGATCGCCAGGCCATCGCCGCTGCGTTGAAAGAGCTGGGGCACGAGGCGTTCGAGATCCCCGTCGACGGCAAGCCGTCGACGCTGACCAAGATCGCCCGCTGCGACGCCGATCTCTTTTTCAACCTCACCGAGTCGTACGCCGGCGACGACACCAAGGAGATGCATTTTGCCGCCTTTCTCGATCTGGTGGGGAAGAGGTACACCGGCGCCGGCCCCGACGCCTCCTACCTGGCCATGGAGAAGTCGGTGGCCAAGAAGATCATGCGTTTCCACGAGATCGACACGCCCTTCTCGGCGGTGGTCTACAAAGGACGCGTCGAGCACGCGCAGGACATCAAGTTCCCGCTGATCGTCAAGCCGGCCTCGGAGGACGCCTCGAAGGGCATCGACGTCAACTCCGTCGTCGAATCGGTCAAGGACCTGATGGAGCGCATCGAGTACATTCACGATGAGTTCGACGCCCCCGCGCTGATCGAGGAGTACATCGAAGGGCGCGAGATCTACGCCGCGGTGCTCGGCAACGACAAGCCGGAGGTGCTTCCGCTCATCGAGCTCGACCTGTCGAAGCTGCCGAAGGACGTGCCGCGCATCGCCGGGTACGAAGTGAAGTTCGACGTGACCACCGAGGCCTACAAGCTGACGAAGTCCGAGCCGGCGAAGAACCTCAATGATGATCTGGTGGAATCGATCCGCAGCGTGGCGCTGACGGTGTGGCGCGCGCTGAAGTTCCGCGACTACGGCCGCATCGATTGCCGCGTGACCAAGCACGGGCGCGTGTACGTGCTGGAGGCCAATCCCAATCCCTGGCTCGACCCCACCGCGGAATTCGCCATGGCGGCGAAGGAGTCGGGACGGTCGTACACGGAGTTGATTCGGGAGATCGTGGACGGGGCGGTGGCCAGATACCGGTGAACAGTGTAGCGGCGGCCGCTCCCTGCCGCCGGCGCCCGAAGCGGGCGCCGCTACACGTACCGCTCCAGGGCAATTCGCAGCAGCTCGATCGCCCGGCGCAAATCCTCCTCCTTCAGCACATACGCGATCCTCACCTCGCTGCGGCCGAGATCGGAGGCGTAGAAGCCGGCGGCCGGCGCGACCATGACCGTCGCGCCGTTGTGCGAGAAGTCGCGCAGCAGCCAGGCGGCGAATTCGTCGGCGTCGTCGACCGGCAGGCGGGCCACGCAGTAGAAGGCGCCCTCCGGCTTTTCCAGAAAGACGCCGGGAATCGATGTGAGGCCTTCGTAAAGGACGTCGCGGCGGCGCTGGTACTCCTCGACCATCGCGCGCGTGTAATCATCGCCGAGCTGGTCGGCGCCGACGGCGATGAACTGCGCCAGCCCGGGAGGCGAGAGCCTCCCCTGCGCCATGCGCAGCGCGGCGTCGTAGACGGCGGCGTTGCGCGTGACCAGCGCGCCGAGGCGGATGCCGCATGCGCTGTAGCGCTTGGAGAGGGAGTCGATGACAATGACGACGTCGTCCGCGCCTTCTAACTCCAGCGCGCTGATCGCTGCACGTCCGTCGTAGACGAACTCGCGGTAAACCTCGTCGGAGATGAGAAAGAGTCCGTTGGCGCGGCAGAGCTCCGCGACCGTTTCCAGCTCCTCGCGCCTGTAGACGGTGCCGGTCGGGTTGTTGGGATTGCACAGCAGCACCGCGCGCGTGCGCGGCGTGAGCGCGCGCTCCCACACAGGCGCGAGTGGGAGGTGGAATCCGTCGCGGCCGCGCGTGGTCACCGGCACGAGGTTGACGCCGGCCATTACGGCGAAGGCAGTGTAGTTCGCGTAGAACGGCTCGGCCACGAGCACGTCGTCGCCGGAGTCGGCGCAGGCCATGAGAGCAAACAGGATCGCCTCGCTGCCGCCGGTGGTGGCGAGGATCTGGTCGAGGTCCAGCGTCACGCCGAGCCGCCGCTCGTAGTACCGCTGCAGCGAGCGGAGAAACTCCGGCGTGCCGGTCGACGGCGAGTACTCCAGCACGCGCGCGTCGAGCTGTTTGAGACGCGCCAGCATCGGCGCCGGCGTCTCAATGTCCGGCTGCCCGATGTTGAGGTGGTAGACCTCCAGTCCGCGCGCCTTCGCCGCCTCGGCCAGCGGTGCGAGGCGACGGATGGGCGAGGCCGGCATGCGCCGCCCGCGGGCAGAGAGCGCAATCCGATGAAGAACCGATGTCGTGAGCGCGAGGCGGTTTGCGAAGCGCGTGCCCTTTCGAACGCGGCGGCTACACCGCCGCACTCCGAAGCAGTTGCCGCAGCACGAATGGGAGGATCCCGCCGTGCGCGTAGTAGTCGACCTCGATCGGCGTGTCGATGCGCACGATGAGCGGCACTTCGTCCTTCTTGCCGCCGGCGCGGTGGATGACCAGCGTCGCTTTCTGCCGCGGGCGGAGCTGCCCTTCGACGCCGGCGATGTCGAAGACCTCGGTGCCGTCGATCTGGAGCGGCTCGTCAACCTGCAGCGGCAGCACGCCCATGCCCACCAGGTTCGAGCGGTGGATACGCTCGAAGCTCTGCGCCACCACCGCGCGCACGCCGAGGAGCTTGGTGCCCTTGGCGGCCCAATCGCGTGAGGAGCCGGTGCCATACTCCTGGCCGGCGAAGATCAGCAGCGGCGTTCCTTCCTGCTGGTACTTCATCGCCGCATCGTAGATTGACATCAGCTCGCCGTCGGGCTGGTGCTTGGTCACGCCCCCCTCCACCCCCGGCACCATCAGGTTCTTGATGCGCACGTTGGCGAAGGTGCCGCGCGTCATCACCCGGTCGTTGCCGCGGCGCGAGCCGTAGCTGTTGAAGTCCTCCGGCTTGACGCCCTGCTCGATGAGGTAGCGGCCGGCCGGCGAGTCCTTCTTGATCGAGCCGGCGGGGCTGATGTGAGCCGTGGTCACCGAGTCGCCGAAGATGGCCAGCGCGCGCGCGGCGCGGATGTCAGAGGCCTCGCCGGGCTGCATGCCGAAGTCGGGACCAAAGAACGGCGGCTCCTGGATGTAGGTCGATTTCGGGTCCCACGCGTAGAGCAGCCCGGTCGATGACGGGATCTCGTTCCACAACGGGTTCTGCTCGGCGAAGTCGGAGTAGAGCCTGCGGAACGACTCGGGATCGAGCACGCTGCGCATGACGTCGCGCACTTCTTCCATCGACGGCCAGATTTGCCGAAGGAAGACATCGCGGCCGTCGTAGCCGCGGCCAATCGGCTCTTTGGTCAGGTCGATGTCCACGCGCCCGGCGAGGGCGAAGGCCACCACCAGCGGCGGTGACATCAGGAAGTTCGCGCGGATGGACTGATGAACGCGCGCTTCGAAGTTGCGGTTGCCGGACAGCACCGACGCGGCGACCAGGTCGTGCGTGGAGATGGCCTCCTCCACCAGCGGATCGAGCGGGCCGGAGTTGCCGATGCACGTCGTGCAGCCATAGCCAACGGTGTAGAAGCCGAGCTCGTCGAGATAGTGCTGCAGACCGCTCTTGCGGTAGTAGTCGGTGACCACGCGCGAGCCGGGAGCGAGCGAGGTCTTCACCACCCGCCGCACGTGCAGCCCCGCCTCCACCGCCTTCTTGGCCAGTAGCCCAGCGGCGAGCATCACCGAGGGATTGGAGGTGTTGGTGCAGGAAGTGATGGCCGCGATGAGTACGTCGCCGTGATGCAGCTCGGCCACGGCCATCGGGAGCTCGTCGGCCAGCGACAGCACCGCGACGCGGTCGGGCGTCGGGCGGTTGTTGACCATCTCCTCCTCGGTGATCACGCTGGTGTTTTTCATCGCCGACGCGGCGAGGCTCGGCGCCGATTCCTGCGCCCCTCCGCCGGTGATCTCCGCGCCGCGCATTTCCGCGCCGACGCCCACCAACGCGCGCGCCACGCGCTGCGCTTCATTCGCCGGCTTCCCATAGCCGTTCGGCGGCGGCGCGCAGAGCATCTCCTCGAACGAGTGCCGCAAGTTGTGGAGCTCGATGCGGTCCTGCGGGCGCTTCGGTCCCGCCACGCTGGCCACGACCGTGGAGAGATCGAGGTCGAGGACCCTTGTGTACTCGATGTCCCCCTTGCGCGGCATGCCGAACAGCCCTTGCGCTTTGAAGTAGTTGCGGAGCGTGTCGACGTGCTCTTCGCTGCGGCCGGTGAGCAGCATGTAGCGGCACGTTTCTTCGTCGATGGGAAAGTAGCCCATGGTCGCGCCGTACTCCGGCGCCATGTTGGCGATGGTGGCGCGGTCGGCGATGGTCAGCGACGCGGCGCCGTCGCCGAAGTACTCCACGAACTTCCCCACCACCTTCGCCTTGCGCAGCATCTCGGTGATGGTGAGCACCAGGTCGGTGGCGGTGACCCCTTCGCGCAGCGTGCCGGTGAGATTGACGCCGATCACGTCGGGCGTGAGGAAATACACCGGCTGCCCCAGCATCCCCGCCTCGGCCTCGATGCCGCCGACGCCCCACCCCACGATGCCCAGGCCGTTGATCATGGTGGTGTGCGAGTCGGTGCCCACCAGCGAGTCGGGGTACCAGACGCCGTCGCGCTCGAGGACGCCGCGCGCCAGGTACTCGAGATTCACCTGGTGCACGATGCCGATCCCCGGCGGCACCACGTTGAATCCGTTGAAGGCCTGCGTCCCCCACTTCAGGAATTGATAGCGCTGCTGGTTGCGCTTGAGCTCGATCTGCATGTTGAGGTCGAGCGCGTCGGGACGGTTGGAGTAGTCGACCTGCACGGAGTGGTCGACGACGAGGTCGACGCGCACCAGCGGCTCGATGATCTTGGGGTCGGCACCCGTCCGCGCGGCGGCGGAGCGCATCGCGGCGAGATCGACCAGAAGCGGCACGCCGGTGAACTCCTGCAGCAGGATGCGCGCGACCATGAAAGGGATCTCTTCGGTGCGCTCCGCGGCGGCGCCCCAGTTGGCGAGCGCGCGGACGTCTTTTTCGCTGATCTTCTTGCCATCGACGTTGCGCAGCACCGACTCCAGCACGATGCGGATGGAGACCGGCAGCCGCGACACGCGGCCGATGCCGGCCGCCTCGAGCTTGGGAAGGGAGTAGAACGAACCGGAGGCGCCGCCGCCGGTGGAAAAGGTGTCGAGAGTGTTGAAGGAGTTGTGAGGCATGGCAATGTTGAAATCTATCACCACGGGTTGTCATCCCGAGCGTGAGCGGGGGATCGGTGTGTGGGCAGGGAGCGCATGGATCGTGTTTCGCGCACCGCACGCCCACACCGGTTCCCCGCCCACGCTCGGAATGACACTTGAGCCAAGATTCGCTACCGCCGCCCTTGCGCGATGCGCACCGCTTCCGGCATCGCGCGCAGCCGCATCATGGCCACGATGCCGAGGAGCGGCCCGGGGGCGAGGACGGCGAAGGCGAAACGCCAGCCGGTGTGCGCCACCACCACCGGCATCAAGCGGATGGAGATGGTGGTGATCAGGAAGCCGATGCACGTCTGCAGCGTCAGCGCGGTGCCGATGTAGCGCGGGTCGGACAGCTCGGTCACGCAGGCGGAGAACTGCGCGGAGTCGGCGACGACGGTCGCACCCCACACCGCGGCGAGCGCCAGCAGCGCCAGCGGCGAATGGCCGAAGAGAAATCCGATGACAACGCAGCACGCGCCGCTGACCGCCATGGCCGCCGAGGCCACGACCGTCCGGCCGATGCGGTCGGCGAGCCGTCCCGCCGCGATGCAGCCGATGGCGCCGCTGGCGATGACCACGAACGAGCTCGCCTCCGCCAGCCAGGCCGGGTCGCCGCTGCTGGCCAGGCTGGCGCGGATCATCGCCGGCGCCCACGTCCACATCGCGTACAGCTCCCACATATGGCCGAAGTAGCCGAAGTTGGCCAGCCGCACGCCGCGGTTGCGGACCACGGCCGTGACTTGCGCGATGTCGAAGCGCTGGCTCGGCAGCGCGTAAGGGCCGTCGCCGACGAAGAACAGGATAATCGCGCCGCCGGCGGCGGCGAGCAGCGAGACGACGCCGACGTTCATCCGCCAGCTCGACGAGCCGAGCGCGTTGACCAGGTACGGCGAGGCCTTGCCGAAGGTCAGCGCGCCGACCAGCACGCCGAGGGCAAAGCCGCGCCCCTCGCGGAACCATGTGGCGATCACTTTCATCCCCGGCGGATAGACGCCGGCCAAGAGCGCGCCGGTCACGAAGCGCAGCGCGATGCCGCTCGCCGCGCCGTGCGCGAAGGCGGCGAAGAGCGCGTTGGTAATGGCCGCGAGAACGGCGCAGGCGGCGAAGAGGAGCCGCGCCGGGATGACGTCGGGCAGATTGGCCAGCGCGCTGACGAGAGTGCCGGTCACGAATCCGATCTGCACGGCGAGCGTGAGCCACGACGTCACCGCCTCGGTGAGGTGCCACTCCTTCGCGATCTGCGGCGCCACGGCCGAGGCGGTGAACCAGAGCGACATGCCGAGAAGCTCGGCCAGGGCGACGAGAATCAGTGCGCGCGTGCGGTCAGTCATGGTTGCGGGTTGCGAGTTGCGAGCCGTTGCCCGTTGCGGGTTGCCCGTTGCCCGCTTGCGAGAATGGCAGTTCCCGGCAACGGGCAACTCCCCGCAACTCGGAACGCGCAACTGGCAACTGATCTCGTCATGCGCGCGCTCGGCGGGGCCGTTGTTTCTTCAAGGCCATCTTGACCACGATGGCTCCGCGGCGCGACGGATCGATCGGCGGATCGGCGCGCTTCACCGCGGCGGCGATCAGTGCCTCGACCGCCGGGTCGTCGAGATCCGAGGCCTGGGCGAGAACGATGTGCCGGATGGTCTTGCCGCTTCCGCGCAGCAGTTTCTGCGGATCGGGCAGCGCCGCACCGTGCATGAAGAAGAGCGAGACCCAGCGCGGATAGAGCACGATGGAGAGGATGATGTCCGACCGCCGGTCGGTGGCGCCGAAGGCGATCACCAACGCGTTGTAGTTGTCATAGATCAATTGCACCGCGCCGCGGAGACGCCGGCGCATCTTTCCCAGCGCCGCGCGCGCGAGCTTCTCGATCTCCGGCGAGTACTTCGCCAGGAATCCGTCGAGCTCATTCACGACGACACCGCCTGCTTGCGAAGAGTTGCCAGTTGCCGGTTGCCGGTTGCCGGCGCCCCTGGCAACAGGCAACAGGCAACGGGCAACAGATCGCGGGCACCACCGCTCGCAACCCGCAACCCGCAACTCGCAACCATCACGATGCCACCGCCTTTCGCTCCGGCCATCCGCGCTCCTTCACTTCCTCGAACGTCAGCAGCGAGTTCGCGTAGTAGTCGCGTAGCAGCGTCTGATTCGGGCTCCACTGCCACGCGTCCTCGATGATCGGCACCCCTTCGCCCTCGAAGAGGTCGGAGCGCCAGCGCTGCGCCGGCTCGAGCAGGTGGCGCAGCTCGAGCACGCGCCGCGCGGCGGTCCAGATCTCGCGTGGCCTCTTCTCGCGGAGCAGCCAGACGCGGTCGCGCCAGCGCTCCTGGTAGGCGGCGATCGCGCCGACGATCTCCCCCTCCGTCGCCGTCGGCAGCTCCGTGAGGATGCGCGCCACCAGCGGCACCGGCGTCACCGGCAGCGCCGCGGAGATCTCGTTCATCACCGCCTCGGCGATCCGCTGCATGTGCGGCTTGCGCGTCTCGAAATCGCCGGACAGCACCTCCGGGTGCGCGCGCACGAAGTCGTCCACCAGCACCGGCCTGCCGAAGCTCACCACCGCGTAACCATAGCGCTTGAATCGCCGGAAGATCCCGCGCCAGAAGCTCTTGAAGAGAAAGTCGAAGGACGTGCGCAGCTTCTCCCCTCTCGTCCGGCGGTCTTCCACGCCCACCAGCTCCTCGGTCAGATTGCGGTCTTCCAGCACGCGGTCGAAGTTGATGGCGGTGGGGATCAGGTAGAGCGGCGCGGTGAACTCCGGATCGCGCTTGGCGGTGACGATGTAATCGAGCATGCCGAGCTTCGGCTTTTGGAAGGCGCCGTCGCGCGTCAGGCCCCCTTCGATGAAGACGCCCTGCGTCACGCCGTTGCGGGTGATGGTGCGGACGAACGTGGCCAGCACCGCGTGGTACAGCGGCTCGCGGTAGCGGCGCCGGATGAAGTACGCGCCGAACCACTTGAAGAGATGATTGAGCGGCCAGACCCGCGCCCACTCTCCCACCGCGTACGACAGCGAGATGAACTTGAACAGCATGTGCGCCACCAGCACGTAGTCGGCGTTGGAGCGGTGGTTGATGATGTAAACCACCGTCGCTCCTTTCGGCGCGCTGGCGTTGAACTGGCGCAGCACCTTGTGCTCCACCACCGGGCGATAGAGGAAATGCATGATGGCGCGGGCGATCGGCGCGCCGAACCGGTAGTACGCGAGCAAATTGAACTTGGGGACGATCTCCTGCAGGTATTGGTGCGCGCGCTTGGAGGCGTCCTCGATGGAGACATGATGTTCCTTGGAGTACGCGCGGATAGCGTCGACCGTGTCGCGGCTGCCGAAGACTTCCAGCTCGATGGCGGCGTGGCGGCGCTTCAATTTGAAGCGATCGATGTGGATCCGGCGCTCCCGCTGATAGCGGCGCGCGTGGCGCTTGCCGAGGACCAGCGCGGTGGCGGCGACGATCAACGCCGCAGCGAGGGCGGCGAGGAGACGCATGGACGCACGAGAGTGTAGCCACCTATCGGGAATTGTGGTAATCAGAGATCGGCGTCCCTCCAATACAGCAAAGATCATGGACAGGTGGCCCAAGACGGTCGCAGCCGCGGCACTGGTGATGCTGGCGGCCTGCCGAGGCAACGACTCCCCCGCCGCGCGGATGCGGGCCATGGCGCCGCGGGCCGGACGGACGATCGAAGCGCGGCTCACGCAATTCGGCTGGTCAGCCATGCGCGTGCAGCGCGGCACCCAGGCCGCTGCCCCGCTCGACCCGGCCCGCCTGGAGCTGGCCGCGGCGGCGGGGGCGGTCATCGAGAAAACGCCGGGCGGGCGCGACGCCGGCGTCGGCTATCTCATCATCGATCGCGACGCGGACGCGGTGGAAGCGCTGCAGGAAGCGGCGCAGAGATCGCCCGATGACGCGAAAGTGTGGAGCGATCTCGCCGCCGCGCGCCACACGCTCGCCGTGCGCGGCAACAAGCCGCACCAGCTCCCCCTGGCGCTGGCCGCCGCCGACCGCGCGTTGCGCCTGCAACCCGCCCTCCCCGACGCGCTCTTCAACCGCGCGCTGATCATCGAGCGCCTGGGCATCACCGAGGCGGCGCGCCGCGCCTGGCAGCGTTATCTGCAGGCGGACGGGACGAGCCCGTGGGCGAACGAGGCGTTGGAGCACCTCGGGCGCTTGAGCGTTACCACTAGCGACGCGGGGTTTCGCCGTGACTTCGATCGGGCCACCGCGGCAATCGCCCGCGGCGACGCCACGGCGCTCGGCGCGCTGACGCGCACGTATCCGCAGGAGGCACGCAAGTGGGGCGAGGGGCCGCTGCTGGCTCAGTGGGCCGACGCGTCGCGGACGGGCGACGGCACGAGAGCGAAGGCGGCACTCGACGTGGTGCGCACGATCGCTCGCGCGCTGGCGGAATCGAACCATGAGGAGCTCCTCGCCGACGCGGTGGCGGCCATCGACAAAGCAGCCTCCGATCCTCAGCGGCTTCGAATGCTCGCTGATGCGCAGGCGATCTATCGCGATGGGCGCATCGTTTACAGCAAGCGGAGGATCGCGGAATCACAACAACTCCTGCGCCGGGCGGCGGACATGTTCAGCGCCGCCGGCACGCCAATGGCCCTTTCAGCGCGCTATTACGTCGCGAACACGCTGTACGACGAGAACCGGTCGGGCGAAGCGGAGGCAATGCTGCGGGGGCTCCTCGCGGCAATCGATCCGCAGCGGTATCGCGGCCTCGCCGCGCACATCGAGTGGGAGATGTCGTTGTGCCAGATGGGGGCGGGCGCGTGGGAAGGCGCCATCCGTTCCGTCGAGGCGGCGAGCCGTACCTTCGGCGCGCTCGGAGAAACGAACAACCGCGCCAATGCCGACATCCTTCTGGCGTGTGCCTTGGATCATGCCGCGCAGCCTCGTGCGGCGTGGGCCGTACGGGTGCACGCATTCGCGGACCTCAGCCATGGCGAGCCGTGGAGAATCGCCGCGGCGCTCCCGGACGCCATCCGCGCCGAAGCGCACCAGGGACACTATGACGGCGCCGTCGCGCTCAGCGAACTGCTGGCGCCCGATCTCCAAGCCGACGCCCCCGCGGTGGCCATGGCCTGCGTCAATCGCGCGCGACTGTTCGTCGATACCGGCGATCTCGCCGCGGCGCGCAATGCGGTGAGCGATGCCCGCCAGGCGACGGCGCGAATCGCCGACGCGGCGCTGCGGGCGCGCGTCTCCGTCTACCTCGACATCGCCGGCGCCGTCACCGAGCGGACCGTCGATCCGGCTGGCGCGCTCGCCGCGCTCAACTCGGCGCTCACATTCTTCATATCCCGAAACGAGCGGGCCTCTCTTCCCGACGTCTATCTCCAACGCGGCCGCACGTACGTCCAGGCTCGAAATGCCGAGGCGGCGCTGGCCGACTTCGACGCCGGCGTCCGCGAGCTGGAGGCGTTGCGCACTGCCTTCGATCAGAGCGCGCTTCGCAGCGGGTTCTACGACACTGCATCGGACCTTTTCGTCGAAAGCATCGCGCTGCGGCTGCGGCGCAACGAGGTAGCGCAGGCATTCGCCATCGCCGACGGCTCGCGGGCGCGAACGCTCAGCGAGCAAATGGCCGCCGCGCCGTCGCAGACGGCTCCCGCTTCGCTGACCGCGCTCGGCTCCGCGCTGCATCCGGAGACCGCCGTGATCGAGTACGCGCTGCTGCGCGATTCACTCGCCGTCTTCTATGCCTCGCACGTCGCGAGCGGCGTCGAGATCATTTCTGTCGACTCCGCGGCGATGCGGCGGACCATCGAGCGCGTCGACGACTTGCTGCAGCGCCGCGGCGACGCAGAGGCGGCGCGGCGCGAACTGGCCTCGCTCGATCGCCTCCTCATCGCTCCCCTCCTGCCGCGCTTGCGCGGCGTCAAGCGGTTGGCCATCGTGCCCGACCGCCAGCTCAGCGCCGTGCCTTTCGCCGCGCTCTACGACGCCGCCGCGCAGCAATACCGCATCGAAGACTTTTCCATGTCCATCGCGCCGAGCGCGCGCTTTCTCATGCGGCCCGCCGACTCGCACACTCTCTCCCCTGCGTTGGTGGTCGGCGACCCGACGAGCGACGGCGGACCTGCGTTGCCGGAAGCGGCGCACGAGGCGGAGGCCATCGCCGCGCTCTATTCGGCGGCGACGCTGCTGACCGGCGATCGCGCCACGCGCGCGCGCTTTGTGCAATCCGCGGAGGGAAGCGCGCTGATTCACTACGCCGGACACGCCCAAAGCGACGCCGCCACCGCCTACGGAACGCTGAGTCTGGCGGCGGACGACTCGCCGGGCACCGGCGCCCTGGAAGCAGAAGACATCGCGCGGCTGCGTCTGCGCCGGGCGCCGCTGGTCGTTCTTGCCGCCTGCGGCACCATCCGCGGCGACGCCGATCACGTCGAAGGGATGCCGAGCGTGGCGCGCGCCTTTCTCGCCGCCGGCGCGCGGGCCGTCATCGGCACGCTCTGGGAGATCGACGACGACGTCGCCGGGCCGCTTTTCCGCACCTTGCACCGCCGCCTCCGCGACGGCGCACCGGCTGCCACCGCCCTGCGGGACGCGCAGCTGGCGCTTCTGCACAGCGGTAACGCTCATCTACAACATCCGGCATCGTGGGCACCGATCGAGGTCCTCGGGCGCCACGACTAAACGCAGAGAGATGAAGGAGGACAGAGATGCTCACCACCATCAAGTTCATCGGACTCATCGTCACCACGCTCCTCAACCCACCCAATCCTCCCGGCGCGCAACTGATCATGGGCGACTTCCCGGTCAGCGTGCCGCCGCACCTTCGGATCATCGCCTACCAGCAGGGAAGCCGCATCAATCCGGACATTGAGTGGCCCAAGGTCGGCAGCTTCAATTCGGGCGGCACGACCTACGACTACGTGGCGGTGACGCTGGAAAACATCACCATCACAGGGCCCACCTCTGCCTTCGACAACCAGATGGGAGCCATCCCGCACCTGACCTGCTGCTGCTCGGCATTCACCAACGGATTCAGTCCGGCATGGGGCGATCCGAACGCCGCATTGGACATCAAGAAGTCGGCGTACTTCACCTTCAACAACGGCACCTACACCACGGTCGAAGAGTCGACCAAGGCGATCAGCACGGTGCTGCTCATCGCCGACAACGTCAACATCACCTTCACCGGACAGCTCGGCGCTGTCACGAAGACGCTTGTGATCAGGCCTTTTTCCAACATC
>JACXTT010002254.1_pt1 | contig 30813 bp, 30 predicted proteins | sample 9270951 | NCBI WGS metagenome assembly JACXTT01 (sample SAMN15532306, study PRJNA645909) | rock metagenome | isolation source: weathered quartz diorite | place: Puerto Rico | collected 2017-06-21 | reverse complement strand
GAGCTGATACCTGCGCTCTTGACGTCGATGAGCGGCGCGGCGCCCTCTACCGACACCGTTTCTTCGACACTCCCGACCGCCAGGACTGCGTTGATGACCGGCGTCGCGCCAACCCGCAGCACGATGCCCGTCTGCTGGTAAGTCCGGAACCCTTGCAGCGCCGCCTCCAGCCGGTACGGGCCGGTCGGAAGATTCGGGAGTACATAGGCCCCGTTTTCATCGGTAACGGCCGTGCGCGTCACGCCCGTATCGACCTGCGTCGCGGTGACAGTCACACCGGGCAGCACGCCGCCGCTTTCGTCGCGAACCGTGCCGCTCATCTGCGCCGTCGCCTGCGCCCAGGCGGCGGACGTGGTCAGGAGGAGGATCAAAATGCCACGCGAACAGCAGGTCACCCACATCTTCATCGATCACCTCTGGAGAGCCCGGCTCCGATGGATCCGGACGCGGATTGGCGAAACGACAGAATTCTGGAGGGTATCCGCCGTTTCGGCAAGGCTCTTATACCACTAGGAGGCGCGAGGGTAGAATCGGCCACCGATGGGAGGAACGCGACGCGGCTTCCTGAAAGCGGCGCGACAGGCGCTCCCTTCGGACCCCGCGTTGCGTGTCAAGTCGCTCGAATCGCTGCTCGTCGAAAAGGGACTGGTCGATCCGAAAGCCGTCGATGCGTTGATCGACACCTACGAACACAAAATCGGCCCGCGCAATGGTGCGCGCGTGGTCGCCAAGGCCTGGGTTGATCCTGCCTACAAGCGACGTCTGTTGACCAACGCCGATACTGCGCTCGCCGAGCTCGGGTACGGCGGCCTGCAGGGCGAACACATGGTGGTTGTTGAAAACAGCCCCAAGGTGCACAACCTCGTCGTCTGCACGCTGTGTTCGTGTTATCCCTTTCCGGTGCTTGGATTGCCGCCGGTCTGGTACAAGTCTGCGCCGTACCGATCCCGCTCCGTGATTGATCCGCGCGGCGTGCTGCGCGAACTCGGACTCGACCTGCCCGCGGACGTCGAGGTGCGCGTATGGGACAGCACAGCGGAGCTGCGGTACATGGTCATACCCGAGCGGCCGGCCGGCACTGAGACGCTGAGCGAAGAGCAGCTCGCGGGCCTCGTCACCCGTGACTCGATGATCGGTGTAGCGAGGGTTCCGGCGCCACCGGCGGGAGGCAGGTGATGAACGGCGTTCATGACATGGGCGGCATGCATGGCATGGGTCCGATCCAGCGGGAGAAGAACGAGCCGGTTTTCCACGCGCGCTGGGAGGCGAGAGTGTTTGCGCTCAACCGCGCATTGGGCGCCTGGGGCAAGTGGAACATCGACGCGTCGCGCCACCAGAAAGAACTGATTCCGCCGGCCGAATACCTTCGTATCAGCTACTACGAGAAGTTTCTGGTCGGGATGATTGAGTTGCTGGTCAAGAGCGAACTGGTCACCCGCGCGGAGGTCGAAAGCGGTAAGCCGGCGCGCGGCTCGAAGAAGGCGAGTCCGCCGCTCACGGCAGAGAAGGTGCCCGCATTCGTCGCCACCGGAGTGCCGGCCAGCCGAAACACGCCGGCCACGCCGAAGTTCCGAGCAGGGCAGCGCGTCCGCGCCCGTAACCTCAATCCCATTGGTCATACACGGCTTCCTCGCTATGCACGCGGAAAGCTCGGTACGGTCGAGCGCGATCATGGAGTGTTCGTCTTCCCCGACACCAACGCGCACTTCCTCGGCGAACACCCGCAGCACCTCTACTCGGTGCGCTTCACCGCACGCGAGTTGTGGGGCGAGCAGGCCGGTCCACAGGACGCCGTCTACGTGAATCTGTGGGACGACCATCTTGAGCCAGCCTGACCTGCCTCTGCCGCGCGATGAGGGCGGACCGGTGTTCGCCGAACCATGGCAGGCACAGGCGTTCGCGCTCGCCGTCACCCTTTCAGATCAAGGTCACTTCACATGGAAGGAATGGGCCGCCGAGCTCGCCGATACGCTCAGGACCGCTGCCGAACGCGGCGAGCCCGACGACGGCTCGCGGTACTACGACTACTGGCTGGCCACACTCGAACGGGTGGTGATCGCCAAAGGCCTGACTGACCAATTGACGCTCGTCGAGCGGAAGGACGAGTGGATCGCGGCATACCAAAACACTCCACACGGCATTCCCATCGAGCTGCCTCAATCGCGCCTGCAGCTGGATGCGCGATGGATTCTGCCTGGTCTCATCTCCGTTGTCGTCGTGTACTTGATCAGTCAGTACGCGACTGCGATCCCACAGATAGATCTATTCGCGAGTGCCGGCTTCGGCTCACTACTCGGCATCCGGCACGCGCTGGAGCCGGATCATCTCGCCGCTGTCTCAACGCTCATGACCGGCGAGCGTAGCAGCGGAAAGGCCGCATGGCTCGGCGCGTGCTGGGGACTGGGGCACACGCTGACGCTGTTGGCGGCTGGCGCGCTGCTGGTACTGTTCCGCACTGACATGCCGTCGATCGCATCCGACGTGTTCGAGCTCTGCGTGGTGCTGCTGCTCGTCGGCTTTGGTGTACGCGCGATCTATCAGGGCGCGTGGGGGCGTCCACGTCCGGCGCATTCCCACGTGAAGCGCCGGACTTCAACATCGGCCTCGGACGGACAATGGACAATCGCCCGCCGACCGCTGATCGTCGGTGCTGTGCATGGACTTGCGGGAAGTGGCGCCCTCACCGCGCTCGTCATCGCCACCCTTCCATCGACCTTGACGCGACTCAGTTATCTCGCCCTGTTTGGCATCGGATCGACCGTAGGGATGGCGGTGCTTTCCGGCGTGCTCGGATGGCCACTCGCGCGTCTTGGAGGCGATCGAATAACCGCGTGCGGTCTGTCGCTGGGTGTCGGCGGCGTCTCGACCGCGCTCGGACTCTTCTGGGGCTATCCGCTCGTCACCCGGTTGTTCTAACTCAGTCCACATACCTGCTGCGCCCACCCTCCATGCCCGCCCTCGTATAACATTCACGCGCAAACGAAGCTGAGCCGGTAAGTAGCGTCGCCAGATGACCTTTTTCGTGCAGGACGTTCCCGTGGGCGCAATCATTTACCTGGAATGTGGATGCCATGGTCATCGGATGCCTGCGCGACCCGACGCCGAGAAAATCACTGTAATCGTCGAACGCCCCTGTGAGAAGCATGGTCCGGGTGGACAGCCGCTGATGCGCGAAATCGATCCGCTCACATTCGTCAGCGCGTTCACTCGTACCGCCTAACACGGCCAGTCAGGAGTGTCGGAATGCCGAAGGTCTATTTCATCAGTTGCCGGAATGCGGGCGTGGACTGCGACTTCGAAGCCAGGGCGTCAAGCATGGATGAACTCATGCAGATATGTGCGGAGCACGGTGCCCGCAATCACAACATGAAGGGCTTCGGCCCCGAACTGTACCTGAAGATGAAGCAATGCGTGCAGATTCTGGACGAGCCAACGCCTGAATCTTTGGGCTGACAGCTGTTGCGAACCGAAGTCCCTATCGGCCGGGATCGAGATCGCGCATCACGACACGGAGCACCTGTCCGGCCACTCGCGCCTCGCGCTCAGTGACATGCACGCCGGCGCGGAGGTCGCCCGCCTCGTCGGTCAGATCGTGGTAAGCGCGTGCCACGGGGGGCAGACGGGCGCATCCGCCGCGGATGATTCCTGCTTTTTCCGCCCGGGCGATACGCTCATCGAACGAAGGCAGACCAACGGAAGGCGGACCTGAACGCGAAGGCGGACCTGAAGGTCCGCCTCTACGATCGTCGGCGGTCTTGCGATCGTCGGTGGTGGTGGCGATGGCTTCGAGTGCAGCAGTCAGCAGCGACTCGATCACGCTGCACGACAGCACGAGTGCCAGCGCGAACTCGCCGCGCTCGAAGGCGTCGCGGCTATCGTCCAACGCCCGCTCGAGGACGGGCCGAAGTTCCGCGTTGCGTACGAATTCGAAGCGGCGCGGCCTCGGCGGCGCGCCGGTCGAAGCCGCCGCCACGGCGTCCATGCGTGACAGCGACGCCGCGCCCTGCGCCAGAACGTCCAGAATTCGATCGATGATGTCGCCGGCTCCCGCTTCGACGAGGACACCGCCGTCGGCCGACCGGACGAGAAACGCCTCGCTGTAGGCACGGGAAAGCCAGTGGGCCTTGCTGCCTCCCGACAGCTGATTGATTGCGGCGGCGCAGTCGCGCTGCCACGCGCGTGTCGCATCGACCGACCCGACGGCTCTGATCTGGCAACCGCGCTCGATGAGCGCCTCGATCTCGCGAAGCGCCGTGTCACGCTGGTGCCGCAGACTCTCATCCATGCTTAGAGGTCTGTTCGAGCAGATCGCCGATCTGATTGATGTGCTCGCGCATTGCTTCCGCCGCGGCGTCGGGATCGCGGCGCCGGAGCGCCTCGACGACCGCCTCGTGGCCGAGCAGCGATCGCCCGGGGCGCCCCTTCTGCTTCAGCGTCAGCTTGCGCGATTCGACGAGCAGATCGTTGAGCGTCGCCATGATGTTGATGACGACGCGATTGCGCGTGGCGCGCGCCAGGATTTCGTGAAACGCCGTGTCCTCGGCGATGGCTGACCGCCCCGTCTTCAGCTTCTTCCGCTGCGTGTCGAGAATGCGATCGAGGTCGGCGAGATCCGCGTCTGTGACACGCGAGGCGGCGACGCGCGCGACCGCCGGCTCGAACATCCGACGCACGTCCATCAGCTCGTCCTGCAAATCATGGCGATAGCTGAGAACTGACGCCAGCGGCGCGACGAGCCGCTCGACGTCGAGCTCGCGCGGGAACGTCCCCTGCCCGTGGCGCGTCACCAGCAGGCCGATCGTTTCGAGCGTGCGGAACGCGTCGCGGATCGATCCGCGGCTCACGCCGAATCGCTCGGCGAGCGTGCGCTCAGAGGGCAGCGGCTGGTCCGGCGGGAACAGGCCGTCGAGGATCAGGACGCGGATCCGCTCCGCGATTTCCTCCGCAACTCTAGTCTTTTTGATCGGTGCAATGAGGCTGGACTCGGCGCCAGCCGAGACACGCCGAGTGGCCGCCGAGCGCTTGACACGCCGCCGGTCGGATGTCAGACTTGCTCCTCCAACTGGTTCGACCACTGGGCCAGTCTAGCACGGGGGCCGCACGCACAACATGGGGGATTTCACGACCGGCGCGACCGTGACATTCACGGCGACGGGGTCGCCGCGCGTCGTCTCGCGCGCCATCGAGGAGTACGCCCGCACCCAGGGCAGCGTCTCCGCGATCGTCGTCCCGTGGGAGAGCGACGACACCACGCTGAGCATGGCGGTCACCGCGGTCAAAACCGACGGGTGGGCCATCGAGCACACCAACCTCGGCACGATCCGGCTACAAGCGGCTGGCGAGGAGAAGACCTCGGTCGCCATTGCCGCCGAACCGCCTGATCACCCCGACCAGCAGAAGCTTACGGCCGTCTTCGAGAAATTCGCGCGGCAGGTCGAAGGCCGACTACAGGCCGCCAAGCGATGACGAACCCTCCCGGCGATCGCACGCCCGAGCCAATCCCGACAGCGCTGGCCGCAGCCGTGACGCTGCGCGTGGCGGAAGCGCGCGTGGAGGATATCGGCCATGCGATCGCGCGGCTCGCGCCGGCCGACCTGACGCGCATCGGCGCCCGACCGGGCGATGTGCTGAAGGTCACCGGCCGCACAATCGCGGTCGCGCGCGCGGATCGCTCTGACGATTCGCACGAGGGCGTGATCCAGATCGACGGCACCGCGCGCAGCAACTGCGGCGTCAGCCTGCAGGAGCAGGTGACTGTGGCGCCTGTGGAGTCGTCGGCGGCGGTGACGGTGCGTGTGACCCCGCTCTGGGAAGGCGCGGCGCCCGCGGTGATCGCGCCGGAACGTCTGCTCGAGGATCTTGAAGGCGTGCCGGTCATCACCGGCTGCGCGGTGCGCGTGCCGACCTTTGCCAAGGCGGTGAACTTTCAGGTCGTGCGCACACTGCCGGCCGGGCCGGTCGTCATCGGCAGGCGCACCGACATCAGGCTAGTCGAAGGGGAACAATCGCTCGTCCGCGCGCCGTCTGTGTCCTACGAGGACATCGGCGGGCTCGAGCGCGAGGTCGCGCGCGTTCGCGAGATCGTCGAGCTGCCGCTCCGGCACACGCGCCTCTTCGAGCGCCTCGGCATCCTCGCGCCCAAAGGTTTATTGCTCTACGGACCGCCGGGCACGGGCAAAACGCTGCTGGCGCGCGCCGTCGCCGCCGAGAGCCGCGTGCACTTCATTCACCTCAACGGCCCCGAGATCATGCGGAAGTTCTACGGCGAAAGCGAAGCCAAGCTCCGCGAGGTCTTCGAGCAGGCGGCTCGCCATGCGCCGGCGATCCTGTTCATCGACGAGATCGACGCCGTCGCGCAGAAGCGCACCGAAGTCGCGGGCGAGGTCGAGAAGCGCGTCGTCGCACAGCTCCTGAGCCTGATGGACGGCTTCGTGTCGCGCGGCCAGGTCATCGTGATCGGCGCCACCAACATCCCTGAGGTGCTGGACCCCGCCCTCAGGCGCCCAGGACGATTCGACCGCGAGATCGAGATCGGCGTCCCCAACACGCAGGCGCGGCTGCAGATCCTCAAGATTCATTCGCGCGCGATGCCCCTCGGCCCAGACGTCGACCTGCAGGAGATCGCCGAACATTCGCACGGTTTCGTCGGCGCCGATCTCGAGGCGCTGTGCCAGGAAATCGGGATGATCGCCCTGCGGCGGTACCTCTCCTCCATCCGGACGACACCGGACGTTCCGATAGACGAGGCCGACGCCGGTTCGCTGCACGTGACGCGCGAAGACTGCCTGGCGGGCCTGAAGGAAGTCGAGCCGAGCGCGACGCGCGAATTTTTCATCGAGAAGAGCCCGACGACGTTTGCCTCGATCGGAGGACTCGAAAAGGTCAAGCGGCTGCTCGACGCCGTCGTCGAACACGCGCACATGCGCGACGAGGTGTACGAGCAGGTCGGCCTGGCGCCGCCGCGCGGCATCCTGCTGGTCGGTCCGTCCGGCACGGGCAAGACCGCCATCGCGCGCGCCTTATCGGGCGAAAAACAGATCCCGCTCATCGCGATCGACGGCCCTCAGCTCTACTCGAAGTGGCTCGGTGAGTCGGAAAAGGCGCTGCGCGAGGTGTTCAAGAAGGCGCGCCGCGCCGCTCCCTGCTTGCTCTTCTTCGACACCATCGACGCCATCGCGCCGCGCGTCGGCGCCGACCACACCAACTCCGACGTCTACCAGCGGATTCTCAGCCAGCTCGCCCGCGAGATCGACAACCTGCGCGACGTGAAGGGCGTGATCCTGATGGCGGCGACCAACCGGCCCGAGCGCGTCGAGCCGGCATTGCTTCGCAGTGGTCGCTTCGACTATAACGTGCGCTTCGAGAAGCCCGACGCCGCCGATCGGGCGGCCATCGTCCGAATCTGCTGCCGGCAGGTGCCGGTGGCGCTCGACGTCGACCCCGACGCGCGGGCGCGCCGCGCCGAGGGATACACGGGCGCGGATCTCGAAACCCTGTGCAAGAAGGCGACGCTGCTGGCGATTGCGGAGTTCCACAGCGGCGCGCGCGGCAAGCCGTTTCTGGTGCACGCGCGCGATTTCCTGGCCGTTCTGGAGAACGGTCCTTCGACCGAGGCTGCATCATGAGTTACACGGAGCTCACCGTCTGGACGCGCGGGATCATCATGGACAAGGAGGGGCGCGATATCGTCAACTCGATCGCCGCCTCCGCCCGCCTCGAGGGGAAGTTCGCGCAGGCGATGGAGAATTACGTCGACAACCCTGATCGCACCAACGCGCCGACGCGCAAGTACTGCCGCATCAGCGACACCGAGATCGAAAACGCGCTGACCTACGAGAACGAGGCGCCGAACATCCTCGTGCTCGTCGAGCAGACGATGGTGAAGGGGTGGGACTACCTGCGCGGGATGCCGCCTGGCGGCACGCTGGTGATCAACACCCACTATCCGCCTGATTACATGATTCGCTTCGTGCCCGGACCCGAGCGGCTGGCGCAGCTGGTCTGCGTCGACGCCGCAAAGCTCGCGGACCACAAATGGCTCTACTACCGCCTCGGCGAGCTCGGTCTCGATCGCCTCTCGACGGAGGGCGCGGCCGAACGCAGCAAGGCAATCGCGCCCGACATTGCCGCGCCGCTCATCGCCGCGGTCGTCAAGACGACGGGCATCGTCAAGATGGCGACGATCGAACCGATGATCGCCAACAAGGCGGCGTTCCACGCCGCGCTCGATCAGATACACGTCCTCCCGCTGAACCCTGTGGCGGCCTGAACAAGGATCATCATGTCGACCAAAGGCACACACATTCCCGATTGGCTCGCAGTACCGTTTGCCGGCATCACCCCGGCGCCGACGCAGCAGAAGGGGCAGGACCTCTTCCCCACCGGCAACTGGCGCGCGATCCGGCCGGTGTACCGCGACAAGATGCCGCCGTGCAACAACGCCTGCGGCACCAACGAAAAGATTCAGGGCTATCTGGACCTGGTGAAGCGCGGGAAGTATCTCGACGCCTACGCGCTCATCAAGGAAGACATGCCGTTCCCGTCGGTCACCGGCCGCGTCTGCTATCACCCATGCGAGCAGGCATGCAACCGCGGCAAGTACGACGAGGCAATCTCGATCCGCGCCGTCGAGCGGTTCCTCGGCGATCTCGGCCAGGCGCTGCCGCGCGACGTCGTGAAGGCCGGCCCGGCCAACGGTAAGAAAGTCGCCGTCGTCGGATCGGGCCCCGCGGGACACAGCGCCGCGTACCAGCTTGCGCGCCTCGGATATGAGGTCACGATTTTCGAGAAGTCGCCGAGAGCCGGCGGCCTCAATCGCGGCGGCATTCCGGACTGGGTGCTTCCGCAGGACGTGCTCGATCGCGAGATCGAGCGACTCGTCGAGCTGGGCATCACGATCAAGACGAACACCGAGGTCGGCAAAGACGTCTCGTGGGAAGACTTGAAGAAGAAATATGACGCGTGCGTGCTCGCCGTCGGCCTGACCGAACCGAACAGCGCGCGCGCCGAGGGCGAGGACAAGCAAGGGGTCCTCTTCGGGCTGCCGTTCCTGAGCGATATCGGCATGGGCACCTCGAAGGTGAAGCTCGGCCCACGCGTCGCGGTCATCGGCGGCGGTAATACAGCGATTGACTGCGCGCGCGAGGCGCTGCGACAGGGCGCCGAAGAAGTGACGATGATCACGGTCGAGGGGAACGCGAGCGAGATGCCGGCCGTGCCGGAAGATCTGCACGACATGCTCGAGGAAGGCGTCGAGCTGATGCACGGGCTGGCGATGACCTCGGTCCTCGGCAACGGCAAGGTCGAGGCGTTGCAGCTCCATCCGGCGCGCTTCAGCGGCAAGGTCAACGCGTCACCGATCGCGATCGATCGCGAGGCGCCCGCGGCGCGCTTCGCGGTCGACAATGTGATCATCGCCGTGGGACAGCACGCGTCGCTCGCCTGGCTCCCCGAGGAATTCAAGAACGAGCGCGGCACCATCACGATCGATCGCTTCGGCCGCCTGGGCGACACGATGTTCTTCGCCGCCGGCGACATCGTGCAGCTCGGATCGGGCCAGCCGCTGATGGTGGTCAACGCCGTCGGTGACGGCAAGCGCGTGGCGTTCAATCTCGACAAGGTCGTTCGCGGCGAGCCGCTCCAGGAACGGATGGTGCCGCTCGATGTCATCACCGACCTGAGTCGGATGAACATGACCTACTTCCCGAAGTTCGCGCGCGTGCAGCAGGCGATGCTGAACCCGGTCAGCCGCAAGAAGACGCAGGAGGAAGTCATCCAGGCGTTCTCGGAGGAACAAGCGGTCGAGGAAGCGGGCCGCTGCTTCAGCTGCGGCACCTGCAACGCCTGCGACAACTGCTATCTGGTGTGTCCCGAGCCGTGTATCGTGCGCTCGGTGCGCTCGAACGGTCTTTACAAGATCCTGGTCGACTACTGCAAGGGCTGCCGCGTGTGCATCGAGGAATGTCCGACTGGCTGTCTGGAGGGCGTGCCCGAGCTCGACTTCGACACAGGTGTGGTCCGCATGGATACCGCGTTCGCGATCAGCCAGGGACTCCACGGCCGCCAGAAGGAAGAATTGCAGAACCTGTCGGAGCGTCCGGCGAAAGATATCGAGAATTGGAGGTAGCCAAAGATGGCTACAGCAACCGCAACGAAGAAGAAGGTCCGGATCAACGGCTGCGTCGCGGCCGCGCAGGCCGCCAAGTACGCCGACGTCGACGTGATCACCGCCTATCCGATCCGTCCCTACACGGCGACGATGATGGCGCTGGCGCAGATGGTGGCCAACGGCGAGCTCGACGCCGAGTACATCGTCGCCGACAGCGAGCACTCGCAGCTGAGCATCGCGCACGGCGCCTCGTCGAGTGGCGCGCGCGTCTTCACTGGCAGCTCCGGCGTCGGCGTGCAGTACGCCTACGAGCTCTACTCGCCGATCTCGGGCAGCCGCATGCCCGTGCAGATGATGATTGCCGACCGAACACTCGACCCTCCCGGCGACTTCGGATCCGAGCACACCGACGCGCTCTCCACGCGCGACATGGGATGGCTCATGGGCTGGTCGTGCGACGCGCAGGAGGCGTTCGACAACCACCTGCTGGCGTTCCGCATCGGCGAAGATCCGCGCGTGCTGCTCCCGCAGATGGTCTGCCAGGACGGTTTCTTCGTCTCGCACATTACGGCCGACGTCGAGTTGCCTGACTCGCGTCAGGTGAAGGAATTCCTGCCGCCGTACAAGCATCCGTATCCACTCGATCCGCGGCATCCGGTGTCGCACGGCCCGCAGATCATGCCGGAACAGGGTCCTCCCCTTCAGCTCGAGCGCGCGCGTGCAATGGAGGGCGCCATACCGGTCATCGAGGAAGCGCACGACGACTTCGCGCGAATCTTCGGGCGCAAGTACGACCCGTGGCTCGAGGAGTTCATGACCGACGACGCGGAAGTCGCGTTCTTCCTGCAGGGCGGCCACGGCGTGACGGCGCGCCATGCGATCCGCCACATGCGCGCGCGCGGCGCAAAGGTCGGCATGGTGCGACTCAAGACCATCCGCCCCTACCCCACTGATCGCGTCATGGAGTCGCTCAGCCGGTTCAAGGTGGTCGGGGTGATCGAAACGAATATGGGGCTCGGCAGCGTGAGCAGCGGCGGGTCGCTCTATGCGGAAGCGTGCGCGGCGCTCTACGAAAGCCCGAAGCGGCCGCTCCTCTTCTCGTTCATGGCCGGCATGGGCGGCGAGGCGATCGTGCTGAAAGAGTTCTACTGGATGACAAACAAGATGCTCGATGCCCAGAAGCGCGGCAAAATCGAAAAGCGCACGCACTGGGTCGGATTCGAAGAGTAAACTCGCGTACGTAGGCCGGGTTCCGCGAAGCGGACCCGGCGTGTAGGAGAGACCGATGCCAGCCATTGAAGTCCAGCGGCAGATGCTGCCGATGCTCGGGAGCCCGAATCAGGGAGCGCGCTTCTACAACCCCGACCTCCCGCAGACCGAGCCCTTTGTCCCCGGCCACCGCACGTGCGCCGGCTGCGGCCCGTCGATCCAGTACCGGATGACGAGCAAGGCCTCGGGCGACAACACGATCCTGGTCGGACCGACGGGGTGCATGTATGTCGCTAACAGCTCGTATCTGTGCACGCCCTACAACGTGCCGTGGGCGCATACGCAGATCGGCAGCGCCGGCAGCTTCACGGCGGGCGTCGCGGCCGCCTACGAGGCGATGATCCGGAAGGGCAAGTGGAAGGGGGCATTCCCGAACATCATTTGCGAGGCCGGCGACGGCAGCGCCGCGGATATCGGAATCGGGTCAATTTCCGGCGCCCTCTATCGCAATCACGACTGCTTGATCATCTGCTACGACAACGAGCAGTACGCCAACACGGGCATCCAGGCGTCATCTCGCACGCCGTACGGCGGCATGACGACGTTCTCGCCGCCGGGACCGATGGTTCCGGAAGCGAAGACGCTGTTTCCGAAAGATCTCGCGCGCATGATGGCGGCCGGCCACCCGCACTGCTACGTGGCGACGTCGAGCGTCGGCTACCCGATCGATCTGATGAACAAGGTCCGCAAGGGACTCAACCACAAGGGCGGCGCGTTCCTCATGGTCTATACGCCGTGCCAGAAGGGCTTCGTCTACGAGACGCCGCGCTCGATCGATCTCGGCCGCCTCGTCGTCGAGTGCGGGCTCTATCCGGTCTGGGAATGGAACCCCGAGGCGCGCGAGTACGACTACAGCTTCCGCCCGCAGAGCATGCGGCCGGTCTCCGAGTATCTGAAACTGCAGGGGCGCTTCCTGCACCTCCACGCCGAGCACATCGCGAAGCTGCAGCAGTTCGCGAACGAGCAGTGGGAAATGATGGGCGTCGAGCTGCCGGAGGCGTTGATTCGCGCGGCCGACGCGAAGAACGTCGCCGACATGGCGTCAGTCGAAGCGGCCGCGGCGATCGCGGAAACCGTATAGAAGGTCGAAGGTCGAAGGTCGAAGTAGGGGCCGACCTTCAGGTCGGCCCAGGAACAGGATCATGGCGGAAACCTACATCGTCAGCGAAGGCAAGAAGCGGGGGGCAACGCGCGACGTGCGGGCCGAGGCGGTCCCGGATCGCTTCTATACCGTGCTCCGCGTGCATGGGGGCGACGCGCAGCTCACCGACAACTGGCACACCAACGAAGTGCTCGATCACGCACGTGACAACTTCGAGGGCTATACGTTCGCGATGCGGACGCTGGAAGCGTGGGGCGCGCAAATCGAAAACGATCAGCGCGCCTACTACGTCGCCGGCGGCCGCGTGTGGGTGCTGGATCTGGAGCCGTCGGAGGCGAAGAAGAAGCGTCTGGCGAACACCGGTTCCGGCAAGACGAAGTGAACGCGCCCGCCTCCGCCGCGAAGGCTCCGGCAAGGCGGGTCCTCCTCATAGACGACACGCCGGAGATCGCCGAGCTGCTGTCGTTCGCGCTGCGCGACCACGGCTACGGTGTGGTCGCCACCGGCTTCACGCCCACCATCAATGAACGTCTCGCCGATGAGCGCGCCGATGCGCTGGTCCTCGACTGCTCCGTCTACGAGATGAGCGAGTCGCTCTTCGACATCGTCCGCAGCGATCCGGCGTATGCCGACCTGCCGATCGTCATCATCAGCGACACGCCGGAGAAGGCCGACGCGAGTCTGCGCTCGCGCGAGGCCGAGCACGTGCTGCTCATCCCGAAGCCGTTCACCGGCGGCCAAATCGCGCGCGCGCTCGAGCAACTGCTGTCCAGCCGAAACCTGATACCTGACACCTGACACCTTGCCTTCCTGGACCATGGACGACTGGCAGTACCTCGAGCGACAGGTTGTCGCCGATCCGAAGGGACGGCAGTGGTCCGTTGCACTAATGGATGTACTCGGCCAGGTGGGCGATCCCGACCGACCCAGTGAAACGCTTGCCCTCCAGTACTCGTCTGGACGGTATTTCACGCTCATCTACTCAGGCAGCGGGTCGCTGCAATGGGAACGCGGCTACCAGTCGCTTGGGGAGGCGACGACCGCGTACCAACGTCTCGTGGCGGCCGTCATCGATGGTCGTCTGAATCCCGCACAACCGGTGTTCCGGCAAGACCTGGAAGATTGATCACGACCCCGGTTGCGATCGGTCTCCACGCCGTCGCGGCCCCTGAAATGATGGTGCCCCAGGCGATGGCTCCCATCGACCGCAACGCTCACGACGACATCTTCGATGGTGCGGGGGAACTCGCTGTAGGACTTGTCGCGACATTGAACAGACGAATCCGCGTACGGCGCTCAGGGCGCTTCCCTTGTGCTGGCCGCGCCGTGAGCTCCACTGCCCATCCCTGCGTCTCCTCCTTGAATTCGAACGACAGCTCGTCGACAAAGAGCCTCGTCAGCAGTCGCACGATGGCGTTATCGAGTTGCAGCAAGTACATTGCGCGCTGTTCGGCTCGAATCGTGACGCCGTCGTAGAGGATCGCGTAACGTCGTGTGACAAACCGCCTCCGGACGAGGAGGTCGCCGGCAAACGACATCGACGCTTTGAAACTCCGTCGATTGACCGACCAGGTGACCTCCACATCCGTCTCCCGTGGCAAGAATTCCACCTCCACGTCGGTGCGCCTACCCTCAGGCGCGTCTTCGAACGACCCAGTGAGTCGTGCTCCCGATTCGAATAGGATCTTGGTTCGGTTCGGCAGCGCGCTCGCGTCAGCGATCCGACGCGCCTCGGCGGTACGCATCAGTGCGACCGCGTCCTCTGGTTGTTGAACGATTCGCTCGGCCCATGCAGGTTTCGCCGCGTTGCGATCGAACGCGAAAGCGATGACTGAGAGCGCGTGGGATGCGCGAGGAAAGGCAGCCAGAACATTGATGATGGTCCGCGCGTCCTGTTCGTTGACGGTCGTCTCGATGAAAACGTGATCGATCGGTGTCCAGAGAGGGCCTTGGCGGCCAGCGGCCTGCAAGATGGTGAGCGCCTCGGAAGATTGCTTGACGGTCCAAGCGACGGCGGCATATTCAACTGGGACTCGCCAGCTGCCGACCGATGAAGCGTCTCCATATACGATCAGTCCAGACAGACGCGACGCCGGCGCTGTGGTGGAGATCGGCGATGTCGTTATCAACTGCACGTCGACAGGATCCAGCAACTTCGGGACGAACTGTCGGAGTTCAGACTGCACTTGACGTGAGGGCAGCGGCGCAAGCCTGAGCGCGGCTACGACCGCGAGCCAGGCGGGAGCGAACTCCCGATCGCCGATCGATGGATGGAGTAATGCGCGGCAGTAGGCGGAGCTCCATTCAGCGAGCGGCATTTCTGCAGGATGATCTCGAACCACTGTGTATGGACCGATGTTCGCAGCACGGCACAACACGTTGTCGAATCCCGGCTCGAGAGACCCGTCGTCGCCAGTTATCAGAAGGAAGCGGCGCCACTCGCGCCACGCTGTCTCTACTGCCTCTTGCCGATCGGGATCGGTGAATGTCACATCGTTCGCAATGACATTGGCAGTCTCGTGCAGCGCAGCGGACCACTCGTCATGTTTCTGCTGCTTTAGAAGCGTCTCGAGTTGAGTGAATCGATTCGTGAGGACCGGCCAACGTGTCGTGATCTCTTCGGCGATACCCTCCAGCGTCTTCGCGATCGTTGTCACCGCACGCGTCGGTTCGCCAAACCCGTAGACGTCCTTGATCGCCCGCAAGCCGGCCGAAACGGACTCGCCGAACGAGCCACCATTGAACCGCCCCACGACCGCGCCGCACACGAGCGCGAGTGTCAGTACGCGTTGGTTGGCTGCCAGCATTTTCGCGAAGTTGCCGACGCTCGCGATGTCGTCGTCGAACCGTTCATAGTTCCTTCGAGTCTCTCGAAAGCGGTCGAGCTGGTCGAGCGCGCGCTGCGTCGCCGACCAGGGCGGTGATGTAGGCAGAATGCGAAAATCGGTCGAGAGCGCGGTCAGATCGACGGGGCGTGTCATCGTTCCACAAATCCCTTAATCGTGGCTTCCACGCGCCGGATGAACGCCGCGTTGTGCTTCCAATCTGCGCCGCCGTATCTCACTTTCTGCGACTCTTCCTCCGGTCTCAGCCACCGCCCCGCACGATCGTACAGGAATCTCCAGGTCCCGGCGTTGTGGTTGATCAACGGGTCCTGCGGCTGAAACGTCCGACCGATCGGTTCGTATCGTTGGCTCAACTGCAGCTCGTCGAGCCGCGCGTAGTACCGATCGGTATCCGAGAGGAGCTGCGCGAGTTCGATAAGCACCTGTTCGATCTGTTTTGGGGGCACATGGGTTGGTTTCAAATCGGGCGCGAGCTTGTCGATCGCGTGTGCCACAGTCTTTTGAATCGGTAATGACGTGACGTCCAGGTTGACCCAGAACGCGTGAGGAATCATCAGCACTGTTTCGAGCTGTCGCTTGCGTTCGGACGACCCTTGAATGACGTTGTGCGCATGAGACCCCACCACCACCATCCGCACGGCAAGACGGTAGAAGAGGTCGAGCTGAAAGGCAAACGGCGTGCGTCCACGCATGTTCGCCGTCAACGCGCGATCGATATCTTCCGCCTTAGGAGCGAACATTCCACTCATGGTCATAGCGCCAGTAGTACTTATGTGGCGAACCCAACCGCGGCACCAGGAGTGGCCCATCATCAGGGTTCAGCGGCAACGCCGAGAGTATCGCCTCGGATGTCGTGATGCCTGCCGAATGGAGTTCGTCGAGCAACCTGTACGGGTCTGCCAGCATCTCCGCGAAGTCCCGAACCTGCGTCAGCAGCAGCAGAGAATCGGCAGGCTGAATCCTGAGTGCAGGCGCGTGCTCGTCCTTGGCCTCCTCGGGGTCCGAACTCATACGCTCAATGAGGTACTTGTCGAACTCGGCCCCGTCGGTCAGGTCGAGGGTGACCGTCTCAACGCTCGTCTGCCTCGCGCCGTTGCCACCATCCTTTCGCCGTTCCTGCGCGAGCAAACGAATCGGGTAGTACAGCGCGTCGTACAGCAGGCGGGCGAAGGCTGGATCGTCGCGCAAGCGATTCACGATAATCGCGCGTTGCAGGATCAATTCGAGGGCGAACTGAACGAGCAGATCGAAGCGGTACCGCGGCAGCTCGCGGATGACGCCGCGTTGGAACAGCACGCTGTTCAGCGGCTCCCCACGCTTTCCATACTCGCCGTTCTTGCTCCATGAACCGATTTGACGCCGCAGGCGGACCGCGTGCATCTCTGAACGGCGCAACAGCACAAACTTCAGTACGTCCAGATCCAGGTCATCGTCGTCGGGAGGCGATGGCGCGTTGGCCGCGGCAGCCGCAGCCGGCGCCGGCGCACTTGCTTGTGCTGCCGCCGCCTCGGCGGCAAGCGCCTGCAACCGTCCCTCGGTCTGGAGTAATGCGCCCAGATAGGTGTGTAGCTCCTCCTTCTGAAAAGAGACAAAGACACGATCGGTGAAGTAGGTGAAGTGCTTGGGGTACGGGTCGTGAACGTCCACGTTGACTACACGCTCGAAGTAGGACCGATCGGTCAGGAAGCAGAAGAACGCGCGCTCGGCGACGATGGTTTTGACGTGGCGAACGATGTCCTCGAGCTGTTCGTATAGGTTGTCGATCTTGTCAAGCTCGTCGATCACAAAGATTGGGGCAAGGCCGATATCGATGACGCGTCGGATCAATGTCGGCAGCACACGATCCAGCGTGTCAAGACTCATGTCGGGGACGAACGTAAGATCACTCGACAGGGTGCGCGTGCGCGAGCGGCTCGCGCTGAACTTGAACACCGCGGCTGATCCCAACGCCGCGATTAATGCGGCCGCGGTAGATTCGATCTCTTTACCTGGCGCGCTGGCAAACATCGCGGTCCCCGTGAGGCCGCCAACGACGATCGACAGTACCGGCGAGATCAGATCCAAGCCTTCCTTGGCGGTTGAGAGCGTCGTCGATTGCGAGCTGTTGATGGACTGCTTGACTACTGCGTTCGCGAACGTGCCCGAGACGCGTCCGTACGCCTGACATGCCGCAGACAGGGCTACGAGCTCGCGAAAGCCTTGGTCACGACGACCCTCAGGCGTGGTGAGGACACCAGTTTCCAGAAAATCGCCGGCCGACCAGAACTGACGCAGACGATCGGGCGTCGTGTACTGATCGAGCTCGAGCGCCAATTGCGCCGCTCGTTCGTACAGCTGCCGGCGTTGCTCCGGGGTGACGTCCTCGATGCTCAGATTCGTTACGCGCTCTCGATACGCCCGGGTCAACCGATCGGCGAGTGCGCGATGGAGTGCGAGCGTGATCTGCTGAAGCGCGAGTTGTACTTTCCGCCGCTTCGGATGCGTCTCGCGATTGGCATCTTCCTGCAGTTTCCGCGCGTACTCGAGGGCCGCCAGCGTATTCCCCGTTCCCGTAACTGCGGCTGCACCCCCGGTTCCAGTTGTGGCACCGGTTGTGACGCCCGCTGGTGCGCCAGTGCCCGTACCCGCGCCGGCGGCGGTGTCGCTCGTCTTCTCAGTCGTCGCCTTCTTGGTGTCAGACTGGATCGTGACCGACTGTGATGGCGACGGAGCGTCCTTCACCGACTGTGTGGACGATCCTGCGCCGTTTGCGGTGTCCGCGGCGTCGTCTTTCCGCTGCTCGTCGCCAGTCATGTCGCCAACGAGATTCGGTCCGTGCAATCGAACTAACAGCGGTTGATAGAGGAGACCTTCTGTCTTCTCCACCTGCTGCACGCAGTCGTTGACCATCGTGGTCTTCCCTGCGCCGCGATGTCCGGAAATCAAGAACGAGCGGCCCTCCACGTCTCCCCGACAGTACCTGTGCAGCTCGCGTACGAGGTATTCGGCGCCGGCCGAACCGATAAGGATGGTGCTCTTGTGCTCGGCAGAGGGGGTGCGGGGATCCGGTGGCGCGAGAATGCGAATACCCACGCGCCACTCACTTCTTGGGTTGATCCGAGGCCGTGGGTACGCGTGGATTGGCCTGACCAGACGAGGATCCTTCTTTCGGAGGGTCCTGGGACGTGTTTTGGGCATTGCCGGCGCTACCAGTGTTGCTGGTGTTTCCTGTGTTGCTCGAATTGCCGGTATTGCGCGTGTTGCCGGCGTTTCCCGTGTTTCCCGTGTTTGCGTTGTTTCCTGACCCCGCGTTTGGCGACGCTGGCTTGTAGAAGTCGGCCGCGCCCTTCAGCACCGTGATCGAGAGGATGGCAAAGCTGACGGCCGCGACGAGGTACGCCAGCGAGCGCGAAAACTCCCAGCCGCCGAGCCCACCGCCCAAACCTCCCCAGTGGCTTTCGACTCGTGGGGTGTCAACCCCGACAGAACGAATGAATAGGAGAACGAGTGAGACCGTCAACGCTAGCAGGAGAAGGAGCGCGATCGCGTACCCTGCCGGCACGAGGTTCTGCGAAGTTACGAGATTCGACGAATTCATAGCGGCCGCCATGGTTCTGCGGTCCACGTAATGGAACGCCAGTCCCAGAATCAATGAGCCAGAGAAAGCCGGGAACCTATTAGGGATTAACGACGAAATCGATGAGATCGAACGGGGCCCGCTAGGGTGTGCACCAACTTTTTGAGACGTTGTTCGATCGCCGCCCGAATTACGTTTATCTTGTCAGTCCATTCCCCTGGGCCAGAGTAATCGTCATTACTCAGGCCCGCCTTCGATGAGCTTACCGATCAGCGCGAACGTTTGCCGTGCCATAGACGGTGTCGCTTCAACGAACCCGCTGATAAATCGGAGCGTTGCGGGGCTTCAGCTGTTCGCAGCGAGGAGAGAAATCGTGGCAAAGAAGCATAAGAAAGCTCGCTATACCCTGATCCGAGGCAGCTATTACATTCTCTACCCGGACTTGCCGAAAAACGGTCCGCAGCCGGACGGCGACACCATCAACTTCCTTCCAGATAACGAGGACCTGATCACCGGACTCACGCGCTTCACCGGCCGCTCAGCCGAGCGGAAGCACCTTGGCACCTACAGCGTGCGCTTCGAGGGGATCGATGCCCTCGAAACACATTTCATGAACCGCCACCAGAAGTTGGATCAGGCCCAAGCGGCGCGTGATCGGATGCTCGCGCTGATGGGATTCGGCAACGTCACTTTTTGGCCGACTCTTGAGAACAACGTTCAGTCCGCTCAGCACCACCCAGTTCGCGGCTGCCTGATCGCGAATGGTATCGAGAGCAACGGCAGGGTTCTGGGGCTTGTGTACCCCGGTGAAATCGCGGCGGGTGCAACGGACGGGGAACGGATCTTCGTCGATCACGCTCGCCTGAATGCCAGCGTGAACGCGACGTTGGTTTCAGACGGGCTCGCCTACGCCGAACTCTATTCGACCATGCCGCTCTCGCTGCTCGTGCGAATGCGGGAAATCGTGAAGGCCGCCCGCCACGCTGGCCATGGCTTCTGGCCACAGGAGAGCGTCAAGGTCGGAGCTTCTGCCAAGATCACGGACGCCTCTGATCTGCCCAACATGGTGATGTTTCCAAAACTCTATCGACGTCTTGTGAAGTACTTCGATGACGGCTATGTCGGTCTCGCGTCGTTCGATGCCTGGATTCGCGCCAACGGAAAAGACCGGGACGACCGAGCGCTGCTTCCCACTCAGGAGCTCGGACACCTTCACGACCTGTATGAGATTAACGGGGACCAGATCCAGCTCCAATTTCTGCCGGAGGATCTCACGTTCGAATCTGCCTAGAGTTGTTCAGGAAGCAAGAATTCTCGCTCGAAAAGGACTGACCTATGGACAAGGACCACTATTCAGCAACTGAGGGATTTGTGCGCTTGTCCCAGTTCTTGCTGGGGGAAGGTCGCCTCGAACGTTCACTCGCGCCGCACTTGTTTCGTCGCCTCACCGCGCATTTCGGGGAGAGCCTTCCGAAACTTATTGAGACTTTTGAAGAAGCCGCGAAAGCGAAGGATCCGATACCAACGTTCAACACCGTCGTCAGGGCGGATAAGTCGCTTTCGCGTGCCGCATGGGCAACGCTCATGGCGTGGTATACCGGCGAGTTCAAACCGGGGACCGAGGTTCCGGACGCTCCACTGACGGCCAACGAGTACTCGAATGGTTTCTTGTGGCACGTGCTGAAAGCTCACGCTCCCGCGTTCACAAACGCCGGGTTCGGAGCATGGGCCGCAGAGCCGAAAGAGGGCGCGCCCAAGGACGCTTCCGTGATTCACGAGGTTACGGTGGACGCCGAACCACCGCTTCAGCCGAAATACGACGTCGTCGTCGTCGGCTCCGGTGTTGCCGGGGCGCTGCTCGCGTACAGACTCAAGCAGCTCAAGCCGAAGGCGAGCATTGCGGTGCTCGAGGCATCGAGCAATGGAATCGACGACATGGCGCGCCAGCGGTTCCGCGAGCTTTATGCTCTGACCGTTGACAGGGACTCGATCTCCCCCTACAAACGGCTCGATGCAATGACGCGCGTGCCGAGTCCGGCCGCCGGAGTTGATCGCACACACTTGGTCCAGGCCGGGCCGGACGACTTCAAGAGCAACTATGCTCGCCTGCTCGGTGGCAGCACATGGGCTTGGCGCGGCAATTGTCCGAGATTCACGCCCAACGATTTTCAACTGAAGAGCACATACGGGATCGCTGATGACTGGCCGATCAAGTACGCCGATGTGTTGGGCGCGTTTGGTGAAGCAGAAGAGGAATTAGGCATTGCCGGAGACTCTTCGGAGTGGGATGAGAAGATGCAGGGTGGTCGCGGACGCCCGTATCCGTTGCCGCCAATCCCGCAGGCTCTTGGCGACCAGTTCCTGAAACGTGCCCTCGCGCGCGCCGCTGCCGGAAAGCCGCTCGTGATCGCTGGCCAGGAGATTCGAGTCATTGCGACGCCGCAGGCGCGAGTCACGGTCGACGGTTGGAAGGGGCGGCACCAATGCGAGGGCAACGCGAGTTGTATCCCCATCTGTCCGACTGGAGCGAAATACGATGCCGGCGTGCACGTTCGTCTCGCCAAAGGCCTGGGCGTCGAGTTCCACACACGTGTCGTCGTCACCAGAGTTCGTCTCAATGCGGACGGCAAAGTTACGGGCGTGGTGTATCGGACGTGGGCAAAGAGTCAGGAGGACCAGTCAGTCGAAGCGAATTTCGTTGTGCTTGCCGGAAACGCCATCGAAACACCTCGTCTGTGGCTCACATCGAAGCTGGAGAACAGCCGGGATCTCGTTGGTAGGTACTTGATGGACCACGTCCAGAGCGATGTCGTGTGCAAGACGCCGACGCCGATCTACCCCTTCCGGGGGCCGCAGAACACGTCGAGTATTCCTTCATTCTTTGACCATCCGAATCGAAAGGTGGTGGCGGCATTCAACATCAGCGTCGGAAACGACGGGTGGGGACGCTACGTTGATGAACGGGGTCGGCCGAAAGCACCGTTCAACGTTCTAGAGGAGCTGTCATGGGATCCGACATCAGAAACGCTGTCGATGTGGGGTGACTCCCTTCAGAAGGCATTACGCGACGACCCGAAGACAGCCATCACTCACATGCTGCGACTCAGCTTCTCGACCGAGCAGCTCCCGGAGTTCGAGAATCGTGTTTCGCTCGCGGATGACCGGGACGCGTTCGGTGTCCCAAGACCCATAATCACATACAAGATCAGCGACTATTCCAAGCGCTCGCTGACCTTTGCCCGTGGCGTGGTGCGGCAGATCATTACGGCGGCAGGGATGGTACCCGAAGGAGCCGATTTGCCGAATTTCCAGTACTCAGGCGCGGGACACCTCATGGGAACCTGCCGGATGGGAAAAGATGCGACGGGTTCGGTTGTCGACGCTGACGGTTGCGCGCACGCGTATCCAAATGTCTACGTCGTGGGGTCGAGTGTTTTCGTTACGGGTTCATGTACGAATCCAACGGTGACTCTTGCGGCGTTGGCAATTCGAACCGCCAGCGCCCTCGCGGGCAAACTCTAACGGTTAGGCTTTGCCCTTCAACATTTCCAGGCGGTTTGCACCGTGTGCGTCAATCGATCGGCGTCGAATAAGAGAGCGCACCTGCGCCAGAATTGCGGGCACATCAGTCAGACGATCTGATATTCGGGCGTGCTCATGATCAGATGCACCGTCATGCGCAGCGCGTCTTCCATGTAACTCCTGGCCCGCTCGAGGCTGTCGGTCCCGAGTTCACCGGTGAGGAACGAAACCAACGCGTCGCGCGTCGGCCTGGCGGCTGGCACACGGAGGAGCCGCCAGAGCAGATAGTCGACGACTTCCGCGCTTGTCCTGGCGAAAATTGGATTCACCGATCGGACTGCTCTGACAACTGCTGAAAGGCAGACGAGACCTTCACGAAAGCGTCGACCACAGCCGGATCGAATTGCGTCCCTCTCCCCCTGATGATCACAGCGACAACGTCGTCGTGTTGCATCGCCGGCTGATAGGACCGGCGGGAGCGGGCGGCGTCGTAAACGTCCACGACCGCGACCAGCCGTCCGGCGATTGGAATCTCCGCACCCGACAAACCCTGGGGATATCCGCTGCCATCCCATTTTTCGTGGTGGGTATAAACAATGTCTTTGGCGATGGTCAGCGTCAAGTCATCGCGTACGCCAACCTCTCGCTCTGTCTTGAGGATGATGTCGCGGCCGTGCCTTGGATGCTTTCGCATCTCCTCCATTTCTTCGGCGGTGAGCACCCCAGGCTTGTGCAGCAGCCTGTCGGGCACCCCCACCTTTCCAATGTCGTGCAAAGGCGCAAGGGTTGAGAGCAGGTTGACGCGTTCGGGAGTCAAATAGTCGCAGTAATTGGGATGTGTGGCGAGCTCCTGCGCCAGGACGCGCGCATACTGCTGGGTTCGCCGTGAGTGCCGCCCGGTCTCGGCGTCCCTGATTTCGACGAGTGAGAGGAGCGACTGAACCATCACGTGTTTGGTCATGATCGTTTCACGGTCAGCTCGATCGGCGCGGATGCGTTCGATCATGACTTGGCCACCGGTCATGAACATGAGGGCAGAGGAAACGCCCATGGTCGGGAACAGCGGCGACAGGAATATGCCGCTCCGCGACAGCAATGCGATGGCGACAGTCCAGACGGTCACGAGGCAGGCGAAAACAGCGACCGCCCCCAATGTAAGGCCGAACGCAGTCGTCAAAAGTGCGGCAGCCGAGCCAAGAGCGACGACGACAAGAGCCTCGATAATGATCGCGTTCGCAGGTCGATGCAGGAAATCGCGCTGCAGCAGGTTGTCGGCGACCGTGGCCTGCACTTCCACGCCGGTAAACAGTGTATCGAGAGGCGTCGACACCACCTCTCGAGTACCTAACGCGCTGGTTCCGATAAATACGATCTTCTCCTTGAATGTCTCCGGATCCACCTGACGATTCAGCACGTCGACGGCCGAGACATACGGGAAGGTGCGTTTCACGCCTCGGTAGCGGAGAAGAAGATTGCTCTTACCGTCGAGTGGCACATCCATGTCGCCACGCAGAGGACGCAGGTCTGCCTCCGCAGATCGCGTCGCTGCGTCGCTCGAGATCAGCAGCGTCGATGTATTCACATTCGCGGCGCGGAGCGCGACTCCACGGGTTCCAGTGGCTGCTGATACGGCCGCGAGCGCGAGAGAGGGATAGATGCGCCCCCCGAGTTCCATGACAAGCGGTACGCGTCGCAGAATGCCGTCGGGGTCGGGCCCGGCATTGAGAAACCCCGAGAGGGTGGCTGCCTGCGCGAGGTTCGGAATGTTGCACACGGCAGCCGCGGCCCGGAAGAAGGGATCATCCGTATGCTCGTCCTCATCTTGAATGACGGCAACGCCGAGTGGATGGTGTACACACTCACGTGAGGGTCCGCCAGCATCGAAGGTCAGCGCATAGCCCAGAACGACTCGTCCCGCTCGAAGCGTCTCCGCCAGCGCTGCATCGGGATTGACAGTCCCCTCCCCATGCCGGTCTGATTCCGCAAACACCATGTCGAGCGCAACGGTCGACGCCCCGAGATCACGCAGGTTGCTGATTAACCGGCCGATGAGGTCGCGCCGCCAGGGCCACTGGCCGACCGCTGTGAGGCTTCGCTCGTCAACGTCGACGAGGATGACTCTGCCGGCAGGCGGGTGAGTGCCGGCGGCGCGGACCACCGTGTCGTACACACGCCATTCCAGGCGGCCGATTGAAGACGGCCGGTAGAGGCAGAGCGCTGCCGCGACGAGGGTCGGCGCCACTCCGCACAGAATGACGAGCCGACGCGGCCGCGCGTTCATCTGACCGAGATATCGACGCGGCGGTTCCGCGGCTCCAAAACCCCGTCGGCCGTCGGAATCAGCGGATCCAACTCGCCGTGCGACGTGATCTTGATCGTTGACGGATCGACGCCGTTAGCGATCAGGTATAGACGGGTCACATCGGCCCGCCGGAGTCCGAGATCGAAGTTCGACGCTTTCGACCCCGCGGTGTCGGTGTAGCCGATGATGAGAAGCTCTGGAACGGGGTGATTCTTGATTGCGACCCGAATCTCAGGGACCTTGGCCCGGCTTTCTTCGGTCAGCTCGTTCGACTCGAACCGGAAGTACAGCGTGAAACTCTGCGGCTGCGGAGGCAACGCCGACAGAGCGTCTCCGAAAATACGACGCGCGTCGGACTGATTCAGGGGCGCTGCCGGCGAGGGCGGTCGATTGGCGAATACCACCGTTGCATCGTGGGGCGAGGCGAGGTCGCTTGCTCCTGCCCGGTTTGAGACAGTCGCGCGACCTGCGGTATCACCGTCGCCGTCGGGGAGCAGCACGACGAGCGTCTGCCCGGGACGCTCGGGCACCTGAAGACGCACAGGCGCGCAGGCCGCTCCAAGTCCCCCGGCCAGGATTGTGATGAACAGCGCGGACGATCGCGCCCCACTCATTCCGGCACGACGCGCATGACCAGTGTCGTCCCACGAACACCGACGATGGCCGCTGGTGTTTCAAGATGGACGGAGTCGGGCGAGAGCTTGGCGATTTGTCCCGATACGTATGCCGCGACGCCTCGAACGATCTGAAGCACGAATGCGACATGTCCCTCGGACGGAGCGTACGCAAACCGATCGACGCGCACCTCACTGTTGGGACCGAGCGAAACCCGCGTATCGTCGTTCAGAGTGATCCCGATGCGGCCGTCCGAGCCGGTTCTGATCGCGTCGGCTTCGTACACCGGCTGTCCGACCCGGGTGGGAAGTACAGTTCCACGCCGAACGACGAATGCGGAGCCAGAAGCGATTTTGACGCGTCCGACAGGTTGCTGCGCGAATGTGGGCGTCGCCACCAGCATGAGAATAACGGCCCCAAGCCAGCTTCGACGATTGGTCATGCGACGCCCTTGTGGCAAGCACCGTACCGAAAGGGTTCACGAACATGGAGCGTGTACGTCGGGCTTTCGACTTACTGATTTCGCCGGTCGATCACAGATTCGAAAGTGGTTGTTCAGCGCTGGCGCGAGCAGCGAGAGGAAAACTGGTCAGCGAGCACACGATCGGTCAGACGATCTGATATTCGGGCGTGCTCATGATGAGATGCGCCGTCATGCGCAGCGCGTCTTCCATGTAGCTCCTGGCGCGCTCGAGGCTGTCGGTCCCCAGTTCACCGGTGAGGAACGAAACCAACGCGTCGCGCGTCGGCCTGGCGGCTGGCACACGGAGGAGCCGCCAGAGCAGATAGTCGACGGCTTCCGCGGTCGTCGTGGAACCGCTAGCCATTACCATGCGCGTGAGATCGAAGCGGGCCGCATGACGCGGGGTCGGAATGAGCTTGCGGGCCGCCTGCTCCCAGCCAACGTAGCCGGAGATGCGGGTGTTGAACTGCTCGTCCCGCTCGAGCGCGGCGCGGTCGAACGCGCTCATGTTCGCGGGATCGTTGACAGCGGTGGCCGCACCAATGTCGTAGCCGTCGCGCAGGCGCTGGCCGAGCAGGTCGTCGGTGCCTGCGTTGAAGTTCCAGTCCTGGAAGCCGGTCATGTCGGGGACGAGCACCTCGCGTGCGACGTTGCCGCGCGCGATGAGCAGCCCCGGCGTAATCCACGCCCTGCCGCCGGCCCATCCCGCGACCGACGGCGGATTCAGCAGATGCTGACCCATCGAGATGGTGGATTGATTGAAGTCGGGCACACCTGGAAGCTCGTCGACCTCCAACTGTTTCATCATCGCGACCATGTGCTCGACAGGACCCTTGATGTGACCACCGTAGCTTGCCTGACTGTAGAAGTCGCGCGATGACAAGATCACGGCGAGCAGCGGCTTGACCTCGTAATCGTGGCTGCGCAGCACCGCACCGAGTTTCGTTCGCAGGTCGGACGACAATTCGTCCCGAACGAGGAACCGATAGATCTTGCCAGCCACATACTCCGCCGTGATCGGCTGCTCGAAAATGATTCTCACGGCATCCACACCGTCGAAGTGCCCTGTGCGGCCGAGGAACGTCTTCACGCCGTCGTCATGCTTGGCGGGATCGACCTTGAAGGTCAGGTTGTCGAAGTACCACCCCGTGAACGCGCGTGCTCCTTCGCGCACGTCCTTCTCTGAATAGTTGCCCACGCCCATCGTGAAGAGCTCCATCACTTCGCGGGCGAAATTCTCGTTCGGCGCGCCCTTGACGTTGTACTGCGCGTCGAGGAAATAGAGCATCGCCGGGTTCCTGGCGATCTGAACCGTCAACTCCCGGATGTTGCCGGTCGCGTACCGCTCGAAGAGATCGACCTGCTGCATCATCTTGCGGTAGTCGCGCACTTTGTTCTCGTGGGTGGCGAAGTGGCCGTGCCACAGCAAGGCCATCTTCTGCTCCACCGGGTGCGAGGTCTGAAGCATCCGGTTCGCCCACCAGTACCCCAACCGCCGCGTTTCGAGCATCGTCGCCCGCAGCCAGTAGAAGAAGCGATCGGAGATGGGCTGCAGTGGACGATTGCCGGACGGCTTGGCGTCGATCCCCATCGAGACGCCGTTCTTGCCGGCGCGATCAGTCGCCTCGGGGCGGCTCTCAGGAAATCCGCTCAGCGACGGATCCCAGAGTCCCGATTCGACGAACGGCTGCATCCTGGGATTGGGGATGCTCTCGTAGTGCACGAGCGTGCGTACCGCGCGGTCGAGGCCGGCATCGGCAAGTTTCTGGATGGTTGCCGGCGATCCGCCGAATCCCGCGTGACTCAGGAGGTGCGCAGCGCGATCGTAGTTCCAGTCGGCGGCGGTGATTGGCGTGAGGTCGTCTTTCCAGGAGGCCGGGCCGGGAGACCAATTCATACGAGTGGCCATCGTGTTCTCCCTCGCCTTACTCTCGGAAGATATCGAGCGCAGTGAATCTCTGTCCGAGGACCTTCGGGGCGTCGGCACCGAGCCACCGTTCAATCAGCGTCGCGTATACGTCACGAAAATCTGTGGTGTTCTCAAGGTTGTCCCCGAGTACCAGGTTCGAGAGGCTCGGCGGCCTGCCGTACATGCCGCCCTTGACGGCGTTGCCGATCACGAAGTTCACCTGCGCCGTGCCGTGATCGGTCCCGAGGCTGGTGTTCTCCGGCACTCGGCGGCCAAACTCGCTGTGGACGTACATCACGACGTCGTCGGCGCGGCCGATCCGTTCCATTTCCCGGAAGAAGCCGTCGATCGCATCGGAGCAGTATTCGAGCTGCCGGTCGTGCGGCGCTGCCTGGTTCACGTGCGTGTCGAAGAGACTGTTGCGGAGCGGGACGTAGTACAGCTTCGTCGGAAAATCCGCTTCGATGAGCGCCGCCACTTTGTCGAGATCCAGCAGGCGCAGATCGGGGTTGTCTTTGCCTTTGTACCGGCTCCATGCGGCGCGGACGACTTCCGAGGCCTGCGCCGCGCTCCGGCTCACCTCCAATACGTACTTGTGCGCGTCTCCGACGGGTGACGATTGCGCGGTGAGCGCATCCACGACCGCTTTTTCCTGCGCGAACAGCCCGCGCTGGAATTTCATCGGATCGATGAACACGAGCGGCACGTGCTTTTCGGCCTTGACCGCGAGCGTCTGGCTCTCGGCGATGTTCACGATCATGTTCTGCTGCGCGCCCTCGGGATCGAGCGCCGACGCGGTCCGCCCAATCCAGCCGTACTCGTTGCCGCTGTTGGGTGCCGCTGTGTGCCAGAACGACATCGACGTAAAGTGCGAGAACGATGGCTGGTCGTAACCGACGCCCTGCACGATCGCCAGCTTGCCCTCGTCGTACAGCTTCTTCAAGCCGCGCATCGACTTGTGCCAGCCGAAGTGCGCGTCGATTTTCAGCAGATCTCTTTCCTTGATGCCGATGGTCGGGCGATGCTTGTAGTACATCGCATCGCCGAAGGGCACGATGGTGTTCAGTCCGTCGTTCCCACCAAACCATTCGAAGACGACGAGGATCCTGCCTGAATCGCGCGCGGCCGCCTGCAGGCTCGCCTGGCTGAACACGCGCGGCACCGGACCGAGTCCGCCGAACAGACCAAATCCCAATCCGCCGGCGCCGATCCGGATCATGTCGCGACGCGTGACGCCTGAGCCGCTCAGTAGATGCTTGGTCGGCATGCTGACTCACTCCGTCTTCCCGTACGGCAATTCCTCTGGCAGTGAGGCGCCAATAGTGGCGCCAGCGCACCCGCCTGTCAATCAGTCTGCTGATAAGGTGCGCCGACGTGACGCGAATCGCTCGAAGCGGTACGCCACCTCGGGCCCGCCGTGACCCTCATACGCGAGTTGCGCCATCAGTAACGTGAAGGGCTCGAGATACCGCGCGATGCGCAATGGCCCTGCATCAACGGGCTCGAAGCCAATGTCGGCGATCAGTACGGCGGCGACTCCCTTCGCGCTGGCGTCATCGCCGCAGTAGGCCATGCTGGGTCGTTTCGCGTTCCGCCTGGCCTCGAACACGCCGAACAACACTTCGCTCGGGACTGTCCCGAACGCTGACACGGGCCTGCTTCAGCACGTCGGTGACCCGCCGCCAGTGAACGGCGAGGAGTAATGCGTCGGCGTCACGGACGGCTTCCGAGGGCGCACCGGCGCGCGCATTGCCCTTTGCCTCACGGGCGAGTCGCTTGAGTTTCTGTTCGCTGCGCGCGTAACTGAAGATGACGTCGTGTCCAGCCCGGGAAAAGACGATCCCGAGCTTGCCACCCATCAGCCCAGACCCGAGAATGCCAATCTTCATTTCTCTCAACCGATTCATCAGATTCGTGGATCCTGGTCACTCAGTCGCAGTTCTTCTCTACAATCCCGGGCTGGATCAGGCGGCGGCGATGTAATAGTCTCCCATCTCGCTGGACCCAAAGTCCGTCAGGACACTGACGTGTGAAGCTGGCTGACAGCGCTTGAGAGGCGACAGTATGGTCCGGAGGAACACTATGAAAAACACTGCACTGAAAGTCTTGCTGACCGGCGCGATTCTGATTCCTCTGGTGATCTACGCCCAGCCCAGGCCTGGAAATCCGACGACGGCGACCGTCATCACCAAGGCTGAGATCGACAAGATCAGCGCCACGGAACAAACCCAGCAGACCCGTGACGAGAACGCCAGGGTGGTCGACATTGGCGACGGCTGGAGCATGGAGTTGGGCATCATTCATCGGTCGAAGCAGTCGGTGATGACGGTCGCCCAAGCCGCCGCACGGGGCCGTGCCGGAGCGGGCAACGCCCCAGCCGGCGCACGGGGCAATGCCGGAGCGGCCAATGCCGGAGCAGCGGCCCAAACGACCCCGTGTGGAGAACAAATGGCTAATCCGCCGGGAGACGCACTTCAAGGCGCCATCACGCATGACTACCAGACGGAAGGTTATCTAATCGTCTCCGGCGGCGGCACGGCGTTCATCGATGGCAAGGTCGTCAACGGCCGGCGGAGCACGAACAATCCCGACGGCGGACCGAACGGTCCGGGCTGCGGCGGCGGCGTGGCGGTTGGCTCACGCAAAGTCGAGTTGAAAGTCGGTGACGTGCTGATCGTGCCGCCCGGCGTCATCCATGGCTGGTTCGATATTCCGGACCATGTGGACTATCTCAGCTTCCGTCCATCGCATGGCGTGATGAAGAACGGCTGGGTGAACCCGACCATCGCCACGAAGTAACGCTGCAGTCGGGCCGCGCTCGTCCGATAGGTCGAGACTAAAAGAAATCAGCTATTCGGCGCCGACGCTCGTCAGGACCTTGCCGTTGTCTAGCTTCCCCGTCATGAACATGCCGCCCGCTTTCCCGTCACGGAGCGGGCGGAATGTCACCGTGATGCGCATGCCGGGCAGCAGCGACGTTCTCGTCCAGCCACGGCGAGCGAGAAAATTCGGACTCATTCCTTCGAACCCCCACGTCTCCATCTGACCTGACCCGTTCTGCACATCAAGCCAGATCCAGATATGCGGGTTTGTCCAGTCCACCTGCTTGACGACGCCCATC
>JACXTT010002253.1_pt1 | contig 30823 bp, 33 predicted proteins | sample 9270951 | NCBI WGS metagenome assembly JACXTT01 (sample SAMN15532306, study PRJNA645909) | rock metagenome | isolation source: weathered quartz diorite | place: Puerto Rico | collected 2017-06-21 | reverse complement strand
CACCTGGAGCAACTGGAGGCGGAGAGCATCCACATCATGCGGGAGGTGGTGGCGGAATGCGAAAACCCCGTCATGCTCTATTCCATCGGCAAGGACAGCGCCGTGATGCTGCACCTTGCCATGAAGGCCTTCCACCCCGCGCGGCCGCCGTTTCCGCTGCTGCATGTCGATACCACATGGAAGTTCGGCGAGATGATCGCGTTCCGCGACCAGACCGCCGCGCGGCTTGGCCTGGACCTGCGCGTGCATGTCAACCCCGAAGGGCTGGCACGCAACATCAGCCCGCACGAGCACGGCTCCGCCGTCCATACCGACGTGTGGAAGACCCAGGGCCTGAAGCAGGCGCTGGACCACTACGGCTTTGACGCCGCCTTCGGCGGCGCGCGCCGCGACGAGGAAAAGTCGCGCGCCAAGGAGCGCGTGTTCTCGGTACGCACCGCCCAGCACCGCTGGGACCCGAAGATGCAGCGCCCCGAGCTCTGGCGCCAGTACAACACGCGCAAGCGCAAGGGCGAAAGCCTGCGCGTGTTCCCGCTGTCCAACTGGACCGAGCTGGACATCTGGCAATACATCTACCTGAACGACATCCCCATCGTGCCGCTCTACTACGCCAAGGAGCGCCCGGTGGTGGAGCGCGACGGCACGCTGATCATGGTCGACGACGAGCGCCTGCCGCTGCGCCCCGGAGAAACGCCGCAGATGCGCAAGGTGCGCTTCCGCACGCTGGGCTGCTACCCGCTCACCGGCGCGATCGAGAGCGAGGCCGACACCCTCGGCGGCATCATCCAGGAAATGCTGCTGGCGACCACCTCGGAGCGCCAGGGACGGCTGATCGACAGCGACTCGGCCGGTTCGATGGAAAAGAAGAAGCAGGAGGGATACTTCTGATGGAAACCCTGATCGACACCGCGCCCGCGCTTGCGCAAGACGCCGCGCAAGCCACCGGCACCTCGGGCGAGATCGCCCACTACCTGCGCGCCCAGCAAAGCAAGAGCCTGCTGCGCTTCATCACCTGCGGCAGCGTCGACGACGGCAAGAGCACGCTGATCGGCCGGCTGCTGTATGAATCCAAGATGCTGTTCGAAGACCAGCTCGCCCAGCTGGAAGCCGACTCGAAGAAGATGGGAACGCAGGGCGAGAACCTCGACTTCGCGCTGCTGGTGGACGGCCTGGCCGCGGAGCGCGAACAAGGCATCACCATCGACGTGGCCTACCGCTTCTTCGCCACCGACAAGCGCAAGTTCATCGTTGCCGACACGCCGGGGCACGAACAGTACACGCGCAACATGGTCACCGGCGCCTCCACCGCCGACCTGGCCATCCTGCTGGTGGACGCACGCCGCGGCGTGCAGACCCAGACGCGCCGCCACAGCTACCTGGTGGCGACGCTTGGCATCCGCCGCGTGGTGCTGGCCGTCAACAAGCTGGACATGGTGGACTACTCGCGCGAGGTCCACACCCGCATCGAGAACGAGTACCGGGAGTTTGCCCGGCAGATCGGCCTGACCGATATCACCTGCATTCCGATGTCAGCCCTGCGCGGCGACAACATCACCGAGCCCAGCGCCAATACCCCGTGGTATCACGGCCCGACGCTGATGGCCCACCTGGAGAACGTGCCGATCGACAACGCGCCCGTGCAAGGCGAACCGTTCCGCCTGCCGGTGCAGTGGGTCAACCGGCCCAATCTGGACTTCCGCGGCTTTGCCGGCACCGTCAGCGCCGGCGAAATCCGCCGTGGCGACCGCGTGCGCGCGCTGCCCTCGGGCCGCGAGAGCCGCGTGGCCGGCATCGTCGGCGCCGCCGGCGCGTGCGAACACGCCATGCGCGGCCAGGCGGTGACGCTGACGCTGGAGGACGAGATCGACATCAGCCGCGGCGACGTGCTGGCCTGCCCGGAAGACCCGCCGGCGGTGGCCGACCAGTTCGAGGCCACGCTGGTGTGGATGAACGAGGACGCCATGCTGCCCGGGCGCCCCTACCTGCTCAAGCTCGGCACGCGCACCGTGGGCGTGACCGTGGCGCAGCCCAAGTACAAGGTCAATGTCAACACGCTCGAACACCTGGCCGCGCGCACGCTGGAGCTGAACGAGATCGGCGTGTGCAACCTGCACCTGGACCAGCCGGTGGCCTTCGATCCCTACGCGCGCAACCGCGAGCTGGGCGGCTTCATCATCATCGACCGCCTCAGCAACAACACGGTCGGCGCCGGCATGCTGCACTTTGCACTGCGCCGGGCGCAGAACGTGCACTGGCAGGCCATCGATGTGGACCGCCGCGCCCATGCCGCGCTCAAGCACCAGTCGCCGCGCATCGTCTGGTTTACCGGACTCTCCGGCGCGGGCAAGTCCACCATCGCCAACCTGGTGGAAAAGCGCCTGCACGCGCTGGGCCACCACACCTACCTGCTCGACGGCGACAACGTTCGCCACGGCCTGAACAAGGACCTGGGCTTCGCCGAGGCCGACCGCGTCGAGAACATCCGGCGCGTGGCCGAAGTGGCAAGGCTGATGCTCGATGCGGGCCTGATCGTGCTGGTGTCCTTTATCTCGCCGTTCCGCTCGGAACGCGACATGGCCCGCGCGCTGGCCGGCGACGGCGATTTCGTCGAAGTCTTCATCGACACGCCGCTGGCGGTGGCCGAGCAGCGCGACCCCAAGGGCCTGTACCGCAAGGCGCGGCGCGGCGAGCTGAAGAACTTCACCGGCATCGATTCGCCGTACCAGCCGCCGGAGCGGCCTGAGATCCGCATCGACACCACCGCCGACACCGCGGAGCAGGCGGCTGAGCGGATCGTGGCGTGGCTGCGGGAGACAGGCGTGCAGCGCGAGTAGCGCATCTAGCCCGAACGGACGATGATGGCGTCGCCGCGATCGGTACGATGGGAAAGGCGGGATTCCCGCCTTTCCTGTTGCCCTGCATCGACGGACCTTCATCATGCTGCCAGACCCCCTGCCGGCCGCCGAGCTGAGCGCCCTGCTCGCCCAGCTCTACCAGGGCCCGACCGAAGCCGTGCCCTGGGCCGGCTTCCTGGAAAGCGTGCGCCAGCGCCTGGGCGCCGCCTTCGTCACGCTGGTGCTGCGCCACCCAGCCACCGACCGGCCGGGCCTGATCGTCAATGCCTCCGACTACGGCCCGCACCTGCCTGGCGAGCCGTCGTACAGCGAGCAGTACTACGCGCTGTGCCCCTTCCTGGACCTGCACCCCGACCGGCTCTTCAGCGCCGACGAACTGTTTGGCGAAGCCGGCTGGCTGGCACACCCCTTCTACACGCAGTACCTTCAGCCGCTGGGCCTGCGCTATATCCTGGCGGCCAACCTGGTCACGCCCGACGGCGTGGAATGCGCGCTGTTCATCAGCCGCACCGACGCGGGACAGGACTTCGGCGACGCCGACAAGGCACTGCTGCACGGCCTGCTGCCGCACCTGAAGCGCGCAGTGGACCTGCATGCCGCGCTCGACGTGCTTGCCTCTGAACGGTCCCTGTACGCGGATGCCGTGGACCGGCTGCAGGTCGGCACTGTCATCCTGGACGAGCATGGCATGGCCATCCGGACCAACGACGTCGCCGGCCGCCTGCTGCAGGCGCGCGACGGCCTGTACCTGTCAGACGGCGCGCTGCACGCGCACTGCCCGGTGGAAAACCGCAGGTTCCGCAAGATCCTGGAAGGCGCGGCCCAGGCCCACGCGCTGGCCGCACCGCGCAGCGAAGTCACCACGCTGAGCCGGCCCGCGGCGCCCACGCCCCTGAGCGTGCTGGTGCGGCCGATCCCGCTCAGCTATCGCAGCGAAGACAAGTCGCGCCGACCCGCGGTGGCGGTGTTCATCCGCGACCCGGCGGGATCGCCGCGCAATACCCACGCCAACCTGCGCAAGCTGTTCCACCTGACCCCGACCGAGATCGAACTGGCTTTGCTGATGGTCGACGGGCTGACGCTGGATGAAGCGGCGATGCGGCTTGGCGTCAAGAAGAACACGGCGCGGGCGCACCTGCGGGGCATCTTTGCCAAGACCGGGGCGACGCGGCAGGCGGTGCTGGTGAAGATGTTGCTGTCCAGCGTGGTGGGGATGGGGTAAGGGCTTCATACTCCAACCGGACGATGTCGGAATATCGCTGGACTGCTTTAATTCTCCCAATCTACCGGAGACAAGCCGATGACCGACGATGCAGTGCAGCTTGCCAATCTCCTCTACATCTATGCCGAGCGCATGGACGCCGGTGATCTGCCGGGGGTCGCTGCACTGTTCGAGCATGCGGAGATCGAAACCGGAGATGCCGTGCAGCGAGGTTCCGATGCCATGCTGAAGCTCTGGCGAGCCTATGTGAAATTGCATGCGGATGGAACGCCCAGAACCAGGCATGTCATCAGCAATCCGATCATTGAAATTGCTTCGGACGGCCTGACAGCGACCGTCAGATCGTACTATACGGTCCTCCAGGCATCCGAACGTATCGCGCTACAAGTGATCGCGGCCGGTCGCTATCATGACGCCTTTGAAAAGGTCGAGGGACCCTGGCGCTTCAGCCACCGCAATTATGCGATGCTCGATTTGAAGGGCAACCTGACCGATCATCTGCTCATGCCGTCCGCATGAGGGATGACACGGTGGCATTCTAAGAATGGGTAATTGCTTCCCAGACTGCCGCAATGCCAGCCAATTTTAGGCAAGCAACCGCAAGGCATCAGCGAGCGAAAGCACCGTTGTGCGCGAATCGAACGCCGTTGAAAAGAGATGATCGTGCACGACCTGATCCGGGTCGTAGCAGCAATCCTTGACCGTGAATAAACGGAAGTCCGCATCGCTCGCGTAGGCGACCGACGACAGCACCACACCGGTCGACGCAATGCCCACCATGAGCAGGGTATCGATACCCTGCGCGGAAAGCCGCACCTGCAGGTCGGTACCAAAGAACACGCTGGCACGATGCGCGATGATGAGCGGCTCCGTGGCCCGCTGGCCGAGTTCCGGCGAGATCTGGTCGTCGACGAAAAGACCAAGCTGCTTGATTCCCTGCCCATTCCGGTTCAACGGACTGACTTCCGGATAGCCTGGACCAAAGTGGATCTTGGCGAAATAGACGCTGACGCCCCTGGCCCGGGCAGCGTCACACAGCTTGCGCGTATTGGAGAGCAGAGTGGGCGCGACCGATGGAAATAACTCCAGGATGTCGGTCTGGTAATGCATGACCACCAGCGCGGTTTGCGCGGGAACAATTGCCGGTATCTCAACGGGTGGCGACATAAGGCTACGCGATAAGAAATGATGGTCGACTCTACCACGACCAATCGGTTGGCCGTTCCGGGTCTCCTTAAGCCCGCTCAGTCCGGCATTGCAGCAAAGTCATGCAGTTGCTGAGCGGTCACCGTGGCCCCGCCACATACCACCACGGCGATGTTGGATGCCGCCTTCAGCACCGGGTTGTCGCAATCCAATGCCGCCAGGGCTGCGCCGCATGCCGGCTCAACCAGGACGCGGTGTTCGTCAAGAAACCTTATCGCTGCCTGCACCGCCTGTTCGTCTGACACAACGACGCTGTGGACCTCGTGACGCTGCGCCCATCGGAGCGCGCCATCACACGGCCGCCTGGCGCCAAGCGACGTCGCCACGCTGGTGATCGTTGAGAGTTCGACCGGCCTGCCTTGGGCAACCGAGCGGGCGTAGCAGTCCGCACCGTCGGTCTCTACCGCGATGACAGGCACGTCGGACCAGCCATTCCGCTGCAGCCCTTCCAGCACGCCGCACAGCAGGCCACCACCGCCCACGGCAAGAACAATGGCGCCTGGCTTCGGCCCGGATACCGCCATCTCGTCCACCAGCGTGGCGTGCCCCTGCCAGATGAGCGGATCGTCGAACGGGTGCACGAAGGCATCGCGCGGCCCGATCAGGGACAGTGCAAACTCGTGCGCTTCCGCCCATGTGCCTCCGTGCACGATCAACTCCGAGCCTTCCAGGCGGATCAGGTCGCGCGCTCGGGGCGGCGTGCTCTCGGGTACCACCACCACGACGGGAACGCCGAGTTCGCGTCCGCAATAGGCTGCCGCAATCCCGGCATTTCCGCCTGAAGATGAAACGAATCGCTGTGCGCCCGCGGCGTGCCGCGCTTCACACAAGGCTCCGACACCCCGGAGCTTGAAAGACCCGGACGGCTGCGCGGCTTCCATCTTTAACCAGACCGGCTTGCCGAGCCGCCGCGAATTGGGCTGGGACTGTACAAAGGGTGTGTTGATGTGGAGCGTCATGTTTCGTAGCGAAATGGGGAAGCGAGCCGTCCCTGCAACGCGGGAAGCTGCGCCATCGTAGACGCAGGAAGCTATGCAAACAAATGTTATTTAGGTAGTCTAGCTATGCTTTTCGAGCATTGGAATGAAGGGGCGGAAGCGGTATGCGGAACATTGAATTGCGACATCTGCGCTACTTCATCGCGGTAGCGCAGGCCGGCAGCGTGGTGGCGGGCGCCCGTGCCGTCGGCATTGTCCAGCCCGCCCTGTCGCGGCAAATCATCGAACTTGAGGCGGCCATCGGTACGCCACTGCTGGCGCGCAAGGCAAGGGGCGTGCAACTCACCGTGGCGGGCGAGAGCTTCCTGCGGGATGCCACACAACTTCTGGCAAACCTGCAAGCCAGTCGCGATCGCGCCCTGCGTTGCGCTGCCGGGCAGCTCGGCGAGCTGCGCCTTGGTGTGTTGCCGAACTACCTGAGTTCAGCCGTCGTGACGGAGGTGCTCAGAGCCTTCCGGACGGCGTGCCCGGAGGTCAAGGTCCTGGTGGACCCGATGCTATCGACGGAGCAGATCGCCGCGATCCGGCACAGGCAGGTGGATGGCGGCATCATGGCCTGGCGTCGGCATGAGGCGCCGCATCTGACTGGCATCGTGTTGCTCAGCGACCGCTTCGTATTGGCCATGCCTTCATCACAGATCGCCCGCCACAAGCAGCCGAAACGGCTGGCGGACGTGGCGGATCTGCCCTTCGTCTGGTTCGATCCGGCGCGGTCCTCGTCCCAGCATCGCTTCCTGATGACGCAGTGCGAGCGCGCCGGTTTCTCGCCCCGCGTGGCCCAGGTTGGTAGCGACATCCCGACCGTGCTCGGTCTGGTTTCGGCGGGGATGGGTTGCGCGTTTGTCCCCGAAAGCCTGTCAACCGTCTGTCCGCCGACCGTGCGGCTGGTGCCACTGCCTGAGGTCGCTGATCGCTTCGACGTGGAATTCGCGTTCGACGAGGAGGTAGCGACGCCAGCCGTCAGGCAATTTGTGCAGGCGCTGCAGCAGGTGATCGATGATCGGGCAAGCCAAAGAACTTGATTAAGTTGCGCTTCACAACTATATTGGTTGCGAAACGCAACTTATATGAGGCCGCCCGTGGACCTTGTCGATATTCCAGCCAAGTCTCGAGAAGCGACGATTCTCGAACTTCGCGACTTTTCCCGAAGACTGGTTCGCGAGCTTGGTTTCATGCGAGCCACCCTGGCCGATAGCGACCTTGCCCCGTCGGCGGTTCACGCGATCATCGAAATCGGGGCGCAGCCAGGGATCAGCGCAAAGGATTTGGGCAACATCTTGCGCCTGGACAAATCGAACACGAGCAGGCAGGTCGCAAAGCTGGAGGCTGGCGGACTCGTGGAGCGCAAGACCGCAAGCGAAGATGCCCGTTCGTCCGAGCTGTACCTGACCGAGGCAGGCCAGAAACTTCGAAAGAAGATCGACCGCTTCGCAACGGATCAGGTATCCAGCGCGCTTCGACGGATGGTTCCGGCTGACCAGCAGGCCCTGGTCCGCTCTCTCGCGCTGTACGCCGACGCACTTACGCAAGACAACGCGGTCAGGACCGCCCCCGGAGATGCCGTGGCCGGACTGATCCTGGAGGGCTACCAACCCGGCTGCATTGGTGACGTGGCAAGCTTGCACGCCCGGTTTTACTCGGAACATTGGGGCTTCGGCGCGTTCTTCGAAAAGAAGGTGGCGACAGAGCTTGCCGAGTTTGTCGGCAAGCTGCCAGCCGATGACAAGGCGCTGTGGCTCTACGCCGAAAGCGGCCGGTCGCTCGCCTCGCTCGCCATCGACGGGGATGATGAACAGGGCATCGCCCATTTGCGCTGGTTCATTGTGGATGACACATTGCGTGGTTCCGGTGTCGGACGGCAACTGATGTCACACGCGATGAAATTTGTCGACGAGCGATATCGCGAGACCTACCTCTGGACGTTCAAGGGGCTGGATGCGGCACGCCATCTATACGAGTCGTTTGGTTTCCAATTGGTGGACGAATCGGAGGGGACGCAATGGGGAACCCGGGTCATCGAGCAACGGTTTAGCCGTTGCCTGGCATGAGCCCAGCCTTGATGCAACCGCTAACCTGCCCTTGTCTTCATGAGGAATGTCGCCGCGCAGGCGTGAACCGCAGGGCGTGGCCCGGCACGTCAAAACATGCACTGGAGGGGCGGCGTCTCACAGGGAATACCGTCGCCGTCCCCATCCATCTTTACCGCCGGGCAGTTTTTCAGATAGAAGCGCGCTTCCGCGCAGGATGCCATCTGGCTGCAGTGCTGTTTGCCCTCGCAGCGGAATGCCGGTTCCGCCGTTGCTGGCACGGCTGAAACCTCGATCCGCTGTGGCTCGGCCTGGGCCACGGGATTTACCAGAGGCGCGTGCGTTTTGTAATAGATGAAGGCGGCCGCGACGGCCGCAACTACCAGCAAGCCCTTATACATGTTGACCCCTACCCTTCTTTTTCTTTTTGGAAATGGAAGGATGCCACAACTGCGTCGTTGTCGGTCAGGCGCTCAGCCGCTACTCTGCCAGCCTTGCCGCGACCTCGCCTACCATGTCGTGCAACTCTGAACCCAGCCTTTGCCGCAACGCGCGGTGGGCGGGCTGCCACAGCGCCAGAGCCTGTTGCAACTTGAAGGCGCCGGCCTCTGTCAACCACACCGCGCGGCGGCGGCGATCCGCTTCGGACATGACGACTTCCACCAGCCCCGTGCTGACAAGCTGATCCACATTCCTCGACATTGTCGATTGATTCAGTCCGGCTCGTTGCGCCAATGCGCCAAGGGTGTCGTCCGTTGCCGACGCGATCAGGCACATCAATCCAAATTGCGTACTGGACAGGCCAGACGAAGCCAAGGCCTCATCCAACTCCGCTGTAATTCTGCGCGCCAACAGGCGCGACCACCAGCCGAGATCGACATCGAGAACCGCAGCGGCGTCTGCGCGCAGGGTCCTGGCTCCTTGCTTTCGTTTTTCCATGTCGATACTATATGCAGATGCATTGTTTGTATCTGCATATAGTATCAACAACGAGGAGATCTGACGAGATGGAATATCGATATGGCCTTGCCGCACCCGCCGACGTCGCAAACATGAACGGCAGGGCAATTCTTCAAGCCATTGTGGACGGACGTCTGCCACAGCCGCCCATCTCACAGGCCCTCGACTTCTGGTTGGTCGAGGTCGGCGACGGATTCGCCGCGTTCGAAGGCGAGCCGTCGTCCCGACTGCTCAATCCAATGGGCTCGGTGCACGGCGGATGGCCTCTGACGCTCATTGACAGCGCAACCGCGTGCGCGGCCAACTCCCTTCTTCCCGCTGGCGCTGCTTACACCACTGTCGAAACCAAGGGAAATTTCTCCCGACCGATCAAGCCTGATACAGGCAGGGTCCGTGTCGAAGGCCGCGTTGTCAGCCACGGCCGTCAGATCATTACCGCGGAAGCTCGCGTGCTTGCGAAGAACGGGCGCGTTCTGGCCCATGGCACGTCTACGCTACTCGTGCTATCGCCTGCGCGGGAACAATAGGCGAACCAAGCGAAAGTCAGGGGAAGCCGGCTTGAGTCAGGCTGGCGACCACAGCCATTCGGCAAGACTGCAGGGTTGGTGAGACGCTTTCCATTCGGAATCTGGCAGGCTAATGTTGAACTAGCCGCAGGCAGACGATGGAGGCGGATATGGGCATGGTCTCAATAGAACCCGGCAGCTATCACGTTGCGCCGCCGCAAAACCCCGGCGAAGTCATCGATCTGATCCGGACGCACGCGATCCAGGTCGTTGACCTCAGGTTCACCGACTTGCCCGGCGTGTGGCAGCACTTCTCGATCACGTTGCCGGAAATCAACGACGATTTGTTCTCGGCCGGCATCGGCTTCGACGGGTCTTCCATTCGCGGGTTCCAGGAAATCCACGAGTCCGACATGCTGGTCAGGCCTGACCCGGCCACGGCATTCATCGACCCGTTTTGCACGGCACCAACGCTCGCGCTGATCTGCGACGTGCTGGACCCTGTCCTGCACCAGCCGTACTCGCGCGATCCGCGCCACATCGCACGCAAGGCCGAGCTATACCTCCGGCAAACCGGTCTTGCCACGGTTTGCTACCTTGGCCCCGAACTGGAATTCTTTATTTTCGACTCCATCCGCTTCGGGCAGGACCAGCACTCTGGCTACTACCATGTCGAATCCGCAGAAGGCGAATGGACCTCGGGTCGTGACGAAGGCGCCTATGGTGGAGGCAATCTAGGCTACAAGCAGCGCTACAAGGGAGGATATTTTCCCGTGCCGCCAAGCGATACGCTGCAGGACATCCGCTCCGAAATCGTACTCGCGCTGATGCAGGCCGGCATCCAGGTCGAGGTGCATCACCATGAGGTCGCCACCGCGGGCCAGAATGAAATCGACATGCGCTTTGCGCCACTGACGCGCATGGCAGACAACGTGATGATGTACAAGTACATCTGCAAGAACGTTGCGCGCCGCCACGGCAAGGTCGCCACATTCATGCCCAAGCCCCTGTTTGCCGACAACGCGAGCGGCATGCATTGCCACCAGAGCCTCTGGCGCGACGCCGAGAACCTCTTCTATGACAAGAACGGTTGGGCGCAGACGTCCCAGATGTGCCGTTGGTACATCGGCGGCTTGCTCAGCCACGCCCCCGCGCTGATGGCTTTCTGCGCACCGAGCACGAACTCCTACAAGCGGCTGGTGCCCGGATACGAGGCGCCTGTCAATCTGGCCATGTCGCAGCGCAACCGATCCGCCGCGGCCAGGATTCCAATGGTTTCGGATTCCCCGAGCGCCAGGCGCGTTGAATTCCGCTGTCCTGACCCGTCCGCCAATGCCTACCTCGCCTTCTCGGCAATGCTGCTCGCCGGCCTGGACGGCATTGAAAACCAGACCGACCCCGGCGACCCGCTCGACAGGAACATCTATGAACTGCCACCGGAGGAAGCCGCCCGCATCCGCCAGGTACCAGGCTCCCTGGAAGAGTCGCTTTGCGCGCTGGAAGCCGACTCAGCGTTCCTGCGCAAGGGGGATGTCTTCACTGAAGACCTGATCACGACCTGGATTGACTACAAGCGCACGCACGAGATCGATACCTTGAAGGTGCGGCCACACCCGTGGGAATTCCAGCTCTACTTCGACATTTGATCACGGCACATCCGCGTCATCAGCCACTCGCGCTGGCAGAGCCCGCTGCGCGCAGATGCTCCAGGAGCGTCCTTGCCTCCGGCAGGAGAGCCGCTTCATCCCTCACGCCCAGCCAGAGAATGCGTGATGCCCAGGCGTCGGACAGGTAGACGGCATGCAGTCCCGCCCCCAGCAGTTCGGGCCGGACCGCGCCATCCGGCAGGACGCCGATGCCCAGGCCCGCCTCGATCATCCGGCAGATCGCATCAAAGCTGCTGACCTGGATCCTCAGCCGCACGACCTTGTCCAGTGCCGATGCAGCGTCGGTCAGACGCTGCAGCAGCGAGCTGCCCTGGTTGAGGCCGACAAAGTCGTACTCCAGGGTTTCGTCGAAACTCACTTCCGAGCGCCCGGCCAGCGGATGCCCGGCAGGCACCAGGACGATCAGGCGGTCACGCCGATAGACAGACTTCATGACGTCATAAGCCGGCACGTTGTCGGCGAACACGCCGATATCGGTTTCACCGGACAGCAGCGCCACCACCACGTCCTGGCTCAGGCGCTCCTCCAGGCTGATCCTGATCATCGGCTGCGAGGCCAAGAAGCTTGCCAGGTCGTGCGGAAGAAACTGGATCACGGCTGACGTATTGGCCCAGACCTTGACGTGTCCGCGCACGCCGATGGCGAAGTCGCTCATCTCGCCCGCCATCTGGTTGACCTTGTCGAGCACCATGCGCGCGTGCTGGACAAGCTCATGGCCAGCGGGCGTCAGCTCAAGCCCGCGCCGAACGCGCAGGAACAGTGCGCATCCCACCGTGCGCTCAAGGTCCGCGATCCGTTTGCTCAGGGCGGAGAGCGTCATGTGTGACTTGTTCGCCGCCTGCGTCAACCCGCCGCATTGGGCCACCAGTTGGAAGACACGCAGGGACTGGAGATCGAAATGGGCAGGATTGATCATGGTATTGCCTTCGCCGCAAGACATGGCGACGCGCGCCGACAGGATTGAAAGTCAGGAAAGGCTAGTAAGCCGATCGCGCCTTGTCAAACGGCACGCCCCGCTCGCGGCATCTCAATGCAAGCCTTGATCCGCCTGGGATAGCCAACAAAGCGGCGGGTTGTGCCGGTCGTGGTGCCCCCGTACAGCAAGATGGACCACCTTTTCCCGCAAGGAAAGGACAGTTGAGAATCCATCGATTACCAGGCAACGGCTTTTGACCCACTATCTCCAGCACACAGCAGGAGCCATGGAGATGGAAACAAGCAAGTCAAAGCCCCTTGCCGGGGTACGCGTCCTGGAACTGGGACAACTGATCGCGGGGCCGTTTGCCGCGCGCATGCTGGCGGCGTTCGGCGCGCAAGTGATCAAGGTCGAGCCGCCGGGCACGGGCGATCCGCTGCGCAAGTGGCGGCTGTTGCATGAAGGCACCTCGGTCTGGTGGGAGGCACAGTCCCGCGACAAGCAGTCCGTCACGCTGGACCTGCGCACGCCGCAAGGCCAGGAAGTCGTGCGCAAGCTGGCCGCGCAAAGCGACGTGCTGATCGAGAACTTCCGCCCGGGCACGCTCGAAGGCTGGGGCCTGGGCTGGGACAGCCTGCGCGCGGCCAACCCCGGGCTGGTGATGCTGCGCGTGTCCGGCTATGGCCAGACCGGGCCCTATCGCGACCGGCCGGGCTTCGGCGTCATTGGCGAAGCGATGGGCGGCTTGCGCCACCTGAGCGGCGAGCCGGGCCGCACTCCGGTGCGTGTGGGGGTGTCCATCGGGGATTCCCTGTCCGCCCTGCACGGAGTGATCGGCATCCTGCTGGCGTTGCGGCACCGGGAGCAGAACGGCGGCCAGGGCCAGGTCGTGGATGTGGCCTTGTACGAGTCGGTGTTCAGCATGATGGAGAGCCTGCTGCCGGAATACTCGGTGTTCGGCACCGTGCGGCAAGCGGCCGGCAGCAGTCTTCCCGGCATCGCGCCGACCAATGCGTACCGCTGCGCCGACGGCAAGTACGTGCTGATCGCCGGCAATGGCGATGGCATCTTCAGGCGGCTGATGGACATGATCGAGCGCCCCGACCTGCGCGACGACCCTGCCCTGGCCCACAACGACGGCCGGGTCAGCCAGGTCGCGATGCTCGACGCCGCCATTGGTGAATGGGCGGCACAGCGCAGCCTCGAAGCGGCCCTCGACGCGCTCAATGGCGCCCGCATCCCCGCGGGCAAGATCTACGACATCGCCGATATCGCCAGCGATCCGCACTACCGCGCGCGCGACATGATCCTGGACGCGCAATTGCCGGACGGCACACCCGTCCGGTTGCCCGGCATCGTGCCGAAGCTGAGCGCCACCCCCGGCGCACTGCCCAACCCCGCCCCCGCGCTTGGCCAGCATACCGACGCAGTGCTGGAAGGCCTTGGCATCGGCGCGGCGCAGCGCGAGGCATGGCGCGCGGCAGGGATTATCTGACAAGGAGACCGGCATGACAGCCAGGAAGGTGTACATACATGAAGTCGCCACGCGAGACGGCTTCCAGAACGAGGCCCGCTTTGTCGAGACCGATGACAAGGTCGCCCTGATCGACGCCCTGAGCGCATGCGGCTACGCCAGGATCGAGGTGACTTCCTTCACCTCGCCCAAGGCGATTCCCGCGCTGCGCGACGCGGAAGCGGTGATGCATCGCATCGCGCGGCGCGCGGGTGTGGTCTACACGGTGCTGGTGCCAAATGTGCGCGGCGCCGAGCGCGCCCTCTCCTGCCAGGTGGACGAGGTCAACCTGGTGATGTCGGTCAGCGAAAGCCACAACCGCACCAACCTGCGCATGTCGCGCGAGCAATCGTTTGCCCAGCTTGCCGACGTCATCCGCGTGGTGAGAGAGACGCCGACCGCGATCAACATCTCGCTGTCGACCGCGATGGGTTGCCCGATGGAAGGCGACGTGCCGCTGGAAAACGTGCTGGGCTGGATGCAGCGCTTCGCTGACCTGGGGGCTCACGGCGTGACGCTGTGCGACACCACTGGGATGGCGTTTCCGTCCCAGGTCGCCAGGCTGTGCGAGGCCGCGCGGCGGCAGTTCCCCAGCCTGGCGCTGACCCTGCATGTCCACAATACCCGGGGCCTGGCGCTGGCCAACACGCTCGCTGCGCTGGACCAGGGCATCGACCGCTTCGACGCTTCGCTGGGCGGCCTCGGTGGCTGCCCGTATGCCCCGGGCGCGACCGGCAATGTCTGCACCGAAGAACTCGTCCATATGCTTGAACTGGACGGCTATGACACCGGCGTCGACCTGGCAGCCATCCTGCATGCCGCCGCGCGCTTGCCGGGCCTGATTGGCCATGACGTCCCAAGCCAGCTGCTGAAGGCCGGCCGCCGCCTCGACCTGCATCCGATGCCTGCCGCCGACGCGGTCCCCGAACAGCGGGCTTTCCAACCCTGACACCTGCCTGGAAACCATCATGTCCCTGATCGACCATCTTGACCATCTGGTGCTCACCTGCGTGGACCTGGAAGCCACGCGGCACTTCTACACCGAAGTCATGCGGATGCAGCCTGAAACCTTCGGCAACGGTCGCCTGGCTTTCCGCTTCGGCAACCAGAAGATCAATCTCCACCAGCGCGGCGCCGAGTTCGAGCCCAAGGCACACCTGCCCGTGCCCGGCGCACTCGATCTTTGCCTTATCGCTTCGGTCCCGCTCGACGAGGTCATCGCCCATCTTCAGCGATGCCAGTGGCCCATTGTCGAAGGACCTGTGGCGCGCACCGGCGCCACGCAGAAGATCCGCTCGGTCTACGTGCGCGATCCGGACCTGAACCTGATCGAAATATCAGAACTGGTCGACTGAAGATCGGCCAACCCGACAAATCGATGGAGGAGACCCCCATGAAACGCATGACGATCGCCGCGGCCGCCCTGGCAGCCCTGGCTGCGGCCGCCCCGGCCCACAGCGCCAACGCCTACCCCAGCAAGCCGGTCACCCTGGTGGTGCCCAGCGCACCGGCCGGATCCACCGATATCGTGGCGCGCCTGGTTGGCGAACAACTGCAGGCCGCGCTTGGCCAGCCCGTGGTGGTGGACAACAAGCCCGGTGCCAGCGGCAATATCGGCACCGAAGCCGTGGCGCGCGCCGCGCCGGACGGCTATACGCTGCTGCTCCAGTACTCCGGCTACCACGTCGGCAATCCGGCGCTGTTCCCGCAGATCCGCTGGAAGCCGTCCAGCTTCGTCCCGGTGGCGCTGGTCATGCGCGCGCCGCACGTCATCGCCGTCAGCGGCAAGCTGCCCGCGACATCGATAGCCGAACTGATCGCCTACGGCAAAAGCAATGGCAAGGGCCTGTTCTATGCCTCGTCCGGCAATGGCTCGATCCAGCATATCGCCGGCGAGATGCTGGCGCGGCAGACCAGGGTGCCGATGACGCACGTACCGTACAAGGGCGCCGGGCCCGTGATCACCGACCTGATCAGCGGCCAGGTCGACATGTTCATCACGACCCCGCCAAGCGTGATCGGGCATGTGCAGGCGGGCAAGATCAAGGCGCTTGCCTATGCCGGACCGAAGCGCCATCCCTCGATGCCCAATGTGCCGACCACCGCGGAGGCTGGCCTGCCGGGCTATGAGGTGGAATCCTGGTTTGCACTGTTTGCGCCGGCGAATACACCGCCGGCCATCGTCGAGCGCTTGTCCCAGGAGGTGAAGAAGATCGTCGCCAGCGACACGTACAGGAAGAAGATCGAGGAACAAGGTGCCTTCGCTGCCTACATGGGGCCGCAGGAGCTGGGCAAGTTCGTCGACCAGGAACTGGCGTCCTGGTCGCGTGTGGTCAAGGCATCGAATATTCGCGCGGATTAAGCGCCTTCGGTGCGTGGAAGGTCTCCCCTGGCGGGGAGACTCTTTTGCTATACGCCCGGGCGATTTTCCTGGCGGCTGGCGGCGATGTAGAGGCGCGCAAGCTGGCACGCAGCATCCTCAAGCAATGCCGCCGCATGCTCCATCGCAAAGCGGATCGATACCGGCCCCTGCTGGATCGAGATGCACCCGTCGAAGGCTTCGGCCAGCCCGGCATCGGGCTCGACGGCCCCTGAGAGCAGCGTCACCGGCACACCCGCCTGGCGCGCCATGCGCGCGATCATGGCAGGACCTTTCCCCATCATGGTCTGCGCATCGGACCGTCCCTCGCCGGTAATGACCCAGTCGAAGGCGCCGAGTCCGGCATCGAGGCCGGCAGCTCCCAGCACAAAGGCCGCGCCCGGCACGATCTCGGCGCCGAGCAGGCGCAATGCAAAGCCGATGCCGCCGGCGGCGCCGCTGCCTTGCGCATCGGCAAGATCCAGCCCGACGACGGCCGCGCATCGCCTTGCAAACCGGTCCAGCCTGGCATCCGCAGCGGCCAGGTCTTGCACGCCCTTCTGCGGGCCGAAGACAAAGGTCGCGCCGTTTGGCCCGCAGAGCGGATTGTTGACGTCGGACAGGCCCAGCAGCCGGACGCCGCCAAGCTGCGCAGGCCGCTGATACGTTGCGGCGCTGAACGCGTCCAGCGTATCCAGGGTTGGCCACAATGTGTTGCCCCGCGCATCGGTAAAGCAAAAGCCGGGTTCCGCCAGCAGGCCGGCACCTGCGTCATTGGTGGAAGATCCGCCCAGCCCGATCGCGATGGTATCGACACCCCGCTCAGCGATCGCCCGGATGACATGGCCGACTCCCCTGGTCGTGCGTTGTCCGGGCGCTACCAGGGCGTGCGGAAGGCCGACAACTTCTGCCACCTCGACGATCGCGAGCTCGCCAAACTCCTGCGTGCGGCTGCGGAAGTACCGTACCGGCTTTTGCACGCCATTGGCATCGATGGCGACCACCTCCTCCCACACGCCCGCAAGCGACGCCGCCAGGACTTCGGCGGTCCCTTCGCCGCCATCGGCAATCGGCGCCACGGTGACGTCCGCACCAGGCACCGCGCGCCGGATGCCGGCGCGGATGCGATCCGCCACCTCAGTCGCGCAGAGGCTGCCTTTGAACGAGTCAGGTGCAACCAGCACCTTGAGTCCTGCTGCTTTCATTGTCGGCTCCATCCTTCGTCTGGCGGGCACGTCATCCGCCCACAACGTTCCTGGGCGCTCCTTGCGCGAAGGCACAGATGTTGTCGACAAGCTGGTCGGCCAGGCCTTGCACGGCTTCGTCGCTGGCCCATGCAACGTGCGGGGTCAGGATGAAGTTCGGCGCATCCTTCAACTGATGGAACGGGTGCTCCGCGCCGGGCGGCTCCTGCGTCGCAACGTCAAAGCCGGCCCCGGCCACCTTTCCGGATTGCAGCGCTTCCACCAGCGCTGCTTCATTGACCAGCCCGCCTCGGGCGGTGTTGATCAGCAACGGACGCCGTTCCATCTTCAAGAACTCCGCGGCGTCGATCAGGTTGCGTGTCTGCGCCACCAGCGGGCAATGCAAGGTGATGATGTCGCTACGACGCAGCACCTCGTCGAAAGGCGTGTAGAGCGGGCCCATGCCCGCGCGTCCCTTGTGGGCCGCAAACAGCGGTTGCATGCCCAGCGCACTCGCCACCCTGGCCACTGATTGGCCGAGCACGCCGTCGCCGACGATGCCAAGCACCGACCCGTGCAAGTCCTTGATGGGATAGTCAAAGAAGCAGAAGGATCCGGATTCCTGCCAGCGGCCGCGCCGGACCGCATCGTGGTAGGCCGCCAGGCTTCGCCGCAGCGCGAAGATCAGGGCAAAGGTATGTTCCGGCACCGTATGGACGGCATAGTTGCGGATGTTGGAGACGACGATGCCGCGGGCGGCACAGGCTTGCAGGTCGACAACATCGGTGCCGGTTGCCGCGATGGCGATGAGCTTCAGATTCGGTGCCTGCGCAAGCTGGCGGGCATCCAGCTTCACCTTGTTGGTGATGACCACGTCCGCGGCAGCAATGCGCGCGGCGACGTCCTCGTCAGCCGTTTCCCCGTAGAGTTGGAGCTCATGCGGGAACTGCAGCGCTCGCAGCGTGGTCTGCGGCGAGATGGTGGAACGGTCCAGGAATACGATCTTCATCAGAGTTGCTCCTTGCTGGTCCGCCGCAGCGTGCCGATGTGAGGCACGGCTCATCGCACTGGCGCGTAAGGACGGGCTGCGGTCGGAGGGCGGCAGGCATCTGCCGCGTTATTGCGCCAAAGACATGATGAGGGGAAGGCAGGCCGGGCTGGAATCGCGGCTTTCTCCACCGTCCTTTCTCATATGGAAACGGACAGGCAGCATCGGCCCTGCATGGCGCGGAACATTCCGGCCCGGGCTGACACGAACTACGAGAGGGCCGCGGAAATGTCGACGCAGCGCGACGGCATCACATTCCCTGGCCATTCGCGGTAGCTATCCTGGCAGGAGGACCGACATGAACACCACTGCAGAACTCATTCCGTCATCAGAGCTGGCGCAACAAAACCCCGTCCGGTTTCCCAATGAAAGCGCGGAGTACCGCAAGGCGCGCAATGCGCTGCTCGCGGAGGAGATCGAGCTGCGGCGCCACATTGAGCGCGTGGCCGAACAGCGCCGCGGCCTGCCCGCGGGCGGCGAGGTGACAAAGCGCTATACCTTCCAGGGAGAACGCGGTCCGGTCACGCTGGCCGAACTGTTCGGTGACAAGGACACCCTGGTCATCTACAGCTATATGTTCGGACCGCAGCGGGAACAGCCTTGCCCCATGTGCACGTCGGTGATGGCGTCGTGGGATCACAAGGTTCCGGACATCGAGCAGCGCGTGGCGCTGGCGATGATCGCCCGCTCGCCCATCGACCGCCTTGTCGCCGCCAAGCAGGCGCGGGGCTGGACCAAGCTGAAGGTCTATGCGGACGTTGATGGCGATTTCACCCGCGACTATGTCAGCGCCGAGGATGCCGACGTCCCGGCCTACTCGGTCTTTACGCGCGGGGACGGCAAGATCCGCCATTTCTGGAGCAGCGAGATGTACGCCCTCTCGGCCGACCCGGGTCAGGACCCGCGCGGCGCGCCGGGCCTGGATCCGCTGTGGACTCTGCTGGACACCACGCCGGAAGGCCGGGGGGCGGACTGGTATCCGAAGCTGGGATATCCGGACGGGAAATAATCCTCCCTCGATGGAAAGGTCAGGCCTCGGGTTGGTGGCAAACCACTTCGATGTTGTGCCCGTCCGGGCCAATGACGAACGCTGCGTAGTAGTTGGCGTGGTAATGCGGGCGCAGACCGGGCGCACCATTGTCTTTGCCACCGGCCTCCAGAGCCGCGCGATGGAAAGCTTCGACTTGCTGGCGATTCTCGGCCGTGAACGCCAGGTGTAGATGCGCCGGCTTCTCCTCGGTCTGGAACAGGCACAATGAAGCCTTACCCTTTGGGCAAAGCTCGACACCGTACGTCGGCGGCCCCTCCGAGGCAACAGCTACGCCGAGCGGTTCGAGTGCCTTGAGGAAGAACGCCTTGCTCGCTGCATAGTCGCTGACTCCGAACTTGACGTGGTCGAACATGAGTTCTCCTGAAGTATGTGGGCCTGCGCGCGGCCCGACGTTTGCGAGAGACTGCTCTTCCTCAAGATCCGCGCCCCACCCCGGAGTTTGACGACGAACCAAAAAAAATGCCAGCCATCCCGGATGGCCGGCACCAAGCTCACAGCAGTTGGAGATTGAGGCCCCGCCGCGCGTCGCCGCCGCCGGACAGCGCGCCCTCGGGGCAAGCCTCAATCTGCATGACCTCGACAACATCGCCTTCGTCCACCCGGACTCGTCCGTTCGGGGTATGCAAAGCCCACATGCACGGCTCTAGTGTGTCCCTTCCCAATGACTTTCATGAAGGAGGGGCCAATGGCCAAAGCGGAGAATCTCGTGACGTCGATCCAGGTGGAAATCGACGCGCCGGTAGCGCTGGTGTGGGAAGTGCTGACCGACTTTGCGCGCTACGCGGAATGGAATACGTTCTGCCCGGGGCTGGAGACCACCGGCCGGCTCGGCGACATGGTGCACATGCAGGTGCGCATCCCGGGCACCGACCAGGTCATCCCGGTCAACGAGTACCTGGTGGCGTGGGAGCCGGAGCGCCTGCTCTCGTGGGAGCAACGCCCCACCGACGAGAACAAGGATGCCGCCCGGCGCGACCAGTACCTGGAAGCCGCCGGGCCCGGGCGCACCCGCTACTTCACCACTGACCTGTTCCTGGGGCTGAATGCGGAGACCATCATGCGCGAGCACGGTGCCTGGGTGAAGCGGGGGTTCGACCAGGTGGCACGCGACGTCAAGGCGCGCGCGGAAGCGCTGAATGCGCAACGGCAGGCTGGCCGATGCTGACCAGGGAAGTGCTGATCAATGAGGTTTGCGCTATGTAGCACAAGCCAATGGCCACGCGTAACAGAAAAAAACTTCGAAGGTCCCGGCATCATTCTGGCCAATCCAGGGCTGGATTGACAGGCGGGAGCGCCGCTACTCCCGCATCCTCTCTGCCATGAATGCCCGCAGCATCTCCATCGCGGGCGTCTCGGTCCGTCCCTGCAAGGTGATCAGCGCGAATTGCGCGCTGGTGTGCAGGGGCGGCGTCAATGCCAGCTCCACCAGTTCCCCGCTTGCCATGGGCTCGCGCGCGGCGGCGATGATGCCGAGGAACACCGCATCGGTGATGCGGGCCGCTTCCACCAGGCTGGAGATCTCCTCGCAGCGCAGCGTGACCATCTGGTCGGGATGGGCGCGTGGCCCGAAGTGGGCGATCAGGATGCGCGCCACCTCGTCCGACAAGGGGCTGGAAGCGATCGGATAGGCCAGCAGATCGTCGAAGCTCACGCGGCGCAGCTTGCACAACGGATGGTCGCTGCGGCAGATGAAGCCGGCGCGCAGGTCCGGCAGCCGCTCCACGCGCAGGTCGGGGCCCGGCACTAGCGAGCGCAGATCGATGACCACGCCGTCAAGCGCGCGGGCGCGCAGCTGCTGAAGCTGCAGATTGGTCGCGCCGCGCGAAATGGTCAGCCTGACCCTGGGATGATGCCTGGCCATATGCACCAGCAACGGCGTCATCAGCATGGCGCCCGGCCCGGATCCCAGGCCGATGCGCAGCGTGCCCGCCTGGCCGGCCTGCAACGCCAGCGCGCTCTGCCTGAGCTCGCCAGCCTCGAAGGCGATGCGCCGTGCCCTTTCCAGCGCCAGCTGCCCGAACGGTGTTAGTTCGTTGCGCTTGCCGATGCGGTCTACCAGTGGCATGCCCAGCTCGGCTTCCAGGGCCTGGATGCTGCGGCTGAGTGCCGGCTGCGTCAGATGCAGCCGCGCGGCAGCCTGGCTGAACGAGCCGGTCTCCGCCAGCGCGATCAGGTGCTTGAGCTGAATCAGGTTCATTACCGTCCTCGCATGCAATCTTGTAATGATAATGAGAAAAATGATGCATTGGACATCAGGTCGCCGCCTTCCTAACATGGCTGCAAGCCGTGCGTCCCGCCGGGGCAACAAGACAGACGCGGCATCCATGATCAGGAGACGACGATGACCCTCACACAATGCCTGCGCCGCCCGCTGGCGAGACTGACTGGCGGCCTGCTTGCCGCCGTGCTGGCCGGCGCAACCGCAACCGCGGGGGCGACCGGGGCGGCGGCCGCATCCTATCCCGCCAAGCCGATCGCACTGATGGTGCCGTATCCCGCCGGCGGCGCCTCCGACGCCATCGCCCGCGTGCTGAGCCAGCCCGTCGGCAAGCAGCTCGGCCAGACCGTGCTGGTGGAGAACCTGGGCGGTGTCAGCGGCGCCATCGGCGCGCAGAAGGTGCTGTCGGCGCCGGGCGACGGCTACTACCTGTTCCAGGGCTCTCCCAACGAAGTGATCCTGTCTCCGCTGGCCAACGCCGCGGTCAAGCTGCAGGCGGAGGACTTCCAGCTGGTGCAGCCGATTTCCACCGCGGTGCTGGCACTGATCGCACGCAAGGACCTGGAAGCCAACTCCGCGGACGAACTGATCGCCCTGGCGCGCAGCCGCAAGGACAAGCCCCTGTCTTACGGCAGCGTGGGAGTGGGCTCGCTGTACCACATCCTGGTCGAGCACATGCAGCAGCTCACCGGCACCAGGATGACCCACGTCCCTTACAAGGGCGCGGCCCCGCTGGTACAGGACCTCGGCGGCGGCCAGCTCGACTTCGCCATCGTGCCGTTCAACGCCGCGCTCGGGGCGATGGCCCAGCAGGGACGGCTGAAGCTGCTCGCCACCGCGGGCGCCACCCGGGCGCCGCTGTTGCCCAATGTGCCCACCATCAGCGAAGGCAAGCTGCTGAAGAACTTCGCCTTCACGATCTGGACCGGCTTCATGGTGAAGAAGGGAACCCCGCCCGAGGTGGTGCAGCGCCTGAACCTGGCGCTCGGCAATGTCCTCAAGGATCCCGCCGTGCGCGCCGGGCTGGAAGCCCAGATGCAGATCGTGGCCACGCCGATGACGCTGCAGGAAGCGGCCCGCTTCTACGAAGGCGAGACGGCGCGCTACCGCGGCCTGGCCAAGGCCATCGGGCTGCAGCCGCAATGATGCAACGCCAACGCCATCGCATATAGAGAGAGGAGCGAAAACCCATGCACGCCATCCTGGAATCGCTGCGCTCCCGCGCGGACAAGTTCGTCGCGCTGCGCCGCGACATTCACCAGCATCCGGAACTTGGCTTCCAGGAGCACCGCACCAGCGACGCCGTGGCCGAGCGCCTCGCCCAATGGGGCTACGACGTGGAGCGTGGGCTGGGCGGCACCGGCGTGGTGGGCAGGCTGCGGCGCGGCAGCGGCACGCGCCGGCTCGGCCTGCGCGCCGACATGGACGCCCTGCCGATCGGCGAGGCGACCGGCCTGTCCTACTCCAGCAGCCATGCCGGCGTCATGCATGCCTGCGGGCACGATGGGCACACCGCCATGCTGCTTTGCGCCGCGGAATACCTGGCGCAGGAAGCGCAGTTCTCCGGCACGCTCAACCTGATTTTCCAGCCAGCCGAGGAAGGCATGGGCGGCGCCGTGCGCATGATCCAGGACGGGCTGTTCGAGAAGTATCCCTGCGACGCCGTCTTCGCCATGCACAATATGCCTGGCATCACGCAGGGGCGGCTGGTGCTGCGCGACGGTCCCACCATGGCTTCGTCGGACTACGCCACCGTCACGGTCAGAGGCGTGGGCGGCCACGGCGCGCTGCCGCACCGGGCAGCCGATCCGCTGGTGGCCGCCGCCGGCATCGTGCTGGCCCTGCAGACCGTGGTCTCGCGCAACGTCGACCCGCTGCAGATGGCAGTGGTGACGGTCGGCGCCATGCATGCCGGCAAGGCCAACAACGTGATCCCGCAGGAAGCCACGCTGGAAATCAGCGTGCGGGCGCTCGACCGCGACGTGCGTGCCACCCTGGAGCGGCGCATCAAGGCCCTGGTGCAGGCCCAGGCGGAAAGCTACGGCGTGCGCGCCGAGATCGATTACCGGCAAGGCTATGCGGTGCTCGTCAACACTCCGGAAGAGACGGAATTCGCGCGCCAGACGGCGCTCGCCTTGCTTGGTCCGGACAAGGTCGTGCCGCAAGGCCCGGCGCAGCCCGGCAGCGAGGACTTCGCCTTCATGCTGGAGCGCTGCCCCGGCAGCTATCTGCTGATCGGCAACGGCGATGGAGACAGCGCAGGCGCCTGCATGGTGCACAACCCCGGCTACGACTTCAACGACGACAACGTCGCCATCGGCGCAGCCTATTGGGCGCTGCTGACGCAGCGCTTCCTGGCCGACTGAGGTTGCAGATCGCTATTTCGGAGGTCTCTGGCTTAGCACCACCAGCGCCGCAGTGCCGCGGCTGCGCACGCAGGCTTCGTCGCAATGGTCCTGCGCCGCGTCGGCGGAGGCCATGCTGACAGCGGGCATCTCGTCCTGGCTGCCATGCGCGGTGGCAAGGCCGCCACCCACGGCAAGCGCCCAGGCCGCGCCCATTGCGGCGCCGGCCCCGGCCAGGCCTGCCGCCCAACGAAATCCGAGCCGCTTCATCGCTGTCTCCTCAGCACCCTTGCCGGGTTTCCATGCTTTTGAAAGCATCGTAGTCAGCGCCGGCCCGAAACGCTTCGTCCGAGCAGACTAAGGGGTATCCCGCAGCAGCACCGGATCAAAAGTGGCGCCGGGCCTTCAGGAAGAGATGGTGGACAGAGCCGGATGCGGCGGCACATCAGGCCCTTGATACAACCGGGCCAGCGATCCGGCACAGCCAGACAACCCGGACGGCGCCAGGTGCATGGCATGCGCGCTAAGCAGGCCCCACAGGTGCGCCATCAGCAGGCTGGACAGGCCGGGCGCCGGCAGCAGGTCCGCCAGGGTTTCACGCAGCGTCTCGACGCCCACCAGCACGCGGTCGCGCAGCGGGCAAAGCTCGCAGTCGTCGCCGCACTTGTGCTGCAGCAGGGCCGCCAGCAGGCTGACGTGGCGCGCCAGGTCATCGCCATGGAGCAAGGCGGCCAGCGCCTGCTCCAGAGTGCCTGGCCCGCTGCCGGCGCGGCCCTGCGCCAGCGGCGCGAGGCGGGCGGTGAAGTCGGCTTCGGCGCACGACAGCAGTGCGCCCAGCAACTCGGTGCGGGAATGGAAATGCCCATAGACGGCCCCGCGCGTCATGCCGATGGCGCGGGCCACGTCGTCCACGGTGACGCAGTGCAGGCCGCGGTGCCGGATCAGCTGCAGCGCGCTGGCCAGGATGCGCGCCCGCGTGACGGCGGCATCCTCGCGGGTGTGGCGGGCCATGGGCGCGGCCGGCCTACAGGAAATGCACGTCGTCCGCCCCCCAGTGGGCGCGCATGCTGCGGATGCGGCCATCCGCGCCGAACGTCATGATGTCGGTCACGTCGATGCGGGCCGGCCGCCCTTCCAGGCGGGCGTGCACGGCAAAGGTCAGCGCGGCGGCGTCGCCGTGCGAACCGCGCGGCGGCGCCACCACCTCCAGGCGCGCGCCCAGCGCGGTGGTGTGCTGGTAGAAGGCCAGGATGGCCGGCTTTCCGGCGATCGGCTGCGCGCCGACCGGGTCTTCGACGGTGGCATCGTCGGCGTAGAGCGCGGCAACGCCCTGCGCGTCACCGGCATTGAAGCGATCGACATAGGCGAGCAGCGTGGCTTTCATCGCGGCGCTATCGGGCATGGGTGTTCTCCTCTGGTTGTTCTAGCGTGCGGTGTAGCCGCCGTCGATCACCAGCTCGGCGCCGGTGACATAGCGCCCGGCGTCGGACACCAGGTACAGGATGCCCGCGGCGATGTCGCGCGGCTGGCCCACCTTGCCCGCAGGGGTCTGCCCGCCCAGGTAGTCAAACAGCGCCTCGCCCTGCCCCGAGGCCTGGGCCACGTGTTCGAGCATCGGCGTGCGGATATAGCCGGGGTGGATCGAGTTGGCGCGAATCCCCTTGCCGGCGTAGAGCATGGCATCGGTCTTGGCCATCATCCGCACCGCGGCCTTGGACGCGTGATAAGGCGGCACGTCCGGCCCGCCGGCGATGCCGTACATCGACGACACATTGACAATGGCACCGCCGCCGGCGCGCTCCATGTGCCCGATGGCGTGCTTGGTGCACAGGAAGGTGCCGGTCACGTTCACTGCCATGACCTGCTGCCATTGCTCCAGCGCCAGCTCATGGGTCGGCGCATTGGGCCCTTCGATGCCGGCGTTGTTCACCAGGATGCCAAGGCCGCCGAAGCGCGCCGCGATCTCCGTGAACACGCGCGCCACGTCGCTTTCGCTGGTGACGTCGAGCTTCCAGAACGCGGCCTCGCCGCCTTCGGCGCAGATGGCTTCGGCAGTGGCCTTGCCGTCGGCTTCCAGTACGTCAAGCACCGCGACCTTCGCGCCGGCCGCTGCCAGCACGCGGGCGGTTTCCGCGCCGATGCCGCGCGCGGCACCGGTGATGGCGGCAACCTTGCCGCGCAGGTCGAACAGGCTATACGGGTATTCCATGATGTCTCCTGGGTCTTGTTGTGTGGGCGTGCGAGCCAATTATGCCGCGCCGACCTGGGCGGTATCCGCCAGGAAGCCGAGACATTCACGGTTGAAATAAGCGGCGTGCTCAACCATCACCCAGTGGCCGCAGCGGTTGATCATGACGAAGCGCGCGTCGGCGCAGCCGGCCAGGAATTTGGTGGCGCCCGAGGCGGGATTGAACTGGTCTTCCGTGCCCCAGAAGCCCAGCACCGGGCACCGGATCTCGCCAAGCCGCGCGGTCAGGTTGGGCACCTTCATGGTGGCCAGCACCTCGCGCGGCTGCTCGCGGCACACGGCCATGCGCTCTTCGACCAGCGCGTCGGTGACCAGGCTGGCGTCGTGCACCAGCAGTTGCAGCAGCTGCCGCATGGTGTCCGGGTTCATGTGGCCGCCGGTAAACAGCGACACCATGCGCTGGATGCCCTCCATCTGAAAATAGGTCTCCCGCTCTTCCACGCCGCCGGGCGCCATCATCACCAGGCGGCTGACATGCTCCGGGAAGTCCAGCGCGTATTGCAGAGCGACGGCGCCGCCAAGCGAATTGCCCACCAGCACGCAGCGCGGCAGTTCCAGTGCCAGCAACTGCTCACGCAGCGCGGCCACGAAGAAGTCCAGGGTGTACTCGACATCGTCCGGCTTGGACGACAGACCATACCCGGGCAGGTCCACCACCACGGTGCGAAAGCCCGCCTCGGCGAAGGCCGGCGCGTTGTGGCGGAAGTTGCTGTGCCCGCTCGCACCCGGCCCGCTGCCGTGGATAAAGACCACCGGCTCGCCGCTGCCGGAGTCCAGGCAGTGCAGGCGCAGGCCCGTTGACGTGGTGGTGAAGCGCCCGACCGGCAGGTTCGGGGGTGGGGACAAAGGCGTGTGCTGTGACGTAGCGGACATGAGGGCGTCTCCCGTGGTTTGCCCAGCATATTGCGCAGCGCCGCCACCCCGGGCATCGTTCATTCGGACTACGAGCCGGACGGCCACTTCTCCTACGATGGGCGCTCCATGCATCAAGGGGGACCCATGACAGGATTCAACTACACCGGCCAGACCGTGCTGGTCACGGGCGGCATGCGCGGCATCGGCCGCGCCATCAGCGAGGCCTTCCTGCGCGCCGGCGCGCAGGTCTTCGTGTGCGGCCGCACCGCACCCGCTGACGACAGCGAACTGCCAGCCGCGGATGGCCGCAGCGCCCGCTTCATCGCGGCGGACATCCGCGACATCGAACAGGTCGATGCCATGCTGGCGCAGATCGCGCAGGCCAGCCCCACGCTCGACGTGGTAATCCACAACGCCGGCGGCTCGCCGTTCGCGCTGGTCGCGCAGGCCTCGCCACGGCTGCTGGAATCGGTGATCCGGCTCAACCTGGTGGCGCCGCTGCAGCTCGCGCAGCGCGCCAATGCACGCATGCAGCAACAAGCCGGCGGCGGCACGCAGCTGTTCGTGGGCAGCGTCAGCGCGCTGCGTCCTTCGCCCGGCACGGCGGCCTATGGCGCCGCCAAGGCCGGCATCCTCAACGCGGTGCGCACGCTCGCGGTGGAATGGGCGCCCAAGGTGCGCGTTGCCGCGGTCAGCCCGGGCATGGTGCTGACCGACACCTCGCAGCAGCAGCACTATGGCGACCCCGAGGCGTTGCGCACCATGGCCGCGACGGTGCCGCTGGGCCGGCTCGCGCACCCGGACGACATTGCCAGTGCGTGCCTGTTCCTGGCATCGCCGCAGGCGTCGTACGTGTCGGGCGCGAATCTCGTGATCGACGGTGGCGGCGAGCGCCCGGCCTTCCTCGACGCGGCTTCGGTCAATCGCGGCTGAGCGGCTGCCCGTAGGGAAACCGCCTAGTCCGTTCTGCCGATTTGTGCATGGCTGCCCCTCTCTACGCTTGCGGCCAGGCGAGCGCCATTCGAAGTGCCAGGCAATGAACCAACACCGACACCACGGGGAGACCACCATGCACTATCCACCATCCGGCCCACTGAAACGCCGCAACCGGCTGCGGCCAATCGCTGCCGCGGCGGCACTGGCCGCGCTGCTTGCAACGCCTGCCAGGGCGGGCGAAACCATCGATCTTGGCCATGACACCACGCTCGACTACAGCGTCACCGCCTCCTACGGGGCGGCGGTGCGCACCGGCCACCAGAGCAACACGCTGCTGAGCCCGGCCAATATCAACGGCGACGACGGCAACCGCAACTTCAAGCGCGGCGACATGATCGCCAACCGCGTCTCGCTGCTGGGCGAAGCGCATGTCAAGCACGATGCCTTCGGCGCACTGGTGCGCGGCAGCGTGTTCCAGGACTGGGCCTACAGCGGCACCAACTCGAACAATGCGCCGTTCACGGTCAACCACAGCGGCCCGTTCAACCAGTTCACCGGTTCCGCGCAGGACTATCACGAGCACCGCGCGCAACTGCTCGATGCCTATGTCTATGGCGCGACGCCGATCGGCAGCACGCAGCTGAGCTTCAAGCTGGGCAACCAGGTGGTCGCCTGGGGCGAGAGCCTGTTCTTCGCCAATATCGCCGGCGCGCAAGGGCCTGCCGATGCGACCAAGGCCTTCGTGCCGGGCGCCGAGGTCAAGGACATCCTGCTGCCGGTGCCACAGGCTTCGCTGCAGCTGCAGGTCACGCCGGCATTCAGCGTGATGGGCTATTACCAGTTCACCTACAAGCCGAACCAGATCTTCGCACCGGGAAGCTATTTCAGCACCTCCGACGTGGTCGGCCCGGGCGCGGAGTTCATCATCGGGCCTGGCTTCAACATCCCGCGCGGCCCGGATATCCGCCCCTCGGACTGGGGGCAATGGGGCGTGGGCGCGCGCTTCCGCGTATTTGAAAGCACCGAGATCGGGCTCTACCAGCTGCGCTATCACGACAAGAACCCGAGCGTGGTCACCTCGCTCTTCCCCACGCTGCAGTACCAGCAGAAGTTCTACGGCGGCATCAACCTGACCGGCGCCAGCTTCTCCACGCAGGTGCTGGGCGCCAACGTGGCCGGTGAAGTCAGCTACAAGGACGGCGTGCCGATGCTTGTGGACGTGGCCGGCTCGCCCACCGCGACGCGTGGCAAGGCGCTGCAGGGCCAGCTCTCTGCCATCTATTCGGTGGGCCCGACCTTCCTGGCCGACTCGCAGACGCTGCTGGGCGAAGTCGCCTACCTGCACGTGCTGGACGTGGACCCGGTGATGGGCTTCAGCAAGCTGTCGAACACCCGCAACTCGGCGGCGTTCCAGGTGGGCTGGTCGCTGAACTACAACAATGTGTTCGATGGCTGGGACATGTCAGTGCCACTCACCTACGCCCAGCAGTTCAGCGGCCAGGCGGCGGTGGCCGGCGCCTTCGGCACGCTGATGGGCTATGGCGACAAGCGCGCCAGCGTGGGGCTGACCTTCAAGTACCTGAACAACCTGGAACTCAACCTGACCTACGCCGCGTTCATCGGCGGGGCCAACATCGCCAACCGTCCGCTGGCTGACCGCGACTACGTGGCCTTCAACGCCAAGTACTCGTTCTGACCTTTGTCCTGACCCAAACTGCCGCGGCGCGCTGCCGCCGCGGCAGCGCGGCCCGACCCTTCCCTGCCATGAACGCCGACCTGATCACCACGCTCAGCAATGAACTCCACCATGCGCTGGTCACGCGCTCGCCGGTGCCGCCACTCAGCGGCCGCGGACTGGGGCTCGACGTCCACGCTGCCTATCGCATCCAGCAAGGCTTTATCGCCCACCGGCTGGCGGCCGGCGACCGCATCACCGGCAAGAAGATCGGCGTGACCAGCGAGGCTGTCCAGCAGATGCTGGACGTGCACCAGCCGGACTTCGGCATCCTGCTGCAGAGCATGCAGTACGCCGCCGGGCAGCCCATCCCCACCGATACCCTGATCCAGCCGCGCGCCGAGGGCGAGATTGCCTTCTTCCTGCGGCGCGACCTGCGCGGCCCGGGCGTGACGCGCGACGATGTGCTCGACGCCACCGAAGCGGTGGCGGCCTGCTTCGAGATCGTGGATTCGCGCATCCGGGACTGGCGCATCCGCATCGAGGACACCGTCGCCGACAACGCCTCTTGCGGCGTCTATGTGCTCGGCGAGAAACGCGTCAGCCCGCACGCGCTGGACCTGGGCGCATGCGCGATGACGCTTGAGAAGAACGGCGAGTGCGTGGCCACCGGGCTTGGCAGCGCCGCGCTGGGGCACCCCGCCGACGCGGTGGCGTGGCTGGCCAACACCCTGGGCAGCTTCGGCATTCCCCTGCTGGCCGGCGAGACCATCCTGTCGGGTTCGCTGGCTGCGCTGATTCCGGTGCAGGCGGGCGACCGGCTGTCCATGCATATCACCGGCATCGGCGGTTGCAGCGCCGTGTTCCGCTGACTTCCAAGACTTTCCTGACTTCCTGACTTTGCCAAGCGAGACCCCATGAACAAGATCCGATGTGCCCTGATCGGGCCCGGCAATATCGGCACCGACCTGCTCTACAAGCTGCGCCGCAGCGACATCCTGGAACCGGTCTGGATGGTCGGCGTGGAGCCGTCC
>JACXTT010002252.1_pt1 | contig 30836 bp, 23 predicted proteins | sample 9270951 | NCBI WGS metagenome assembly JACXTT01 (sample SAMN15532306, study PRJNA645909) | rock metagenome | isolation source: weathered quartz diorite | place: Puerto Rico | collected 2017-06-21 | reverse complement strand
GCGCGGAGTCAAGCGAAAGATGAGCAACTACAACCTGCGGCCCCGGCAACGCAAGCCGACTCGCCGACTCAATGTTGCCGAGAAAATCTCCATCTTGATCACTTAAGTGAAAAGTATTGAGATTAATGTCTCTGCTGCGGTAATGAGGCCACGTATGCTGCGAACGGCGTACCGTCGTAGATCACCCGGACAGACGCGATCTTACCAGCCTCGACAGTGAGGGATTCAGCGATGTAGGCCCCCTTCACCGGCAAGGTGTCCGCCACGTAGACGATAACTGCCTGTGAGTCGTCTCCATGCACGGCTTCGAGCGTCAGCTTCTCTATCATTCGGGCGAATCCCTCGTGGAACTCCCGAAATCTCTGAATTCCTTCCAGCCGCCCCAAGGGGCTGTCGCATGTGAGATTGTCGGCAGCCAGAGCGAGGATTCCCTCAACGTCCTTGCCTGCAATCGCCTCGAAGTAAGCCCGCGCGACCTTTGCTGCCATCGCATTCGTATTCGTCATTTTGAAACTCCTTGTTTCTCGTACTGACAGCAAGTTAGCATCTCGTAGTGACAGTTTCTGTCAGTAGCGTGCAAGACTCTGATAATTAATCCGTTATAGCAACTGCAGGGCTGGCTGTAAGGGTAATTCCAGAGCGGGCAAAAAGACGAAGGGCTCCGCAGCGTTTCCGCAGCGGAGCCCTGTCGCTTGCCTATTTGGAGGGCCTAGAAGTAAAGGTTGCGGTCCAGGCGAATGACCATGATGTGGTTCTTCGTCACACCAGGCACGTTGGGTCCGCAGGTTCCGGCCGGAGCGACGTCAAAGTCATTGTCATTCGAGATGGCGATCGTATTCCAGTCGAGTATCGTCATGCCTTCGATTTTGGCCGGCATCCCGGGGATCGTCGAGAGGTCAATCATGAGTTCCTTCGGAAGTTCACTCACGCCGTTGGCGAGCAGGTCGCCGTCGGCGTTGAGCGCTTCGAGGCTGGGGGTAGTCGCCACGTCATCCCATTGCGTACCCAGGATGTTCGTGGCTTTGGTGAGGTCGACGCGATAGATCTTCGCGACGCCGTCGGTTCGCTCGAGCACTAGCAACCGCCAGGGATCCAGCGCAGCGATGGCCGAGATCTTCATCTCACTTGGATTGGTGAGACCGAATTCGGTGACGGGCTGAAAGCGATAAACATACTCTGCTTTGACCTGCTCGGTGTAAGCGTCCATCGACACGATACGCGTGTTGCGTGAAGCGTTGCCGATAGCCGCCGTGGGGTTCGACAATGGACTCTGCAAGGCGGCAAAGATTGTGCGCAGATCCCAACCAAGGGTGATTCCCTCAAATCCGCGGTTCTGCTTGCGCTTGGCCCCGAAAATTCCAGGAAGGTTGTTCGACACCGGATAGCCGATGCCATCCAGGGTCAGTCCGGCAGGCAGAAAGCGCTTGGCGACTTTGCCATTCGGACTCACCTTGACAATCGACGGGCCGTGCTCTTCGACCAGCCAGAAGTTTCCGTCGAGCGTGCGGACGACATCCTCAGTGTCCAAACCATTCGGATTGTAGGGAGCTGTCGTGCCGTCGCACAGACGGACCAACTCATCCCGGCTGTTATTGGGCAAACCGGTCGTGGGCTCGCCGGTAGGAAGAAGCAGCGGCAGCTTGTCCAGGATCTGAATGGTGTCTCCCTGCGTCTTCACCTTGATCAACCAGGGCGTCCAGGTAGGAATCGGGAACAACCGCTGGTTCGCCGTGTTGAATGGATTGGGACCCCGGTCCGTCACCATCCAGTAGACATCGGATCCTTCCAGAAACGATCGGAAGAGGCCGCTGCCGGCGCTACCCAGTAGGAAACCCCTGTCATCGAGGACGGTGTTGGGAAGCACCGAGTTTTGGAACGGCGCGATCGGCGTATCGGGCAACGTATACTTCTTCAGCATCGTCCCCGATTGCGCCATGAGGCTGTATGCGCCGACGGTAAGCCCGACGGCAATATTGCGAATCTTTCGGACAAACAGATCCATTGTGAGCTTTGTAACCTTTCTGTAATGACTGGAACTACGCTCACTAGTGTGCACAACCAAAGGACTAGGAGCAATAGTACTATTGATCTAGGTAAAATCTTCTAGGTCAATTTAATATCTAAGTCGATTCTTATTGGAAAATAGGCGGTTTTTGTGAGGCGTATATGTTGCGCCGTTGGACTCACTTGTAGGCAAATGACGTGAGTCGGAAGCCCACGGCTCACAGATTGCCTTGACCTGTTCTATTGCCCGGCCCGGACTTCGTTCAACAGATGAGGGTGCCGGTCAAGCACCTTGAGGAGTTTCACCAGCGCCAGGGGCGGCTTGGTCTTGCCGTTCTCGTAACGCGAAAACGCGTTGGCGCCGCCGCCGAAGATCGCAGCCGCCTCCCGCTGGTCGAGTGCGAGTTTCTTGCGGACACGCGCGATAAAGCCGGGATCGACGATGGAGGCGTTCACCTGCTTGTTGAACTCCAGCATCGCCGCGCTCGCCCGTTTCGATTCCGCTGCGGCCAGGACGCTTTCCCCGCAGGCCGGGCAGAACTCGCCACGCACGGCCGGAATCTTGGTTGTTTCGCCCTTGTAGGTATAGGAAATATCGCGCGTGTCGCGCACCAACTTCCCTGCGCCGCAGGATGGGCATTTCATGGCATGGCGCTCCTTCCTCATAGTTCCTTGAACGACACGATCAGCACATCATCGATGACCGTGAGCTTCAGGTAGACATCGCCGGCTGGCGTCTTCGGGCGGTAGACGTCCTGCCAGATGCGGTGATCGGCTTGCGTGGTCATGCTTTTGTAGAAGTCGCGCGGTGTAAGCGCCGCTATGACGCCGACGATCTCTTCAAAGCCGAAGCCCAGCGCCGCGCCGCCAGCGAGCGCTGAGACCGTGGCGCGGACCTTGCCCGCCGCAAGCAGGTTTTTGACAACCACCAGCTTGCAGTGCGGCGTCCACTTCTCCATGGCCCAGATTAACCTACTCGGTTATGTTTGCCAAGTAGGTTAATCGACGGTCGCGTTGCGTGACCAGTGGCCTTGGGACCCTTCCGGCGCCTCGGCACACGGCTGGCCGGAGTTGGGGGATGCGGCGGCGAGCAGGTGGTCGCGGCATGCGTGGCGCAGGGTGTAACGAAGGTCGTCGAGGTCGAGAGCGGTGACGGGCGTGCCGCGAACTCCGGAAGAGGCAGCGCCATTGCGCTCAGAACTGAGCGCATATCTTTCGAGAAAAGTTGTTGTTCTGCAGTCAGCGAAAACGCCCCAGAATCTTACTCAACGCCCGGCGAAATACCGTCGTCTTCTTTTTTCATGACAGATTTGTCCTACGGGTGGCGTCAAACCCGTCATTCGCCTGCTTTTGCTGCGGTCGTTTGCGGATTGATGGGTATCGGGATCGCCGCCAACACTGCCATCTTTACCCTCGTTGATGCGCTTTTGCTGCGCAAGCTGCCGATTCGCAATCCGGAACAGCTTGTGCGGCTGGTAGACCACCAGCCGGCCCTGCCCGATGGAAGTTCTTTTGAGTATGCTTTTTGGCGGTTTCTACGTTCCCACTCGACATCGTTTTCGGATGTCATCGGTCAAGCCGAAACCACCACAACCATAACTGTTGGTAGCGAGACCGAGTTTCTAAATGTCGGGATTGTTACAGAGAATTATTTCTCGTGCCTCGGTTTGAATGTGCGACTTGATGCAGCCGACGCGGTCGTGCTTAGTGATAGTTATTGGCGCAAGAGATTTCACGGCGACGCGGATGTCGTCGGTCGCACGATCCGCCTCAACGGGCACCCCTTTACCATCGCCGGTGTTACTTCGCCGGAGTTCCGCGGTGACACCGTCGAGCTAAATCCCGACGTCCGGATCCCAGCGCAATCCGCAACTCTAATGACAGACCAGCCCGGGCCACTGGAGGAAGGCTTTTTCCCTTATGAGCTTCTCGCCCGCCTCAGGCCAGGAGTTGGAATCGAGCGCGCCCAGTTCGAGTCCGCTAGCCTCCGCAAAAACTGGGTGCGAGAGTTCGCGAGAGAGTATTCACAACGGCATCCGGGCGAGTCGATTGGCAGCGATGCCGACCTTGCCGGTGAGTTGCGAGTGCAGTCAATCGAACGCGGAGTATCGGTGTTGCGGGAGCAGTTTGCAGCGCCGCTATGGTTGCTAATGGCCGGTGTGATGCTGGTGCTTCTCATGGTTTGTTCGAACGTCACAGCGCTTCTACTGGAACGGGCCACTGCACGGGAACGTGAAACCGCAGTACGCCTGGCAATGGGCGCCTCGCGCGGGCGTCTGGTTAGGCAATGGTTGACAGAGACTCTCTTTCTCTCTCTTCCTGGCGGGCTCTCGGGAATCGGCCTGGCAAAGGTATCGTTACCGCTGGTTGCCGCGATGATTCCACCAATACGTGATCGCTCCGGCCGCTTGCTCGCAGTCGACCCGCACGTGGTCCTCAACGGCCGAGTGCTAGTGTTTTCAATTCTTATCTGTTTGCTGGCAGCCATCCTTGCAGGATTGGCTCCGGCCTGGCGCGTCGGCCGTCAGGATCTCACCATTGCAATGCGCTCTGTTCGTGCATCCAGCCGCATCGAGAGTACGATCACAACTCTACAAATTGCACTATGCACATTGCTGCTGGTCGAGGCATTTCTCTTGACGCGTACGCTCACCAGCATGCGGTCGAAAGATTTTGGATTCGACCGCGACCACATGGTGGCGTTCACACTGCGCCGGGAACATGCGAGTAAGGATGCCAAATCACAAACTCTCCGAACGCTGCTCATTCATGCTGCGCGCCAGTTGCCAGGCGTGCGCTCGGCCGCCTTCGCGCAACTTGGCCTGCTCCGTGGAACAAGTATGCGGACCACCATCGGCCTACCGGCGCAGCCAATCCCAGAAACCGAATTCATGAACTCGAGTACGAACGCAGTCTCGCCGGAGTACTTCGAAACCATGGGCATTCCTCTCGTCGCCGGCCGCAGTCTTTTGGCCATTGATTCTCCCGGCCCTGGAACTATTCCGGTGGTGGTCAATCAAACCCTGGCCAATCACTTTTTTCCCGGCCAGAATCCGATCGGACAACGTCTGGAGTCCGCAACGCCGTCAAAGGCACAACTGCGAATTGTCGGTGTGGCCCGGGATATTCAATATCGAACCCTGCGCGAACCCATCCTGCCCACGTTTTATTCGAATGGTATCGAGACCGCGTCTGTTCTTCATGTGCGCACTTGGGGGGATCCTGCGAGCCTGATCGCGCCAGTTCGTAAGATGATTCCGCAGTTGGCCCCGGGTTGGCAGGTGCAGGAGATCAATCTGTCAATCGAAGAGGTGGAGAGATCCATCTGGCGTGAACGGATTGTAGCCGAAGTGTCCATTGCGTTTGCAGCCGCGGCAGCTTTGCTGGCGGCGGTAGGATTGTACGGAACGCTCACCTACTACATTGCCCGCAACGAACGCAGCATCGGAGTCCGTGTCGCCATTGGAGCAAGCCCTATGGACGTCATCGCGTTGCTGGCTGGACGCGTTGCGCGTTTGATTGGAGCCGGCATGCTGCTGGGCCTGGCCGCGGCCTTTGTGTTCAAGGAATCGGTTCGGCCCCTACTGTTCGGAGTTTCGCCGATCGATCCCAATGCCATTGCGTCAGTTGTAGTATTGATGCTGCTGGTGACGGGATTTGCGCTGGCTTTGCCCATTTGGCGAGCCTCAGGTATCGATCCGGCTCTATCTCTACGCCAGGATTAGAGATGCGGAGACTGATTCGGCGCTTGCGTTCGCATTTAACGGCAGGAACGCGTTGTGACACCCACTTTCACCGTTTCTTGAACCAACACCGAACCTCCCTACTTTTCCCGGAGGCTCCGGCTTCGAACCGCTCCACTTTCACTCAGGGAGGCACGTTGCTTCATTGCCATCTCAAACACGTCATTCAGCGACGAGCCGCGGACGACGAGGATCTTGGTTTCCAATATCGCCTCTTCACCGGGTGACAATGCCGCTTGGGGATCCACGTGCTGACAAGTCAACTCCGGGTTGCTCCACACGTTGCCTGTGGTACGGGTGAAACTCGCAACCACCCAGCGGCCGTCTTGGGAAAGCGTGGCGATGAAAGGCGCATCGACTGCCCGCGATTTGTTGTAGTGCGTGATGCCGTCACGACTTTCGACGCGCTGCGAAGGTATCGGCCAGGTGAACGAGGCGAGATATCGGGCGGGCAGCCATTCATGGAGCGGCATCTTCAGGCGGTTCGGCGTTTCCGAAGCAAGCAGAGCGAAACCATCTGCATGATGGACGTACGTCCGCTCCAATCGATCGTCGTGGAACACCGAGGTAAGGCGTGGATCGATGATAGCCCAGATCAGATCGTACGTCTTGTCAGACTGGTTACGCAGCCTGAAATGAAAACGAACGCCATCTTCTTCGAGTGTTGCCCGCGCCAGCATATGAACGGCGCCTGGAAGATTTCTCTCGTACTCCAGAGTCCGCTCAGACCGCCGCCATAGCGGCCGCTCGCCGGATCGACCCGGTTGAAACAGGTAGATCTGACTTCCGTCGGTGCTCCCTCGCGGCCGTACGGTGACGTGCTCCGGAAATAGGACCTCTATGGCGCGATCCGAGGCCGGCCGGCCTGGCAAGACAATCCGTAGCGTCGGTTGCGTGTTTTCCTCCGCAACCTTGAGTTGCATGCCAGCGCTATTTCGGACGCTTTCAGATGGCGCCGCAGTTACCTGATCAAATGCCGGGCGGCATCCCAATGCCACCAGAAGAAGAGGTATCGCAAAAATGGCACTGGAGTTTCTCGTGAGCATCGCCTTCCCTCTCGATCGAAGTCCCGTATACCCGATAATCCGGCTGGTCGGCTTCACACCGCCTCCTGACGAGCTAACGCGCAATTCCCGCCACTGACCGCCACCCTGAACTGATTTCACTGTACTATTTTCTTCCATACCTTAAACTAGCTTCCGGTTTAGGCTTCCGTTCCGGACGGCCTAAACACCATGCGCTCCTTTCCTACTGACCTTCGAATTCGGCCCAGCACCGGGTTGCTCACTGTCAGCGTACGTAGGATGCCAGATCTCCGCCAGAGCTTTGTGACGGGCGACGGAATGCAGTAATCAACTGCGGCGGCGGCGATGCGGACGCCGGGGGAGGCGTGAAGTCGCTCTTCGAGCCGCGATCGGTACATTCGCCCGATGTTCAGTGCCGTTCCATCGTTGAGCATCACAACATAGTCCCCGTGGGCGTCCTGCACGAGCTCGCGAACGAAATGAAAGTTGACGATGTGGGACCGGTGAATGCGAAGGAACTGGCGTGGATCGAGCTGATCCTCGAGACTGCCGAGAGCCTCACGGTGGAGATGGGATTCTCGCGCGGTATGAATCGTGACGTACACGCCTGCGGCGGCGATCCACCGAATTTCGCTCACATCAATGAGCCGGACTCGACCGCTGTCCTTGAGCGCCAGCCGGTCGACATAGTAGTGACGAGACGAGGCGGCGTACCGGTCACCTCGTGAAGCCTCGACGAGGTCATCAAGTACAGCCTGCATCTGCGCGACGAGGGCGCCGGAGGCGCCACTTCGAACAAGCCGAATGGCCCGTGTCAAGGCGACTTCGAACCGCTCGTCGCTGTACGGCTTGAGGAGGTAGTCAACCGGTAACGGCGCAGCGTTTACGAACCCGCAGGAACTCGGCCATGGCGCTATCCTCGATCATGGGTTTACAGGAGATTGGCGTATTCGCTCCAGCCGTTGTAATCGTTCACCTCACGACAACGAGCACTACGCCTTCGAGCGAGAAGCGTTAGTAACTGCGCAGTGTGAACGACAGGCTCGTGCCGCCTGCGTCTCACTATCTCAGGGTTCGAGTATGTAGAGTAACGCGTATTTGGGATCCCTGAGACAAGTTTGGACAATCTCGGCAAATGCCCTGATCGAAATCGTGATGCCTACTCGATCTGAAACCTCCAGAACAGCTTGCAGTTCGGCGACCAATTTCCCAAGGCTGGCCCTCGAAAAGACTCTTGAGTATCTCCCAATCGGATAACGTAACGTATGCTCGCCCGCGACTGTGGCGTCCTGTGAAAGGCCGTCAAGCCAAGGCGAAGATTTAACAACCATGACTGTAGTTGAAGCAACCCGTTGTGCCGGCTCTTGAGCGAACGATAAGGGGCTTAATGATTTCGCGAACATTTTGACCGAAGGCTAATCTGTCCTCCTTAGACACTTGGCGTCCCGCTTTTCCAAAGCCCTTGACAGTATAGGCTCGGCGTCCGATCAGTACATCCTCGACGAAAACCACCTGTATCGCTAAGAACATCCTCCATGCTTCACGCGATGAAAAGTAATTCGGCGGAGGCTGCTTCTGTAATACGCTCACAAGGGACTTCAGTCCATCAGTCTTTCCGAGGTCAAAGTACTGATCTAGTGAAGGCTCGATCGTTTTGAGGTAGTAGTCGTAATCGACCAGACACAATTCGACGACCATTGATGCGCTCCCGCTTCTCGACTCTTGACAATCGCCCCGGATGAAAGGACGTTCTCCAGCGCTGCGCTTCGGAATCAGCGTTCGGCTTCGCCGGAATCCTCATGCGCGCACACCACTCAGGAGTTCGTAGCCTTCCTCGACGAAGTCGTGTCCACGCATCCTGCGGACCGCCAAGTACCTATTATCCTCGACAACTTCTCTACCCAAAAGATCGAATTAGAGCACACCTTACTGGAGAACCATCCGAATGTGATACGTGCTGCCACCAGCTTTTCGAAAGAGGGGAAGTACGCTCGTTTCTCGATAGTCCTGCTGACGATAAAAACGTACGTGAATATGTGCATCGCGATTAGCACCCGGTCGAATCGGTGATCGGCTTATGAACGCCAAGAACGCGATAGCAATCGCACCGTTGTGCGGAAAGGAACGGAACTTTACGGGCGAGCAGTTCTGGGCTAGCGCGTACGCGGTATCGATCGTCGGATTCGAACTGGAACAGGTCAAACAGTACATCCGCGACCAAGAGGAGGCAGATGGAACGGTCGATTCTAATCAACGAACGAGCCCAACTCATCAAACTACCCGTTGAGGGGGCGGTGTCTGACTGCGCTACCCTGAAGGGGCAATGCGCCAGCCCCGCATCTGCGGACAGGGGCGCTCTCCGAACTTGTCCTCACAAATCGCGCCGTTCGCGTTCGTCGAACGGCTACTCGAAGCAGAAAATCCAATCTGGTATCGCTGGGATCAAGATGTTCCAGCGCTCATCAACGAACTGACGCGTGCAGCCCACCAGGAGTTTGCGAAATCGCCGGGCGAGACCGGCCGCGAACGGCATTCGGCCAATTACATGCGCAAGCGCCTCATTTGGCTGCTTGACCGGCTCGTGCCAAAGTCAGACAGCGCGCATTTCGAACCGTTCCTCGCGAATAGCTCCGCAATATTCGCTTGGGGTCGCAGATTGAAGCCCGAGGAACGGCATCTCTTGATCGAACTGGCAGCGAACCGTGCGTCGGGTGTGTGTTACGTGTCTAGTGTCCTTGCCTGGTGCGACTCCTGCCCCGATGAAGAACTGGCCTCTCTGCTCGAGTGGGCAGAGCCGTGGGAACCCGTATTCAAGACCAAACGCGTGCGTCCACTATGGCCCCTCCCAGAGCGAGAGTTCTTCCGGAGATGCAAAGACCACTCCCTTCGGCGTTTGCTCATGTGCGCACAGTTGGCTCTAGCCGCTCGCCGGCTCCGCGAACGCGAGGACTGCGGCCGCGCCGTGGTCCGGGGCAGTATTCACTCGCTGCTAGGCCTTTTGTTAGATGGATCCGATGCGCCTTGTCCAACCGGACCGATCCCGGAATCCGCTGAGAATTGGAAAACCTGGCTAGATCAGATTCTCACCACCGCTGCTTTCAAGGACGTTGCGGCGGCAGCCGGAGAATTCTTTAGCTGGTACGGGCGCATCGATACGGAACGGGCGGCACGACGGCTATGGGTCTCCTGTCACGGCCCCGACGATTGGCGGACGTTGCATCAGTTGGCTCTACAGCAAGATGACTCTTTTATTCATGATATTTATGAGCGTCTGGCCGAGATCATGCCTTCCGATCGTCTGGAAGAGTGGGACTGGCTTGTCCTCCACGAATCCAACGACAAGGGCCAGATGCGAGCCTTCTGTCGGTGGCTTCCCGCCGAGTACGCCGACGTTCTGCGAAGTCACTTCAACCATTCGGACGCGGACTGGGGCGCGTGTGCATATCAGGCATTTCTGGCCAAGGCGCCGGAGGCAGTGCTCCAGCATCACTGGAGAAGAAGAGATGATCTGCCCTGTTGGCAAGTTCATCTCCTCGATCGCCGTCTATTTGCTCCACCAGCGATCCGGCCCGGCCCGGTTGTCGAAGACATTCAACAAGCCGAGTGGGACTTTCGCTTAGAAGACCCGTTCAGCCGCCGTGGGATCTAGCGATCCCGGACCAAACCATTCCAAGCCGGTTCAGGTACGTCCGCGCTGGCTTTCCGTCCGCGCGATGCGTTGATGAGTTGGCGGCCAGATTCAGAGGGACACTGGCATTTTGCCGCGCCTTCAGTTCCGAGAGGCTGGAACGCTTAGAGCCAAATCACCAAATCGCGTTAGCTATTGAAGCCATTCTGATTAGGATTCCAAAAAGTGAGGAGCGGCCCGGTCCGGCGATGCCATATTGGCACAGCGCCTGATCGAGGCCGGAGCGAACGTCAACGCCGCGGATAGCCGCGGCTACACGCCTCTGATTCTGGCCGTCTACAACGGCAACAACGACGTGGCCAAGCTTCTACTGGCAAAAGGCGCCGACATCCACGCCGCCGATTGGACCGGTTCCAATGCGCGTTAGATTGGCTTTCGGTCGCCGTCCTTCGGTCGTCAGCTCCTCTTCGTGCGAACATAAAGACAGTCGTGGTCCTGAGAAGCGCAACAATTCGATCTCTCGCCTTCCTCTTCATCATGCTTGTGGGTGCGGAAGTTCTCGCCTGCGACTTGTTTTCTCACGCTATAAAACGATGACCGCCAGTGCTGCCACTGTAGGCTTCAATAGCGCGCAGACGCCTTCGGATGAAGACTGCGGATGCAGCGACGGTTGCCTCTGCTGCTGTTCCCACATTGTGCCGGCGATGCGGATCTCACTTCCAGCAGTCGAATTGGTTTTTGACGCTTCGCCGGCGCCGGTCCTGTCCGATCCACATTCGTTAGCCACTACGGTCTACCGCCCTCCCCGGGTCTAATCCTTCCAAATCGCAAGACTTAGCTAAATGGCAAAGGCCGCCCTGGCCTTTGGGCGGGTAGCCACATGTGTTCCGTCCGTTGTCCGCGATCGATAAGGAAAGACTTTATGCATTGGAAAACCACTGCCGCCGTCCTTGCTTGCGTGCTTGTGTGCGCGCTGGCTCGGGCCCAGAATTCGGGGCGCGAAATCAGCGATCTCCTCAAAACCGCCATCGAGAATAATCGCGAACTTCTGGCCACGCGGCAGCGCGTCTCCGAAGCTCGCGGGCTGCTGAAGCAGGCTGGAATGCGCCCCAACCCGTCGCTTCAGATGGAAGGCGGCTCCGGCCGGCCGCTTGGAACGCGGGGCGAGGAGGAATTCTCGGCCGGCTACTCGCAACCGGTCGAGCTTGGCGGCAAAAGAACAAAGCGGCTTAGCGTAGTCGAAATTGCCGTATCGCTTGCCGAGGCCGAACTTGCCGAACGTACGCGGCAGTTCTCTTTCGAGGTGAAATCGCGCGTGCTCGAAACAATTGTGGATCGCGAAAAGGATCGAGCGCTCGAACGTCTCTCGCGCGTGAATCAACAGGCATACGCGCTTGCCGAAGCGCGCGTGAAAGAGGGTGATGTAGCGCCTCTCGACGCTCAGCTACTTCTGGTCGAGCAGAACCGCACGGAGGCGCAAAGAGCCTCTCTGGCCGGACGGCTGGAAGCTGACTTTGTCGAACTCAGACGGCTCGCCGGACTCGATGCGGGCGCCGCCATCCCCCTCGGTGATTCCATCGCACGCACGCATCGCGATGTCGCGCTGGAACAATTGAAGCAGACCGCGCTCAAAGACCGTCCGGACGTCCGCGGCGCCCGGCTCTTGGAAACCCAGAGTAAGGCCGAGCTCGCCCTGACCGAAGCCCAATCGCGGCCGGACGTGACTCTTTCCGCCCGCTACGTCCGCCGGAATTCCGCCTTCGATCAGTTCGGACTCTCCGCGGCGGGCAGCCGCGTCCCGATCCGCGATCGGGACAACGTCCTCGTGTTTGGCGCCTCCATTCCACTCTTTACGGGCCGGAGAAATCAGGGAAACATCGAGGCTGCAAGCGCCCGCTCAGCCGGAACCGGCCTTCACAGGCAACACCTCGAGGCCTCGATCCCGCTCGAAGTGGAGGCGGTTTACCGGCGGTGGCTTGCTGCGAAGAACGCGCTTGCCGTGTTTGACAGAGGCATCGTCGATCAAGCCGGCAGGAGCCTGCAAGTCGTTCGGGAAGCCTACCAGCTTGGGCAGCTTCGGTTGCTGGACGTATTGAACGAGCAGCGGCGGCTCGCCGAGACGGAACTCGCCTACATCGATGCGAGGGCTGAGGTCGCGAGAACCCTCATGGAACTCGAACGAGTGATCGGGGGCGGCCTGCAATGATGATGAACAAAAAGACCGCAGCCATAGTGGCGTGCTCTCTCCTCTTCGTCTCGTGCTCGAAAAAGAGCCCGCCGAAGCCTGAACAGGAACCTGCAAGCGGCCCCGTGCTGGTCGAGATCAAGGCTGAGGCGCAACAGCATGTCGGCCTAAAGGTCGAGATAGCGGCTATGAAGCGGATTTCCGAATACCTGCAGGTGACAGGCTCCGTCCAGCCCATCGACAGCCGCGTCGCCCAAGTGCGCTCTCTCGGCCGTGGCAGGTTGCAGCGCATCCTGGCAAAGGTCGGAGATCGGGTGGCGTCCGGCCAGGCGCTTGCGGAAATCGACAATGTCGAAGCCGGGGAGCTTCTCGCGCAACGCGAATCCGCGCGTGCGGAACTGCGGCGCTATCAAATCCAGATGGCGAGTCAGGCAAAGCAGATGGAACGGACGTCGAGACTCGTGGCCATCGGGGCTGCGGCTCAAAAAGAACTCGACCTGGCCCAGTCTGAGCAGCAAGGGCTCCAGCAAAGCATGCGTTCGCAGGAAAGCGTTGTCGCCGGCATCGAGGCCCGGCTTCGCCGATTTGGCGCCGAACAGGGCGCATCTCGCGGACCTGTCCTCACCACCCTCCGTGCACCATTCGCGGGAGTCGTAACAAAGGCCCAGGCAGCCGCCGGAGAAATTGCCGATGCGGATCGAGACCTCTTCACCGTCGCCGACCTTTCTGAGGTTTGGGTGCAGGCCGAGGTCTACGAAAAGGATCTCGGCCGCATTCGAATCGGTCAGATCGCGTTCATCACCGTCGACACGTATCCGGATGCAAAGATGGCGGGCCGCGTCGCCTACGTCAGCGACGTGCTGGATCCTCAAACCCGAACCGCAAAGGTGCGCTGCGAGTTGCCAAACCCTGGCTTCAGGCTGAAGCTCGACATGTTCGCAAGCGTTCGTGTTCCCACAACGTTCAGCAAAGACGCGCTGGTAGTTCCGTTAGGCGCGCTCCAGCAATTCGAAGACAAGAGTGTTGTCTTCATCCAGAAGGGCGTGACCAGTTTCGAGATGCGTCCGGTGAAGACTGGCAATACCGTCAATGAACAACTCGAAATCGTCTCCGGACTGAAGGAGGGTGAGAAGGTTGTCACCCAAGGCGCGTTCCACTTGAAGTCTATCGCCGCCGGCAAAGGGCTGGGAGAGGAGTGAGTAAATGCTGAGCCGAATTACTTCACTCGCCCTGCAGTTTCGCCTTCTCGTACTTCTCGGCGCGTTGATCGTCGTCACGATCGGCGCCATCTCCGTTCGAATGCTTCCAATTGATGCGGTGCCGGATATCACGCCAAATCAGGTGCTGGTGCTCACCAGATCCCCGAGTCTCTCACCCGTTGAGGTCGAGCAATTCCTGACGTTCCCGGTCGAAACCGCAATGAGCGGCCTGCCTGGCATCGAACGCATTCAATCGGTTTCGAAGTATGGACTCTCTTACGTCGCGATCTACTTCAAAGAGACCATGGACCCGTACTTCTGCCGCAGCCTGGTCATGGAGCGCCTGCCTCAGGCGCGCGAAGCCATTCCCGCCGGCATGGGAGAGCCGGAAATGGGACCGATCTCGACCGGCCTCGGCGAGATCTATCAATTCAAAGTGACCGGCGGCGCGGACCGCTCGACGATGGTGCTTCGCAGCATCCTGGATTGGGAGATCGCTCCGAAGCTCAGAGGCGTTCCCGGAATCGTGGAAGTCAACACACATGGCGGCGAACTGAAGACCTACGAGGTGCAGGTCGATAACGACAAGCTCACCAGCTACCGCATTCCGCTCGAAAAGATTTTGCAGGCGCTCGAAAAGAACAACGCCAACGCCGGTGGAGCCTACCTGGAACGCTCGGAACAGCAATCTCTCATTCGCGGCGAGGGGCTGATCCGCAGCCTCCAGGACATCGAAGGCATTGTCGTCGGCGTCTCTCCGGCCGGAACCCCAGTCCTCATTCGAAATGTCGCAGATGTTCGGTTTGCCCCGATGGTGCGGCAAGGCTTCGCCAGCCAGGACGGGAAGGGCGAGATCGTCGTCGGCGTCGCCATGATGCTGATCGGCGAGAACTCCCGCGTCGTCGTGGACCGCGTCAAGGGCAAGCTCGAGTCGATCCAGAAGTCTCTTCCGAAAGGAGTGCGAATCGTTGGCCTGTATGACCGCACGGACCTCGTACGCCGGACCATTCAGACAGTGTCTCAAAACCTGATCGAGGGTGGAGTCTTGGTCGTCGCGGTCCTCCTCCTTCTGCTCGGAAGCATCCGCGGAGGTTTGGTCGTCTCGATCGCGATTCCCCTTTCCATGCTCGCGGCGTTCACCGGAATGCTCTACGCCGGAGTCTCAGGCAACTTGATGAGTCTGGGAGCGATCGACTTCGGACTCATTGTCGACGGCTCGGTCGTAATGGTCGAGAACATTCTCAGACGAATCTCTCACCGCGCCGCTGACCAGAATATTCAGGACGTGATTGCATCCGCAGCCCGCGAAGTCGCTCGTCCCATCTTCTTCGGAGTCGCCATCATCTTTCTCGTTTACGTGCCGCTCCTGATGCTCGGAGGCGTCGAGGGAAAGATGTTCAAACCGATGGCGATCACGGTTTTGTTTGCCCTTTTCGCCTCGCTTGTGATTGCGCTCACCCTGATGCCGGTGCTGTGCCGGTACGCTTTTCGAAAGGGTCGATCTGAAACCCATACATGGCTTATGCGAAACATCGCGGCGGTCTACCAACCGGTGCTGCAAAGGGCCCTTCGCGCGCCGAAAATCACGGCAGGCATCGCCGCGGGGGTGTTCGCGCTGTCGCTCGCCGGCATTCCGTTTCTTGGCGCCGAATTCATTCCAACCCTGGACGAAGGCTCCATCGTCGTCATGATGTACCGTGTGCCTGGCATCTCATTGCAGGAATCGCTGCACGGAAACGAGATCGTCGAAACTGTGCTTCTTGAATTTCCTGAAGTCGAAAGAGTGGTATGCCGCACTGGCCGCCCTGAGATCGCCACCGACCCCATGGCGATCGATCAGAGCGACGTCTACGTCACATTGAAACCGGCTGCCCAGTGGCCCAAAGCGCGTTCCAAGGAAGAACTCATCGCGGCCATGAAAAAACGCCTCGAAGAGGATGCACCGGGAGCGGCGTACAGCTTCTCTCAGCCGATTCAGATGAGGATGCAGGAACTGATGGAAGCGGGCGTTCGAAGCGACATCGCGGTGAAGCTCTACGGCGAAGACCTGGACATCCTTCGCGGCAAAGCCGATCAGATCGCCGCGATCGTTTCCAGAGTGAACGGCGCCGCGGATGTTCGCGCCGAGCGCGTCGCCGGGCTTCCGTATCTTCGCGTTCGAGTACGCAGAGAAGCCATCGCCAGGCACGGACTCGACGCAAAAGATGTGCTCGACACCGTGGAAGCGATCGGAGGCAAACGGGTCGGACACGTCATCGAGGGGAACAAACGTTTCGCCCTTCAGATTCGCTTTGTGGAACCCCAACGGTCAACGGCGGAAGCGATCCGGAATCTGAAGGTCGGCGACAAGGACGGGCATTTCATTCCTCTGGCGCAACTCGCCGACATCGAGGATCAGCAGGGCCCCGCGCAAATCAGCCGCGAAGGCGCTCAGCGCCGCATCAGTATTGAGATGAACGTCAGGGGAAGGGATCTGGCGGGTTTCGTCGGCGAGGCGGAGCGCGCGGTTCGCGAAAAGATCCGCCTGCCCGACGGCTATTCGATCGAATGGGGAGGGCAGTTCGAGCAGTTGCAGAGTGCAAGCGAGAGACTTGCGTGGGCGGTTCCCATGGCTCTGCTCGTTATTTTCATGCTGCTCTACTTCAACTTCCAGGCGGCGCTCCCTTCTTTGCTCATCTTTCTGAACATTCCGCTGGCGGCCACCGGCGGACTCGCCGCGCTTCTCGTTCGCGGAATGCCGTTCAGCATCTCCGCAGGCGTTGGGTTCATTGCGCTCTTTGGCATCGCCGTACTCAACGGGATCGTCCTCCTCACGCACATCCGGGAACTGCGCCAAAATGGCTTGGAGCTGGAAAACGCGGTCGAACAGGGCGCCGCTGCCAGGCTTCGCCCGGTGCTGATGACAGCGCTCGTGGCGGGGCTCGGGTTCCTGCCCATGGCGCTCTCGAACGGTGCCGGAGCCGAAGTCCAGCGGCCTCTGGCCACGGTCGTCATCGGCGGTCTCGTGACATCGACGCTGCTTACCTTGCTCGTCTTGCCGGCCGTCTATCTCTGGGCAAATCGGGGCAATCGGCCAGATGAAACGCAGATGCTTTAGTGTGGATTCAGGTAGGTGAAAAGGTTTGACATGCCGCAACAACATGCACATGGACACGGTCACAGCCACGGTCACGGGCACGCGCCGCAGAATTACAGTAGTGCGTTTGCCGTTGGCATCGCGCTGAACTTGGCCTTCGTGCTCGTGGAATTCTATTACGGAAAAATCACGCATTCCCTGGCCCTCGTCGCCGACGCCGGCCACAATCTGAGCGACGTCCTCAGCCTGGCGCTCGCCTGGGGCGCGGCAGTTCTTTCCAGGCGAATCCCGACGCCCGGCCGGACCTATGGCCTGCGCCGTTCCTCCATCCTCGCCTCTCTCATCAATGCGGTTGTCCTGCTCACCGCTCTTGGAGCAATCGCCTGGGAATCCCTCCATCGCCTCGGCGAACCCTCAGTCATTTCCGAACAGGCCGTGATGTGGGTGGCGGCGGTGGGAATCGCGGTCAATGCCGCCACGGCGGTCCTTTTCTTCCCGGGACGCAAAGGGGATGTCAACATCCGAGGCGCTTACCTTCACATGGCCTCGGACGCCGCTGTCTCGGCAGGCGTGGTCGTCAGCGCCTTCATCATAGGAATAACCGGATGGTACTGGCTCGATCCGCTTGTCGGTCTGTCCATCTGCATCGTAATCTTCATCGGCGCCTGGGGACTTCTCAAGGACTCTCTCAATCTCGCGCTCGACGCCGTTCCCGAAGGCATTGAGATGGAGTCCGTGAAGGAATACCTTCATGAACTGCCTAATGTGGTCGGCGTGCATGACCTTCACGTCTGGGGCATGAGCACCACCGAAACCGCGCTCACCGCTCATCTGGTGATGAATCGGCCAACGTGCGACAACAATTTCCTATTGCGCATCGAGCATGACCTTCACTCGCGGTTCGGCATCGAGCACGCCACCGTCCAACTGGAAACCGGCGATCGCGATGCTCCGTGCCGCTGCCGCCTGGCGTCTTAGCCAGCTAAAGCGACTTGAGGAACGCAATCATGAGAGCCTTGTCCGAAGCCGACAGGCTACGGTATCGCGCAGCGGCGGCCTTGGCCTCGCCGCCGTGCTTGGTGACCGCGTCGTCGATTGTGAGCGACGTACCGTCATGCAATAATGGCCGCCGGAAACGAAGGCCCCATAGAGCCGGCGTTCGAATCTCGTCGGCGCCCGCGGGGCCTTGCTCGATTCCATCGCCTGTGCCAACGTCGTGCAGCAGCAGATCCGAGTAGAGCCGGACAGGCTTGCGGTCGAAGGCAGGATTCTTGCTCGGCGCCGTCGTCAGCACCGGCGTGTGACACGCTGGGCAACCAGTGCTTTGAAAGATCGCCTCGCCGTCAACCACCGCACTGCTAATAGGTCCGCGCTCGGGCGGCGCGAGCAGACGCATGAAATTCTCAAACTTGTCGATGCCCCGAAGTTGCGTGCGGCGGTCGCGCTTGTCATCCACACCCCTCTTTGGCGGCGCGCAAAGCTTCATTTTTTCGGGATCGATGCCGAGCGCCACTTCATCCGGAAACAGATCGTTCGTGATCCCCATTTCATTGCGGTAAGCGTCTCCCGAAAACGCGAGCAGCGTGGCGTGTTGCGATTTCCAGCCGAAGCGGCCGATCCGCGTCTGTCCGGTAGCGACATCCACCACTCGCGCCGCCCGGCCCTTGATTCCGTCACCGTCGCGATCATCCGGATCTTCGAGTGCGATGATCGCTTCGTCGGGAATTGCCTCAACCAGGCCCGCGCCGAACAACGGGATCGGCGCACGCCGGGCCATCACATTGGCCTCCTCGGGAATCTGCACCTGGCAGAGGTGATCGGAAATCGAAAAGAGGTGAAAGAGCGTGCCGCCCGCGAGTTCCGTGAATTTCCCGTTCTCATCCCGATGCCCTGCGCGAACCTCGGTCATCGCTGTGATGCCGCCGATTGCGGGAACCGAGTGGCATACCGCGCAACTCGTTCCATTGAACGCCGGACCGAGCCCGTCTTCCGCCGATTCGACTTCAGTGAAGTCCGCAAGTCCGGTCCGGAACAACTCGAGTTCCTGAGGGCTGAGTCCTGGCAATGGGCTGCCGGGCCCAGTCAAGGGACCGGAAGACTGGCCAAACAACAGAAGAGTCCAGAGTGCAAAGGGTGCGGCTCTGCGCACCGTCCGGCGTCCACGAACTGCTCGTGCCGCACCCGTCTTGCACGATGTAAAGAAAACCCCAGTAAATCGTTTCATGGCGCAGTTCTCACTTCACTTCGATGTATCCACGCATCAGATTGTGCCCGGCGCCGCAAGGGCGCGAGCATTCGAACGCGAAACGGCCCTTCTCCTTGGCGATGAATCGTACGCGCGCCTCGGCCCGGCCCTGTGGCGGGATCGCGATGTCGATACCCGCGCTAGGGATCTTGAAGCCGTGGTCCGTGTCGTCGCTGACCAGCACGAATTCGATCAATTGACCCTGCTTCACCGTGATTTTGGACGGATTGAAGGTGAAGCGTTCAGCGGTGATGGTGATCACGCGGTCGGGCTTCCGTTCGGCCGCCCCCTGCTGCTGCTCCTGCTGCGACAGGCCCAGCGCAGCGAATGCAACGAGCAAACGAAACATTTTCATCATTAGAACCACCATCCGATCCCGAGATTGATTCCGTCCAGGGCGCGCACGACCGCGCTCCGGTTCCGATTGAAGTCATAGTCGAATTTGAGCGCGATGTCGGGCGTCGGCTTGAACGTGACGCCGGTAATCCATGACGAGCGGTCGAACTGGGGCAGGGCAGTGAAGCCGGCCTCCATCCGATGCTGCGTGTTGTACCGTTCATAGCGCCCAAAAGCGATCAGGTCTTTTCCCCACTTGCGAGGCAGCACATGCACGGCAGGCTCCAGATAGTACCCGCGCATTTGCTTCGCGACATTCGGATTGACTCCGGTCGCCCTTTGGATGAATCGGTTCAGTTCACCCGTCCGGGTGATTGCCGTTTGCGCAAAGAGGCCCCTCAAATCGAAACGCCGGTAGCTGTATCGGCCGTCAAACTCGCCGATGGTCACCCGTGGGTTCACCCCTGGCGTGTTGTACCCGGCGTGCCCCGAGTAAAAACTCGTACCCAGCGTAAGGCGGCGCACTCCGGCGTACTCGACTCGAGCCATCTTGGCCGGATTGCGGAAGGACGCATCGAAGCCCGAACTCTTGCCCTCCGCGATGCCGGACTCGGCGTCGAATCGGCGGGCGTTCAGCGATGAGCCAAGGTAGGCCCGATAGCGGAATCCGCGCCCGAGATCGCCGGTGAGTCCAAATCCCAATTCACGCCAGGTCGTCGGAATGATGAGGGTCTCAACGAACGGCCGTTCCACGCCGTTGTACGAAGGAGGCTCATGCCGCTCGTTGATGATGCCCATCGGAGTCAACATCATCCCGGCGCGAAAATTCAAATACGGCTTCACCAGAAAGTCGAGATACGCCTGCTCGAGCGCGACCTCGCCGCTCTCTTCGCCCCCCTCCACGAGTGAGTGCTCGACCTCCAGTTCGCTCCAGAATTTGATTCGGTCCGAGAAGCTGTGCCCGAACAAGAGCACGAAGCGATGAAAGTCCGGGCGGAAAGAATCGCCTCGCTCCTTGTTGAAATGCATGTCCATATATCCGGCTACAGGCAGCCGGGTTTCACCGTTCGCGGCCTTCTGATAGTCGCCAGATACGGACACCGGTTGCAGCGGACTCGAGGGCGTTTGAGAAGACGAAGCGGAGCTCGTTTCGATCGTCGGCGCGGCCGCCGCCGCCGGCCTCGATCGCGCGAGCAGCAAGGCGTCCATCTTCGCCTCGAGAGCTTTGATGCGATCGGCCATCGCCAATTCCGATCCGGTCTGAAAAGCCGGATCGAGCGACTTCATCTTCTGTTCCAGCTCGCTGATGCGCTTCTCAAAATCGGAAAAAGAAGGAGGAGGAGCCTGCGCCATTGCAGCATGGCCGCAAGCGAAGAAGAGGAGGGCAAAAGTCGAGGCTCGGAACACATTCACCATGATTGACTCATTTTGAAATATACAGTTGAATGTTAATGATAAACTATAGCTAACCACCGGTCAAGATGTATAGTTCATCTGTGGGGTTGTGCCGCTAAAGTGAACATCACGATTTCGAAGGAAAACTACCTGAAAGCGATCGCCGAGGCCGCCGCCGAAGGCGAACCTGTCATTGCCGCCACACTCGCTCGTTGGCTGGAGATCAGTCCTCCAGCCGTTTTTGCAGCGTTACAACGGCTCAAACGGGATGGATTGATCCAGATTGCCAAGGACGGAAGGATCACGCTATCGAAAGCGGGAACCGCAATTGCCGAGCGAGTCATGTATCGGCATCACCTGATCGAGCGCATGCTGACTGAAATGTTCGCCATGGAGTGGTACAAGGTCCACGACGAGGCCGAACAGCTCGAGCACGCCGTGTCCGCGGACTTTGAGGCCAGGCTCGTGGCCGTGCTGGGACCGGGAGCGGCATGTCCACATGGCAGTGTGATCGGGGCCGACTCCCCGGCTGATCGGCGCAAGCGAGGCTGGCTGCTTCTGAGCGAAATCGACGCTCCGGGATCCTTCATCATCGTGAACGTCTATGAGCGCGACCGCAAATTACTCGAATACCTGGACACCCTTGGACTCCGACCCAATGCAACCGTCCATTGGATGGTTCGAAACTACGACGAGACCCTGGTGCTCAAAGTCGGCAAAACCAGCATTCAGTTGGGAGGTCCCGCAGCCCGTCGCATTTGGGTCAAGCCCGCGCAGGGCCGTATGGCTCCATAATGGATCAGTTCATGCACCGATTTCTCCTACTCACCCTCCTTATAGCGTCGGCTCTCCCAGCCGTCACTAAACACGATCCGCTCGCGTACGTAAACCCCTTGATCGGGACCCGGAAAAGCAAAATCGGCTATGGAGGCACAATGCCGTTTGTCTCCCCTCCATTCGCCATGACGAACTGGACCCCGCAAACGCGCCAGAACAAGATCAGCATCACGTCGTACGAATACGACGACAAGCTCATCACTGGTTTCATCGGAACGCATCAGCCAGCCATCTGGATGGGCGACTACGGCTACATCACGCTAATGCCCCAGCTAGGCGAAGAACTGCGCACTACACCCGAAGCCCGCGGACTCGCCTTCTCTCATGTCGATGAAACCGCCAAGCCCGATTACTACGCCGTGTCACTCGGCTCCGCCGGCAAAAGCACTCAAATCCGCGCCGAAATGACGGCAACCGAGCGATGCGCTTTCTTTCGCTTCCAGTTTCCAAAGACTGCAGCTGCCGCGCGGGTGATCGTCGAGACCTCCCGTCCGGGCGTCCCGGGTTTTGCCGCTGTGGACCAGTCGGCGCGCGAGATCACCGGCTACAACCCGCACCGCATGGATGCTCATCTCGGACCGCATTCGTTGCCAAACTTCAAAGGTTATTTCGTAATTCAATTCCGGCGAGCGCCGCAAAAGATCGCAACCTACGGCCTCGCATCAGCCGGTAGCCGCGGCGCCTTCGCCGAGTTCCGCCCGGGCGAACTCGTCGAAGTTCGCGTCGGCACCTCGTTCCTGAGCGTCGAACAGGCTCGCGCCAATCTCGGCCATGAAATCCCAGACTGGAACTTTGACGCCGTGCGGGCAAAGGTCCATGCCGCCTGGGTGGAAAAACTGGGCCGCCTCGAAGTCGAAGGCGCTGCGGATCGCGAAAGAACCCGCCTCTACACGGCGCTCTATCACGCACTGCTCTATCCGCGCATCTTTTCCGAGTATGGCCGCTACTACAGCGCGTTCGACGACAAGATCCACAACGGCGAAAGCTACACCGCCTTCTCGATCTGGGACACGTTCCGCGCTGAGAACAGCCTGCTCACCCTCTTCGCGCCGGAGCGGATCGATGGCATGATCACCGCGCTGCTGCAAAACTTCCAGCAAGGCGGATGGATGCCGAAATGGCCGAACCCGTCCTACACGAACATCATGATCGGCACACACGCCGACTCGCTCGTAGCGGAGGCAATTCGCAAAGGGTTCCGCGGCTTCGATCGCGAACTCGCCTGGAAGGCAGTGCTCAAGGACGCCATGGTTCCGCCCGACGGCGACACCACACGCCGCTGGCTCGATCGCGAGGAACATACGCCCTACGAAGCCCGCGCCGGACTCACATACTACAAACAACTCGGCTACATTCCGACGGACAAGATCGACGAAGCCGCGTCCCGCACCCTCGAAGACAGCTACGACGACTGGTGCGTGGCTCAAATCGCAAAAGCCCTCGGCCGGGAAAAGGACTACGCCTTCTTCTTCCAGCGTTCTCTCAATGGCCGCAACCTGTTCAATCCCGCCCTCGGACTGATGAACGGCAAAACGTCGGACGGCAAATGGGCGCCCATCGGCGCAGCGCAAGACACACAAGAAAACCGTTCAGTCGCGGGTTGGACCGAAGGCGATGCCTGGGCCTACACCTGGTCGATGCTCCATGACCAGTCCGGTCTCATCGAACTCATGGGTGGCCGCAAGGCCTACGCAGCGAAACTCGACGCGCACTTCAGCGGAGGACACAACGTCCACAGCAACGAACCTAGCCACCACTACCCGTACCTGTATGATTTTGCCGGCGAGCCCTGGAAGACCCAGGCCAAGGTGCGCGAGATCGCCGCCGGCGAATACGGCTACGACGCCGGTGGACTCGGCGGCGACGACGATTGCGGTCAGATGTCAGCGTGGCTGCTCTTCACAGCAATGGGCTTTTATCCGGTCAATCCCGCGAGCGGCGAGTACATGATTGGAAGCCCCATGTACAAAGGCATGAGCATCCGCCTGCAAAACGGAAAAACCTTCCGGGTCAAAGCCGAAAACGTGTCAGCCGCGAATCTCTACATACAGTCCGCGATGCTCGACGAAAAACCTCTCCAAGTCCCGCTCATCACATGGGAGCAGATCCAATCCGGCGCCACTTTGACGTTCAAGATGGGCCCAAAGCCTTCGAAATGGGGCGCCGATTGGCGCCCTGCCGCCATGCCGCGGAAACAATGGTGACCGGCGGAGTAGCTCTAGTAAAAGCGGGCTGCAACCGGCGCGGTCCACCAACAGAGGAGAGACTAGGTTCCACCGGTCTCCGTTGCACCCCGGGAGTCTCAGCATCTGACGGGCGGGCCCGTGGCTTCGGGACTTAGTGGGCGATTTGGAAGCCGCTGGTCCTCACCGACGGCGTGTTGTTGTTGGCTGAGTAGCTAACGATCACGTCTCCATCCCAACAGGTACAGTAGACGGCCTTGGTCATTACGATCGTCTTTAGCGTCTTGACTTTGGGCAGAATCGTTACGCTCTTCTTGTCGCGGATCCCGCTGGTGTTTTGAACGATGGCATTGACTGCGACCTCCCGGGGGTGGCCGAATTGGAACGCGTGGAACGCGCCGGGAGTTTGCGTCGCGGGGTTGCCCGCGGAAATGACGCTGACCTTTGGTGTCACCAGTTTCATGAACTCGTCGGTAGTTCCGTTGAAGCTACCGTGATGAGCGACATGGTAGACGTCCGCTTGCAGGTTCGATCCAAAGTGTTCCTGGAGAAAAGCGAGCATTCCACTAGCGCAAGTCTGATCCCCGTCTTCTTCAGAATCACCGGTGAAGAGAATGGTTCCCTCCGGAGTCGCGATTCTGACGGCTAGCGAATTGTTGTTTTGATTGTCGCAGTCGCGGCTGCCGGAAAGCAAAACCACGTCGGCCGGTCCGGTGAGTCCCAGGGTGCTCTTGATACTCTGGCCTTTCCCAATTCCAGTGTCGGATACGGCCATGTGGGGAATCCCGTGATCCTGGGCGAACTGACGGGCCTTCTTGAGCTGGGGAATACCGCTTCCTGTATCGTCGCCACCGTCAATTAGGTTGTTGACGTTGAACGTTTGAACGACGAGTCCGAGGTTCTTTGTGTGATCGACATGCGGATGGGAGATGATAATCGCGTCCAAGGTATTGTGGAGCTGCGGACGATCCTGAAAGAATTGCTTCAGATATGCGATCAGGTGATCCGAGTATTCGCCATTTTCCGTGGTTTCCCCGCCAGCGTCGATCATGATGGCGGCGCCCTGTAGATCCACGATCGCGGCGGCGGCCTGTCCGACATTTATGTAGTGAATGCCCACCGGTCCAGTTGCGCCACCGGTGCGGGCTCCAGGGGCGCGCACGGTGGCGGCGCTGACGGTTGGTGTCGGCTCCGTATGCATTGTCGGGCGCAAGGCAGAGTCGGCGAGGCCTAGCGCCAAGGGAAGAACCGCGAGCGAATTGCGCCCTTTCATGTGTCACGCTCCCTTTTCCGGAGCTTTACCTTCCACTTTGTCTTCGGATGGTGGTGGTGGGCCTGGACTCTTTGAAGGCGGCGTGCCCACGCTGCTGCCAATGGCCTTGCTAACCAATGTGGTGCTGCTGCTGATTCCGAGCAGCAATAGGATTTCGGGTGAGAGCGTGGGGAACTGAAACTTTCCCGAGCCCACTACGATGAAGAACAGGCTCAAGGCGATCACAAAGGTGAAAACCAATAGCTGGAGCCGCGACATGCTGGCCTTGCCGTCGGGTTCTGAGATGAGCCTGGCAAGGTCAATCTTGTTCGTCCACACTCCCAGAAGTATGGCGCCGCCCATACCCGCGATGAAGATGAGCAACACCAAGCCGGTCAGCAAAGTGAGCGTATCGCTCACATCCTTGAATGTCATGATTCTACTCCTATTCTTTATTTCGTCAATTCCTCAGTTGCCACTTCGCCCGCGCAGCAACACCCAACCCTTGCCGCCCAAATAAATCACGTTGCTCAGACCCAGCAATTCCAGTGCTTCGGCAGGCAATTCCGGCAGCTTTCCCGATACGGAATGTGCCGCCGTTAACAGATACGTCATGGCAATGGCAAGAGTGGCAAGCAGCGCCTGGACCCGCTCCGCGCTCAGATACAGGGAACCGTCGCTTCGTCGGCCCCACAACAAACCCTTGAGATTAATCTGACCCGTAACAAGGCGAAACGCGATGATGGCCGCTAGTCCGCCGACGAAGAGAAGCGTTTCCCACTTCGCCAGGCGGGTCAGGAGACTATAGTCCATTGATTCCCGTTCTCCCCTAAAACTCGTCGACTCGTTTACACTTTCCGGAGAAGAAAAGCGAAACTACACCGCTTCGATAATCACAAATCCCACAGGACCGGCCAACTCGGGATACCACAACCGCTCCTTCGCAACCTGGATAGGCGATATCGGCAGTCATCGCTGGTAAAGCCGCGCCAAAAGGCGTGCGAACGTCCCATGGCTGTTCCGAAGCGAGGATTGAAATCGCCACGGACGGTTCGGCCGCAAAAACTCCGGTATCTTCCCGTAACTGTTCGGTGGGGTAAGGGGCCGCGTTTGCTCAATTCCTTTCATTGTTAGAAGCGCAATCGGCCGCGGAATGAGGACAAGCTTTCGAAAAATCGTTCAGGCCCTCCGTATTCTTGCCATCAAAGTAGATAACCAGGTGGCTGACGGAGCGGCGAGAACGCAGTAATGGACAGGATTGTTTGAAGTTTCTTGAGATATTGGAAGAGAGCGAATGCAACAAATGGCGTTCGGGAAAAGCTCCGTTCATTCACCGGGGAACAGATGAAATCCCATGGTGTTCGGATTTACTCGTCGCGTAGCGCCACCATTGGATCGACACCCACGGTGCTTCGCGCTGGTCCAAGGCTCGCAAGGATCGCGGTGCCCCCCCATAAAACCGCCGCCAGCGCAATCGACATGGGTAGTAAGGCTTGACTTCATAAACATCGTCGCCGCGGCGCGTCCGGCGAGTAGTGCAAGCACCACTCCGGCGGCCACTCCTACGTCCAACAGAAGCAGCGCCCCGCGAGTACACCAAACCCACCCGAACAAGCCAGCCATCAGCCTTTCCTGTGACATCGCGTCTTCGACCTGAGCCGTCATCGAACCGAATTGGAGCACCATTGCCGGATTGATTTCCCCAATCGCTGCCTTACCGCGCAAGTGATTTCGCCCGGACGCTGTCCCGCTACTCGAAGCACGAAGGTCGCGTCGGTCTCCAGACGCTCTTCGTGTGCAGGCCGGGAAGAATCCTTGAGGCTTGAATCTTCCCGCAGTTAGTAGTATTTCACCAATCCGACGGACAATGCGTTAGCCGCGAATCTCCACATACAATCCGCAACGATCGGCGAAAAGTCCATCCAAGTCCCGCTCATCACATGGGAGGAGATCCAATCCGGCGCCACTTTGACGTTCAAGATGGGCCCAAAGCCTTCGAAATGGGGCGCCGATTGGCTCCCTGCCGCCCTCCCGCGATGATAGTGGCCTTTCCAGTGAGCTAACCGCTGGCCCGTAGCGGGTTCAGGAAATCCTCAGGATCGACTTTTAGAATGTGGTAATGGAGGAGCAGATCAACGTTCAATTGGGGAGCCTTATGAACTGGCTGATACCGCTGGCGCTCGCCGCCATCATTTTTGAGTCCAAGGTTTATGCGCAGGCGCCCGCGCCAGAAGACCTGAGAGTTCAAGACACGCCGAAGCGCTTCGTCAAGGACGAGATTTCGTTGTTTACGAGCCCCTTCCGGAAAAGCAGTTACACCTCACACGGAGCGAAGAAGTATCTAATCCCTTTTGCGTTGATTACGGCAACCCTCATTGCCACCGACCGTAAGACCGCCGAATCCCTGCCCAACAGCCAGGACCAGACTCGTTGGAGCGGGCGGGTTTCGCAGTTTGGCGCCTGGTACACCGTTGCCGGAATCTCTGCCGGGACATTTCTCGCAGGACAATTCGCAAGTGATAATCACGCACGGGAAACCGGATGGCTGGCCCTGGAAGCGCTTGGGCACTCCCAAGTGGCGACGTTTGCGATCAAGCAGATCACAAACAGGGAGCGCCCGCTTGATAACGGCCAGCGCATCGGATTCTGGAAAGGGGGCACGTCGTTTCCCTCAGGACATTCCGCAAGCGCCTTTGCGGTGGCGACAGTATTTGCTTACGAATACCGTGATCACATTGCTGTCCCAATTGCAGCGTATTCCCTCGCAAGCCTGGTCGCGGTGTCCAGAGTGGGCGCCCGCCGCCACTGGCTATCGGACGTCTTCGCGGGCGGCTCCATGGGCTTCATGATTGGAAGGTACACATATCGCCGTCACCATAACTCCTCGCTTCCTGGGGCGAAGATCTCGAGGATCGACCGCCTCAGTCCCGAATTAGGTTTTGGCCCAACGGGTCCGGCCCTGACCTGGACCTTCGGGCATTAGCAAACCTCTACGTGACGAGCTGTTTTTTCAAAAGCCGGCGCAGGGCCGGACAGCCCACTAATGGAACAGAAACTCGACTTCGCTGCGTCGTCCGGCTCCGTTGCGCAGGCGAGTTCCTCAGAAGCGGTACCGTACGGCGATTTGCACCTGACGGGCATCGCCAGCGCTCGTAATGTTTCCGAAGGCCGCGGTTCCGAACGTCGTGTTGGGATTGGAGAAGTTGACAGTGTTGAAAGCGTTGAAGGCTTCAAGACGCAGGTCAATTGCCGAAGCTTCCGTAACCGCGAACCGCTTGACCATACTCACGTTCACGTTAAACAGCTTGGGGCCCAATGCGACATTCCTTTGCGCATTGCCCGGCGTATTGATGGGCTGCAACGCGAAGGCTGTGACATCCAGAAAGTGGAGGCGATCGGTCTTTGGGTCGATCCCGCTGTTGGCTACGCCAACACGATTCGGGCGCAAACCGCCACCGTTGCGGCTCAGGAACGTATAGTTCCGGTTGGTGGCCGGATCGATACCAGTGGAATTCAGCGTCACGTTGATGGGCAATCCGGTGCGAGTACTGACGATATTCGAGATCTGCCAGCCGCCAAGGATCGCGTCGGTGGCGCGGTTCCAGTTCGTGCCGAGCTTGTGGCCCCGGCCGATGGGTAACGTGTAAACGTTCGTCCAGGTGAAGCGTTGACGCGCCGTCTGGCTCTGAGGTCCCCGCTCTGCCGCCAGATTGTCGAGATACTGAGGCTGCGTGCCGGCGTCGTAAGCGCCCGCTTCATCGATCGCGCTTGCGTACGTGTAAGAGGCAAGAGTGTACAGCCCGCGTGTCATCTGTTTTTCGAACTTCAACTGCAGCGAGTCGTACCAGGAGTGGCCCCGTGTGGCTCCCATGGTGATCTGGGTCCAGTTGGGAAACGGCCGGTTGGCTGCAACGCTGCCGTCGACGCCGAATGGAGTTTGGTTCAGCGCGTAGGTGAACTGCAGATTCTTGCCTCGATTGCCCACGTAGGCGACCTCGAAAGTGGAATTGGACGGCAGCAGATACTGCAGGGCGACATTGAACTGCTGGATGCGGGCGGCGTGAAAGTCCTTTTCACGGGCACGCAGCGAAATGATGTTCGTGTTGTAGTTGGTGAAAATCCCATTGGGCACAGGATCGGAGAGCTTGAACGGCGCAGGCCCGGAACCGGCCTGGGCGAGCGTGATCGGGATGAGCTGTGGCGGATTCAACGGCAGGTTGATGTCGGATCCGAAGATGTCCTCGCCCGAGAAAAAGAAACCGTAGCCGGCGCGCAACACTAACTTCTGCGGCTTGATCTGCCAGGCCGCGCCGATGCGCGGGCCGAAGTTGCTGTGATCGGGGCTGACGAGATAATCGGCATTGCCCTTCGGATAGACCAACTGGCCCGTCTTCGGATCGAAGTTGATGTTTTGAACCGGGTTCTTGCCGTAGTAGGGGGTGGTGTATTCGTAGCGGATTCCGAGATTCAGTGTGAGCGAAGGGTTGACTTTCCAATCATCCTGGAAATAGCCGGCGTAGGCTTTTTGCAATTGTTCCACATTGGTCTGCGTATTGGCGTCGAACTGCTGCAGATTGCCGGTGAGAACATCCGCCATGGATTCTCCAGTGAAGCGGCCGCCGAAGGTGTAGTTTGGAACCGTTCGGGTCAAATCCTGAAACAGGTTGTTCTTCTGGCGGGTTTCGAAGCCCGTGCGCATGGTGTGCGGGCCGCGAATGATCGAAACCGAATCGAGAAACTGGAACAATTCGGGAGCCTGAAACTGGGGGCGGAAATTGCGGGTTCCGAGCGAGTTATAGTTGCTGACGCTGATCTGTGGAATGCCGCCGTTTCCTTTGGCGATCGCTTCAGCTGGAATGTTCTTGAAACCGAATGCCGCGGCGCCTTGGCCGTTGATGCCCGGATTTGTGAAGGTCGCGTACGTGCGGTTGTAGCCGAAGCGGAACACATTGATGACTGATGGGCTGATCGTGCGGGTCCACGTGGAACCGAAACTATGGTTCGAATTGAACTGCCCACCTTGGTTATTCGCGCCGTCGGCCGGGCCATCGAAGAGAGCGTCACGGAAGACATCCTGCCGGAACATACTCCAGCGGAAAGAAAAGATGTCCTTGGAGGACATGTTGTAGTCCCCTTTCAAATCGCCCTTGTGCGTATCCTCCTTGCCGGGACGCGTGACGCCAAAATTGTTGATCGTCTGGCCACTGGAGGCTACCGTGCCAGTCTGGTTGGCCTTTGGATAGAGGTCAATCAGCTTCTTGCCAAGGGAGTCGAAGCTCGCTGCTGGAATTGTGTTATTCGCATAGGGCGTCTTGGAGTCCGGATCGGTGATGGCTCGATAGAAAACTCCGGCTTTCTCTGCATCGGTCGGCACGGTGACCAGGAACGCGTTGGCGAAGCTCTGTTTGAATCCCTCATAGTCAGCAAAGTAGAAGAGCTTGTTTTTGACGATGGGTCCGCCCAATGTGCCGCCAAACTGATGCCATTTGAGGTCAGGCTTTCCGGCCCCGATCAAATTGTTCGTCCACGGGGTGGCGGCAAGACTGGTGTCCCGGTTGTAGTACCATGCCGACCCATGCGCCTGGTTGGTTCCGCTCTTGATGACGACATTGATCGCTGCTCCGGCCGAGCGTCCGAACTCCGCGGAATAGCTGTTGGTCTGCACTTTGAACTCGCTGATCGCGTCAGGGGAGGGCTGCACCACTTGAGCGGAAAGAGCCTGCGCATT